>JAEEGH010000455.1_pt1 | contig 165495 bp, 127 predicted proteins | sample 9134181 | NCBI WGS metagenome assembly JAEEGH01 (sample SAMN16246544, study PRJNA631951) | gut metagenome | biome: gut microbiome; feature: rumen; material: DP-attached | host: Bos | place: Iran: Karaj | collected 2018-10 | reverse complement strand
GCACCACTGGTGCATTTTGCCGGCTTCGCCGTCGTTCCCTAGGTTTCGATAAGTTGTTTTCATGACTGGGAGCTGTTTTTTTTGATAAATTCGTTGATTTTCAAAACTCGACATTCGGGCTAAATAATTAATCAACTTCCTAATAATAATATTACAATTGATTTATTGTAAATAACCGCCCAAGACTGATATACTGAAGGAATGAAAAACACACCCGATTATCAGGTAATTTACAATGACGACAGCATACTGGTCGTTAACAAAAAAAGCGGATATTTAACAGCCTCAGACCGTCACGATTCAGATGCACCCCGTCTGGATCTTTCACTGGAAAATGAATTTGGAAAATTATTTGCCGTACACCGCATTGATAAAGATGCCAGTGGAATTGTAATTTACGCAAAAAATCCACAGGCTCAGGAAGCTCTCTCCAGACAGTTCGATTCAAAAGAAATTACTAAAATTTACCACTGTCTGGTAAACGGTCACCCTTACTGGAAAGATCTTCACGTTGACCTTAAACTTCTTGCTGATGGTGACTTCCGCCACAGAACAGTTACAAACAAAAAATTCGGTAAACCTTCAATTACAGATTTTACCAATTTAGGCAGCTGCGGACCATATTCATGGATTCAAGCAGTTCCACTTACAGACCGCACTCATCAAATAAGGGCTCACCTTCAGGCTAATGATGTAACAATCGTCTGTGATCCACTCTATTCAGGAAACCAGAAGCCGGTTCGACTGAGCGACATTAAGCGTAACTACAATGGTGATACAGAAGAAGAAAGGCCTTTACTCAGCCGTCTTGCCCTTCATGCCTATTCCCTCACTATTACCCATCCGGTATCAGGGGAAAAAATGACCTTCACTGCAGATTACCCAAAAGACCTGGACGCTGTAAGAAAGCAGCTGGCAAAGATTTTCAAGATTGATCCTCTCTCAAAGGAGTAAAATCAATTCTCATGAAAAAAAGCCTGAAATGGTTAAGAAAAAGCCTTTCTATATTATTACTTACTCTCTTTTCCACTCTGGCTTTTGCCCAGTCTGCGGATTCAAATTCTGCTGATAAAGAAAAAATATCCTTTTCCATAAGCCCTTTTCTAACCTATCACAATGGCCTTCAGCAGGAATTTGTTTATCAGGAAAATGATTCCGGCAATCAGGCAAAATTAAGTCAACTGGACTGGGAGCAGAAAAATTTACTTTTTGCAGGTATTGAAGCTCAGGCTGAATTTGGCAGTCACTTCATAATTCAGGCAGATGCATCTTTTGCAGTGCCGGGATATCAGACTGGTTATGTTAATGATTCTGACTGGGATAACTATTACAACAGCGACCTGGAAATTGCTTCCATAAAGAATTGCTATTCTATAAGCGACTGTGACTTTTTATATTATTTTGCTGCATCCCTTTTCTTACATTATGATCCCTTACCTGAAAGTGACTTTGATTTAATTCCTTTTGCAGGAGTGGATTATTCTTCAAACTGCTTTGAAGCTTGCGGCACCACAAAATGCTGGTATAACAGAACCAAAAATTCTTCCGGCTACTACGAATCCTGGGAAAATGCAGAAGAGAGTTATTTATATGGGACAGTCATGACTCTGAAAAGGCAAAATATTTTTACATGGATGGGATTTTCAACAGTTTACCGTCCATTACAGAATTTAAGTTTTTCCATTTCCTTTGCCCTGAATCCCTACAGTTTTGTTGATTCATTAGACCAGCATTACAAAAAAAACATGTGGTTTCTGGATTTATTAAGTCAGTTCTTCTGCGGATATAAATTTCAGGCTGAAGCAGAATACTCTTTCAATAAAAATCATTCTCTACGGGCAAACTTTAGTCTTCTTTCAATTGAAATGGACCAGGGAACAACCTACACCTCCTATTCAGGAGAAAAAGGTTCTTTTTACAAAGATGATTCTGCCTGGCCTGGAGCTGCCTTCAAATACATGAAAGCAAGTCTGGCCTATCGTTTTACTATTTAGTTTTTTCTCCAGTCTGAGTTCCATCAAGAAGATAAATAACGTGATTACACATTTCTACAATACGTGCGTCGTGTGTAGAGAAAACGAAAGTAGTTTTAAGTTCACGGTTAAGTTTCTGCATAAGTTCAAGAATCTGTTCACCGTTTTTAGAGTCCAGGTTGGCAGTTGGTTCATCCGCCATAATCAGGGGAGCCTTTGTAACCAGGGCACGGGCAATGGCAACGCGCTGTCTCTGACCTCCTGACAATTCCTGAGGCTTATGTTTTTTCCAGTTAGAAAGACCTACTGTTTCAATCAGAAAATCAATCCACTCTTCCTTCTGCTCTCTGCTCATCCCATTGATTTCATCATTCAAATCCTGAGGTTTGTTAATATTCAGAGGAAGCTTTACATTTTCATATACATTCAAAACCGGCACCAGATTAAAAGTCTGAAAGATAAAACCAACATTCTGACTTCTTAAACCAGTAAGTTTTGTATCGATTGCGAGAGGAACCTTGTCGTTTTCCGGCAGAGTCATTCCTTCAAAAATATCCTGTCCATTAAGAATCACTTTTCCGCTGCTTGGAAGGTCGATTAACCCCATAATGTTAAGCAAAGTAGATTTTCCAGAACCAGATGGGCCTGAAATTGCTGCGAATTCACCTTTTTCAATTGAGAAAGAAACACCTTTAACGGCAGGTACTGAAACTTTACCCATCTGATAGTTTTTGCATACGTTCTGAAGTTCAATAATTTTCATAAAACTTATATTACACGTAATATTCAAACTTCTCAACCATTCAGCACTTCCGGACAGATTTTCAGAGTGAATTTCACTTCTTTAATCGATTTAAACAGCCCTTTATTGAGCAAATCTACTATTTATAGTAAATTCCAGTTATGTACGCTTTTAAGCTAGCCTTTAGAAATATCATCTCGCGAAAGAGTTCAATTGTTATTATCCTCTTTATTACTTTTGCCATTTCACTGCTGGTACTTTTCAACGCCATTTTTGACGGAACTGACCATGGTCTGGAAGAAGCATATGCTCACAGCTACACCGGTGACCTGGTAATTATGCCTCAGGCTGACTATCCAATGAGCCTTTTTGGCGATGAAACTCCGGTTACAGGAACTTTTTCTACAATTCCTCTCATTGATTCCTATAAAAATGTTAAGGAAATTGTTGAATCAAACCCTGCCCTGAACCAGTCGACTTTCCAGGTAACAGGGGCCGGTGCAATCAACGTTAATAACAAAAACTATACTACAGTACTGTTTGGAATCGACCCGGAAAATTATTTTAATCTGTTTCCTTCTATATTATTGCTGGAAGGTGATTATATTCAGCCTGGCCAGAATGCAATTATGCTTTCTTCAACTCAGATTAAGGCAATTAAGGACTCAACTTCCGTAGAACTTCATGCAGGTGATGATGTTCGTATTGCAAGCACCAACGGAACAAACTTTTCAATCCGCCTGGTAAAACTTGCAGGAATATACGAATACAAGGTTTCTAATGCCCAGCTGGACAAAATTACGCTGATTGATGCCCAGACCTGTCGCGAACTGATGGGCATAAATGAAATTTACGAAGAAATCCAGAATTTGGACGAAGATGAAACAAATCTTCTGGACGATTTTGATATTGATGATCTTTTCAACGAAGACAGCAGTCTGTTTACAGAAGACGGCGAAGGTCAATCCGCAGAAATCAATTATGAAGAACAGTTCATTTCTGATGATAATGAAGCTCCTGAGGAAATCCAGACAATGGAATCTGCCGCATGGAATTTTATCATCTGTACAACAAATGAAAAGAATCAGAAAAAGGTGATTTCTTCCCTGAATACTATTTTCAAAAACAATGATCTTCCTGTAAAAGCCGTAGACTGGAGAACTGCTGCAGGCGGAACGGTTTCTCTGGTAAACTATATGCGTCTTTTCCTGAACATCGGTCTTATTCTCATAATGCTTACAGGTTGTATCGTAATTAACAATGCCCTCACAGTTCAGGCCTTAAATCGTATTCAGGAAACTGGAACTCTCCGTTCAATGGGAGCAAAACGCAGGTTTATTGCAAAACAGTCATTTATCGAAACAGCCCTTCTCACAATTACAGCGGGTATTTTAGGCTGTCTTCTTGGAATTCTTATAAGTCGCCTTGTTTCAGGAATTCACATTCCTCTTACAAATGATTACTTAAAGCAGCTTTTCGGTACCCACCTGATAATTAAAATCACTGGAAAGACAATCGGCCTGTGTATGCTGCTTTCATTAATTCTTACAGTTGTAGGATGGTTCTTCCCTTTAAGAATTGCACTTAATACCAGCCCGGTTACTGCAATGAGGAGCGCTTCTTAATGTTTTATTTGAATCTTAGCAAACAATCACTTTTTACAAATTTCAGACAATATGTTTCTCTTTTTCTGGTAACACTTTTTGGTTCATTTATCATTCTGTTTACTACTTATGTTTCAGACGGAATGCTGAAATCCGTAAAAGAGAAAGCTCTTCTTTATTACGGCGGAGAAATTCAGTTTATTGGGGGAGATTCCCTGGCATTCTACGATTTTGAAAACAGGGTTGAAATGGTAAAACCTTATTTTCCGAAAGATGTAACTTATATAGAAAGAATCAATCACGATGGTAATCACACTTACCTTTACTACGAAGGAGCTTACTCTAAAGTACGTTGTATTCAGGGAATTGATTTTACAAATCCTACTGAAAAAAACAATTTTGCTTCTTTTAACTATGCACAGGGCAATTCTGATTATACTGAAGGAAGTCATATTCTCTTAATTTCAGAACAGATTGCTCAAAAATTAGGGGTAAGTGCAGGAGATATAATCACAATCCAGACAAATGACACTAAGGGATCAATTAATACCTTAAATTTCACGGTTCAGGGCATTTTTATTGATTCCAGCATGTTTGGAAAATATACCGCCTATGCAGACATTGAAAGTCTCCGTCAGCTGGGGGCCTATGCTCCAGGTTACGACAACCGCTTTGCAATTTCATACAATGACCGCAGTCCTTCAAAGAAGGAAATTGTAAAACTTCAGGAAAGTCTGTCACAGAAATACAATATGTATCCTTTGACTGATAATAAGAGAGCATTTTATGATGTTCTGGAAAAAGACGATTCGCAGAAGCCTATTTATGCTCTTATTACCCTGGATGCAAACATTAAAGATCTGGGCATGATAACAAGAGCCATTAAGTTGATTGTTCTTTTAATTACCGTTATTCTTGTTGCAATCATTGCTATTGGTATTGCAAGTACTTATCGGGTTATAATCCTTAAAAGAACTGTTGAAATTGGCACTTACAGAGCACTGGGAATGAAAACTAACGGAGTACGCATGGTTTTCATAACAGAAATTCTGCTGCTTCTTTTTACAGGTTTTATCTGCGGAATTGTGCTGGCTCTTATCTCTTCAAAGATAATAAGCCTTTTTAACTTCGCATTTATCCCTGCTTTTGACGTATTCCTTAAGGAAGGCCACCTGGCACCGGTTTACAGTCTGTGGAATACCTTAAAATATTTATTTGTTATTATTGTAACGACCATTTTAATAGTATTGTTTACAATTCAGAAGCTTATTAGACTTAGTCCGGTAAAAGCTTTAGCAACAACAAACTAACTACGGAGTGGAAAACTTATGAAACACGTAAAAATTTTAACATTATGCCTTATTGGAATAGCAGCTATGGGAGCTTCTTTCGCAGAAAAGCTCTCTCAGAAAGAAGCAGAAACTCTCTTAAAAAAGGCTGATGCAACAACATCTTTTGCAGATACAGACTTTGCAGCTAACTATACAATTGTACAGGACAAACCTGGACAGGGTAAAAGTTCAAGAGAAGTTGTAATGTACAGAAGAGACAGTGCAAACACATATACAATTCTCATTCAGGCACCTGCTGCTGACAAAGGAAAAGGCTATTTCCAGGTAGACAACGGAATCTGGTACTACGATCCTAAGGATTCTCAGTTTATCTTTACCAGCGCAAAGGAAAAATTCGAGGGAACAAATATTAACAATTCAGACTTTGCTCCTCAGCGCTACAGCAAAGATTACAAGATTGTATCTGCCGAAACAGTAAAACTCGGTTCACTTAATTGTGTACTTTTTGAACTTGAAGCACAGGTAAATGACGTTGCATATCCAAAAGTGAAGCTCTGGGTTTCAAAAGATGACGGTTTAACCAGAAAACGGGAAGATTACAGTGCTTCCGGCCAGCTCTTGAGAACAACTGCCATTCCTTCGTACCAGAAATTCAAGAACCGCTCAGTTCCTGAAAAAATGCTTCTTGTAGACAACTTGCGCGGTAAGAAGATAGACGGTAAAATGCAATACGAAAAAACACAGGTTACTATTACCAACGTATCATTTGCCAAACAGAAGGATTCAGTATATTCTAAAAAATATATTGAGAGTATGAGTAAGTAATGAAAATTTCTTTAAAGAAAGGTTTTATTTTAATACTTTCCACAGTATGTCTCTGCCGGGGCTTGTGGGCAGTGACTAACAACCAGAGCGGAGACAATTCAAGCGACTCAACAGAGCAGGACCAGGCTTACGAAGATGAAATGGATGACATCGATGCCCTGTTTGAGGATGCCGAAGATGATGAAGATGCAGAAGAAAAAGATATTTCCAATGCATTGTCAGTTTTTAATAATAAAATAACCTTCTGGGGAAGCTTTAACGCAAAACTTGTATGGCTGCAGGAAATGTATCCTTCACCATCAAACCGCTATCCGGGAGCAAGTTTTTCATCATATATAGGCATGACAATTCGCCCTTATAAAGACCTTTCTTTACAGGCAAGTTTTCAGACAATCTTCCCTTCAATGGATTTTACGGTATATACCTACTTCCTGGATTACAACGTCTTAGGTTATGCCTTCCTTACTCTTGGAAGAACCAAAAAATCCTGGGGAAACAGTACAATCTTTGACACAAACATTCTGGACGATAAAGCAACGGATGAATATCCAGATGCGTCGGTTTTTCTTGCTTCTTCAACATCAAAACCTACATCTTACGATTTAATTGCCACAGTTCCTTTTTTCAAGGGCCAGATTGAAGGAATTATCTCTTATGAATCATACAGTGAAACTTCTTTAAGCCCTGACTTTTTCGAAGGCGAAGTACTTGTTGAATATCCCATTGGACCATTCAGCGTAGGTTTCTTTTCAAAATTCTGGAATAAAGTCGCTGGAACCCACAAAAACAATGCTTACGGTCTGGAATTTACAGGAGATTTATTCGACATCCATTTAACCGGCTGGGGAAGCATCAACATTGATTTTGATACTCCTGAAATTACTTATGCAAGAAGCGTAATTGGAGTTTCAAAAGCATGGTTAAACAATCCTAGAATGGGTATTACCTGCGAATATGAATTTATTTACAATCATCAGCAGGAAGATCAGTATGATTATATGCACTATATGGGCTTGAAATATGCCTGGAGTCATGTAGGAGGTTCAGTTTTCTCTCCATCCCTGCAGTGGTTTATGGGATTTAATGATATGAACGGTGTTATTGCCCCGAGCATAACGATTTCCGTTCTTCCACATGCAACAATTTCATTCTCAGTTCCTGTTTTCTACGGAAATCAGACTGTGAACTATCAGGGTGCAACAATTACATCATCTGCAGACAAACCGGTTATTCTTGGAGCTGCAGTTCTTTCATTAAGCGGTGCATTCTAATTTTTGTAAATTTTGATTTTTCCGTGTTATAATTTAACCAGGACAAGAAATGTATTATTCCTTGTGCCCTGGTTATTTTTTTTACAAGGAGAATTATCATGAAAAATATAATTACTATAAGCCGTGAATACTGCTCCGGCGGACATACAATTGGTCAGCTGCTGGCAAAAGAATTAAATATTCCCTTTTATGACAAAGAAATAATTGATATGACAGCCCAGCAGTCAGGTCTTTCCGCTGATTATATCAAAAACAATGAACAGAATCTTTCATCAGGATGGCTTTATACCCTGCTTTTAGGAGCCAGTTATGCAAGTCCAGGTTCATCATCCTTCAATCCTAACAATCATCTTCAGAACACACCTCTTGCAGATCAGGTCTTTAATGCACAGCGCATGGTAATTGTTGATCTGGCAAAAAAAGGCCCTTGCGTAATTGTAGGCCGCTGTTCCGATTACATTCTGAAACACAGTGATGAAATTGATAAAAAAGATCTGCTGAATGTTTTCATTTACGCCCCTATTGAAGACAAAGTAAAGCGTGGCATTGAAGAAAAAAGACTCGATCCTTCAAAAGCTGAAAAAGAAATTAAGCTGGTGGATAAACGTCGTGCAAATCATTACAACACTTTTACGGAAAGAACCTGGGGAAACCGTTCCCACTACGATCTTTTGTTGAACAGTTCCCTTCTGGGGCTTGAAGGAAGCGCAAAACTTATTGCTGAAATCGCAAAGAAATTATAAGCGCTTATTCCTTAAAGAAATTTAACCCTTACGCTTTGAATTCGGCGGGCACTCTGATCTTCTACAATGAAAAGAGTGCCTGTTTTTTTATAAACCGCTCCTACAACAGGCAGTTCATCAAACTGTTCAAGAAGCCATCCCCCCAATGTGTCGAAATTTTCGCTGTACAAATCCAGATGAAGCAGACTGTTAAAATCATCAAGTTTCATATCACCAGGAACAATAAATTCATTGGTATTTACAACCTGAATTCGATTTTCAGGTGGCAGTTCCACATTACCATTTTCATCAGTAACCCTGCCTAAGACAGCCCTCAGCAGGTCATCCATTGTAACGATTCCTTCATTACCACCATATTCGTTAAGCACCAGGGCAAAATTGCACTTTTCTTTTTTAAAGAACGAAAGTAATTCTACTGCTGTAAAAGTTTCCGGAACATATTCCACAGGCCGCATACAGATACGAACAAAATCTTTACTTTCAGCAATTGGTTTTGATGCAAATAAAACTGATTTATAGTGAAGAACACCAATTACATTTTCCGGACTATCCTGATAAACCGGCAGACGGGAATATCCTGTATCCGCAAAGCATTTTATAACCTGGTCAACAGAATCTTCTACGTTTACAAATTTTACCAGTGAACGGTGACGCATTATTTCATGAACGCTCAAGTCCGAAAACTGAATAAGCCGTTCAAGCATTTTGCGCTCGTTAATCTCCAGAGTTCCTTCCTTTTGTCCCACTTCAATAAGTGTTTTCAGCTCATCTTCAGTTAAAAGACTTTTCTTTGTTTTAAAAAATTTCTTCTCAATAAAATTAAGGAATTTTGTAAGCTGTTGAAAAATCCAGACAATCGGGAAAAAAACTGTTTGAATTATGATAATAATATTTGCCGAGCGGATTGCAGTTTTTTCTGAACGGATTGCAGCATAAGTTTTAGGAATTGTTTCTGAAAAAATGATTACCAGAATACTTACAAGGGCTGTGCCGTAGGAAACATATTCGCTACCAAGAATTTTAAGGGAAAGATTTGTAGCCAGTGCAGAAATCAAAGTTGTTACCAGATTTGTACCTATCAACACCGTAGCAATCAAACTTTCCAGATTATTTCTTAAACGGAGAACTTTTTTTGCATTACGTTTATTGTCTTTTACCATCTGACGGACAGTAATTCTTGAAAGAGAAGTGTATGCCGTTTCTGTTGAAGCAAAAAATGCCCCGCATAAAAGAAGAAGGATTTCTGCTGCAAGAGTAAGAATGATTTCAAAAATATTACTCATCTTCATCCTCCTTTAATTCACGGAAAACAACTTTTGCAATTCTATGGTCATCCATTTTTGATACAGTAAATCTGTAACCGCTGCTGGTTATGCTGTCTCCAGGCTCCGGAATACTATCAAGTTTTTCCAGCATATAGCCGGCAAGAGTTTCAGACAGTTCCGATTCAAGTTTTATATTTAACTGTTCATTAATATCTGTAAGGCGGATTAATCCGTCTACTTCATCTGAACTGGTATTTTTTATCTGTACCTGAGATTTTTTTGCATAGTTTTTATATTCATCTGCAATTGGTCCAAAAATTTCACGGGCAATATCTTCACTGGTAAGCACACCTTCAGTTCCGGAATACTCATCAATTACAACAGCCATACTTTGTCTGTTTTCTCTGAGCATCTGCTGAATACTGGACATCTTTTTTGTTTCCAGAATAAAGAGCGGCGGACGCATCACTTTTTCTACAGAAAAATCCTGAGGATTGTTTTTATAAAAGAGAAGATCCTTGACGTAAAGAATACCTACAATATCATCAATATCTTTTTTAAAAACCGGAAAGCGGGAAAGACGCAGCCGTTCCGAAAGTTCAATCACATCCTGATATTTGGCATCAAGAGGAATCACTTTAATATTTTTCCGCACAACCATTACGGCCTTTGCTTCAAGATCCGTGAATTTAAAAACCCGGTGCATCATCGTTTTTTCATTTTTTTCAATGACACCCTGTTCGCTGCCCACATCTATAAAAGTTTTAATTTCTTCTTCTGTAAAGGAGACTTCTTTTTTCTTTGTATCAACACCCATAATTTTAAGGGCGCCGCTTGTAATCCCTGTAAAAATAAAAACTGCAGGAGTAAGAACAATTTCTACTATAAATATAAATCCGCTGAAGAAAAATGCAATTTTCTCCGGATGATGAGTTGCAATCGTCTTAGGAGAAATCTCTCCAAAAATCAAAAGCAGCATGGTAGTTACAAATGTAGCAATTCCTACACCAGTATTACCAAAAAGTTTAATTGCAATGACAGTAATAATTGATGACAGGGTGATATTAACCAGATTATTTCCCACAAGGAGAGTATTAATCAGCCTTTCTTTGTTATTTAAAAGCTGCCACACTCTCATAGCACGCCTGTCTTTTTTATTCCGCAGGGAACGCACCCTCAATTTATTAATTGAAAGGAATGCACTCTCTGTTGAAGAAAAAATCATTGAAAGAATTATGAGTATGATTGAAATGATGATTAGAAAGGGTAAATCTTCCAGGTCCTGCATAAAAGTTTCTAAATTAATGTCCTTCCTGCACTGGATTTGCTTTCTTTTCTTCTTCTATTGCCTGATTAATTGCCTTAAGCTGCTCAAAAGAATTAAGTGTGTACAAAATCTGATTTGCGTTTTCACTTTCTTTATCAGCTTCATAAGCCTTATAGAGAATTTCGGTAATACGGTCGTAATCTTTGCTGCCTGTTCCCGCAAGAACAAATGCTTCCGTGTAATATGCGGTCTGAATCTGCTGGGAATTCAAATGTCCGTTCTGGCAGACTTCTTCAAAGATATCGCTTATGCCCTTAAAGTCGTTGTTATGTGCAGCAGTAATTGCATCAAGATAAGCCTTTTCCAGTTCGTATTTTCCAAGGAGACCTGTTTCATTTTCAGGATCAAGTTCAGGCACACTTTTAACTAAATCACTTAGAGGAACACGATATCTGGCATCTGTTGCTTCATAGAGGGCATCAATTGCATGAACCTTTTCTTTGCCCGACTTACTGTTGATTTCAGAAAGTAAATATTCTGCGTGAGTAATTTCTTCAGCATGATTGAATATTTCTTCCTGGAGTGCAATAGGTGATTTTATTTTATCAGTAAGATTAAGTACTGCCATCACATAGCCCTGTGGTGACAGCACATAAACTTCAGGTATTTGAGAAAGAGAATAATTTTCACCCAGAAGAACGTTTTCATTCACAGATTTTTTTGTATCTGCAGCGGCCTTGTCAAAATCCGAATCAAAATCAATTGTTAAAACAACATAATCCTTATCAAAGATTTTATTAAATTCTTTGTCATTAAGGACAGAAGTTGTAAAATCCCTGCTTTCCTGACTCCACTTATTACCAGTGAATACCAGCAGCATTTTTTGATTCTTACTTTGAGCCTTTTTCTGTGCCCCGGAAAATTCTGAATCCTTTCCGGAACAAGCAGAAAATGCCAGCAGTGCAAGTGCAATAATCGAGCAAATTAAAAGTCTGTTTTTCTTCATCGGGTGAATCAACATATTCTCTTTTCAGCCACCTTATTTGAAATATGAAACACCTGCGGCGAAAATATTCTGACAAGTGTTTTCATTTGGATTGATGATATTCTTGATAATATCAAGGCTTGAACCGTTAGAGTCAGTGCCCATTGTTCTTTCAGAATGACCCATTTTACCAAGTACGCGTCCGTCAGGGCTGGTAAGACCTTCAATTGCATACAAAGAACCGTTTGGATTATCCGGCTCACTGATTGAAGGAATACCCTTTTCATCAACATACTGAGTAAATACCTGACCATTTTCAAAGAGCTGCTTTGCTTCTTCCCTGCTGATTACAATTCTTCCTTCACCATGACTAATTGGAACAAGGTGAACTCTTTCATCAAGAACAGTTGAATTAAGTGCCCAAGGAGATGCAGCACTTACCATTCTTGTACGAACGATACGGCTTATATGACGGCCAATCTTGTTGAATGTAAGAGTTGGCATATCTTCTGCAGGGTCACGGATTTCTCCGTAAGGAACCAGCCCGGTCTTAATCAGTGCCTGGAATCCGTTACAGATACCAAGAACCAGACCATCTCTGTTTTTAAGAAGGTTCATGATTGAATCTGCAACTCTGTGTTCCCGGATAACATTTGCAATGAATTTTGCAGAACCATCAGGTTCATCTCCAGCAGAGAAGCCTCCAGGGAAAGCAATAATATTTGCAAGGTCAATTTCTTTCTTAAAGTTATTAAGACTTTCAAGCAGATCATCTGAAGTACGGTTCTTGAAGATAAGAACTTTTGTTTCAGCACCATTCAGATTGAATGCACGGGCCATATCAACTTCACAGTTTGTTCCAGGGAATGCAGGAATGATTACCCTTGGCTTAGCATTTGTCTTTGTGTTAAAACTTGCAATTTCAGCACGGGCCTTTGCCAGAGAAGGATGCTGTTTAAGAGCCCATTCTTCCAGAGCAGGCTGTTCTTCTGCACCAGAAACAGGTGGGAATACTTTAGACAACTTTTCTTCCCAGACCTGCTCGATTTCAGAAAGAGTAATTTCTACATCTTCAATTGTAATCTTTGCATCAGAAATTGTTGTACCAATGCGGGCAACTGTACCTGGAGCAAATGAGCTGTCTGCTTCAAGATCAGCATCTGTTTCTACAAGAATTGAACCGTAAAGAGGTGTAAACAAATCTTCAACACCAGCAGCTTTCTCAATTCCAACAGCAGTTGCACTTACAGGAATTTCTTCCAGCTGGGCACCAATTCTGTTACCAAGGGCCATCTTACTAACAGCTTCTGCAATACCGCCGGCAGAAACCGGATACATTGCAAGAATCTTTCCTTCATCATTCAGCTTGTAAACAGCCTTTGCATTTTTCTTGAATGCTTCAAAATCTGGAGCAAGCTTGCTTGTGTAAGGAACCTGAACCAGATAAATTCCAGAGCCGGCTTTTTTGAAAGAACCGCTCACTACATGCTTAACGTCATCTGAATCAACTGCAAAAGAAACCAGAGTGTGTGGAACATTCAAATCTTCGAAAGTACCAGACATTGAATCCTTTCCACCAATTGAACCGGTTCCCATATTAATCTGAGCATCAATTGAGCCTAAAAGAGCCGCTGCAGGATAGCCCCATGTTTTTTCATCAACTGCTCTTCCAAAGAATTCCTGGAATGAAAGACGGCAGGCTTCAGGCTTACCACCAAGACATTCAATCTTTGCAAGTGAAGAAAGAACAGCTGTCTGTGAACCATGCCATGGTGACCACTGAGAAACCCGTGGATCAAATCCGTATGCCATCAGGCTGACTGTTGAAGTTTCTCTTGGAGTAAGAACAGGAATCTTTGCTGCCATACCTGCTTCCGGAGTTCCCTGATACTTTCCACCATATGGGAAAAGTACAGATGAAGAACCGATGGAACCGTCAAAACGTTCTCCCAAACCTCTCTGTGAACAGCAGGCCAGATCATTCATATTTGCAAGCCATGCAGACTTAATATCCGGAGCATTTTCATCTTCCTTGAGAATTTTTTCAACTGCTTCAAGAGGATGAACAAGTGGAGAATCTGCTGGAGCGGCAGGTGACTCAATTACAGCACTTGCATGATGTTCAGCACCAGCGGCATCAAGGAAGCTGCGGTCAAGTTCAACGATTGTCTTACCCCGCCACTTCATAACCAGTTTATTTGTATTTGTAACAGTTGCTACTACAACTGCATTAAGGTTCTTGTCATTACAAGCCTTGATGAAAGCATCCTTGTCCTTTGCACGAACAACTACTGCCATACGTTCCTGGCTTTCTGAAATTGCCAGTTCTGTTCCATCCAGACCTTCATATTTTTTAGGAACTGCATCCAGATTAATATCAAGTCCCGGTGCAAGTTCACCAACTGCAACTGAAACACCACCAGCACCAAAGTCATTTGAGCGGCGGATCATTCTGCATACATCTTTTTCACGGAAGAGCAGCTGAATCTTTCTTTCCTCAACTGCATTTCCCTTCTGAACTTCTGCAGCGGCTGTTGTAACAGATTTAACGTCATGAACTTTAGAAGAACCTGTTGCTCCACCAATACCGTCGCGACCTGTTCCACCACCAAGGAGGATTACAATGTCACCTGCTTCCGGTTCTTCACGCATTACCTGATCACAAGGAGCGGCTGCAATAACTGCACCAAGTTCCATACGCTTAGCAACATAACCCGGATGATATACTTCATGAACCTGACCTGTTGTAAGACCAATCTGGTTTCCGTATGAAGAGAAGCCCTGTGCTGCTTCACGGGTAAGCTTCATCTGTGGCAGTTTACCCTTCAAAGTTTCATTTAAAGGACGGGTTGGATCTGCAGCACCTGTAATACGCATTGCCTGATATACCCAGGAACGGCCTGAAAGAGGATCGCGGATTGCACCACCAATACAAGTTGCGGCACCACCAAACGGTTCAATTTCTGTAGGGTGATTGTGAGTTTCATTCTTAAACTGAAGGAGCCAGCGTTCTGTAGCATCCTTTGAATCAGGAGCAATAGGATTGCCTTTTTCATCAGTTGTGTAATGAACATCAATATAAATTGAACATGCATTGATTTCTGCACTTACTTCAAGATCATCAAGTTTTCCGTGAGCACGAAGAAACTTTGCACCAATACAAGCCATATCCATCAAAGTAACAGGCTTATCTGTACGTTCCTTATATAAATCAGCTCTAAGGATGTTGTAATTTTCAAGGGAACGGATAAAGAGGTCTTCGTAAGGACCCTCTTCAACTTTTATTTCATCAAGATTTGTAAGGAAGGTTGTATGACGGCAGTGATCAGACCAGTATGTATCAAGTACACGGATTTCTGTAATTGTAGGATCACGGTTAATAGACTTGAAATAATCCTGAAGGAACTTTACATCAGCAAAATCCATTGCCAGACCAAGCTGATTTCTATATGACTCAAGCTGTTTTTCATCAAGGTCATTAAAACCTACCACTGTAGGAATATCATCTGGAGTAAGAGTCTCCAGCTTTAAAGTTTCCGGTTTTTTGTCATCAGTCAGACGGGAATCAACAGGATTTATTAAATAATGCTGAATTTTTTCCACATCAGCGGCACTCACTTCTCCTTCAAGAAGCACAACTTTTGCACAGCGAACTCTTGGAGGCTCAGTACCAACCACGGTCTGCTCCTTCATTCCTTCCCTTAGCAGAGAAAGACACTGTTCAGCACTGTCTGCACGCTGGTCGTATTGTCCAGGAAGATATTCCCAGATGATTTCTGTACTTCCGGCAGGAACAGTCAATGTTTCCAGGTAAACATGATCGCTCTGTGGTTCAGAGAAAATGCGGGTTGCAGCTGCTTTGGCCACACCTTCTGCTACATTTTCTACATCATATCTGTTCAGATAACGAACAGATTTCACGCCATTGATTCCTAAGAATCCCGTAATTTCAGAATAAATTCTGTTTGCTTCGTTTTCAAAGCCTTTTTTTCTTTCTACGTAAAGTCTGACCATAGTGCTATCATTATATAGATAACAAATTGAATGTTCAACGCAGTAACCCGGCAACAAAGGCTCTTAATATAGAAGAAAATTGTAATATTTAATAACTCTGAATTCCGGCTACTGGGATTTTTCTTTCAGTGAATAATCCATTACGAAGGTAAGCGTCATTGCATCCTGTTCTTCCGCCATTTTTTTGAAGGGAGCGGCTTTTTTTATCGCCTCAAGACAGGCTTCGTTCAAAACTTCATGCTCACATTTTTCAAGTAACTCCATTGCCACCACACTTCCATCCGGATTTATGACAACGCGAACCCGAACTTTACCTTCCAAATGTTGTGAACGTGCTGAATAAGGATATGTTTTTTTTGAGGCAATACGGGCAAGCGCATAGGATTTATAAGAAGCAAGTGCTTTTTTTTCCGAATCTAAAAGCGAAGGTTCCTCAGAAATATTTTCCCCGGAAACACTTTCACCGGAAGTTTCAGTATTTTCCATACCAGGCTGCAAATCCTCCGCAGGTACAGATTCTGAAACATTTTCTTCCATACTTTCTTCTATATATCCCCTCTTTTCTTCTACGGATTCTTCAGGGATCTGCTTTCTTGCAATGACATTTTCCTTTGGTGCACTGATTTTTTTTTCAATTTTCTGGACTGGCGCAGATTTTTTCTTTTTCGTAACAATCACTATTGAAACAGAATTTTCTTTACTTAACTCAGGTGTAGAATTAATCCCGCAGGAAAAATCCCGGAATGGAAAAACAAAAAATAGTGAGATAAAAAAAATTGTACAGACAGCCGAACAAATCCAGCGGCTTCTTGGGCAATTCATTTTAATTTTCAATATTTTCATGAACTATTCCTATACGATTGATTCCTGTATTCTGAATCTTGGTGAGAATCTGAACGAAAAGTTCAAAATCAACTGTCCGCTCACATTCAAAGGAAAGGGCAATGTTAGGGTTTGCCTCATACATTTTTGCAAGTGTCGGCTCAAGTTCTTCCATCGTAATAATTTTTCCATCAAGTTCCATTTGCATTGTATTCACGGCGAGCACTTTCGTATCATTCTGCTCTTCACTTTCAGTTGATTCCTCACTTCGAGGTAAATCCAGGGGAAGTGACGCCTTTTTGAACTGGGTGGAAACCATAAAAAAAATCAACAGAATAAAAATCACATCAATCATAGATGTTATGTTTATTGAAAGTTCTTCTTCGTTATGTTTCAGGAAGTCCAGATTCATCATAATTTTTCCCTTGCACTTTTTGTTTTCAGCATTTCTCTTCCTCGTATAGACTCATTGCCAGAAGCCGTTTTTCGATGATTCTTTTGAAAGTGCGATAACACAAAAGTGACGGAATCGAGATAATCATTCCGAATGCAGTAGTGAGCATTGCTTCCCAAATTCCGCCAGACAAATCCTGAATATTCATATTTGCCCCCATCTGTGAAAGTTTGGAGAATGCGCCGATTAAGCCCGTGACTGTTCCCAAAAGACCAAGCGAAGGGGCGACCGAACTGATAAAATTTAAAAACCAAAGTCCACGATTCATTTCGTAATACAAAATCGAACATTCTGCATTAAACTTTTTCATTTTTTCCTTTTCGCTAAGATTTTCATAGCCGGACATTTTTTCTCTGAGCCGCACAAGAACATCGCGGGAACTTCCTTTCCGAGTCTGGAAAAAATAAATCCCACGTTCAAAACACTGACACATGCAAAAACAAAGAAGAACAGCAAGTACCCAGTTCACAGGTCCGCCTAAATTGATAAATTGAATAAGCTTCATTTTTTAAACCTCGTATAACAAAAGATTTCCCCGCGGCTCCAAATATTCAATTCAAAACAGCGGGGAATTATATTATTTATGTGGAATAAAAAACAAAATCTATTTCAGAGAATCCCAGTCGATTGTAAGTTTTCCCACATACGGAGTTGCTTCGTTCGGATGATTTGAAGAAGATGTTCCGTTTCCATCGCAGAACTGAACCCCCATTACATTGGAGTTGATGTAAATCCAGAGATTGTATTCGGAAGTCTCTTCTGAAACCGGGAATGTCATTGAAGTAACGTAGTTAACACCAGTTTCATAATCTTCATCAGTTGAAGGAGGAGTTGCAGTGTCTTCGCTAACAGTGTATTCGGCATCCTGAACATTTCCGTCTGCATCGTAATAGCCAGGTGTTGAATTTCTTGGATCAACGAATTCTACAAAATTAACTCCGTAAATATTGCCGGTTCCAGTTCCAAGGTTGAGAGTTGCTTTTACTGTTCCGTCGGCTTTTTTTGTGATTGTAGTACTCTGGTAGATTGGAGTTCCAAACTCAACTCCGCCCATTGCGTTTACATAACAGCTCAAAGTTGCATCAACAGACAAAGTTTCAACACGGTAGAATGCAGCTCCGTCCGGCATCCATGTTGCCATTGCAGGAACATAGTAAGTTGCCAAACCGTCTGTGCCGAACACGATGTAGCATGAAGCAGCGGTTGTATAATTATCTTCTGTTAAGTCACCATTTTTAGTGTTGGTGCTATCGCTTTGAGCCGCTACAACTGCATTACCGTCACTGTCGGTAAGCCAGAGAACTTTTGTGTAAGCTCCATAATTTCCACCCTGGTCTACAGAAGATTTAGAAATAGTCAGAGTTACCTCCTGCTTCATCACCGAACCTTCAAAGATTCCATAATATGATGAATAAACTTCATCAACATTATCCAAGCCGTCATCAACGTTGTTTGAGCATGAGACGAAACCAAATCCGACAGCAAAGAGTGTCATGATTACAATAATACTTTTTTTGAACATATTATTTCCTTTTTGGGATTTTCTCCCTTTTCTATCAGGCAAAACTATACAGCTCGCCCGCATAAATCAGAAAAATCATCAAATATGAAAAATCCGAATTATAACCTAGTTTGATGTGAAAATCTGGATAATCGGGAATGGCATTTTTCCTGGATAAAACGATGTCCGTAAAACCAGAATTCCGTTTTCCAATTTTCCTGTAAGTGTAAGTGAATTGATATTGATTGTTGTACCATCAGCTTTTTGCGCTAACACGGTAGATTCAGAAGAAGCTTCATACGAAAGATAGTAGATATCACCATCCTTGAAGACTTTAACGGACTCAATCTCGTATGGCTCAATAGTCATTGCTTCCGTGTAGGCAAAACGTGGAACTGTCAGAGTTACAGTGCCTGAAGAAACAGAGCTTGTGTCAGCAATAGTAACTGTCGGGATGATTTCATTTCCATCAGAATCAGTTCCGCTTGTTCCCTGACCTTTAGCAAGAGAACCACCCTCGCCTACCATAAAGACAAAGCTTCCGGTGTAAGACGATTCTCCACCCCAAACGGCTTCCACTGCTGTGTCCGGAATAGTAATCGTAACATCTTCCACTTCCTCATCGTATTCGATTGCACTTGGAGTGGTATTCTGTGGAATATTCGTCTGCTTTGTCATTGTTACGCGGGTATTAGTCATGCCAGAAACGCCTGTCAGATTGTCACCGGTAAGCAGAATGACGATTTCATCTGGACTGTTAATTCCAAGCTGTACAACCATGGAAGCTTTTGTGGAATCCTTGGATTTACAGTAAGAAACGTTTTCTGCTGAATACCAGTAGAGCGTGTAGTTTGCAGTACTGTTTTTGACACTGTAGTAGTAGAACTGATTGTCGTTCATGCCGTTCACGCTCATATTCCAGTCGCAGCGTTCTTCATTGTAAAGAATGATTGAAGGAATCAGCGTATTTCCACTCGAAGCCGTGATGTTTCCGTAATAGGTGTATCCATAAAGCTCGGAAATATCGTAATCAGTCTCTTTCACCTCGCAGTCGGGCGAACACGCTAAAAAGAAAAGCGATGTACTGAGAACCATTAGTGACAGAAGCATTTTCCTGCTGATTTTTACAAGTTGATTTCTTGTATTCTTTTTCATTTTTTTTCTCCATTTTTTTACCTCTCTCTTTTATTTTTCAATTCTTAATTTTGCACCCAGCCTGAGCGTTGTTCCTTCTTCAAGCCCATAGTAGGTTTTCTGAGTTTCACCGTTCGTGCCTTTCTGGAAATGGAGATTATTCAGAATGTTGTCCACTCCCAAATACACTTCCAGTTTTTCATCCCAGATTTTTTTTGAAAGCGTGGCATTGAGCATTAGATAATCAGGAGTATAATAATCAGTTCCGGTGCTCAAAAGTTGCTTTGAATTCCACTGAAGGTTTACGGAAACAGTAGTTTCCAGAACAGGAATAAGATACTCTGCATTTGCTGTAAGCCTGTGATGTACCCGCAAAGCCAGTTCCTCCCAGTCTTGGCTTGCATCGTCAAAGGATTTTGCCTGTGTATAGGCATAGCCGATTTTTCCTTTAAAGCGGTCAAGCTCTGTGACAAAAGAAATTTCTCCGCCGTAAGTGATTGCTTTGTCCACATTCTGATACTCACGGATTTGAGGAGAAGAACTTGCGTCAATCACAACACTGTCAATCAAGTCGACTATATAATTGAAGTAGCCGCAAAGATTGATTTTGAAGTAATTCGCCACATTCTTTTCTATTTCCGCATTAAAGCTATGAGATTTCTCGCTTTTCAAATCCGGGTTTCCGTAGAGAATAAAGTTCCCTGCACCAGGCGCATAGCTATGGCGGAAAATCCAGTACTTTTCTTTTAGAGAAGGCATTTTATAGCCCATCCCGTAGGAAAGTCGAAACGCAGTATATTCAGTTGGAGTGAATTTTAGAGCAAGCTTTGGAGTTGCCATAAAGTTCACGCTGCTGCCCTGAATCCCTGGGGAGAAATCAAGACGAACTCCCGGAACGAGGAAAAGCTTTTCGTCAAACAGAGAAATCGTATCCTGTGCAAAAAAAGCAGTTTCCAGCGCAAACTTTCGTTCATCAAATGAAGATCCGTCAATTGATTCCAAATCTACGTTCAGCCCAGAAATGACATCATTTGCTTCATTCAATTTCCAGTGGGCACGAATATCGCTTTCCCAGTCAAAAGAATTCGATTCTGTGCTTGAAGACGATGAATAAGCTCCCGCCTTAACATCATACGTCGTGTCCATGTAATAGAATTTCCCCACAGAAAATCCATCGATGTAAAAATCATCTCCAAAAATATATTTCAGGTTCAGACCGCCCTCTCCACGAAGCGCCCGATATTCAAGCTGCGCACCCTTGTCGTAACCGGTTTTTGTAAAATTGCTTTTCTGGTCGGAATCGGTGTAAAGACCGTACAAGGAAATGTTTCCCCACTCGTAATTCCATGCAAGCCTATCGCGCACAAAACCCAGAATTTTCTCTGTATTTTCAAAATACGTGATATTTCCAGCCAAAGCATCAAAAGTGTATTTTTCTTTTCCAGGAATATAATTCAGGCAGGCCGCAAGGGAATTTGAAAAATTCTTTTTGCTGACAAAAACTGTTCCTGCTACATAATTTTTCCAGTTTAGAATTAAAGGAGAATATCCGAACTCTTCCGTAACATTTGCAGAAAATCTGATTGTATCTTCGTTCGATTCCTCATTCTTTTTTGTAATGATGTTTATGGTGCCGCCCATAGCTTCACTTCCGTACAGGACAGAATCTGCACCCTTTGTAATTTCAATACGCTCGATATTTTCAACCGGAATCTGAAATATTGGTGTGGAGCCATCCATATCGGAAGAAACAGCAACTCCATCTATCATGATTTTTACATAGCCATTTCCGAGGCCCTGCATTGAAATTGATTCATTTGCATTCCCTGCACTTGCATTGTTCACGGAGATTTCAGGAAGAGTTTTAAGCGCATCGCCAACCGTCTTCGCACCGGACTTTTGAATCTGCTCTTCTGACAAAACTGATTTCTGTTCAACTGACTCACTTAATTCCTGCTCAAGTTCTTCTGCAGAAACTTCGATTACAGCATCGTCATCATCGGTTTCCTGTGCAGCAGCAAAAAAAGTGGAGAAAGAAAAAATCACACACAAACTAAAGATAAATCTGCTATAAAGGCCTGAGTTGTTACACATTGTATTTTTCCAATTAGAGTTAGGTATTGCTAACTGCATTAACTTAGCGATATACTTTTGTTATGTCAAGAAGTGATGTAAAAAAAAATCGTTGCAACTTTTAGATTGATTTTTTTGTCTAATCGTATGAAGATATTTATTATCGGAAAGAGTTTAAATTTAAAAATACACATACACGGGTCCATATGAAAAAAATCCACACTTTTCTTGGCCTTATTGTTCTTTCAGCAATTTTAGCCATCTCATGCACCTATGATTTAGTTTCAGCACCAACTTCTTCTGGTGGAGACTCAAATCCTGCAGCATACCCCGACTCTATTCAGCCCCCTTCCGTTCTTACAGCATCTCAGGGGGGATATAGAAGTGTAGAATTAAACTGGGACTGTATAAAAAATGCAGTGAGCTATATTGTTTATTCCGCAGAAACTCCTTTTGATACTTTCCAGCAAATTTATAAAACTACCGGTACACAGACCAGTTGCACTATTGAAGAAGCATGTGGCAGCAGCAAATATTATTGTGTTTCTGCAGTAAACTATTACGGAACTGTTTCTTCAAAAAGCAAAGTAGTTTACGGAACCAGTCTGGCCACTCCTGTCATTACAGATATTATTCAATCATCAGAAGGAACAAGCCTTACCCTTAACTGGTGGATGGACAACTGTGATTCTGACACATATCAGGATTCGGTAAAATTTATTATTTCTGTTTACGATTCCTCTACAGCAAGTCAAAGTATTCTCAATATGGAAGTTGATGATGGAAGCAGTCGTTCTGCAGAAATCACAGGTCTTTCTCCAAATACAGATTATTATTTTCAGGTCCAGGCGGAATGCAGTCTTAATCCGGAAAAGAAAACTTCCAGCGACCTTACATCTAAATCAACTGCTCACAGAATAATTCCTGATGCGGCAGAAAACTTTACCGTCAGCCAGGGCACTTCTACCACAGAGGTTTTACTTTCCTGGAACCTGCCTTCTCTTGTTGAATATTATGACGCTTCCACAAATTCATACGTATACAATCCTGTTTATTTTACAGTAAACAGAAAACTCTATGGAAATGATGATTCAACTTATGAATGTCTTGCCAGAATAGGTTCCGGTACAGCATCGGGCCTTACCCAGACTTTTGCGGAATACATTCCTGGAGCACAGTTAACTTTCACTGATTCAACTGCAGTCCGCGGCAAACAATATGTTTATATGATTCAATCATATACTGACAACACAAATAAGATTTACACTTCGGATTCATCAAAAACTCAGGGTATTTCCGGATGGACTATTTCAGATGCAAGTGTAAGTATTAATTCATCAATCACCTATGACGAAAACGATCCAGAAATTATTTCTAAGGTTGATGGAGAATTTACTTTCGCTTTCCTGCCATACAACATTCAGTACACTTATCTTATGACCCGCACAAAAACTTCTCTTGATTTAAGTACAACTTTTGAAGAAACAATCATCCAGTGTTCAAATTCACTTTCTTCAATCAAATCATTTAAAGACACTTTTACTAACCCGAAAGAAGAAGCAGGCTACTACAAATATAAAATCTATATTCTTCCATACCAGACTGCATCAGTTACACAAATTCCTGCAGAAGAAAATGTGATTGAAATTCTGGAACCGGTTCAGCAGATAACAGTTACTGAAGACGCCCGCCTGATTCCTTCAATTACAAATTTCAAAGTTTCAGATGGATATAAGGATAAATTCCTTCTCTCATGGGATTCAATTGAAAATGCCGCTTACACCATCACTTATACTCCTGTAGTTGACGGTCACCCCCAGACAGAAGTTTCAGTTAATCTGCAGAAAGAAAATTCTTCTGAGGATGGATTTTACACAGTTGAAGGTTCCACCGTTTACTACGAATGCCCTGCAGCTTCCGGAGATTCAAGGGTCTTTACATTAACTGCAGATACCGGGCTGAAAAATTCTGCATCCCTTGATCAGATTTATCACACGCTGGGAACTGCCGCTTTAACGGAAGCCGCCCCTGATTACGATACAATTACAGTCAGCTGGCCTGCAGTTCAAATGGCAGATACAAATTACACGGTTACCGCCCATTACCAGGATTCTTCAAAAGAACTGGCAGTTGAAGATGTTCTGCTTTTAACTGAATATGATGAAAATCAGGAAAACTTCACTTGTGTTTTGAATAAACCGGAAGGTTATAATAATCCTGCAGTTTCCGGAAAACCTGTTACGCTCACAGTTACTGCTACAAATACAAAAACCGGTGACACTACAAGTTCATCACTTTCGGTTCACACATTAGGCCCGGCTCTTATAAATGCTTCTGCCGCAACAATTCCAAATTCTTCAAACTCGCTCACCCTCCGCTGGGCTCAGGTTGATGGAGCAGAAAAATATCTTATTTACAGAACAATGTATTCTGACAGTTCGGCAAATTCCATTGCAGCAACAGACACTTATATTGTTGATGCCCAGACTCTTGAAGTAAGCGAATACAACGGCCAGTCTACAGCAGGACGAGTAAACGTAAAATCTGGAAGCGGATTCTATATTTTTACAGATAAACAGGCAGATGCATCCGAAACTTATGGTTACCAGACTCATCAGGAAAAAATTCAGTGGGGGCTTCCATTCGGATATGTTGTTCTTCCTGTAAAAGCCGGAGGAAGTCAGGACGATTTTTCTTTTGAAGAGAATTCCCTGAAGATGAGCTCATCATCAAAAGTAAACTATGGAACTCTATCAGATGTTAAAACTGCCGCTTACGGTTACGGATTAAACCTTATGGCCAGTAAGGCAGAAAGTGCTTCTAAAGTTACAGTTCAATGGGATAAGCCTTACTTTACAAATCTTACACCGACCCTTTACCGCAGACAAATGTATGATTCCTCTGCAAATTGGACAAAGGTTACAACTCTTGGACAGGGAGTAAACTCATATCAGGTAACAATCGCAAAAGAAGACATTTCAAAAGCATACGAATACGCCGTTCAGTATGAGGCTTCATCTTCCTGTGAATTTGTTGAATCCTTTACCCAGACACTTGCCAATACACTTGAAGATTCTCTGGAAACTCCACGCTACATTTACCCTGACGGAGTAAAAGCTGAACCTTTAAACAAGGGTTACGTTCTTGCTCTTGCTGATTTTGATGCCTCTTATGGCGGACAGGGAACTTCTTTAGGAAACAGCAGCTACTATCAGGAAAATGTTACATGGACTGAATGGGATTATGATGTTCGCGCCCTGGGACCAGATTCCTTTACAGTAGATTTAATGAATTACAATTTAAGCAGCGACTGGAATACAATCTGTACTGCCGCAATTACTGACCATAAAGAAAACTTATCTCCAGAATCTGGACTTGAGGACACAAGTGTTACTGCAGTCACCAGCGGACTCTTCATAAAACCAGTAAGCCTTTCTGCAGCAAGTGATGGACGTGGAACTACAGACGGACTGCTGAAAGTTCTCCGGGATGCTAAGCACTACTATTCTGTTAATCTCACTGCCAGCCATACCGGCGCAACAATAACCAGCCGTCAGGGAGAAGATGCTTCAATTTATGCATACAGACAAATCTCAGACGAAGAACTTGCAAAAACAGCTCTCTATATATTTGCCTACGGATTTTATTTAAATGATGGAGGCAACCCTGATTATTCCAATATTGGCACTCAATTCAAATACGGCGGAAAAAACACCATTCAGGGATTAAGCGGATATGCAAATTTCACAGAAAGAACAACGGCAACTCTCGATCTTGGACTGGGAAAATACAAGCAGTATTACGATTTTAAATCTTACTGTCCGGAACTTTATACACCGGCAGGAATTCTTGTATCTTCTCCGGTTAAAATTACCACTGACACTTATTCATGTGGAATAAAAGGTGCATCTGATAATTATATCTACACTTTCAGAGACAGCCACACTATTACGATTGAAAATTCTGATGATACCATTCCACTTGATTATTCAGCAGTTCTTGGCTTCAGTTGTAGTAATAATGAATCAATCACCATTACAATCACCCGAAACGGAAGCACAAGCAATGAACTTATAAACACAAACAACGACAACGAACTGCGTAAAGCCTGGTTCCCTATGCAGATTCATTCAGACAAAAACTACGAACTGCAATCTTCTGCTTACGGCTGGTGGCCATCAAACTAAGGAGTTATTTTTATGAAAACGAATAAAAAGAATATTGCAAAATACATTCTTCTCCAGTTTCTTATCCTTCTTTCTGCATTTACAGTTGCCGGCTGCTATTCCTGGTGGGAAGATGAGTTTGCAGTTGATACTACGAAAACCCGCGTCTCTTTAGGCACACTGCTTTACAATAGTCCTGCAATTACCTCTCTGAAAAAACCTTCACAGGTTCTGGCATCACAAGGACTCTACTCTGGCAGCATAAAAATTCACTGGACTCAGGTAGAAAATGCTGAATCTTACAGAATTGAAAGGGCAAAAGTTCAAGCCGATTCTTCCGGAAATTTTACACTGCCTGAAGAAGACGATTTTTCTGTTCTGCAAAAAAATATTTACTCGAACAATTTTACTGATGTAATTTTAAGCAGTCCTTCCGCAGAAAACGCAGAATATTCCTGCAGATACTATTACAGAATATCAGCAGAAAATTTAAGTAAAGGATATGAATCCTCAGAGTTCACTGATATTAATGAAGCAGACACTGAAGGTACTGGATGGCTTTTATGTCCTCCATCAAATGTTACTGCTGACAAGGGAAAATCAACTGAAGAAATTAAAGTTACCTGGAATGGAATTAAGAAAGCCTCTTACTATGAAATCTACAGAAGCAGCGAAGATTTAACCGGCAGCAGTCGTTCCATGGAGTCTTATCTCAGGGAAAAGGTTCCGGCATCTTCAACTTATTACATAGACAGACCTTCTGATGAAGAAAAAGGAAAAGATTTTTATTATTACGTAAAAGCGGTTCTTTCTACAGGTTCCGAATCCGCCTGCTCTGCAAGTGCAATGGGCTACACTTTAACAGAAGGTGCACCCGCAGCTCCATCTAACGTAAAAGTGATTGACGGTTACGGCAGCAGCACCAGTGAACTGAATATTTCCTGGGAACCAGTTACCAGCGGAGATAAAACAATCACCTATAATCTTTTCAGAAGTTCATCTCTTTCAACTTCACCAGTTCAAGTTGCAAATGGATTAACTTCCACTTCTTACACAAACAACACTACAACTTCATCTTCAAAAATTGTACCGGGAGTAAAGTATTATTATTATGTTCAGACAGTTGCAACCGATTCTGATTTAAACATAGAAAAATCATCATTTTCTGAATCCGGACCAGAGTCTCAATCACCTGCCATGGGATTTTTACTCAGTCCTCCAGCTTCTTTAGACATAGGCGACAATGAGGATGAAGATTACGTTCTGCTTAAATGGACACCTTCTATCGGTTACGAAACACAGGCCACCCCTTACAGCTACAATATTTACTACGACTCAGATCAGACAGGTTCTTACGCAGGATTAATTGAAGGAGGAATTTCTTCAGAAAGTCTGGAACTGGATGAAAGCGGATTTTATTCCTATCTGGTTCCAAAAAAATCCTTCTACAAAATTGCCGCAATAAATGCCAGTGGACTGATTTCAACATTAAGTTCCGCAGCAGCTCCATATCCAAAAGCCCCTGAAAATGTAACGGCAACAAAAACGGCTGGCGGTGAACTTGTAAAAAATTACAGCGCAAACAGCAACGGAGTATATCCGGTAAAAATTACCTGGACAGCTCCGGAAAATGAAACTCCTTACGGCTACAACATTTACCGTTCAACAAAAGCAGACTCTTCATTCCGGAAACTTAATGAAGAAATCATTTTAAGCACTTCTCAGGAAAACGGTATCTTCACCTTTATTGATGAAAACTCTACGGCTCAACCGGGGACTTATTACTACTACAAAGTTATATCATTGAATGAACTGGGATTCGGAAAAAAATCCAACAATCCTGCAGACGATAAAGAAAATTCCTGCAGAGGCTACGGCGCACTTACCGCTGACCAGTGGTTCCGGGAATACAATAAAACTGTAATGAATTCTCAGAGCAAGCTTACCCTTATGCATAAAGCAAACGATATGGACAAACTGGGCTCAGAAACAATCAACGGTGATATTTCAGGTACACTTGGATACAAAGCTGCAATAGCCGGATTAGGTGCCGAAATCACCATGCCTTACAAAAATTATGCTGACTTCTACATAAACAATGATTCTTCCATGGGAATATATTTCTGCCTCACAGGAAACACTGACACCTCTTCCAACATGAGTGCAAACGGAAGCATGCATGGTACAGTTAACTGCAGCGGAATGTATCCTGGCACAGTAAAATATGACAATCTGAAAATAAAAAATGGAGCCGCCGGTGACGGTTATTACGAAGTTTCAACCTTCAGTCTCACAGAAGAATCTGTACTTGATTCCCAGCAGGTAGACTGGAAAGTTGGTGAAGAAAATAAATAGTAATTTGAGAGGAAAATTATGATGAATAAAAAAAATACAGCAAAAAAAATTATACTCACTCTGGCCCTGGTCGTTTCTGCACTTTTTATAACGGTCATTTCTTCCTGCTATATTCCAAATCCACTTTACGGAACATGGTCTGATTCAAACGGCGACCAGTACATTACAATTCTTGAAGATGGAACCTTCACTGCAAGAATCACAAACTCGGATTTAACCTCCACCGATTATACCGGCGAATGGACCACAGTTGATAATATTTTAATTCTTTCCATCAAGGGATCTGTAAACTACCAGAGAAATGTTGTCTGGAGCCTGAACGGAGCAATTCTCTATCTGGACTGGACCTCTGAAGACAACACACAAAAATCCGTAACCCTTTACCACACAGCAAGATAAGTTTTATAGACAGGAATAAAAATGAAGATTAGAAAAATTTTCTTAACCGCTGCATTATTTTTAATATCCCCACTTCTCTTTGCCCAGGAATCTGAGGACAAGAGTACAGAAGAAACTGGAATTACAAAAGCTTCAGAACTTCCACCAGCCTTCGTTGCCTGGAAAAATACAAAGCTGACTTTTACAGAAGGAATTTCCTACGCCCAGATTACACGTATTGAAACTATTCCAAATGCGCCAAACTATATTCGGGAAACAATGTTGGGGGGAGCATTTTTTTCAGTACGCACAAATGACTTAAGTCTTTTTGATTTTATTTTTACCCTTTCCGCTTACTATCCCTTTTACAATGCCTTTAACGGAATGCCTCAGAAAACGCATAATATGTTTAACTATGCAGTGGACACTTTTTTAGGAGTAGTCTATACCTACGACAGGCTCAGCTGGGTTAAAATCGATACCGCATTAGGAATGCATTATATGTTCCAGCTTACTGACGAATATTATATGCACTACATGGGTCTGGGGCTTATGCTGGGGATTCAATTTCCCCTAACCCGACGCCTGACTTTAATTGAACAGAATTACTTTTCCCTGGACAATGCAAATCTCGGAAGCAATAAAAACGTTCAGCCCTTCGACGGCTCTTACCAGTACCACATCAGCCTGGGCCTGAGATACAGCAAAAAAGTCCCGAACGAATACCATTACATTGGGAAGTAATGGGGATTTGACAGCCTCAAGATTTGTTCGCAATTTTGTTGTTAGTGACAGAAGATTTTGATTATTCCAGAGTAGGTAGGCCCCCATTCCACGCGGAACTGCCCTAATTCCGTCTAAAAAATCACATTTATAAACCTTCCCATTTTAGCAAATTTGCACTTGACCCATATTTTTAATCCATATAGTTTTAAAGAATGGAAAATACAGATCAACTTTATTTAGAATTATTAGGATTAAGAAATAAGTTACGGGAACAGCACAAAACTAAAATTTGTACTGATGATGCCCTTAAAGAAATTGTACTGATGCTCCCAAGAAAAGCCTCTGACTTTGAAAGCATTACCGGAATTGGAAAAGTATTTGTTGAAAACTATGCCGAAGCTTTCCTCAAAATATTAAACAAATACTACAATCAGGATACTGGTGACTCAATAAAACTGAACAGAAGTTCTTTAAATACACTGAAAGAACTTGAAAAAAAACTCATCAATATCAATAAGAGAAACAGACTTCTCTACATGCCGAAAATTAATGCAAAATACACAGTAGACCTTTACAGACCGGCCATCGACACCAGAAACATTTTCTACGACTCTGGCAAGATGACAACTGTCTGCAAAAATACAGAACCTGATTACAAAAAAATCGTATCTCTTTTGAGAGCCGCAAACCGTAATCTCCGTGAAAAAGGTCAGAACAATCTTTTTATAGCTTATCCTTTTGTAAAAGGTCAGCTTTATTCAGGAAAAGAAGCTTTTAACATCCGCGCACCTCTGGCACTTTTCCCGGTAAAAGAAGAACGCACAACCGGCTCCATCAAACTTAAATTTGATTCAGACAGAGAAGCTCTCTACAACACAACACTGATTCTTGCAAACAATAAATTCAATAACGTGAATAAACCTGTTCCAGAATCAGAAATTGAAGAAATCAACCAGGAAACCTTTATTGAACAGCTCCTGGAATTTTACAAAACAAATGGTATGGAAATCAAAAAAGAGGACAAGGAAGAAGAACTCCACGCCATTGAATCCTACACTGAAGACACTTTCCCTGAATACAAGGGCGGCGAACTCTTTTTTGAAAACACAATAACTCTGGGTCTTTTCGAAGTCTGCTCTTCTTCAATTCAGAGAGATTTCCAGCAGATAGCCCTCACAGGAAAAATCAATCCGCTTCTTAACGATCTTATTATGCCTGTGGATTTTAAGCCTCTGGATAAAAAAAGCCTTTTTGATACTCCGGAAGAAAATATTTTCTATATTAACAGTCTTAATGCTGCCCAGGAAACTGTTCTTACAGCTCTGGAACATACAGACGAACTTGTTGTTCAGGGACCGCCTGGAACTGGTAAATCTCAGACCATTACTTCACTCATTGCCTCTTATGCAAATCAGGGAAAAACAATCCTTATGGTTTCAGAAAAGAAAACTGCCCTGGATGTTGTTTATTCCCGTCTGGGAGATTTGTCAAAATACGCTCTCTTAATTGATGATGTAAACAACAAAGAAAATTTCTACAAGCAGCTGGCAAAAATGGTTGACCTTCAGCCTACTTCAATGCCAAATGAAGGAACTATTCTAGATGCAGCAAAAACCGTAACTAATACAGTTAATCATTTAAAGACTGTTTCAGATGATTATTACACTCCAGATGATTTCGGCGTTGAACCATATAAACTCTATCTGAATAATTTCTTCAAGGATATGAAGGATGAAGAAGTTTTCAAAAAAGCCTTCATGATTAAAGAAGCCCTGCCACCGGAAGCTTACACTTTGAAATTCCCTCAGCTGGTAGAAGCCCATAAAATTTTCTCCGATGAAGCAACTATTCAGAATACAGATTCTTACATCACAAACATTAAACTCTTTCCATGGCTCAAAAAAATTCGTCCGGATTTAACTGATTTCGAACTTTCAGAAATCAAACTTGAATTTGAAAAAGTTCTTTCTGCCGCAGACAAACAAAAAGAGGCAAAGGGATTCAAAAAGTTTTCTGAAACAAGAAATTACGTAAAAACAATAAAGGCATTTATTGAAAAATATTTTGCTAAGAAATTCGGCAGCGGAAAAATCAGCCGCGCAATAAACAAACACAGAGATTCAATTACAAATATTTTCAACAACTGTCAGAATTTTCTGGAGAATCAGATTTTCTACAATAATCTTTCTGACTCTTCAAAACTTTATTTTGATATTGTGCTCAAAGTTAAACCGGTTACTTTTGGAAAAATTGTGGATGCAGAAAAAGAATTATATGAATATCTTCCAAGCACCCACCTCATGGATTTTGAAGCGAGCCACAGAGAAGTTTTCCCATACATCAAGAATTTCGATTCCATCATAAATGAGATGGAAAAGAGTATGGATAAAAAACGTGTTCTCTCCCGCAAGGAACTGGAAAGCCGGCTTTCAGAGAATATTGTTTATTTAAGCGAATCAAAGCGCCGTTCTGAAATTATGCGGGTTGTTAACAGCAAGCGCAAATGGGGCGTAAACAAATTCATCAACAAATTCAACTTTGAATTGTTCAAAGCTGTTCACATCTGGCTTTTAACTCCGGAAGTTGTTTCGGAAATTCTTCCGCTGGAGATGGGGCTTTTTGATTTAGTTGTATTCGATGAAGCTTCCCAGATGTTTATGGAGAAAGGCATTCCTTCTATCCTTCGCGGCAAGCAGGTTGTAATTGCCGGTGACCAGAAGCAGCTCCGTCCTTCAAGTTTAGGTACTGGCCGCTTTGAAATTGATGATGAAGCAATTGATGATGCAGCCGAAGATATGGAAAATCAGCTTGAAATCGACAGTGCCCTGCTTGAGGAAGATTCCCTGCTGGATCTGGCCCGCTTTAAGTACAACGATGTTCTTTTGAATTTCCACTACCGCTCTAAGTTCGAAGAATTAATTGCTTTCTCAAATTACGCTTTCTACAATGGAAAACTTTATGTTTCACCAAATACTTCAACTCCAAAAGAAGCTCCAATTGAAGTATTTAAGTTGAACAATGCCAAGTGGATTAAACGTAAAAATATTGAAGAAGGTAAGAAAATTGTTGACCTGCTCAAGCATATTTTCAAGACCAGACAAAATGATGAAACAATCGGTATTATTACCTTCAACACAAGCCAGCGTGACTTAATTGATGACCTTATTGATCAGGAATGTTCTCTGGATCAGGATTTTGCTGTTGCAATTAACACAGAATACAACCGCAAACTTGATGGAGAAGACATTGGTCTCTTTGTAAAAAACATTGAATCTGTTCAGGGGGATGAAAGAGACATTATCATTTTCTCAATCGGTTATGCTCCAAATGAAAATGATAAACTGATTCAGAACTTCGGATGGCTCAACCAGGCTGGGGGTGAAAACCGTCTTAACGTAGCAATTTCCCGTGCTAAGCGTAAGATTTATATTGTTACTTCAATTCTGCCTTCAGAGCTGAAAATTGAAGATTTAAAGAATCAGGGTCCTTTCATCCTGAAGAAATATCTTGAATACGCCTTTGCCGTAAGCGAAAGAAACACTGAACTTGCAAAACAAATTCTCCATTCCGTAGCCGGCATTTCATCAGACAAAGCTGTAGAAGACGAAGACCTTGTTGCAGCCCAGGAAGAACTTGTTGAAGGTCAGGCATTCGATTCAAATTACTACAAACAAATTTACGAAGAATTGAGCCAGCGCCTTAATAAAGAAGGCTATGTTATTGAAAAGAATGTTGGTATCGGCGGTTACACAATTGATTTTGCAATTCGCAAGGGAGACAAATACTATCTTGGAATCGAATGTGATTCTAAACTTTACAAAAATCTTTCATCCGTTCGCGAAAGAGATTTCTACAGACAGAAGTATCTTGAACAGAGAGGATGGAAAATTCACCGTTTATGGTCTGAGCTCTGGGCTACAAACAGAAGCGGCGAAGTTGATAAGATAGTAAGTCTTCTTTCAAAAAGCTGATTATTCAGACCTTTACCCAGGAGATTTTTTTGAAAAAACGAACTATCCCATTTATGTTCATTCAGTTTTTTCTGGTGGCACTACTTTCCAAAAGTTTTGCCGCCTCTCCTGATCTGGATATAAAATCGGAAGTAAGAAAAATCCTTCTCTTTCAAAAATCCTATTCTGATTTAATCTGGGAAACAGATTTTGACAGAAAGGAAATCGACTGGGTAATGACCGTTACAATTCCCGGGGAAAATAAATCAGCTACTTTCTACTGGTGCCATGGAAGAATGCTGCCCCCGGAGGAATTACCCAACAAAGAAAAACACAACCCCCTTCTTTACAAGTACGAAAAAAAGGTCCGTGATCCCGCTGACTATACTGAGGATGAAAAACAGCGGCTCAAAGATTTTTCTTCCAGCGAAAACCGTCTCAATGGCCCCGGGACCCCAATGTTCTTTTTTGATTTTATCTATGACTCCTATACTAAAGCCACTATTGAGCCACATATTAAACGGATTAAGTTTCTTGGAAAATCTACAAAGGTTCACGAAAGAATTGTTAACGTTTTAAAGGATGTGGAAAATTCTATCATTATGACTTCTCTGTACGATCCGGCGGTTCAGTCTTTTTTAAAAAACATAGAATCTGCAGATGCATTTTACTGGCGTGAAATTGCAGGAACAAACAGAAAATCCTTTCATTCTCTGGGAATTGCAATCGACATTCTTCCGCTTAAACTTTCAGGAAAGGAAATTTTCTGGGGCTGGGCTCAACGACATAATCCTCAGGGGTGGATGCTTACTCCGCTTTCAAACAGATGGTCTCCGCCTCAAAATGTTATTTCAATTTTTGAAGCCAATGGATTTATCTGGGGCGGAAAGTGGGCAATCTGGGACAATATGCATTTTGAATATCATCCCGAACTTATTAATTACAATTTTAATTTCTGATTAATGCCAGGACCAGTGAAAGAATCAGCATGACTCCGGGAATAATAAACAGATGTTTTAACGGTGGATATTTTTTTTCTTTTCTCTGCTGAATAAAATCATAATAGGTAAGATTTTTTCCAGATGCAGTCTCTTCCTTTCTTTTAAAGTTCTGCCGGATTTTCTTTCCTGTAAAAATAAAGAGGTCAAATCCTCCGTGCCTTACAGCTATTCGAAAAAGCAGGCAGATTAAAATAATCATCCCGCTGAAAAAAAAGGCATCACTGAACCAGTACAAAGGACCGTACTTTTGTTTAAAGGATGTCATTTCAAGTATCAAAACAAGGACTGCAATAAAAAGACTGATAAATAGCCAAATAAAAAAATTCTTGTGTTTTTCTTTCAGGGTGTTCAAATCAATTATCCTCTTTTGCGCCAAAGTCATTTATTGTAAAAAGCTACTGGCTTCTGATTTTCATTATGACTGCCAATCATTTTTTCCATCCAGACCATATCATACCAGGTATTAAATTTATAACCCGAATTGTGGAAAGTGCCCACTAACTGAAAACCCAGTTTTTTATGAAAGCGTACAGATGCATCAGTTAAATGAGGATCTGCACCTTTTGGCATGGCAATGCAGGCATTCATATTCAGTATGCCCATCTCCTTAAGGAGTTTTTCCAGTTCCCTGTAAAGCTGACGTCCAATTCCTGCCTGACGGTTTTCTTTCTTTACATAGATTGTTGTTTCAACAGACCAGTCATATGCAGCCCTGCCCTTAAACGCAGAAGCATATGCGTAAGCCAGAATATTCCCTTTTTCATCCACTGCCTTAATGTAAGGATATTTTGAAGAAATATTCCGTATCCTTTCAGAAAACTCTTCCAAAGAAGGAACCTCGTATTCAAAAGAAATTGCTGTTTCCTCAACATAAGGAGCATAAATCTTAAGAAGTTCAACTGCATCTTCAACATTTACATTTTCAATTTTCATAATATCACCTGGATTTTCTCCTGCCGGATATTAACACTTTAACACAAATGAATAAAGAACTATAATCTCTTCGTTATGAACTATACAATTGAAAACGAATACTTTACAGCCGTCCTTTCAACAAATGGTGCTGAACTTCAGAGTTTAAAGCGCAAAAGTGACGGAAAAGAATTTATCTGGTGCGGCGATCCTGAAATCTGGAAAAATCACGCTCCTATTTTGTTTCCTTTTATTGGAAGACCTGTTGCTTCTTATTTCACAATTGAAAACCAGAAGTGTGAATATACAAAAAATCATGGTTTTGTAAGAGGCTCAGAAACTAAAGTTATCCTGCAGGAACCGAACAAAATTATTTTTGAACTTACCCAAAGTGAAAATACCCTCTATCGTTTTCCATATCATTTTTCCCTTCAGTCTGAATATGAACTGAAAGGCAATTCTCTTTTGTGGAAACTTACTGTAAAAAATACTGATTCAAGGGCTTTTAAATTCGCAATTGGTACTCACACAGCCTTTGCCTGTCCACGCAAGGATGATTCAACTGCCACTGAAATCAGTGATTATGTAATTGAATTCGATGGTCACGAAAAACTTACTGGAGTTAAATGCACTCCTGAAGGTTATGTTGCTGCTGACGACAAGGGTAATGTTCCGCTCACTTTTGAATATGGAGAAAAAGATTCCGGATTTGTTCCTTTAACAGACAAGGGGTTCGGAAACGGTCATCTTTTTACAGGCTTTAAGTCTAAGTGGGTCGGATTGCGAAATAAGAAAGATAATTCACTGGTTAAAATTTCTACAGACGGTTTTCCATACTGCATGCTCTGGCAAAATACAAGCGGCAAACCTTCATTTGTATGCATTGAGCCATGGATGGGTCTTCCTGAAAATGATAAGTCGGATCATATCTGGGACCATCTTCCGGAGATGAATCTTCTGCAGCCAGGTCAGGTTTTTACAAGCATTCAAAATATTTCTGTGGAGTAATTTTTAAAACCATATGCTAAAATTTTTCAATTCTCTTTTGACTTTCCTTAAAAAGGAATTTGTTCTTACCGCCGCCTGGATTCTGGCCATTGTTTCCATGTTCTTTGTTCATCCGGATAAAGAGTATTTTTCTTACATTGACTGGCGCTCTCTGGGAATTCTCTGGAGTCTTATGGTGATTATAAATGTTTTTGCCAGCATGGGAATTTTTAACAGGATTGCTGCTTCTATTTTAAAAACACAGAAGTCAACTTTTCAGCTGCTCAGCATTTTAACAGCCCTGTGTTTTTTCCTCAGCATGCTCATCACAAATGATGTTTCCTTAATCACTTTTGTTCCTTTCACAATTCTTTTGCTTAAACAAAATCCACGGCTTTTAATTCCGGCAATTGTACTTGAAACCCTGGCCGCAAACCTTGGCAGCATGCTTACACCTGTAGGAAATCCACAGAACCTTTATCTCTTTTCTTTTGCGGCTTTTTCTTTAAAGGATTTTATCACCCTTCTTTTGCCATACAGTTTACTTTCCCTGGCACTTCTTTTTGCTTCAATTCTGATTATCTGCAGCTGGAACAAAAAAAGGCATCCGGAAAGCAATCTTCTTTCTGCACAGGAAAATTCCCAGAACCAGGAGAATGGAAATATTTTCATTCCTTTTGTCATTATATTTGCAGCTCTTTTTATCGTAACAATAGCCTGGGTTGTTTTTCATATTGAAGGCGTCTGGAAAATTGCCCTTCCGATTTTATTTCTTACATTAATCATCAACAGAAAATCTCTTTTAAAAGTAGACTACAGCCTTTTGTTAACCTTTATTGGATTTTTTATTTTTACAGGAAATATGCAGCGCGTTCCTGCCATCAACAGCTTCCTGAAAAATTTTGTAGCCGGAAAAGAATTATGGTGTGGAATAATTTCCAGCCAAATTATAAGCAACGTACCGGCCTGTCTTTTACTTTCAAAATTTTCTGCTGATTTGAAAGCTCTCACAGTAGGAGTAAATCTTGGCGGATTAGGTACACTTATTGCTTCTATGGCTTCACTAATCTCTTACAAGTTTTACGCAAAAACGGAAGGCTCACATCCTGGAAAATATTTGCTTTTTTTCACAGGAGCGAACCTTATATTTTTAGCGGCTTTAATTCTACTTTCACTTTTTATATCTTAACTAAAGTCTTTTTACATTCAGTGCCCGGATTGCATTCAAAACTGCCAGAATCATTACACCTACGTCAGCAAAGATTGCAATCCACATGTTGGCAATACCAATGGCTCCCAGCACAAGACATGAAAACTTTACCGCAAGTGCAAATACAATATTCTGGTAAACAATTCTCAGGCACTTCTTTGAGATTTTAATTCCCTTGGAAATCTTAAGAGGATCATCATCCATCAAAACAATATCTGCAGCTTCAATAGCGGCATCGCTGCCAATTGCCCCCATTGCAATACCAACATCTGCCCTGGAAAGAACCGGCGCATCATTTATACCATCGCCTACAAAAGCAAGACTACCTTCTTTATTTTCATCAAGGAGCTCTTCAACTTTAGCCACTTTATCCCCAGGAAGAAGTCCGCTGTACACTTTATCAATTTTCAGTTCCGAAGCAACAGCGCGGGCAACATTTTCAATATCCCCGGTAAGCATAACTGTATTTCGTACGCCAGCCTTTTTCAACGATTTCACGGCTTTTGCAGAATTAACCTTTATCACATCAGAAATCAAAATATGGCCGGCATATTTTCCATCAACTGCCATATGAATAACTGTACCCACGTGTGAACATGGATTTACCTTAAGCCCAAGGGAAGCCATTAACTTTTCATTTCCACAGGCAACTTCAATGCCGTCAACTTTTGCCCTGACTCCCTGACCGGAAATTTCTTTAATATCACTTACACGCTTTCTGTCCAGCTCAAAACCATATGCTTTCTGCAGACTTAAACTGATTGGATGACTTGAAGAAGATTCAGCAAGGGCCGCATATTCCAGAAGTTTTTTATCTTCCATAATTGAGTGATGAATTCCAATTACTTCAAACACTCCTTCCGTTAAAGTACCTGTCTTATCAAAAACCACAGTCTTTACTTTTGATAAAGTTTCCAGATAGTTGGAACCCTTAATCAAAATTCCCTCATGGCTGGCCCCACCAATTCCTGCAAAGAATGAAAGCGGAATACTGATAACCAGAGCGCATGGGCATGAAATTACAAGGAAAGTCAGAGCCCTGTAAATCCACTGCTGCCAGAGTGCCGGCTGCTTTAAGAAAATTAAATTAACCAGAGGCGGCAGTACAGCAAGAGCTAATGCTGAAAAACATACAATCGGGGTATAAACTTTTGCAAACCTTGAAATAAACGCTTCAGATTTTGATTTGCGGGATGTTGAGTTTTCCACAAGTTCAAGAATTTTTGATACCGTAGACTGACCGAATTCTTTTGTAGTACGGATTTTAAGCAGGCCTGTAAGATTGATACAGCCGCTTACAATTTCATCACCGGCAAACACATTCCGTGGAACGCTTTCTCCAGTAAGAGCCGCTGTATTCAGTGTTGAATTACCTTCAACAACTTCTCCATCAATTGGAACTTTTTCACCAGGCTGAACAATTATAATGCTGCCCACACTTACTTCATCCGGACTAACCTGAATCAGTTTGCCATCCATTTCAATATTCGCATAATCAGGACGAATATCCATCAGGGCTGAAATATTTTTACGGCTTTTTCCAACAGCAATTCCCTGGAAAAATTCACCCACCTGATAAAAAAGCATTACGGCTATTGCTTCGTTAAAATCACCGCTCTTTTCGTAAATAGCAAGGGCAAAAGCTCCAATGGTTGCAATGGCCATCAGAAAGTTTTCGTCAAAAAGTTTTCCATTAATAATTCCCTTGCCGGCTTTCTTTAAAATATCCCCACCAATCACAATATAATCCGCAACATAAAGGGCAATCAGCGGAAGACCATAAAACAATTTTCCAAAAGGAATGCCTTTTATCGTAACAAAATGGTTTATTAAATTGATTGCCACCAGTCCGATAAATGAAATGATTATTCGTTTAAGCATTTTCTTTTGTTTTTTAGTCATACCTGTCCTCCATCACAAATTCCCTTCCGTCTCTTTGAGCAGATTTTCAGCGGGATTTCAATTCTATTTAAAGTTCAATTTCACAATCTGGCTCTACCTTTTTGCAGGCTTTAAGAACAGATTTCATTGTTGCTTTTTCATCAGCACCTTCTGCAAATTCTACAGTCATTTTTTGTGTCATAAAATTTACAACAGCTCCTGCAACACCTTCAGTTTTTTTTGTTGCATCTTCCATAAGATTTGCACAGTTTGCACAGTCCACTTCAATTGAATAAGTTTTTTTCATAATGATCATCTCCTTGCCATTTACCAAACAGTTAGATAATTTATCAATTAAGCATTTGTTTAATTGATAAGATAACTATATACTTGTCATAAAGGAACTGCAATATTTTTTCCGGAAGAATTTCTTTTTGGAATAAAATTATTTCCATTTGGGAGATTTCCAGTCTTTCATAAAATACATACAAATTAACAAAGGAAACTTTTATGACTTCTCACAGCGAACATAAAGAATATTTTAAGATTGATTTTTTACAAAACGAAATTTCTAAAACTGAGGATTTTCAAACTGTAGCTGATATATTTTCTCTCCTTTCCGATTCCAGCCGTCTGAAAATTTTCTGGCTCCTCTGCCATTCAAAAGAGTGTGTAAACAGTATTTCCCAAATTATGCAAATGTCCATGCCTGCTGTCAGCCATCATCTGAAAATTTTAAAGGATGGAGGATTGATTTCAGGAACCCGTGACGGCAAAGAAATCTTTTATTCTGCCGCAAGCCATGAAAAATCCAAATCCCTTCACATTATAATAGAAAGACTTATGTCTATTACCTGCCCGGATTTTGATTCCAGACATGAAAAAATCAATGAAAATTCTTCCTACCTTGAAGATCAGGTTTCAATAATAAAAGAAGTTCACCGCTACCTTACAGAAAATCTTTCAAAGAGAATTACTATTGAAGAAATTGCCCGCCGCTTTGGAATGAATCCTACAACTCTGAAGTCCGTATTTAAGGATGTTTACGGAACTGCTATTGCGGCTCATATAAAAGAGCACCGGATGGAAAAGGCAGCCCAGCTTTTGTCACAGACAGATCTTTCCATTAATCAAATTGCCCAGGAAGTTGGCTACGAAAGTCAAAGCAAATTCTCCGCAGTATTTAAGGAATCTTTCAAACAGAGCCCAATGGATTACAGGAAGTTAAATCATCATAAAATCTAAAAAAAAATCTAAAGTTGTTTTTACAATATTTATCTATTACAATTTGTTATAAATAATGAAACTTTCACTTTAATTAATGTTTTAAGAACTGGAGGAAAAATGAATTCTATTTTCAGAAAATTACCCGCTCTTTTTAAAATTCCGCTTATTATTTTTTCAGCAGCATTTTCTTTTACATCCTGCGATTATTTACTTTACAATCATATTCCGGACAACAGCCCAAAAGTTGATGCTGTAAAAACCGTAAACTTAACATATGACAGTTCCAGTCCTTTTTTTGAACTGGACAATCAGACAAAAAGTGTAAACATTTCCGGGCTTCCTACTGGTGCCGAAGTTTTTCTTGTAAGAACAAATCCTACAAATGCTGCCATTGACGGCTGGTATGTTCAATCCGTAAAATCTGCCGGGGGAATGAATCTGAACACAAGTCAGAACAACCGCAGTGCAGCCGCTCCTGATATGGAGAATATGGATGATATGAACGATGATGGCTTGATTACCACTGACGAAAAATGGCCATGCTTTCTGCCACCAACAATTCTTCCTCCTGTAAAATCAGGCCGCTCTGCACTTGGACCAGACGCTTCCTTTACAGCAGAAGTCCCCGGTGAATCCTGTACTCCTGCAAATTATCAGATAGGTGATGAAAAATATATTTACATCGACTGCAATACCCAGGTTTCTGAATTTGCCCTTGCAAAAGCATATCTTAAGGCAAAAGGCACTTACTGTAATGTATGGATTGTTGACGGTTATCAGGAAGACAGCGACGACTATTATTATTACTATTATGATTATAAAAACGGAAAATATACTCCTACAAGCAGCCAGGATTATTATATTCATAGTAATGCACATGTTAAGGATGAATTCGTTACAAAAATAAAAGATTCATTTGATGCTATGTATCCATTAGTCACAGAACTTTTCGGAAGACCTTCAAATAAGATTTATGATCTGGACAATGACGCTTTTGTTAATATGAACTGCTATGATGATACCTGGAATTCAGCTGTTTCTGCTACAGAAGATACAATTGATCCGGTCAATATTGTTATTTATGATATTGGTGACGATTCAAAAAGCAATGGTATTTTAGGTTACTTCTATTCAAAAGATTATTACACAAATTACCTCCATACCAGCCGCAGTGTTAAGGATGATACACCTTATTCAAACGAGGGAAAATATTTTTATATTGATTCCGCTTTTGCAAATTCAGATCCTGATGAAGTAATTTTGACTCTGGCCCACGAATTCCAGCACATGATTGATTTTGGCGTAAAAACTGTTGAACAAAATCTGGAATCTTCTACCGCCCACAATGAAATGAAAAGTATGATGTGTGAAGATTTAATGGCAGAAATATTGAACATCACTAAAGCAAATACCCCGGTTAACCGCCTCCCTCATTTCTGCGGCTCTTATTTATATAATGGTCCTCAGGAATATGATTATGAAGTAACAATCCTTTCATATGCAACTGCATACGCTTTTGGTGCATTCCTGCTGAGAAATTACGGCGGTGCTGATTTAATGAAAGCCATTGCTTCAAACGATTCAGTGGATATGGCCAGTGTTCTTTCTGCAGTTAACACAGTGAACGGAACAAGTTATACAATGGAAAAGCTTTTAGCCGATTACACAAAAGCCTGTATTTACTCAAGCACCCCTGAAGGTGTAACTTCAAGCCTTTGCCCGGCAGGTTTCCCTTCTTTCAAGAACAGCTCAAGCATTACCAGCCAGGCAAACAGCAGCTACAGCTTCATTGCTTCCCCTGTGAATATTTTCAATCTGAATGAAGAAATGGAAACAAGCAATACCAATGGCTCTTACGCTCCGCAAAGTATCTGGGATATGTTTGTACGTTACTACATGCAGTATGAAGGTGGCCCAATGTTATACACCAGCGATTCCCATTATCACCTTAGACCTTATGGAATGATGCTGAATTATGTGGGAGACACAAAATCTTCAAATATTACGCTGAATTTCTCCCAGAATCAGGCCAGCAACAACCAGAAGTGCTACATATATATCAAACAGAACTAAATCAGTCTCTAAATTCCGGTCTTCGGGCCGGAATTTTTCCCCAGGGTCTGTTCTTTCTAACAAATCAGCTCCTCAAATAACAAATTCCACTATATTAGCAGAAAAAGACGTAATTTTACGGTTCCGCCTTACTAAATTCATATAAAATTCTAATTTTTTGTTTCATTTAAAGCATATATTTGTTATAAACATAGACTCATATTAAAATATAATTGCAGACAGTTTTTTAATACTGTCCGGAGGAAAAATGACAAGACAAAACATCATTTTTAGAGGGATTTTATTCACAACTCTTTTTTCATTTATTTTTACAAGTTGTGACTGGTTATTTTCAAGTACAGAGCAGACTGTAACAGCAGATAAAGTCATTTCATGGGAATACGATGAAGACAAGCCATGGGTTGAAATTGACCCGTCTGTAATTCAGATTTCAATTTCAAATCTTCCATTAAATCGCAGAATCTATCTTTCAAAGACTAACCCTACAGAAAATGCAATTTCTGGTGAGTACACACAAACCGTTTACTCTGCTGATGGTATAGATCTTGATGGAAGTGCAGAATCTTTATCTGAACATATTTCATCCACTAGAAGTGCTGCTGAGACAACTGAAGTTACAGATAATACCTGGCACTGCTTTATACCTGAAGAAGTAGAAATGCCGGTTATTTCTTCACGCTCAGTAAATATAACTGTAGGGACAGGAGATGATGCCCCTGAAAAAGACTGTGATTCTGCTGGTTATGAAGTTGGCTCACACGCTTATTTCTACATTGATACAGCTAGCAATAAAAGTAGTGGTAACCCTACAAACTATCAGCTGGCAAAATGTTATTTAAGAGGAAAAGGTGACTACTGCAATGTCTGGGTTGTAGATGGATATTACGATGGAGATAGCGGTACAAAGTACTATTACACTTATCAAGCAGGTTATGGAGAAGAAAACGTAAAGAAAAGTAATTCTTATAACGTAGACAACACAAATATAATTACAGCAGACTTTGTTACAGAAGTACAGAATAAATTTGATACAATGTACGTACCTATTACATATATTTTTGGCGATCCTTCTGACCAGATATTAAGCTGGGATCATGACGATTACGTTCCTTTAAGTTATTATGATGATACCTGGAGCGACGATTATAAAATCAAAGACCCTGTAAACATCATCATTTACGATATTGGAGCTGACCTCGACGGGGGAATCTATGGTTATTTCTGGGGAAAAGACTACTATACAAATCCTACAAATCACGTATCAGCAAGCCTTAAAAGCCAGTTCCCATCAAATTCAACACTATGGTACTCTAACGAAGGAAAATTCTTCTACATAGATTCTTACTATGCCAATACAGATGAAGACGAGATTATTTCGACTCTCGCTCACGAATTCCAGCACATGATTGAATTTAATGAAAAGACAATTAAATACGGATTATCATATGGTTCTGCCCACAAGGAAATGAAGAGTATGATTTGCGAAGATCTTATGAAAGAACTTCTGGACAACATGAGTAATTCCTCTTCTACAATTTCAGGACCAGTTACCCGTCTTCCACACTTTGCAGGTTCTTATCTTTACAATGGTGTTGAAGAATACAGTGACTCCCTTACAATTCTTTCATATGCTGAAGCCTATGCTTTTGGTGCTTTCCTTATAAGAAATTATGGAGGAGTTGACTTTGTAAAAGAGCTCTGTACAAACGACAAGGTTGAAATGGAAGGTATTATTGCAGCAATCAAAACTGTAACTGGTAAAACGGTTACAAAAGCGGACATAATGAGGGATTTTGCCCTTGCCTGTACAAATGAAAACTACGATGTAAGTGCTTATCCAAGATTCTATACAATAGACGAAGATACCCACAATGGAAAAATCGTTACCTCTACAGGAGTCAGTTATTACGATTATTATAATGATGTAAGTTCTCAAACTTACTATTATCCAATTTCACCTATCGACATTTTTGATATGACTGACCAGAATGGTGATTCAAGTGAATTATCAGTTATGCAAGGAGCAGATTCAAGTGACAGCGCTTACTATACTTTGTCATACAATGGTCCTATTAAATATTTACCAGGTATTCGTGCGTATCTCAGACCATATGGAATTATGCTCCAGTCTCTGGGAACAACAGAAAGTACAGATGCCATAATTTACTTTAAACACGATACAATAAACAAAAACCAGCACCTTTATCTTATTGTTGATAATGGTGATGATTGATGTCCAGAATGTCAGGTTTTGAAAAATCCCTGACATTACAAAAAAAAACGGCTCTCAGTCGTGTTATAACGATTGAGAGCCGCTTTTTTTACTACAAAAGTTCTTATCTTATATCAACATCAGCCGAGAAAACCCAGCCTTCTGTTTCATCTCCATAGTAGCTTTTTACAGGCACAGTCAGTTCCACTCGAATCCAGAAACCTAGGGTTCCATCCCTTTTTTTCATTTCAGGATTAACTTCCAGGACCTTAAGAACACTTCCCTTTTTAAGTACAGAAAGTTCTGAAGCGTAAAAAGAAGAGTCTTCCTTTGCCTTTATATCTGCTTTTGCAATAACTTTCTTTGACTTCAATTGGTTAAATGCAGACTTTTTAAGTAACTCCCTTTTGTCATAATTTTCTGTAACTGAATAAGGACTATCCATATCATTATCTGTTACAAAAATATCTGCACCATTTTGTAAAAGCAGTTCAACAACTTTGTACGAACAATCATCACAGGCTAACATAAAATCTGTTTCATTTTCATAACCGCCCCGCCCGTTAGGATTTGCTCCATATTTAATCAAAAGCTTAATGATTTCAAAATCATAATTTGAATAGTTCGAATAAGCTTCATTAAATAATGCCGCATACAAAGGACTCTCTGAACAACCAGAATTCAAAGTGCGTTCATTTGGATCGGCCCCCGCTTCAAGCAGCAGCTTTACAATTTCCACATTATGCTTTTTAACCGCAGTCAGCAGAACTGGATCATTTTTATCAGATTTATCTGTTTGAGAAAAGACAGGTTTTCTATCCAGTACAAGTTTAATAAGTTCTGTATTCTGGGAAAGAACAGCACACTTCAAAGGCCATCTGTATTTTTCATCCTTAGCATTAATATCCTTACATTCAGCAAGGAGCTTTTTTGCCAGCACTACATTTCCTGCTTCAAGAGCATCCTGAAGGGAATAATTTTTCTGACCATCAATTTCTTCGTCATATAAAAGTCTTACTGATTCTGCCTCTCCTTTTCCATGGTTATACATTGCAAGTTCCATAGCCCAGTCATAAGCATTCTTTCCTTCTGCATTTACATAACTTTTATCAGCACCTTTACTCAGTAAAAGCTGTATCACTTTTGGATTACCCACAGCCATCATCAAAAGGGAATCTTTATGTTCACCTCCAATTACCGAAAGATCCGCTCCATTGTTAATGAGTATTTCAACATCCTCCAGCAGATCAAATCTATTTACGCAGGCTATCTGTATAGGGGTTAAGCCTTCCCCATTTTTGCCATTAATGTCTACACCCTTTTCAACCAGTAACTGTACCAGCTCATTATCAAGACCGCTACCTTCAACCCAGGAACCATTATCACTAATTCCATAAACAATATGAGGAAGTGTCCAGTACATCATCACATGAAAAATATTATTGCCATCTTTAGAGCGAACAGAAAAATCTGGTTTATAATCCAAATACAGCTGTACAACATCAAGTCTTGAGCAGGCAGCCGCAACCATTAACGGAGTAAAACCGTTATCATCCTTACTATTAACATCTGCCCCATATTCAACCAGAATTTTGAAAATCTCAATATCTTCATATGTCAACTCATTTAATGCAGTACTTCCGTATTTATTTTTAATATTCGGTTTTGCTCCATGTTCAAGAAGATATTTGACAGTTTCATAACTATTTTCACAAGCCGCAACTGCAAGTGCCGTTTCTTTTGAAGAGTCGCTTACAGTGTTTACATTAGCACCCTTTTCAACAAGAAGTTTAACAATTTCATAATAACCTTCATCTGCGGCAGCATGAAGCGGAGTCTCTCTATAATAACCACTCAAAGCGTTCACATCAGCGCCTTTTTCAAGCAGAAGATTTACAAGTTCAATATTGTTACTATAAATCGCATTCAAAAGCGGTGATTTTTCTTCTTTTGGAAATTTGTTCGGATTAGCATTGTATTTAAGAAGTAGTTTCTCATAAGAAAAGAACTTATCTTCAGCCGCAGCTAATAAAGGAGTCTCACCTTCTTTGTTTAATACATCAACTTTTGCACCGCTTTTCAGAAGTTTTTCTGCAAAATTAAGAATTTCCTGTTCTTTTTCATTGTTCCTGTAATAAAAATCCACAATCAAATGAAGAAAATTATTATCAATTACTTTTGCTTCCAGTAAATCATCTGTCAGTTTTTCATCTGCAATCAATTCTTCCAGTACAGGCGTCATAGAATTTCTTTTTTCAAATGATTTTTTAATGTATGGAAGTACAGCCTTGACCATTCCGGAATCAGTATTTTCCTGTGCTAATTTGAATACGTCCAGTTCATTCAGAGGATACTTTTCAGACTTTATCATCTGAACGGAAAATGAATTAAACATCTTTGGAGTTCCGTATTTTGCGCAAAGCTTCAAAATATCTGCATCCGTATTATAAATAAAAACTTCTACTCCAAACCCCTTAATCAGAAAGTTAACAACAGCCTCATTTTTCAATTTAATATATTTTTCAAGGAAAGTTTCTCCATCCTTTGAACAGCAGAGGACCGATGGTAAATCAGAATATTCCCCGTACCAGTCGCTGTACTCTTCTGAATCCCGTTGTAAATCTTTTATTACAGAACTGTCCAGTTTCTGTACTCTTTCTTCATAATCCCAGATTGTTTTTGCTGAAATTGAAAAGACCGCTGCCATAAACAATGTGACAGCCACTATCATTTTTTTAAGCATAGTTTTAACTCCATATTTTATATTTTTTCAAATTGTTGATATTTTAGTTGAAATTAAAACTTTAAGTAACTATACAAAACCCTTAACAATTTACTTTTCTGCCAGTGAAAAATAGCGTCATTTTCTAAAGAAATCAGTTATTTTCCACTATTTGTAGCGTCTGTGATTAAATTCACAACTAAATTTCAATCTGTACCCATAAATTCCCCTGCCTTCTCGATATAAAGCCATATCCTCCGGTTAAAAAAATTTTTGTACCCATAAATTCCAGAAATTCTCGGATTTTTGGGGACAAATTCACTCTTTTACTTGAATTCCTGGCAGTTTTTATCATTTTTTTTCATTGACTTATAATCAAGGTGAATATAAACTCTTAGTTGTAAAAAAACGCTATATATAGTGTTTTTTTTGCCGAAATAAAAAATAATAACACTTTTATATACCATCAGGGCAAAAACGTATAAAAGGTAAAAATAAAAAGAGGGGAAAATGAGAATCATCAAGCGTAGCGGTACCGAAGTTCCATTCGACCGCAACAAGATTTATGTCGCTATTTGCAAGGCTAACAGTCAGGTTGAAGAAAGACATCGTCTTCCAGATGACAAAATTCAGTCCATCATAGACGACATTGAAATTACTTGTAACAGAGAGGGTCACGCTCTCAACGTTGAAGAGATTCAGGATCTGGTAGAAAACGGTATTATGGAAAACGGTGCATATGAAGTTGCAAAGCTTTATATCACATACCGTTACCGCCACCAGGTTATGCGTAAAGAGAACACAACTGACAAACAGATTATGTCTCTTCTCGAAGAAAACAATGAAGAGGTAAAGCAGGAGAACTCTAACAAGAATCCAACTGTTGTTAGCGTTCAGCGTGACTACATGGCCGGCGAAGTAAGTAAAGATATTACACGCCGCTTCCTGCTGGACTCTGACATTGCAACCGCTCACGACGAAGGAATCATCCACTTCCACGATGCAGATTATTTTGCTCAGCACATGCACAACTGCGACCTCGTAAACCTTGAAGATATGCTCCAGAACGGTACAGTTATCAGTGGAACAAAGATTGACCGCCCACATTCTTTCTCTACAGCATGTAACATTGCCACACAGATTATTGCTCAGGTTGCTTCATGTCAGTACGGTGGACAGAGTATTTCTTTAACTCACCTTGCTCCTTTCGTAGACGTTAGCCGTAAAAAAATTCAGAAAGAACTTCGTGAAATGATTGAAGCTACAAAGCTGGTCGTAAACGAAGAACAGTTTGATTTTATGGTAAAGCAGCGCCTTGCTGACGAAATCAAGAAGGGCGTACAGACAATTCAGTACCAGGTCATCACTCTTATGACCACAAACGGACAGGCTCCATTCGTAACAGTTTTCATGTATCTTAATGAAGCAAAAGACGAACAGGAAAAATCTGACCTTGCCCTTATTATAGAAGAAGTTCTTAAGCAGCGTTACAAGGGTGTTAAAAACGAATCAGGTGCATGGATTACACCTGCATTCCCAAAACTGATTTATGTTCTTGAAGAAGACAATATCAGACCTGGCTCAAAGTATTATGAACTTACAGAACTTGCAGCCCGCTGTACAACCCGCCGCATGGTTCCGGATTATATTTCTGAAAAGAAGATGCTGGAACTTAAAGTAGACAAAAACGGAAATGGAAACTGCTATCCTTGCATGGGATGTCGTTCTTTCCTTACCACTTATGTTGATGAAAACGGTAAGCCAAAATACTACGGCCGCTTCAACCAGGGAGTTGTAACTCTTAACCTGGTAGATATTGCCTGTTCTTCAGCCGGTGATATAGATACATTCTGGAAGCTGATGGATCAGAGACTTCAGCTTTGCCACAGAGCACTGCAGATTCGACACAATCGTCTTATGGGAACAAAGTCTGATGCTGCACCAATTCTTTGGCAAAACGGTGCCCTGGCTCGTCTCAAGAAAGGTGAAACAATTGATAAGCTGCTCTTCGGCGGATATTCAACTATTTCTTTAGGATATGCAGGTCTTTGTGAATGTGTACGCTATATGACAAAACATTCACACACTGAGCCGGAAGGAAAACCATTTGCCCTCCAGGTAATGCACGCCCTTAACGATGCTTGTAAAAAGTGGAAGGCTGAAGAAAATATTGATTATTCAGTTTACGGAACACCGCTTGAAAGCACAACTTACAAATTTGCAAAATGCCTTAAGCGCCGTTTCGGAATCATTCCAGGAGTAACTGATAAAAACTACATCACTAACAGTTACCACGTAAACGTAACTGAAAAAATTGATGCTTTCACAAAGCTTACATTCGAAAGCGAATTCCAGCAGCTTAGTCCGGGAGGCGCTGTAAGTTACGTTGAAGTTCCAAATATGGAAAACAACATTCCTGCAGTTATGGCTCTGCTCACACACATCTATGAAAATATTATGTATGCCGAGCTTAATACAAAGAGCGACTACTGCCAGAAATGCGGTTATACTGGTGAAATTAAGATTGTTAAGGATGAAGAAGAAAAGCTGATTTGGGAATGTCCAAACTGCAAAAACCGTGATCAGACAACAATGAACGTTGCCCGCCGAACCTGCGGCTATATCGGAACCCAGTACTGGAACCAGGGAAGAACCCAGGAAATCCAGGAAAGAGTTCTTCACCTGTAGAAGCAATACACTAAATGGAGAGGTGGTTGGCCGGAAAGGCAGTTAAGACCACCTCTTTTTTATTTTTGAACTTAATGGATTTTGGAGATTAAATTGAACTACGGAGAAATCAAAAAATTTGATATAGCAGACGGAGATGGTGTAAGAGTGTCCCTTTTTGTTTCAGGCTGCAGAATTCACTGTAAAGGCTGTTTTAATGCCAGCACCTGGGACTTTTGTTTTGGAAGGGAGTTCACCGAAGAAACAGAAAACGAAATTCTCCAGGCCTTAAATCAGCCTTTTATACAGGGATTAACAGTTCTTGGTGGTGAACCTTTTGAAGAAGAAAATCAGCAGATTCTTACACCTTTCCTGAAAAAAGTACGTAGTCAGTTTCCAGAAAAAGACATCTGGTGCTACTCTGGTTATTTGTATGATGTGGATTTGAAGCCTGCTCAGGGAAAAAAACATACAGAGTACACCGATGAAATGCTTTCTTACATCGATGTACTTGTTGATGGTCCTTTTATTCAGGAGAAGAAAAATATCTCCCTACAGTTCCGTGGTTCTGAAAATCAGAGAATTCTTCACCTGAAGGATAAGAATCAGCTGGAAAAAGATTTACAGCCTACCAGCTGAACTTTACATAACCCTGGCTGCCGTTTACATACAGGGCAAGAATTACCCCGGTAAATCCGCAGGCCACTTCGCTGGAAAGGAACTTAACTGGACCATTATTCAGTTCTACATAATTTCCTTCATCATCCATCGAACAAAGTTTATATGTGTAATTGTCACTTGAAATCATCAGTTGAACATTTTCTCCGGTAAGAAGAATTTTTTTACTGGAGCAGACTTTTCCATAAAGAACCAGATCAGCCTTTACCTGAATTCCAGACTCAGTACGTTCTGCTTCAATATAATAGTAATCTTTTTCCGTAAGATATGCCGTAATTCCCGCACTCTGGCCCAGAGCCAGTGTTTCTCCATGGATTTTTACTTCCATCTTTGCATTGTGTTCAGGCTGTCTGCTTCCTACAAAAGAAACCTGTCCTGTAGAGCCGAGACAATCTTTTCCCCCGCGGATTTCTGCGCAATCTGCAAGGCCCTTTGAATCATAAGAAATTTTATAATCAGAATATTCCGGCAGACGAAGATAAACCGAACTTAATTTCTCCAGACCGAATTTATATTCCGGATATTTTACATCATCAAGGATAGTACACTTTCCATCTTTAAGTTCCCACTTTTTACGACAAGTGCCATCTGCTCCAACTTCCGGCCATCCATCTTCATTCCAGAAAACCGGCATTAAATATGTTTCCCGCCCAAGATTATGGAATGTATCATACTGCCCAATCTGCCTGAAAGCCAGATGAACCATAAACCACTGACCGTCTTCTGCCTGAACCAAATCTGCATGACCGGCCCCCTGAATTTCATATCCTCCAAGATTTCTATTTGTAAGGATTGGATTTGACGGACATGCCTCGTACGGTCCCCAGATATTTTTTGACCGGAGCATACATTCCATATGACCATATTCAGTGCCGCCTTCAGCAACCATCAGATAATACCAGTCATTAATATGATAAAGATGTGGACCTTCCAGATAACGACCACCGCAGCCTGTAGAAATGCATTTTGCTTCAGTAAGTTTTTTTCCTGTTTCAATATCAATTTCACAAAGGCTGATTCCGTTTACTCCATAATCATCCGCACCATTGGAAATAAAATAAGTTTTATCTCCATCAAAAAGAAGCGAAGGATCTATTCCGCCACGGTCAACTTTTACAGGCTCAGACCATTCTCCATAAATATCATCTGTATAAACGTAGAAGTTTCCATAATCATTAGAAACATTTGTTACAACAACATAAAATCTTCCCTTATTAAAGCGGATTGTTGGAGCATATATTCCACCGCTGGCTGCAATTCCCTGAACATCCAGCTGACTTTTTCTTGTAAGACAATTATTTATCTGCTTCCAGTGAACCAAATCATCACTTTCGAAAACCGGCATTCCTGGAAAATATTCAAAGGTACTGTTTACCAGATAAAATTTTCCGTTTGCAGCACAAACGCTTGGATCCGGATAAAAGCCCCGGATTACAGGATTTTCACAAATCATATCAAAATTACTCCTCAAATTTCATAAATCGAAGTTATTACAGCTTATTTACAAAAACAACAATAAAAACTTCAGTTTTTTACTTTTTTATTTTTTAAAATTTCAATTTCCTGATTTTAAAATTTCTTATTACTTGAATAATTATGCGCTAAATTATAAAATCCCTCATATGAACGGTAACTTAATTGAAGAATTTTTAGACAAAAAAACATTAAAAGCTCTCGATACACTTCTTTCCGCTGAAAAAGAAGCAGATTATAATAATGCTGCCGTTCAGCTTAGTTCTGTATTTAATTCTGATAATGCTTTTGACAGCATTCTTAAAAAGGATGAAGTTGAAACAAAGCTTGTTTCAAGTTTTCACAAAAATCTCCTTTTACTCATTCAGAAGACTTGGGTTGAAAAATCAGATGAAGTTCTTAAAGCTGAAGTTCTTAATCAGCTGGAGGATTTCTGCAAAAAGCTCTCAGCAAAAAAATATTCTGAAACCTATAACTCATTCTTTGAGATCCTGAACAAGGTTGTTTACCTTATGTTTGGTTCTCAGACAAAGAATAACGATTTTGCAGATTACGCTCTCCGTATTGATCCTGAATTTGGTATTTTCTGGTGGTACATAAAAAGTCTTCCTGAACAGTCAACCTGGACAGATTCTAAAAACCGTACAGCAATTTTGCTGGGAATGTACTTCCTGGCTAACTACTAATTTTCTCAAGTTCAACTCTGGCGGGCTGGTCAAATTTTTTTACAGGAGATTTGCTCTATGGACATGGACTTGGTGTGTTCTCAGCTCAAAGATGGAGCTGCAAAGCTGGCCCTTCACAATGCTAATCAGAAAAATCATGCCCTCACTTGTGTAGCAGATGCAATTCTTAGCAGAAAAGAAAAAATTCTTGCTGCTAACAAAATTGATGTTGATGCTGCCCGTGCAGGTGGAATGACTGAGGCCCTTGTTGAACGTCTGGCTCTTGACGACAAGAAATTCAAATCAATTTTAGACAGCCTTAAGATTATCATCCAGCAGGGCGACCCCATTGGTGAAGAAACAGCCGGCTGGAAACATCCAAACGGCATGGAAATAAAGCAGATTCGTGTTCCTCTGGGAATTGTTGCAATCATTTACGAATCCCGCCCAAATGTTACAATCGATGCATTTTCTCTTGCTTACAAAAGCGGTAACTCTATTCTTTTAAGAGGCTCTTCTTCTGCACTTAATTCAAATAATGCACTGGTTGAGGCAATCCGGGAAGGTTTGAAAAATGCAGGGGATGACGGTGTTTTGAATTCAATTTACCTTTGTCAGAGTACAGACCATTCTGATGTTGACCAGATTCTTAATGCTGTTGGAAAAATTGATGTTGTGCTTCCTCGTGGTGGCCAGAAACTGATTAATAATGTTGTTCAAAATGCAAAAGTGCCTGTTATTCAGACAGGAGCCGGCGTGTGTCACCTGTATGTGGATGATGATGCAGATTTGAACATGGCAGCAGATATTGCTTACAACGCAAGAACTCAGAGACCAGGGGCTTGTAATGCTATTGAGACTATTCTAGTGAATAGAAGTGTCGCCGGCGATTTTCTCCCTTTACTGAAGGAACGTTTTGGTAATCAGGTGGAACTCCGCGCTGATGAAGAAAGCTATAAAATCTTAGAGAGCTGCGGATATCCTAAACTGGTAAAGGCCGCAGACGAAGATTTCGGATTCGAATTCCTGAATTTTATTGCTTCAGTGAAGATTGTGGAAAATGTAGATGAAGCTGTGAACTATATCAACAGTCATAATACAAAGCATTCAGAAACAATCGTTACAAACAACAGATCTCACGCAAGACAGTTTCAGACAAGAGTGGATGCAGCATGCGTTTATGTTAATGCCAGCACACGCTTTACTGATGGCGGAGAGTTTGGTTTTGGAGCAGAACTTGGCATCAGTACCCAGAAGCTTCATGCCAGAGGCCCTATGGGAATTAAAGCTCTCACAACAACAAAATTCTTAATTGATGGAGACGGACATATCCGTTAAAGAAAAATGACAATTCAAGATACAATAAAAAAAGCACGTAAAATCGTAATTAAAATTGGAAGTAATACACTGGCAAAAGCTGATGGAACACAGAACACAGATTTTATGAAATCTATTGCTGAACAGTGTAAAGCTTTAATCGATCAGGGAAAGCAGATTATCCTTGTTTCTTCCGGAGCACAGGTTTCCGGCGTTTCTGCAATTGAAGAATGGCCTCGCAAAAAAGATATGCACTTCCGCCAGGCCCTTTGTTCAATTGGTCAGGTTGAATTGATGTATCAGTGGAGAAAAGCATTTGCTTCTCAGGGTATTCATATTGGCCAGCTTCTTTTTACAAAGGAAGATTTTGAGGACAATCTCCGCTCATTAAATATCCGTAACACATTCTTTACTCTGGTAGATGAAGGCGTTGTTCCAATCATCAATGAAAATGATTCCGTTTCTACAGAAGAATTTCTTATTGGGGATAATGACAACTTAAGTGCCCTTACAGCAATTCTCTGGAGTGCAGACTTACTTATTCTCTTCAGCGACATTGATGGAATTTACACCGATAATCCTAAAACAAATCCAGACGCATCTTTAATTGAAGCTGTTTCTGATATTTCACATCTTCGTAATGATATTACAATCGGCTCAGCAAATGAATTTGGTACAGGCGGCATTGAAACTAAAATTCAGGCTGCTGAAAAAACAACAAAATATGGAATCCCAATGATTCTTACAAATGGAGGAACAAAAACTCCTCTTCTTTCATTAGCTGATGGAAGTCAAAAAGGAACTTTATTTCTGGCACAATAATTGGAGATAAAAATGGAAAATATTTCAAATGTAAAAATTGGCTGTATTGGATGCGGCATCATGGGCGGTTCTGTAATTAAGGCAATTGCTTCAAAATACAATCCGTCAAATATTTTCATCAGTACAAAACATCCTGAAAGGGCTCAGGATTTTGCAGCTAAAACCGGCGTTAATGCCCTTAAGTCTAATCTGGAAGTTGCAAAAGCAGCAGACTATATTTTTATTGCAGTCAAACCTGCTTACGTTAAGGAAGTTCTTATTGAAATAAAGGAAGCCTTCACAACAAAAAAGACGATTATTTCCATGGCAGCTGGACTTAACCTGGATAAACTTACAGCATTTATTCAGCCACCTGACCTTTCAGCCCCATCAACAGACCTTACATTTGTAATGCCTTCCGTTGTGAGAATTATGCCTAATCTTCCGGCAATGGTTGGAGAGGCAATGATAGCAATCTGCCATACTTCTGAGATTGAAGAACAGGACCTTTCAGTTGTTAAGACACTTCTTGAATCCTGCGGAAAAGCAGAAATTGTTCCTGAAAAACTTATGGATGGTGTTACAGCAGTAAGCGGCTCTGGTCCGGCATATGCATTTATGTTCATTGAAGCTTTAGCTGATGCTGCTGTTCGTTTTGGAATGCCTCGAGCCCAGGCTTATACCTACGCAGCACAAACCTTAAAGGGCGCAGCTGCAATGGCTCTTGAAGACCAGCGTTCTCCTTCTCAGTTAAAAGATGCAGTCTGCTCTCCAGGCGGTACAACAATTGAAGGTGTAATTTCTCTGGAGCGTCACGGATTCAGAGGCACTGTAATCGAAGCTGCAACTGCTGCCTATAATAAATCAGTTGATATGGGAAGAAAATAAATTACTTCTCCAGATAATAAACAATTTTATATCCGCCGGTGATAATAAATCCTGCCTTAGTGTAGGCTTTTATTGCTCCGGCGTTTTCTTTTTTAACAAAGAGAACAGCTTTTCTATTAAGAAGACAAGCTTCCCTTGCAATATGTTCTACAAGTGCCGAAGCGTACCCCTTTCCCCTGAATTCTTCCAGAGTGTAAACGCCTCCAATCTGAAAAAAGCCTTTTGTAATTGCATTTGTATTTGCTTTAGAAACGATTTTTCCTTTTTCAACAACTGCGAAATAAAACTGATTCTTAAAATTTTTTTCCAGAGAAATTCTTTCGGCCGCAGGAACAACTTCCCTCCATGCAGGTAATACTTCAACCCGGGTGTAATCAAGCTGCAGGGGCATCAGTTGTTCAATATGATTTTTGCTGCAACGGATTATTTCACAGTCACTTCGATGGGAAAAATCATCTTCATCTTTATCCATTGCTTCCAGGTCCCGGCCTTCTTCCATAAAGTGATATTCGTGGACTTCACTTTTCCTTCCTCTATAAATCCCGGAAACTATCTCTTCAAGAAAATCAGCCCATTCCTTCTGCCCCGAAATACAGAATACTGAATTTCTTGCAAAAAACTCTGTCAGGGCAAGACCCACCTCTGTCGACTGTTCAGGTAAGCAGCAGAAAACCAGCCGCCCCTGTCCACTATAGGTAAAAACCCCATGAACAAGAGGATGCCAGCTGTTAAGAGTTCCCTTTTCTATAATTATGTGAACTGAATTGTCATGATTGATAATCCGTTGAAAAAGTGCACAACAGCGTTTTTCGTAAGGAAGGACAAAATCAAGTGCCAGCTTCAAGACCTTTGGACTTCCACTGGCACCTACTACGCATAAAGCAGACATTTTTTAGTTTCTGAATGAATGAATTGGAGCAGGAATTCTTCCGCCGCGGTTAATAAAATCTGCACATCCGAACTTGCTCACAGGCATTACAGGACATCCTCCCAAAAGTCCACCGAATTCAACCCATTCCCCCGCTTTTTTGCCAGGAGCAGGAATAAGACGGCAAGCAGTAGTTTTGTTGTTTACCATACCGATTGCAAATTCATCTGCCAGAATACCTGAAATTGTTGTAGCAGGAGTATCTCCAGGGATTGCAATCATATCCAGACCTACAGAACATACTGTGGTCATAGCTTCAAGTTTTTCAAGACAGATAGAGCCCTGTTGAACTGCATTAATCATTCCTTCATCTTCAGATACAGGAATAAAGGCACCAGAAAGGCCGCCCACATTAGTAGAAGCCATAACACCGCCCTTCTTAACCATATCTGTAAGCATTGCAAGGGCTGCAGTTGTACCAGGAGCACCTGCACCATCAAGACCAATTTCTTCAAGAATACGGGCAACAGAATCTCCTACAGCAGGAGTTGGTGCCAGTGAAAGATCCAGAATACCAAAGTTTACGCCCAGACGCTTTGCTGCTTCTGCACCAACCATCTGTCCCATTCTGGTAATCTTAAATGCCATTTTCTTAATACCATCAGCAAGCACATTAATTGGCTGACCTTTATATTCTCTGGCAGCAGCAAGAATTACACCAGGACCAGAAACGCCTACATTAATTACAGCGTCACCTTCTCCAGGACCATGGAATGCACCTGCCATAAACGGATTATCTTCCGGAGCATTACAGAATGCTACAAGTTTTGCACAACCGTTAACTGCACAGTTCTTACTTACTTCTGCAGTTTTTACAATTGTCTCACCCATAAGTTTAACTGCATCCATGTTGATTCCGGATTTTGTAGAACCAACATTCACGCTTGAACATACGCTGTCTGTTACAGCCAGTGCTTCAGGGATTGAATCAATCAGGATTTTGTCAGCAGGAGTAATTCCCTTCTGAACAAGGGCTGAAAATCCACCAATAAAGTTTACTCCAAGTTCCTTAGCACATTTGTCCAGAGTCTGGCAGTAAGATACATATGATTTTTCATTAGAAGCACCTGCAACCAGTGAAATTGGTGTTACGGAAATACGTTTGTTGATGATTGGAACACCGTATTCCTTTTCGATTGACTGACCTACTTTTACCAGGTCGCCTGCTTTCTTCATGATTTTGTCGTATATTTTCTGATTTGCTTTTTTTGCATCAGAATCGGCACAATCCAGAAGGGAAATACCCATTGTAATACAACGAATGTCCAGCTTCTGGCGCATGAACATATTTACTGTTTCTTCAATTTCAACTGGTGAAAAAATCATAGATTACCTCGTTTTTTTATCTTATATAAATAGTGATTTTTTTTCAATTAATCGTCATAGTCATAATCTCCCCGACTGTCTTTTACGGCACTCCAGCCGGAAGATTTTTCCATAAGCATTTCTGCATCTTCCCGCCCTTGTGTTATGCTCCACTGGCGGTATTTCTTAGCTTTAGCAGGTGCGGGTTTTTCCCGGTCTTTATCTTTTTCCTTTAAATCTTCTTCTCCATTAGCCATATTTATACCCACAAAATAATTTTGCCTCATTATAGTGATGAATCTGATTCTTTTAAATAGACCCCTTCTTTTTATCTTCCAGATATTTAAGCAGTATTTAAGTAAATATATCGTTTTTTAACTAATTTTTTCTTAAAAAAGTTTGACCTTTTAGTCATAGCAATATATGATTAACTTATATTCTCAAAGGGGGAAACGGATGAAAAAATCTGTTTTTTTTGTTTTAGCCATGGCATCACTTATTTCTATGTCTTGTACAACGACGAATTCTGCTTCTAATGCAGCAGATACAGCTTCAGAAGGACTGGTAATTGCTCCAGATTCAACAAACGTAAAAATTCTAGGAAGAACTTTTACAAAAAACAACACACTCTTCCTTGCACAGTCAGCAAGTGCAATTGAATTTGAAGTTGAAGCAAAATCTTTAACTGTAAACCTTACCGGTGACACAACAGCCCGCCCATACAGAGGAACTGCAATTCCTTCAAATCTTGCCCGCCTTACAATTTACGTAAACGGCGAACTTAAAGAAACTGTTACAATGGACGCTCAGAAAAAATCCGTTACAATTTTTAACGAAAAAAAGGTTCAGAAGGCATCTGTAAGAATTGCAAAAATCACTGAATCTGCCCAGTCTTATGCAGGAATCAAGGAACTGGTTCTGGATAAAAACGGTAAAATCAGTCCTGCACCAGCAAAAGACCTTAAAATTGAGTTCATTGGAGATTCAATTACCTGTGGATACGGAGTTGAAGCTGACGGTGCAAATAATTCCTTTACAACACAGACAGAAAATGCAGAAAAAGCTTACGCTTATCTCACAGCAAAGGCTCTTAATGCAGATTACAGTCTTGTAAGCTATTCAGGTTATGGAATTTATTCAGGCTACACTGGAGACGGAAACCGCAATACTTTATCACTTGTTCCACCTGTTTATCCAAAAGTATGCTTCAATTATTCAGACGGTTCAAAGAACAATCTGGAATGGGATTTTGGAAGCTTTAAGCCGCAGCTTGTAGTAATCAACCTTGGTACAAATGATGACAGCTACTGCAAGGACCAGGCAAAGAAGCAGCTCTATGTTGATTCTTACGTAGAATTCCTTAAAGATGTGCGCTCAAAGAATCCAGATGCATATATTGTATGTTCACTGGGAATTATGGGCGATAATCTTTACCCAAGCGTGGAAAAGGCTGTTGAAACCTATTCTGCTCAGACTGGAGACAAGCGTATTGAAGCTTTCCACTTTGTACCACACACAGCCGCTGACGGTTACGGTGCAGACTGGCATCCTTCAGCAAAAACTCAGGCAAACAGAGCTGAAGTTCTTACTGCACACCTTAAGACACTTCTTGATAACGGTACAATCAAATAATTTGCAAATATTACTGTTCTCGATTCAGCTCTAACCTCTGATTTTGGCACGACTGAAACTTGAACAGTAATTCTATATTCCCCGGCCTTTTGAGAGGCAGGGGATTTTTTTTACTTCAATTTTCACATCTATTTTTTTACCACTGATTGACAACCCTGAATTAAAAGAAAATAATTCACTTATATGACAGGAACAAAGAATTTTATTGCAGAGCAACCTAATGTTAAGATTTTAGGACGTCGTCTGTATGATGACAAAGTTTTATGGCTGACATCTTCAGCTGCAACAGTAGAATTTTTTGTAGAAGCCACAAGTCTTTCATTCAACTTAGTCGGAGATGATTCAGCACATAAAGACGAACATGGTAACCCACCGGGAAACTGTGTACGCTATTCAATTTACATTGATGATGAACTGCTCCTTACCCAGTGCATGGATTCTGCAGAAAAAAAGGTCGTTGTTTTTGACAACAGTTCTAACGGCGGACAAGCTCGAAAAGCAAAAATCACTTTTATAAAACTCACAGAGGCCCACCAGTCCTACATTGGTATCCGGGATATTGAAACTGATTCTGAAGGGCATATTAAAGCAACTCCCGGCAAAAAAAGACGCATCGAATTTATTGGGGATTCCCTCACCTGCGGCTACGGAATTGACTGTAAAAGCACCGATGAGCCTTTCACTACATTCACGGAAGATGCTACAAAAACCTACGCTTTCCTTACCGCAAAAGCTGTAGATGCAGATTACTCTTTCTGCAGTTACAGTTCATTCGGTTTGTATTCAGGCTACACGGACAATCCGGAAAACATCAACAGAACTTATACTCTGCCAAACTTTTACGATAAAGTTACATTCAGCTGGAACACCCGCAAATATGGAGATCTTCTCTGGGATTTCAGCAAATATACTCCTCAGCTGATTGTAATCAATCTGGGAACTAATGACGCGTCCTACTGTATTGACGATCAGCGGAAGGAAAAATTCATAAAAGCTTATGTAGATTTTCTTAAATATTTGAGAAATCTTTACCCATATGCTTATTTTATTCTTGCCTGCGGATTGATGGAAATGGGACGCCCAATGAATGAATCTGTTGCAAAAGCCTGCAGGGAATATAAAATGGCTACCGGAGACACTCGAATTGCCCAGATTCAGTTTAATGAGCAGTCTCCTGAAGAAGGTCTTGGTTCTGGAGGCCATCCAAATCAGATTTCACAGAAAAGGGCCGCAAAAGAATTAACTGATTTTCTTAAACAACTTGAAATTACAATCTAACCGGGGGATTTATGGAATCTTTAGATAAAGAAACAATTGAAACCTTAATAGAAAAAGCTTTCACCATGCTGAATTATTCATACGTACCATATTCCCACTACACTGTAGGAGCAGCACTTCTTTCAGCAGACGGAAAAATTTATACCGGCTGTAATATTGAAAACGTTGCATTTACCCCTACAAACTGTGCTGAGAGGACTGCTTTTTTTAAGGCTGTTAGTGAAGGTGTTAAGGATTTTAAGGCCATTGCAGTTTGCGGCGGACCACAGAAAATAGTAAAAGATTTCTGCTCTCCATGTGGAGTTTGCCGTCAGGTAATGAGAGAATTCTGCAAGGATGATTTTATTCTGATTATGGCAAAGTCAAAAACAGAATACAAACTTATGACTCTTGCAGAAATTCTACCTCAAAGTTTTAAGCCTGACGGGGAAGTAGGCGCTGAACAAAAGAATTGATTTTTCTGCCGGATATTAATGGGCTACCCAGTTCCAGATATCCGGGTCTTCCTGTCCAAGACACCAGAAGGCAATTCTTTCTACAGTTTTTTCTTTGTACATACGCATTTTGGAAACCAGAGAGTAGGTGTCATCAAAGTAAGCTGTAACTTTTACACTTGTCTCGTATGAAAAATACGGAACACCTTTTTCTCTCTTTACTTCAGCAGCCACATCATGCTCATTAATATTTCTCATAATTCCAGAGAAGAACCATGCTCTTGCCAGATTTTTGTTAATCCATGTACGTCCATAAAATGGAAGTCCCATAATAACTTTTTTCTGTGGCATTTGAGAAACGGCATAGGTTACCACATTATGGCACCAGTCTGTACTTGCAACAGGGCCCGGCTTGCCTCCGCTCCAGTGCTCGTCATATGCCATAATAATCACTCTGTCACAGTTAGCTGCAATCTTTTTATAGTTGAAAATATCATCTTTCAAAGTTTTAGTTCTTGCAGGCACAGCAACTGAAAACCATCTTTCCTGACCAATTGCTTCCCTTATATCCGCAAGAAATGTAATAAAATTATCTGCATCTCTTTGAGGAATAATTTCAAAATCCACCTGAATTCCGTCATATCCCTTATGATCACAGGCATCTACAAGAACCTTTATAATTTTTTCCCTGATTCCAAAACTAGGGTCAAGGACAAAATGTGTTAAAGAACGGCTCTGGCTGGTTACAACAAGATGCTTTCTTCCCTTAAAGCCCTTTACTTTTGAAACATCAGGAATATAATTCAATTCGCCATAACTATTTATGTCTGCACTGAAAATACACAAATCTGTAATGGTCATTCCTTCTTTGTAATCAGAAAAGTTTCCATCAAGCAGATATGCCCATATTTCCTTAAACTGAACCGGATCCCCTTCAGGTGTCTTATGATCATAAACCACACGATAAGGATCATTAGGGTCCACAGCAGCATTTGCCGAAGCAACATCCAGAAAGGCCTGTTCTCCCACAAGAGCAGTTGAAAGTGGAATTGAATAAATACTTTTTCCTTTCAGAACAGAATTAAGAATCTGCTCTCCATTATTTCCGTAAGCAAATGCACAAGCAGCTGACAAAATTAAACCGGAAAACGCACAAATAATTTTTTTAGATACTCTTTTCATTAATATATCCTTTAAATTTTATAATTATGGCATGTGTATGATTTCACGAGGTTTACTTCCGTTAGCGGGACCTACTATTCCCCTTTCCTCCATTTCTTCAACAAGGCGTGCTGCACGGTTATATCCTATTTTAAGACGACGCTGAATGTAGCTTGCACTGGCTTTTCCTGCCTGCATTACTATTTCCAGAGCTTTCTCGTAAAGAGGATCTTCACCATTTTCATTAAAGAGGCTTATCTGACCGTCGTCATCTTCATCATCATCAATAAAGATTTCGTCGTCGATATATTCTGGTTCACCCCAGTTATCTTTCACTGCATTAACAACATTTTCTACTTCCTGATCGCTTACAAATGAACCCTGAATACGAACAGGAAAAGGATCTGTAGCGCTGGCATAAAGCATGTCACCCTTGCCAAGAAGCTTATCTGCACCCATCTGATCAATAATGATTCTGGAATCCATTTTACTTGAAACCATGAATGCAATTCGGCTTGGAATATTTGCTTTAATAAGACCTGTAATTACATCAACAGAAGGACGCTGGGTTGCCAGAACAAGATGAATACCAATAGCGCGAGCCTTTGCTGCCAGACGGGCAACTGCTCCTTCAAGCTGCTTGCCGATTGTAGCCATCAAATCAGCAAATTCATCAATAACAACAATAATGTAAGGCAGTTTTTCAGTTGCAATATGCTGTTCCCGGATTTTCTGATTGTAACTTGCAATATCACGGCAGCCTAACTGTTTAAGAACAGCGTATCTTCTTTCCATTTCGCAGATACAGTACTGAAGGGACTGCATCGCCATTTTCGGTTCTGTAATAACAGGGGTAAGAAGATGACCAATTCCATTGTAAAGGCTTAATTCTACAATCTTCGGGTCAATGAGAATCATTTTAACTTCATTTGGAGACCGCTTGTAAAGGATACTCAAAATCATTGAGTTTACACAAACTGATTTTCCTGCACCAGTTGAACCGGCAATCAAAAGATGAGGTGTCTTAACCAGATCGATTACCTGTGTATCACCTTCAATATCTTTTCCAAGCACAACAGGAACTGCATACTTTCTCCATTCAGGTCTGTCCTGCTCAATACATTCGCGGAAAGAAACAATGGCTCTGTCCTTATTTGGAACTTCTATACCAACTGCACGTTTTCCAGGAATTGGTGCAACAATACGAACAGATTTTGCCGCCAGCCTGAGTGCAATATTGTCCTGCAGAGCCTGAATCTTGCTCAGCTTAACGCCAGGTGCAGGAAGAATTTCGAACATTGTAACAACCGGTCCTTTACGGATTGCAGTAACTTCTGCTTCAATATTAAATTCCTGAAGGGTGCCCTTAAGGTTTGCAGCAGCCTGATTTGTTTCTTCGTCAATTTCCCAGTAAGGGGTCTGTTCATATTCATTAAGAAGATCTGTTGAAATTTTATAAGGGCCGTGGGCTTTTACTACCTTCACCTGAATTGGTTTAGTAACGCCGTTTCTGTCAGTTGTTACGGCAGTTGGTCCCTTTACCACATAAGGTTCATCCTTATTTTCATCTTCGTCAATTTCTACCTGTGGTTCAGAGTCGTCTTCTTCCAGCGGCTCATTGTCAGATTCCACATCTGCGTCTGGGGAAAAATCATATTCCTCTTCGGCATCAGTGTTCATCTTGTCAAAAACCATGCTGATATCAGGCATTTCAGATTCCTGGGCAAAATCACTTTCAGCAAAATCATCTTCTTCAGAAATATTATCTTCAAGCGTTTTTTCACGATTTGCCATTTCAAAGTCTGCGATTACATCATCAAGAGCATCGTCAATAACTTTTTTATCAGAATCCGGCATTTCAATAACTTCGTCATCATCGTCTGTGAAAGTTTCAAAATTGCCGTACATGGCTGTATCATCTTCTTCCTCACTGTCTTCCGGAACAAGATATTTTTCTTCACCAGGAATTGTCTTATTCAAAACAGCCGCAACGGCATCTTCTTCTGCAGCACGTCTTTCTTTTTCTTCAGGATTTCTTTTTTTATTGATTATGTTGCCTTCATCATCAAGAGACCATATACCCTTTCTGATTTTTTTAGCTTTTGCTGATGGAGAAATCGGTTCAAAATCAGTGGCGGCCTGGTTTTCAGTAACTTCTTCTTCCTGATTATTTTCGTTTTCTTCATTTTTCTGAGGATTTTCATTATTAACCGGTAATTTGGACTTTATTTTGTCCCAGAAATTATTTTTGTTCTGAGCTTCAAGTTTTGCCTGTTCTTCCCTTTCTTCAGCCTCAATCTTCATTGCAAACTTTTCAGTCATGCTCAGGCCGTCATCACGATCAGCGGCAAAAATTTTCTCCTGAGAACCATCATCCTGCAAATTGTTTCCGTGGCTTTCAAAATATCCTTCAGCTTCGGAAAAGGCATTTTTTTTATCCTTTCTGGATTTATCCTTTCCCTGCATAATCGGCTTTTTACCAGCCTTGAGACGCCTTTCATCAACAATACGCTTTGTAACCTGCCCCAAAACAGATGCCAGAAGATATTCTGAAACAATCAGCAGAACACCAATAATTGAATAAATTGAAATTTTAATTGCGGCCACAGGATTTACATCCCTTGCAATTACATTACGACAAAGCTTTTCTGTACCAAAAAGAGTAAAAAACGGAATGATGCTTACAGCAAGTATAAAAGCCCGCTGCCAGGACCAGTCTGCATCAAAACAGAAATATCCTGCAAGTAAGAGAAATACTGGTATAAATAAGCTGGAAAATCCATAGACTGAGAATACCATTGTTCCAACATTTTTGATAAAGGAAGTTTTATCATCCTGCTGAATACCAAAATCCAATAATCCTTGAATAATCCCAATTGTGAACAAGGCTGCCAGGGCAAAAAGAATCAGGCCCACACAAAATGCAGCAAATTTTTGTTTTTTCGACATTTTCCACATCCCACAATTAAATATTACACGAATTTTTACTTTTTTAGTATCGGTTTTTTTAATTTTTTAGGTTAGTACTATCTGAAGGATATGAATTATAACATACAAAGATTATTTCTACATATGATTATTTTTATTTCTTATGGATTATCAACAATCTTTTGATAATAAAAGAGAGGATTTTCCATATTTTAAATTAAATATTGTAAGAATTAACAATATTACATCTCTTACCAGCCAAAATACTTGTAATATTCAAAATCAATATCCAAAAGAGGATTTACATCATTTTCTTTCTGTTTATATATCAAAGCTTTATCTACATTATCTGTTTTCTCAGCACATAAAGCCATTTTTTTGTATGCAATACCGATTATTGGAGAAGCATAAAACAAATCATTTTGAAAAAGTTTCTCCCATTCATACATGGCTTTCTTATAATCAACTCTTTTTCCTGTTGAGAGAGCCTTTTCTGTTCTGAAATAAGCAGTCCAATATTGCGGCCAGATATCGCGAGAATTTATTTTTTGAGCCTGCGACATTTTATCAAGAAAAAAATTTAAATCTCTATCAATATAGTTTATTGCAACTTCATGATCACAAACATACGAACTTATCCATTCTGTTAATAAAGAATTATAAAATTCCAATTCTTCAAGATTATAAGGCAGTGTAACTAAATCCTCATTCCTCAATTTTTCTAGAGCAACTCGTAATTGTTCATCTGAGCATCTATAATCATAATCAAATCTTTCGCCCAAATGATATTTTAAATAATAAAGTGCAAATAACTGTCCTGATTTTTTTGACAACTCATCAATCTTTTTGTCGTACAATAGTTTTCCATCCAAAAAGAACGAGAGCATGTATTTTAGATTTTCTTCAGTTGGAACATAATAAATAGGCACAGCATGAAACCATTTTTTATATAAACAATAATGGTCATAATCTCTTTCAGAATTTTCTATTTTTATTAAAAGATTTATATTTTCTTCTGAAAGGGATTTACATTCCATGTTGTTTTCACTGGCATTACTATAAAGAACCTTTTTTCTTTTATCTGTACTGTAAGGATAGAAATAATATGTACAAAATTCACTTCCATAATGATTATCAAGATAAAAGCCTAACCTGGTCCAGTAAGGATTCTTCGATGACGGATTCCATACTTCAGTTTTTTTTAATCCATGTGCATCACCATAAAGAATAAGGGCCTTTGAGTCTGTATTATCTATTATCTCTATGATTTTCTTCTGAATAAATTTATCGCGAATATTTTTTTCAAGAGTATCATCAGCCCATTCTTCACTTTTTATCTCTAATCCTTCTTCCGGAAGAATAACTTTTATAGGATCATGTTTATAAAGTTTATTTATTCTTTGGATTTCATCCCCTATAAGAACTTCTTCAAATCTATAACCAAATCTAGCCCATGCAGGAAATAAATTAAAACTGTAATCCTCCTGTTTGTCTATATAATGATTACTATTACCTTCTAAAAATATATAACGTACGCCAGCCTTATAAAAATCAAACAGATTTTCTTTCAAAAACAATGATTGGAAAGCACCATTATGATTATTCCCAATAAAAACAATCTTTTTATTTTTTATATCCTCTACAATCTGCTCTGCAGCATCTTTTTCCATCCGCAAATCAAAAGTCGGTTTACAGGACATCACAACACTGAGGAAACTTATTATTAAAACAATAATCAACTTTTGTTTTTTTAAAATCATATAAGATTGTGTCAAATTTAGTTCGCAATTGGGCATTTGAAAAAAGTCATTTGCCATCATGCTCCTAAGCTTAACAAAGCCTCCTTTTGCTGTTTAAGCGTTTCCGCCTTTATATAACTAGTACCAGTCAGATGGTCTTCTGCATATTCAAGCAGATAACTTGTGACAAGTCTTGTGTCGAACCTGCGGTTTCTGTATCCACTACGATATCCGGTTTTATTTTTGTGGTAAAAAACATTTTGGTGGATTCAATGACCTTTTTCAATTAAATCAATTTCTAACTTTATTGTACACCATCAAATTTTCTCCACTTTTCTGAAATAAAAGCCTTTCATAATCTATACTTATCACCCTCCATCTCTTCTTGCACGATTGTACTTTTACTACTATAATTAAAATTGTGTCAGAGCTTTATATTATTGGAACACCAATCGGTAACCTTGGTGACATTACTTTTCGCGCTATAGAAACTTTTAAGTCAGTAGATGTCGTTGCTGCTGAGGATACCAGACATACTCTTGAGCTTTTAACACATTTTGACATCCGCAAGCCAATGATCAGCTGCAGGTCCCAGAACGAGGAATTTGCTTCTGAAAAAATCATTAAAATGCTGGATGAAGGTCAAAAAGTAGCTTATGCAAGCGATGCAGGTACACCGGGAATTTCAGATCCGGGAGCTGTTCTGGCAGGATTAGCCCGAAAGGCAGGCCATACAGTCATTCCTATTCCAGGTCCAAGTGCCTTTGCAACCCTGGTAAGTGTAGCAGGAGCAGGCGGAAAGACCCTTATTTTTGAAGGATTTTTGTCTCCAAAGCCGGGAAGACGCCGTAGCCGCCTGAGAGAACTGTTAGCAACTGGAGATGCTGTAGTTTTATACGAAAGTCCCTTCAGAATTACTAAACTTTTAAACGACATTGCCGATATTGACAGTGAAAGGCGGGTAGTCGTTGGCAGAGAACTGACAAAACTGCACGAAGAAATAACCGAAGGTACTGCAAAAGAAGTACTTGAGGATTATGCTTCAAGAAGTAAAATTCTTGGAGAATTCGCAGTTTTCATCTCTGGAAACAAAAATACTAAACTTTCAGATGAAAGTTCCGATAATTAAAGAGAGGAATGTTATGATGATAGATAAAATTTCAGGCATTAGTCCAGTTAATAACCTCCAGAATACACCTAAAACTGGTGCTTCAAAGAGCGTTAAAACAGGTTCCGATGAAATTCACATTTCTGACGAAGCAAAAAGACTCTCAGAAGAATTCTATCTCAGCCAGGTTGCAGATGAGACACCTGACGTAAGATCAGAATTGGTTGAACAGGTTAGACAGAAAATCCAGGACCCAAACTACCTGAATGACGCAAATCTTTCAGCTACAGCAGATAAAATTCTTGCTGCATATGGTTTCTAATTAATCTTTTAACTATCAACCTTAACTCTCAGAGATTAAAAGACGGAACTGCGCTTCCGTCTTTTTTTTTGCCGAAATAATGATACAATGAATAAAAGTTTGTAATGATAGAAAAAATACGGAGTCTTTTATGGCAGATTTTATTTTCAAAATTCAACCAAACATCGTTTTAGGTTCCTACACATCAGCCCGCCTGGGACAATTTTCAAAAGAATGGGGAACCAAATTTATGGTAATTGTTGACCCGCTGCTCAAACAGCTGGGCGCTGTAGACAAACTCCTTCAATCTCTTACTGACAGAAATATAGATTTTTTTACTTTTGACGAATTACCTGAAGCCGCTGATACCGAAGTTATTAAAGAAGCCCTTACTCTGGCAAAAGAAGCCCACATTCACGGAATAATTGCCATCGGCAGTTCAAAAACAATCAATGTAGCAAAGGCAGTGTGTGCCCTTTTCCACGAAACCCATGATCTTTACGACTTTATTGACGGAGCAGCCCCTTCAACAGCGCCACTGCCATTAATCTGCGTTCCATCAACAATCAGGGAACCCTTTATATTTTCAGACCGGGCACCAATCATCGACGCCAGAAGTTCAGAAATAAAGCTTTTAAAAACAACAAACGGCTTATGCAAACTGGCACTTTTTGACCCGAACCTCACCCTGACATTAACAGAAAACCAGACTGCTGCCATGGCAATTGAAACCCTTTGTATTGCCACAGAAGCCTACCTCAGCCCAAAAGCATCATTTTTCAGCGACATGGTAATTGAAAAAGCCATTGAACTTATGGGCTACGGACTTGATGGTTCCCGCTCCCTCACAGTAACTACACCTCAGGAAGTACTTCTTTCACAAAGCGGCTGTATGGCATCTCTGGGAGCAACATCCAGCTCAATCGGAGCCTGTGCCCTGATTGCAATGTGTGTTAACGCAAGATATAAAATTTCCCGGGCACTGACCACAGAAATCCTCTTTCCATACGTAATTGAAGACGCCGTTAAATACAAAAGCGACCGTCTGGCAAGAATTTCTCACATCTTAAACGCCTGCCCCGTAGACGCAAACGAAAAAGATGCAGTTTCAGCCCTTACAGAATACGTAAGACAGCACATTGCCAAGGTAAATCTCCCTTCCCGCTTAAAGGATCTGGGCCTCACCATAGAACAGCTCTCCCTTGCCGCAGAAGACGCTGGTTCCCTTGATTTGATAAACACACTGCCAAGAAGTATGTCCGCTGATGACTTATTTGATTTAATTAAGGTAGCCTACTAATGATTTCACCAGATAAACTCTTTCAACTCAGCGCAGGCCAGAAACGCCGCAAACTCGCACTCACCTTTGGAGAACTGGAACGGGACATTTCCGGAATTGCCGAAAAAGGAATGGAGTACAATTTTACTTCAATGACACGGCAGGAATACACAAAAGCCGTTGTAAAAATCCTTCTGGAAGACCCAAAACTTCCCCAGGAAACCGCAGACCAGCTCAAAAACCTTTTAACCGCAGAACCTTTTGATGAAAAACGCATCTGCAACCTGGCAAGAAACGCCCTCTTAAACATAATCGGAACCTTCCCCGCCGAATGGGACCTGATAATCGCCCCTCACAAGCAGGAAAAAATCTCCGTAGAAGAAAGAAATTTCTTCAAAGACGTATGCGTTTACGCCGAAGACATCCGCTCCCCCTTCAACCTGGGCTCAATTTTCCGGACCGCAGAAGGCCTGGGCTGTGACAAAGTCTTTATCTCCCCACAATGCGTTGACCCCAGCCAGCCAAAAGCAATTCGCAGCGGAATGGGCTGTATAGAAACAATCGGCTACACCCGCTGTTCCCTGGACCAGTTACCACAAGACCTGCCCGTATTCGTATTAGAAACCGGCGGCACTCCGATTCAGGACTTCAAGTTCCCCGAAAAAGGCATAGTCATCATCGGTTCCGAAGAACTGGGAGTCAGCCCGGAAGCCCTCAAACGCGCCACATACGGCACCGTAACAATCCCAATGACCGGCCTAAAAGCCTCTCTTAACGTAGGAGTCGCATTCGGTATTCTAATGCAGGCCTGGGTTCAATCCCTCCAGAAAAAATCCTAGTTTTTTCTATGGACGCAACCCCATCAGTAACCGCCTTCCAGGGCTTCACTACGTTCGGTTGGGACATTCCTTCGTAATGCCCCAACGGCTCCGCCCCCTTCCACGCTGCGCTCAGGCCATATCAAAAAAAAACGCCTGCCCGGATAAGAGTTACCGAACAGGCTAAAAATTATTCTTTATTTTACTGGGTTTTAATCAGTCAGCATTTCTAACAAGGCGTAACCCCAGACCATTTCCATATATTGTAGTAGGCCAGGAACCAGAACGAGACGAAACACTTATAGGACTACTACCCCAGTTTCCGCCTCTGGATATATGCGAAGTCCCAGATTCACAGCCAGTACCTGGAGTTACTTCTTCTTCTGTTGCTATAATTTTACCAGACCAATCCCAGCACCATTCCCAAACATTACCAGTCATGTCGTAAATACCCAAAGAATTATGTTTCTTTGTCATTACAGGATGTGAAGTACTCTTTGCGTTACTAAAATCCCATGAAACTTCATTATTTGAATCGCTTCCGCTATATTCAGTTTGATTTGCAGGAATCCCCCGATTTCCACCGCGAGCTATATATTCCCATTCAGCTTCTGTTGGCAGGCGATAACCGGATGCAGACGGATTGAACTTGATACCAACATCATCTCCACCTTTATAATCCCAGTCATCAGTTTTTGAATTCGGACCACAATACTTTGTTACACCTTCAATCGTTTCACTTAGAATTCCATCCCACTTTCTCGGGTCAGTTTCTCCATTAAGTGAATAGGCAGGAGCAAATCCTTCAGCTAAAGAACGTAAATTACAATAAACAATAGCATCATACCAGTTCAAGTAATAGGCAGGATAATTCTCTCCTATTCCTTCTTTAGCATTAGGAACATTGCTTTCCATTGATTTACCATACCTGCAGAAAGTTTCATATTCTTTCTGAGTAACTTCATGCAAGCTTGCTGTTTTTTTTATAGACACCACCCAAGTATCGTGACATAATAATGTCATATAGAGGTGATAATATGCCACAGATTAGACCTATTCGAGATTTGAAAAATACTACTGTAATCTCAAACTTATGTCATGAAACAAATGAACCTATTTTCATTACAAAAAATGGATACGGGGACATGGTTATTATGAGTATGGAAACTTACGAAAAGACAATTTTCTTCAATAATTTATATGAAAAACTCGCAGTTGCTGAGTCAGATTTAAAAGCCGGCAGAGTTTCTGATGTAGATGATGCAGTAAATGACATAAGAAAAAAATATGGCTTATAAAGTAAAAATAACTGAATCAGCAAAAGCTGAATTAGATGAAATAGTTGCCTATTTCGTTAATACTCTTTGTAATCCAAAAACAGCTATCAGTTTACTTGAGGACTTCAATGAACAAAAGAGCTGTCTTTATGAAGACCCTTATACTTTTTCCTTATGTCCCATTTTAAGCCTTCAAAATAAAGGATATCGCAGATTTATCTTCAAACAAAATTATATTGCTTTATATCTTATAGAGAACGAAGAAGATAAAAAGATTGTCACAATAATGCATATATTCAATGCAAAACGTGATTATGAAAAACTTGTATAGAATACAACCTAACACAAGATTCGTAGCCTACAGCGGATCGAGCCCGCTGCGGTACAACCAATTGTTATCCTAAATCAGAAAAAACTGCATTCTTTCTTAATTTTTTATTTATCTTCGCGGAAGGACTTCAACAGTCTTTCACTGATAAGTGCGACTTTTTCTTCGGTATCAAGGTTGAACAAGGCAAGAACGTCGCTGTCCATCTGTTCATAGCTGACCTGTTCCTCACCGTAATGAACAATCATATCAGCCAGATAAACCAGACCTGTAATCTTGCGGAATTCTTCAGGAGCTGCCAGCGGATCATGATGATAGCGGATTACATTTATGATTACTTCAGGGAAATTCCACTTTTCGGCAATCATTGCACCTACTTCACCGTGATTTACACCGGCTACAAGTTTTTCGAACAAATCCTTGGAAAGTCCTCTTGCCCTGCACATATCTTCAATCTTTTTCAAAACTGAAGGATGAGCATTTTCAAAGACAATTTTACCAATGTCATGAAGAAGGCCGCAAACGTAACTATCATCTATACAAATTTTATCCCCTTTACACAGATTACGTGCCATATTATAGGAATAAAATGCTACTTTATATGAATGATCCCAGAGGAATTTCTTGTCACTATCATCCTTGAGCATAAGAGAATCCATAGTACCGATTGAAAACAAAAGGTTCCTGATTCCTCTTATACCTGCAAATTTAACTGCATCAGGAATTGAATGACACGGAGAAGGAAGAGAAAAGGCTGCTGAGTTTACCAGTTTAAGCAATTCGGCCGTCAAAGAAACATCATTTGAAATCTTTGTAGCAATATCGCTCATACGGCTGCTGTCATCATTAATAAGCCGGTTTATTTCCTGAATATTTTCCGGGAACTCAGGCAGACCTTCAATCAAATCAACAAAAGTCTTTGAAAGTGCAAAAATATCCTGTGTTGTTTTCTGGCTGAACGGCAGAATCATACGGGTAATTGTTTCACCATTTTCACTGAGAATCTGGAAATTTTCTTCAGTAAGGCCAATTCTTCTCAGAACCAGAACCATAATAACCAGCCCCAGACCTGCACCTTCAGAACTGTCCAGAATAGTTGAAACACCCTTTTCTACTGATTCGTATCCAAGGCCGCGCTGAATTCTGTCGTGAATGCGCTTATATTCAAAAACGGTAAGTTCACTTTTATTTCTTACTTCAAGTTTGATTTTATTGTTTCTGGTTTGAAGCAGGAATTTTATGTACAAGCCTTCCTGCTGCTGCTTTTTAAGATAATACTTAATATTATTAATTGTATCTTCCTTAAAGCTCAGCATCCCCCGTTTATACTCATTCTTATCGTTAATATTTAAGCCTTTATCTTCAAAATAAACGCGCTTGGTGTTGGCTTTTTTTGCATTATTTACAAGTTCAAGAAAACAATAAGTGAGACAGTCCTTCATCTGGCTTTGTCCAAGTTCATCAATGAAGGTATTAAGTACATCTGTCATGTACAATTCCATTTCGTGAGGTAAAGTATAAGTAGTAATAATTAAAGGAATTCCCGCCTGAATTGCGGTACGTATTTTTGATACATCTACTGAAATCTTTTTTACTTCGGCCATTACTTCCTCTTAAACATTATTTACTTATATTAACACAATAATTCTGAAAGTAAAAGATTGACAGTGCCCGTGTATATATAGAATTTGAAGCGTTTTTAAGGTAAAATCATATCTATGTTTAGTAAGTTTTTAGGTGAACTTCTCTTTTTAGTTCTAATTATTCTTGTTTGTTCACGCTTTTTATATATCGGCAGGCTCCAGTTTGATCCTCTTTCAGTTCTGGCTGTACTTATCTGGCCTACATCCCTTCTGCTGATTTTTGCTTATGGTTTTTCTACAGTTTCAGGCATCATTTCCATCATTGCTTTTTTTGTTATGCTCTGGAACTTGAGAAGTTTTATCCGGTTCAGGCAGAATCTGGCTTTTGACCACTATTCACTCTGGTTTATAGGAACTTCTATCCTTAATATTCTTATTTGTGTTTTCCTGGCTATAGTTCTTATTATCAATCATCCTGTACCTCAAAAATTCAGGAAAAATCATATTATTAAGGAAACTGTTACTTATACAGGAAATTTCTCTGACGGTTTTAAGAAATCCTACGTACCTTTCAGAAAAAGAAATGCTATTCTTACCAGATATTATTATCATAAGGAAGAAATTGAGCCTGTTCCTCAGGAGCTTATTGATAAAGTAAAAGAACAGAAAATCTTTAAGAAAAAAGATGACATAAAGGATTCTGAGAAGGCAGAAGGTTCCCAGGTTGCAACAGTTATCCGCAGTTCAGCTGAAACAGAAGAAGTTCCTGTTGAAGTTACAGAAGAAGATACTTCAAGAAAGATTATTCTCTTCCTTCCGAGCAAATCTGCACTTCCGGGAAATTATGTTCCTCTCTTTAAAGAGCTGACAAAAGCAGGTTTTACTGTTTATACCGCAGAATTCTACACAAAAGACGTTCGCTGGTTTAACAGTATTCTGGACTGGCGCATTTTCCGTAGTCACGCCCTTCAGTATAAAAAAATCTTCAATGTGGAAAAATTTCCTTTTGATTCCAAAACTGAATATTACGAAAAAGAGCTTACTCAGCTTTTAAATTTCATCTCTCCTGTAAGAGAAGATACTATTTATATGGTTGGTGACCAGGACTGCGCTGAGGCCCTTCAGAATGTACACAACAATAATTTTGCCCTTATTGATGCCTGGTACGATATTTCTGCAATCAGTGCCTACTCTACCCCAGGCTTTGGCTTTATTGAGCAGGAAGATCCTCTGCTAGCAAAAAAATTCGGTTTATCCAGGGATGAATCAAATATTTATGCCGCCAGCGTATCTACAATCCTTTTAAATGAACTTGAATTTAATGGACAGCTCAATTCATTTACACTGCAGCAGAGAGAAAACAAATACGGTAAGGATGAAAACAACTACGAGGGCTTTAGCGCAGACACAACCGGCACCCTGGAAATTGAAGCTCCTGAACTGGAACTTGAGTAGTCTTTTGTGGACTTTTGGTTCAAGTACATATATATTTTATAATTATTATTTAATGAGGAGATTATGACAAATAATTCAAAAAAAACTACTGAAAAAAAACTGAAGCAGCCTCTTAAAATGAAGCTTTTTCCTTTAATTCTTTCTGTTGTAGCAATTCTTGCAGACCAGATATCAAAAGCCCTGGTTGTAAAAAATATTCCGCTTTATTCGATTTATGATCCGGAAGAAGGTGCCGTTATTCCAGTTCTGGGTAACTTTTTGAGATTCATTCATGTTAGAAATAATGCGGTTGCTTTCAGCCTTGGACATTCACTTCCACAGGACATCCGCACAATTCTTTTTTCTTTTGCTCCTCTGGTTGTGATTATTCTTGTATATGTAATCTACTTTAGAAACAATGAATTTACAAAACTTCAGCGCTGGTCAATCTGCGGTATTCTTGGCGGTGGTCTGGGCAATCTGATTGACCGTTTCTTTAGACCTGCCGGCGTTGTTGATTTTATTGACTGTGCTTTCTGGGGTGATTTTTTCAAGCGCCTGGGTTACAAGGGTAACGGTATTCTTTCATGGACCAGATGGCCAACTTATAACATTGCAGACTCTTTCGTTGTTGTTTGTGGAGCACTTTTTATAATTTCCTTTATCATTCTGCTTGTTAAGGACAGCAAAAAAAATAAATCTGAAGAAAAATAGGTGGTTAAAATGACAAAGAAAGCTTTTACAATCTGGTTTACAATCATTTCAACAATTCTGAATATTCTTTTTACGGCCTTGATTATTGGTATTCTGGCAGTTTCTGCAACACTGATTTTGACAAAAGTTATTGGAACTAAAAATGGTCAAATCTTCATTGTTGTATGGATGATGTGTTTCCTTGCAGGCCTTGTTTTAGGAATGTTCCTTTTTGGAAGAATTTCTTCTGCAATTATTACAAAGTACAATCTTGCTTCAAAACTTGATCCGAAAATCATTGGTAAGCATCTGCCAAACGGCAACGTAAACAAATACGCCCAGAAAGAGGAAGAAGAAAAAAAGATTAAAACCGTTATGCCAGATTCTGTAAAAGAAGATGATGATCCCTGGGAAAATCAGTAACTTTTAAAAATAAAAAACCTGCTGTTAAAGAGCCCCAGTTTTATGAAGCCGCTTTTCAGCAGGTCTTTTTTTTCAATCAATATCAATATCCGTCAGACATAGAACGGTTAACATCACGCTGGAACAGTTCCTGATAGATTAAGCTCATTTTCTTAAGCTTTTCCTTTGTTTCCTGTGGGAATGGAAGATAACGCCAGAAGATTGCACGAACTTCTTTATCCAGTTTCTGTGTTCCCTGAGACTCTTTTGTCATCCAGAGGATGTAGTCTTCTATAAAGTAAGCCTTTACATCCCCCTTCATTTTATGTTCATCAAAATACTGATAGTAGTGGCCGGTTAAACCATCTGTCATCCAGTCAAAGGATGCTTTTTCTTTTGCAACCTGCCATCTTAAATCTCCAACAGCCATAAGACAGGCAGTGCGCAAGTCTCTAGGATACATTGGAATTACAATACGGCCGCGGCTTGTGATTCTGTTAAAGCGGTCAAATGGTTCCCAGCAGAATCCTAAATCTCCGTAGCTTGGAATCAGGAGTGTGTAAGGTACAATTCTGTGTGGAACATTTTTATGAATACGGCAGAAACACTGAGGATCTACAGATTCGATCCAGGCCAGTTCACGAATTACGTTTTCACGGAAACCGGTTCCCTTGTCCATACAGTGGAAAAATTCTCTTGTAAAAATAGGGAACTGATTACCCTGGCGGCCACAAGTCATTTTAGCCATCTGGCGGACTGTGGTCATTTCCTGCATAAGTTCTTCTTTTCCAACCTGTGGCTGATCATCTATCTGCAGTTCTGATTCCTTGGATTCCAGTGTAGAAGCAATGCCCTTAGCTTCTTCAAATTCTTTCAGATACTGAGAAAGTTCACGGTCAATCTTCTGAAGCTGACGGAAGCGTGTCGTAATTTCAGCAAAGAGACGTTTCTGAATATCTGTGTAGGCCATTGTATGACCTTCAAGACCATAAATCGGCTGATGTTCACAGAGCTGTTCAACTCTATCGCGAACTTCGATTTCTACGTTTACGCGCTCGCTTTCCTTTACAGTAACCAGACTTTCAATTGACTGAAGTTTTCCACTGTTTTTGCTCTTCAACTGCTGAATACGCTGCGCTTCGGCACCAGGACCTTTTGATTTCTGAGGAACTTCATCTGTTGCAGAAAGTGTAAGACGGCCGGCAGCAACTTCACGCATCCATTCATCAACATAAAGAACTGGTTCACCGGTTACATTTTTTACAATGGCCCTTGAGAAGAAATCCTTCTGCTCAGGACTAAAGAGTGAAGGAAGCACTACACCGTAGCGCATTGCCATTTTCTTACAGTCTGCAATACGAGGATTAATCATTTTTGGAGCAAGGGATCTAAGGAATTCCCAGTAAGCGGTTACAATCTGTTGACGATATACTGTACGGTCTTTTTTATCCGTACAATTCAAGTATTTTACAAGCAGCTGGTGTAAACGCTGAGATGCCTGACCTTCGCCAGTAAGACAGTTCTTGTAGTAACCAGGATCATCAAACATCTTTCCAGGAGTATCTTCAAAATACTTTTCAATCGGGCGGAATGCCTTTACGCTTAAATCTACTTCCGGAACTTTATCTGTTACAGCTTCTCCCAGCTTTTTATTGTCTATTTTAGTCTCTTTCTGTGCTGCGAACTGCTTTTTTACCTGCGTTTTAGCTTCTTCTGCATTTACAACTTCAAATTTTGGAGCTGCCCTGCTGCTGTCGGGAAGGCTATCTTCCGTTTCCTGAAGCAAAGCCGCAATGCTTGGGTCAATTTCATCGTCGCTAGTATCGCTCATATTATCTCCAAAGATTAAAAATTAACGTTCTAAATCCCAAAGGAAGCCTATAAACTTCCTTAACTTGAAATAAAATTATAACATGGCCATTTTAATCTATCAAGGTAAAGAACTTCACAGTAAAAAGTCGATTAATGAGAAGTGTGTCATTCACACTCTTTTGTAAAAATGACACACCCCTCTCTTTTATTCAAAATTCAGTGTGCTGGATTCCAGGCCGGGACCTGTTACGGTGAGTTTTACCGGGCCTTTTGCATATCCGGAACGGAGGATGGCACAGGCTCGACCGTGGAAAGTTTCAGTGATGTTGTCAGTGTACAGCTCTTCTGTTACAGGATTTCCTGATCCAAATCCGGCAAGGGCTGCAGGTCCTTCAACTTTTGCAGAAAGCTGAATTTTACAATCTGGAATCCGCTGGCCTTTTTCATCCACAACTTCAATCATAACAAAAGCTGCATCGTGACCATCTGCCATAAGACTTTTTTTAGAACAGTTCAGTTTTATTTCAGCAGGCTTTCCCGCAGTGCAAAGCATATCCCTGCTCACTTCACGGCCATTTGTATAACTTACAGCTTCCAGTGTTCCTGCTTCATAAAGAGTTTCAAATTCTGCAAGATTCGGCATTGGTTTTTCAAAGCAGACTTTTTTCCTGCCAATAGATTTTCCGTTTACAAAAACTTCAACTTCTTCAGCCTGAGAGAATACTGCAATTTTTACAGGCTTACCTTCATATCCTTCATAACTCCAGTTTTTTTCAAACTGTGGAAAACCCCAGGCAGCCATCATTTCTACTTTATCAAAATCTTTTGGATGGCGGGTATAAAGATGAGTTTTTTTCGAACCCCAGACAACACTTCTGTATTGGCCTTGAGGCAGAAGCACTCCAGTAATATCATAGTCCGCATCTTCAGCTGTTCTATAAGGATAGAAAGTTGTCTGATATGGTAATAATTCCCAGGGATTTTTATTTACAGTCGGATCATCTTTTTCAACATAAAAAGCTTTTCCAATTCCTGCTTCTCCCAGATAGTCCCAGGCGGTCCAGGTAAAATCACCAATTACATAAGGATGACTTTCAATAAAAGGCCATCTGTACCCGATTTCTTTCGGATAGTTTTCAGAGCCAAGAATTACACGTTCAGGAAAAAGTTCGTGGTCCCTTTCATACAATTCTTCCATATAATTGTAGCCCACAATATCAAGTCCATTTGTAAATGGTTCCGTAACCCGTTCCCACAAATTTTCAAAAAATCCGCTGCTAGCATTTTGAGCAAGATTTTGATTTTCTGCCAGTTTGTCATCCAGTCCTGCCCACAATGAACAAATTCCATTACTTACAGGTCTTGTTCTGTCCAGTTCCTTAATTGCTTTTGCAAGGCGGGTTGATTTTCTGTAACCATCACCAAGACCACCACGTTCCGGAATTTCATTTCCAGTTGACCAGATTATTACAGCCGGACTGTTTCTGTCTCTTTTTATAAAAGCGGTTAAATCCTTTTTCCAGTTATTTTCAAAATACTGATTGTAATCACCGGCCCTTTTTCCAATTCCCCAGGCATCAAAAGCTTCATCAAAAATATACATTCCTAGTCTTTCGCAGGCTTCAACCAGTGCAGATGATGGAGGATTGTGGGCAGTTCTAATTGCATTAAATCCAGTCTCTTTAAGTTTGCGGATTTTTCTTGCTTCAACTTCATAAAGAGAAACTGCTCCCAGAAGTCCATTATCATGATGGAGACATCCGCCCTTCAGTTTTACACTTTTTCCGTTTATCAAAAGACCGCGCTGTGAATCAGCAGAAATTGTTCTTACTCCAAAAAGGATTTCTTTTTCATCAGCGGGAATATCATCCTTTTCTTCAAGATGAGTGCGGTATTCCCCTTTGCTTTTTGCACATACCTTAAGCCTATAAAGATTTGGATTATCGCAATCCCACAATTCTGGATTTTTCAGATTGATTGAAAGATATGCAGTCTCCTTCGAATTTGCTGCAACAAAAATTACAGTTTTTGCTTTTGCACAAGAAGGAGTCTCTTCCCCGGAATATTTTTCCCCTTCACGACAAAGACCTGCTGTAACTTCCACAAGTCTGTTTTCAAGAGTACGGTTTTCAATTTCAATTTCAGTTTTTATAAAAGCAGTATTATCTGCAACTTCAGAAGTATAAGCGTAAATTCCATCTTCAGGGATATAAACTCTCGGACCGGTGCAAAGCTTTACTTCACGATAAATTCCCAGTCCTGTATACCAGCGGGAATTGGATGCAGAACCGCTGTTTACATTTACAGTGATTCTGTTTTCTTCACCAAATGTTACGTACTGTGTAAGATCAACATAAAATGGTGCATAACCATAATTCTGATGGGCTACACGACTTCCGTTTACATCCACGGAAGCGTTCATCATCACTCCATCAAATTTCAATCCTATTATTTGATTTTTCCATTCGGCAGGAATAAAAACATTTTTTGTATAATTACAGATTCCGCCGTTAAAATATCCGCTGTCAAATGCAGCCGGGCAATCCTTTGAAACAGGAGTTCCAATCATTGCATCATGCGGCAGATTCACACTCTCTCCTGGATTTCCCAGACCTCCAATTGAGTCCAGATAACCCCATCTAAAAGTCCAGTTTTCATCCAGTGAAATTGATTTCATTTAATGCTCCGTTATTTTTAATTTTTTCCAAGAAGAGTAACGTCATTTACAGCAGATGTAAAGGCAATTCCTGAACCAGGTTCACTTAAACAAGGAAGAGTACGAATGGCTTCGAGAACAGCATCTTTTTTGTCAGAGTCCACAACAATCATCAGCATTTCTTTTTCAGGAACAATGTGCACGCCAAAAAACTTTGCATCATTTTCATTTGCAGTTCCCCTGACATTAACAACTGTTCCTCCACCGGCACCGGCTTTTCTTGCAGCCTGCATTGCATCATCTGCATAACCTCTGTTCAAAATAACTGTTATCATTTCCTGTGGATTTTTATTTGCCATAGTTTTTTCTCCTTCAAGGTACTTTCCTGTTTTCATCAACCCGTCTGCTTTTAATTCATATATCATTCCAAAATTAAATTTTTCTTTAAGGGCTTTTTCTTTTATTGCAGAAATAATTCCATCTTTTTTCCCCTGATTTGTGAGGATGTAAATAATTTCAATTGTAGTTGACCCAAGTCCAAAAGCAACGGCAACTTTATTGCTGCTGATTTTTCTTCCGATTAAAACTGTTCCACCTTCACAACCAGCTTCATTTGCAGCCTGCGAAATCATATCTGATTTATTGTGGGGAACTTCTATCATCAAGAGTACAAAATTATTCATCCGGACCTCCTGCAACTTTTTTACGATTTTTTATTTTGTAAACAAGACCAAGTATTTGAATTGCAATTAATGGAGTCATAGCAACAAGGGCTATTACTCCAAAAGCATCTGTTGCCGAAGCCCCCGCAGCCGCACCTGCCACTCCAGAAGCAGCACCGATTGCAAATGAAAGTACAAAGGTACTTGTCATAGGACCGCTTGCAACTCCACCTGAGTCAAAAGCAATTGCCGTAAACAAAGGCGGACAGAAAAGAGCCAGAACTAAAGCCAGTGCATATCCCGGAATCAGAAAATACCAGATGCTGATTCCAAAAATGATTCTAATCATGCTCAAGCCGATTGAAAGCGCAACTCCAAACGAAAGAGCTATCAGCATTACTTTTCGCTTAATTGTTCCGCCGCTTACATTTTCAACCTGTTCAGTTAAAACCCAGACTGCCGGTTCCGCACAAACCACAACTGCACCAAAAATCATTCCAATCACAATGAGAAGGAATTTCCACAGCACAGTTTCACCCGCAGCAAGGCCTCCTAAAATCTGACCAAGACTTTTTCCTGCAGGCATAAAACCTGTATTTGCTCCTGATAAAAACAGGATAAGGCCAAAGTAACTATAAATCAAACCCTTTACCATGCGTTTAATCTGCATAGGAGGCATTTTTAAAAGAAAAATCTGAAAGAGTATAAACAAAATTACGAGAGGTAAAAGAGCAAGAGAAACTTCTTTAATTACAGCCGGCAGGGATGATATAAATGCAACCGGACCAGTACTTTCTGCAGCGGTCAGAACTGTTTCCATATTTTCCACAGAACTTTTCCCGCCAAAGAATTTCAAAAACACTCCATAAAGACAAACAGCCGCAATTGGTCCAATAGATGCAACTCCTGTAAGTCCAAAGGAATCATCTCCATTTCTGGAAGAAGAACTTCTTACTCCGGCAACACCTACACACAGCGCCAGTATGAAAGGTACGGTCATAGGCCCGGTTGTTGCACCGCCTGCATCGAATGCAACGCCCTGAAATTCTTTAAGAGTAAAAAACGCCAGAATAAAAACAAGTACGTAGGAAATAATAAAAAAATACTTGAGTTTCCAGGAAAGCATTGTCCGCAGAAGTCCAAGCATGACAAACAGTCCAATTCCCAGAGCAATCATAAACACAAGGAGCCACTTGTTTACTTCCGGGGACACTCCCTTAATTTGTACGGCAAGAACCTGAACATCCGGCTCAGCAATTGTAACCATTACGCCGATTGCAAATGCAACTGACAGTAAAAGAGGCAAATTTCTCTTAGCGGTTAATGCAGCTCCACTTCGCTCTCCGATTGGAAGAATTCCAATGTCTACGCCAACCAGAAATAGTGTTAACCCCACAATCAGAAGGATTCCCCCTATTAAAAAATTAACAATTATATTTTTTTCAAGGGGAGCTACTGTTACTCCCAGAAGGATTACAATCCCCATAACGGGAATAACAGAAAGAGCAGTTTCCTTAAATTTCTCAAGAAGATTCATTTATATCTAACCTAATTTTTATTTATAACAATTCCAGCCTTTTGTTGTGATTCCTTCAACCCATCTGGCTGCCCACTTTTTTGCTCCTTCAAGGTCGTGGTCCTTATAGTTACCACATTCCTTTTCTGTTGTAGCAGGAACTGGTTTATCCCAGACAGAAACTTTTCTAAGTACATTTACCAAATGTTCTGCCATATATTCTTCTGAATGTTTGCCCCACACTGTAAAATAAAAACCTGTACGGCAGCCCATTGGACTAAAATCGATTACAATGCCAGGAAGTTCATCACGGATATATTCTGCAATCAAATGTTCAAGAGTATGGATTGCACCTGTTGTCATAAATTCCTTGTTTGGCTGTGTAAAACGGATATCGTATTTGCTTACAACATCCCCTTTTTCACCAGTCTTTTCTGCTGCAAGCCTTACATATGGTGCAGTTACCTTTGTATGATCCAGATTAAAACTGTCTACATTATATTTTTTGTCTTCTGCCATTTTGAACTCCTTCAATTAGATTTTCTGTATCATTTTACGAACCAGATTTGCACTTAAATCAGCAGCACTGGCTTCGTTAAAATCATAAGTTGATTCACTTGCGTCCTCAGCCATATCACTCATACAGCGGATTACAACAAATGGTATTTTATTAATGTAACAGGCATGTGCAATAGCGGCTCCTTCCATCTCTACACAAGCCGGTGCACAATTTGCCTTGATGATTTCTTTCTGTTCTTTTGATGAAATAAACTGGTCCCCGCTTGCAACCCTTCCTTTTACCAGGGAATGACCTTTTGCCCCTTCCAGTTCATTAAAGGCCTGTTCCGCAGCCTGAATCATTTTTTCATCAGCAATAAAATCTGAACATTCCATCTGAGGAATTACACAAATGTCGTAACCAAAACCACGTACATCAAAATCGTGATAAAGGGCATCAGTTGAAACTACAAAATCCAGAACCTTTAGTCCCTTTCCGGCTGCTCCTGCAATTCCTGTGTTGATGATATGACTTACTCCAAACTGAAGAGCCAGTCTCTGGGCGCACAAAGCGGCATTTACCTTTCCAATTCCAGACTGAACTATAACAACAGAAACTCCATCCAGAAGTCCTTCAACAAAAGTCAGGCCACCTGCTGAAGTTTCTTTTGGATTTGACAAAAGTCCCTTTAATGTCTTAACCTCAACATCCATTGCACCAATAATTCCGATTTTCTTTCCTGAATTCTGCAAAATATGTCACTCCTTGCGAAATACCGCAATGTTTTCATAAAATTTCTTTCAAAAAGTATTGACCACTAATCCTTTCTGTTATATATTATTGTTAGCAGCTAGATAAACGGGTCGTTGTTTCCTCCTTTTAACGATCCGTTTTATTTTTTTTTAAATCTTTTCAAAATTTGCAGGGAAGACGCAATCAAATTTTAATATGGCGCTTTTCCTCAATGTCACTTTCACGATAAAAAATTGCTATGTTTCCAATAATTCTTACCAGTGTAGCATCGATTTTTTCTGCAATTTTCTCTGAAAGTTCACGTTTTTCGTCCTGAAATTCGTTAAATTTTACCTTTACAAGCTCGTGTGCGTTTAAGCAGTCCAGGACTTTCTGCTCCAGGGATTCGGTTACTCCGTTTCCACCAACAATTACAAGTGGTTCAAGCTCGTGAGCCTTTTTTTCAAGCTTTTTACGCTGTTTGCTATTTAATTCAATCATAATGTGATGATAACAATTTAACTTTTAATGTTCAATTGAGCTTTTTTTCTTACCGTCTTTTCTTGCGCTGTGAAGAAATTTGAATTATTTTATATATATACATACAAGTTTTGTAATACATTTTTTCTATTACGTATAATTACAGAGGATTTAACTATGAACGATTATTCTTCACTTCTTGGTTCTGCTGCTTACAATTATTCTTATTTGATTTTACTTCTTCCAGGGATTGTTCTTGGACTGATTGCCCAGCTGCTTGTAAAAACAAGATTTGCAAGTTACGACAAGGTAAAAAGTAAAAAAAATATTACCGGTGCTCAGGCCGCACAGTTTTTACTGCAGAAAAGCGGAATTAATGATGTTCGGGTTGTTCACATTTCAGGAAATCTTACGGATAACTACAATCCTACAAATAAAGTTCTCAGTTTAAGTGATGCAACTTTTTCAAGTACATCAATTGCTGCCATTGGTGTTGCTGCTCACGAAACAGGACACGCCATTCAGCACCACGTAAATTACCAGCCTCTTAACACAAGGTCAAGAATTGTTCCTGCAGCCAATTTTGGTTCAAGATTCGGACCTATTCTTGTAATGCTGGGAATTCTTGCAGGCTCTGCTTCTACAGCAAGTTCACAGTTTGCCCAATTTGCAGGGCTTTCAAATATTATTACCATGGCAGGAATTGCTCTTTTTTCTCTGGCTGTTCTTTTTTCACTGGTCACCCTTCCTGTTGAATTTAACGCTTCAAACAGAGCCCTTAAAATTCTTAAGGAATATGATGTTTTTGACAGTGATGAACTCAGCGGAACAAGAAAAGTCCTTGGAGCAGCCGCTATGACTTATGTAGCTTCAGCCCTTTCTGCAATCGGCTCCCTCTTACGACTGATGCTCATAGCAAAAAGCAATAAACGCCGCTAATACTTAAATCATTACTATAAGCCAGAATTCCCCTTGCAGATTAAGTGATTTTTCCAGAGATGTATTGTATAATTTACTAACATTTATTTCATCAATAGGGGAATACTTAAATGATATATTCAAAAAAGTTTTCTATTTTATTTTTAATCCTGACGCTTAGCCTCTGCATGACCGCCTGCAATTTTTACCCTCAACAATCCTACAATATCGAAATTGAAGATTGCGCAAACGGCACCATCACAGCCAGTAAGACATCTGCATCTCCTGGCGAGAAAATCACACTGACAGCCACAGCTTTAGACGACTTCAGGCTTTCTTCTTTTATTGTTACAAGCAATGATACACAAATAACCGTAACAGACAGCTCTTTCAAAATGCCTAATGGTAATGTCACAGTCAGCGCCATCTTTGTAACATCTAAAACAGAATTTGACATTAAGGACTTCTGCGATTACCTGAACAACGGCAAAATTGAACACATCACTGCAAACGAAAGTGCAGTCCCTGGTATAAGCTGGAGCACTGACGGAAAAAGCGCAAACGTTTATGGAGTTGTGCTGACGGGGGAAACTGAATTATCAAACAAGTTTAATGTCGACACAAAAAAATATTTCCCACAAACTATTATAATAGCAGATTTAAGAGGACTGAATACATCAAATGTAACATCTTTACGAGGTATGTTTGAACACTGTCGTCTTCTAACATATGTTGACCTTTCAAATTTTGATACAAGCAATATCACAGATATGGCTGGTATGTTTGCTGGCTGTTCATCACTCAGTCAGTTGGATGTAACAAAATTTGATACTAGTAAAGTAACTGATATGAGCGTTATGTTTTCTGGTTGTAGCTCACTTACACAACTGGATGTGACTAAGTTTGATACTTCTAAGGTAACAGATATGGGCAGTATGTTTGGAGATTGTCGTGAACTTTCTTCACTAAATGTAACTAATTTTGATACCAGCAATGTTAATGATATGAGCGGGATGTTTTTTCAATGCTCATCCCTTACTCAGCTGGACGTAACAAAATTTAACACTAGCAAAGTTAATAATATGTCCACTATGTTTAAAAGCTGTTCTTCTCTTACTCAGCTCGATGTAACAAACTTTGACACTAGTAATGTTAATGATATGAGCGAGATGTTTGAAGTCTGTTCTTCACTTATTCAGTTAGATGTGACGCATTTTGATACCAGGAATGTAACTAATATGTGTGAGATGTTTTACAAATGCTCGTCACTTACTATGCTAGATATAACAAATTTTAATACAAGTAATGTAACTAATATGATAGCTATGTTTTGTGAATGCTCATCTCTCTATCAACTAGATGTAACAAAGTTAAACACAAGTAATGTAACTAGTATGAGTCATTTATTTGCTGGTTGTTCATCACTCATTAAGCTGGATGTGACAAAGTTAAACACAAGTAATGTAACTAATATGTGGTTCATGTTTTCTAACTGTTCATCACTTACCAAACTGGATGTAACAAAATTTGATACCAGCAAAGTAACTGATATGTTTGGTATATTTGTTGCCTGTTCATCACTTTCTAATCTGGATGTATCAAAGTTTAATACAAAGAATGTTCAAAGGATGGATTATATGTTTTATTACTGTTCATCTCTAAAACAATTAGATTTATCCCACTTTTCTACAAGTAATGTAACTTATATGCATAATATGTTTAAAGGCTGCACAGCGCTTAAAAAATTAGATTTAACAAATTTTGATACTAAAAAAGTTTCCCATATGAATGACATGTTTTGTGATTGTTCATCTTTAACAACAATCTATGTATCAAATAAATTCCTTGTCCCAAAATATTGTCTAAATATGTTCACCGGCTGTCATAAACTCAAAGGAGGAGCTGGCACAGTCTACGATCCTAATAAAATAGATGAAGTTTATGCTCGCATAGATGGAGGAAGCAAGGCTCCTGGTTACTTTACTGCAAAAAAATAACTACCTAGGTTTTAAAATTCTGGTCGTGAGTCCCCTTTTTCAAGGAAAATCCTCTTTATCCCTTTAATTGTAGAAAATTTGTGTTATTCTATGTGTTAAAGAATAGATTTTCCAACAAAAAAAGGGGCTTTTATGTTTAAAACAAAAAATAAACCATTTACAATACCCGCACTCATTTTTTCTGCTTTCATTTTTATTTTTACTTCCTGCGGAGACTTACATTTAGAGAACTTAGATACAGCTTCTATCGTATTCGATTTTAATTCTCCTGCTTTTAAGAAAGCCCTGAACGAAAGGGAATCTTCCTCAAGGGCAGCTTTATCTGATTATATTGATGAAAACACTTACGCTGAAATAACTATTTCTGGAAGAGAGTATTACGACTCTAAAACCATACAACTCACAAAGACATCTAAGATTACATTTAGTGATGTTGAAATTGGAGCAATAATCCAGGCCAAACTCGTAATATACAAAAAAATGACCGATTCTGATGAGAAAGACATTCTTCTCACAGGCGACAGCGACTGGACAACCATCAAGATGGGAGCCAATTTAATAAAAATTAATTTGGATAAAACAAACTATGTAATTTATATTTCTTGCAATCCTGTAAAAAATGAACTTTCAGGTTACAAAAGTAAAGAGGACCTTGACGAAATGGAGAGCGGTCTGGGTACAGAGGACCAACCTTTCAATTACATACAGTCTGCAATTTATTGGATTGCAGAAAACGGTCAAAATAATAGAAATTATGAAATCCGGCTTACCGGTTATGATGAAGAAAATACATTTAATCAGGCAGTTAAACTCTATGATTATAAAGAAGATTATACATGTACAGACATATTAACAGGACATGCTGCAAAAATATACTTTACAAGTGAAGATTATAGTATTCCCGCAATTAACTATAGTAATGGAAATAATAATTTTGACTTTTATACAAACGTACCTGTTTACTTTAAAAATATCTATATTAAAAACTCTTCTGATGGAACTAGTACAACAAATAGAAATGGTTTAGTTATAACCACAGATTATAGCTACACATCTAACATACACCTGGGACAAAACACTATTCTGGAAGGTTCTGATAGTCTTGGAGCACAACATGGAGGCGCTGTTTATCTTGGTAGAGGAAGTTTTACAATGGAGTCAAATTCCTGCATAAAAAATTTTAACATTACATACGGCTCCGCTAGTGAAGGTGGCGCTGTATATATTGCTCGTGGCACATTTACAATGACAGATGACTCTGTCATAGATAACTGCTCCCCAAATACAGACGGAGGGGCCGTTTATATTGCTCAAGGTTATTTTTATATGGAAGAATCTTCCTGCATAAAAAATTGCAAAACAGTTAGAAACGCAGGCTGCGGAGGAGCGGTTTATATTAATGGAAACGGGTATTTCACAATGACAGATAATTCTTCTATTAAGAACTGTAGTTCGATATACAATGGAGGAGCCGTTTTCATCGATACAAACGGAAATTTTTACATGTCTGGAGGTAGAATTGAAGGCAACACAACCGTAACTTCTGGAAATGGAGTTTTTGTTGCTGCAATAAATACAAAATTTACACTTAGCGAAGATTGCTATTTTTCTAAAGACGATGATATTTATTTATCCAATAATTCACAGTTAGACTATCCATCAATAGAACTTGATGGCGATTTAACATCTGATACAGTTGCCTTTATTTCCTTATTAGATAATTATGCCTCATTAGGTCAGCCTGTTCTTACAGGAGATGACGAACTTATCAAAAAAAATCACTCTAAATTCTACATAAATCCATTCAAACCATATGCACCATTAGGTCAAACATCAACAACTGTAGAGCCTTATCTCACAGAAAAGGGGTATATAGGTGATGCATCAACAATTATTTGTGACACCGATGCCCCGATAGAATTGGGAGACGTTGTTCTTGCCGATGGCAAACGTGTCAAACCACAAAATAATAATATAGAAATATTAAACCTAAACTACAATTACAAAAACTCTGTTGCCGGTGTAATCTTCTATGCAGGAAATGATACAGACTTACTCGGCAATACGAACCTGATGGTGGGGAAACAATGGTATCATGATCATTTTGATCAAAATTCCAGTCCAACAAACTTTGATACAACTACACAAATTTCTGGCATTGAAGTAATTAATAATGATTTACAAGTTGATCTCGGCGCTAAATCAATATTTTCAACATCTGAATTTACAAATCCATCTTCAGGTGCAACATATTTAAGCAATCAATCAAATCTAATTAATGGAATTTTACAAGGAACTAACACAAATTATCCACTTTTACAAAAAGTGTTAAAATATGGAGAGCAGTTTGGAGAAAGTTCTCAATATTATTACAACACGGAAAACACCTCAAAAAACTGGTACATTCCTACTATTGCAGAGTACTACATACTCTATAATGCCTTTGAAAACGAAAATTTTGTAAAATCCTTTAACTCTTTATGCACGCTTATTCCATCTTCTTGCTTTGTTTCTACAACAAGGTATGGAACAGCAAATTACGGATACTTGCAACCACAAAAGCATGCTTACGTTTATACCTGCAACTTCACCACAGACACTCTTGGAATTGATGTAGCTTCTAACCAAAATTATGCTCTTCCAATCCACACTTACTAAAGAATGGTGCTACGACACATACTGTACGCATTGTGTCGTAGCTTGTCTGTACAGGTTGTCATACCTCACGAAAAACAACATCTGCATATAAAACGACAACCTTTACAAATTCTGTCATACCGCACTTTTTGAAGAACACTCAACCAAGCCCCATTAAACATGCCATCATTTTAGAAATACTTTTCATTTTCTTTCTCCTAGTCCTCCCTCCCCTGAATTTGACAAAATCTAAGGAGCTAGTCATACATTTTATGTTAAGTCTGAACTCCCTTGGAGTCAATTCATTTACTTCTATTCGCTCATAATACTACGCCTAATGACCGGGCGGTGAGCACCACATTTTAACACTTGACCGCCCGTTTTCTTTAGGTTTACAATGATTTTATGGTCGGTAGAAAGCAAGAAACACAAGAACTGAATAATATTTTTTACTCGGGTAAGGCAGAACTGGTTGCCATTTATGGTCGCAGGCGTGTCGGTAAGACATATCTCGTTGACGAGACATTTAAGGACAGGATCACCTTCCGACATGCTGGGTTATCTCCAGTAGAAGAAGGTTCTAAAGAAGGCAACTCTCTTAAAAATCAGCTGGAACATTTTTATTTTTCTCTCCAGCTTCAAGGAATGCCAAAATCGCACAGGCCTCAATCCTGGCTTGAAGCATTCTTTATGCTGGAACAGCTTTTACAGATAAAAGATAACGGAGAACGCCAGGTTATTTTTCTTGATGAACTTCCTTGGCTCGATACCCCCGGCTCTGGTTTTATTACTGCATTCGAAGGCTTCTGGAACACCTGGGCATGTCATCGTTCAAACATCATGGTCATAGTCTGTGGAAGCGCAAATTCCTGGATTTTAGACAAACTAATCGATAATCACGGCGGCCTTTATAACCGGGTTACTCATGAACTTAAACTTAAACCTTTTACTCTTGCAGAATGTAAAGAATTCTTTAAATCTAATAATCTCGTCATTTCCGATTACGACATAGTTCAGAGCTATATGATCTTTGGCGGTATTCCGTTTTATCTCGGATATTTCGAACGCGGTTTAAGTCTTGCTCAGAATGTTGATAAACTCCTATTTCTTTCTAATGCTAAACTTAAAGATGAATACAACAGACTCTTTGAATCAGGGTTTAAGAGCCCGGAAATAATGAAATCAATTGTAAATCTTTTGAGTCAGCTAAATGCAGGCTTTACTCGAAAAGAAATTACTGAGAAACTTAACCTCACTGATAATGGTCATCTTTCAAAATATCTCAAAGCACTTATTGCAAGTGACTTTGTTATAGAATACGTTCCTTTCGGACTTGGCAAACGCGAGACTCATTATAAGCTGGTAGATTCCTTCTGTAAGTTCTGGCTTAAATTTGTAAATGAAAAAGAAAATCTGGATTCCGCTTTCTGGCAGCCTAACGTTACCTCAAACCAGATTAACAGCTGGAGAGGTTTTGCATTCGAGAATGTGTGCTTCAATCATATCAAACAGATTAAGAGCGCTCTTGGAATCAGCGGAGTTATTACAACTCATTCTGCCTGGTCAAAACGCCCAGATGAATCTGGTGAAAAGGGTGCTCAGATCGACCTTCTTATTTCTCGCAACGACAATGTAGTAAACATGTGCGAAATGAAATTCTACAGCGAAGAATTCTCCGTTAATAAAGATTATCATGAAACCCTGGTTAAACGTCAGAGTCTTTTGAGTACATTGATTCCAAAGAAATCTGTCGTTCACGGAACTTTAATTACAACATACGGTCTGACTTATAACGAATATTCCGGTGATTTCATCAACACAATCACTATGGAGGATTTATTTAAGGACTGAAAAATTCAAATACTATTAAACCACCTCACTCCGGCATAGGAATATAAGTGCATCTGTTGCGGGGAAGTTTTTCTACATATTCTTTATGAACATCATATTCAGCTTTACTTGTATAAACCCAGAGGACATTAATCAGACGCTTGGTTTTATAAACAGGAAGTCTGGCATAACCATCTGTAAAATAAATCAATCCGTCATACTCTGGATGAATGCTATAATAATCTGCCGCTGGTTGGAAATTTGTACCGCCCCTTCCCTGAATTGTAATTTGATTTTTTGCTTTTTTCATTTCCACAGGACGTTTTGATTTAAGGGCATAGTCAAACTGAAACACATCCAGATTCTCAATCCCGTATTTGAAAAATTTATTTATGATTCCGTAAAAATATGATACTTCTTCTTTACTGACGGAACCGCTTACATCTACTGCCAGTAAAAGATTTGCTGCCAGGTCATATCTGCTGCCCATCATTTCAAATCCAAAACGCCGGCTTGGTTTCATTCTGGTAAGTTTTCTGTGACTTGAAGTTATACTAGTCTTAAAGGAATGAAGAATCTGCCTGTAATCAAGTTCCACATGCAGGCTTGCTTTAAGAATTTCCTGAAGTTCTCCCGGAACTGAACCCCATAAATCCCGCTCCATTGCCCCCTGAATACATTCATTTATGGAATTTTCAACTTCCTGATTTTCTTCCCACAGTTCAGACAACTCTTCTTTTTTTTCGCTGTCCATTGAATCAAAAGGATTGTTTCTCTTGTCAGCAGAATCTGTACCCGTATTTTCAGCAGAAAGGTCATCTTCTCCACTTGCGTCTGTACCTTCCTGAGTACTATCATCTGTACCCTTTTCGCCTTCTTCATTTTCAGAAAGAGAATCTGCTTTATTTTTGCTCTCCCCTGATTCCTTACTTTCAGCGTCTTCTTCTGTAGTCTGATTAGAAGACCCCTCATTTTCTCCCATATCTGGAAGGGGGGCCGGCTCCGTATTTTCATCAGCCTTACTTATTTCATCAGACAAGTCCTGGCCAGCAATATTTTGTTCTTCATCATTTTTATCTTCATCAACTTCATTTTGCGTTTCAGGTTCGTCGTCTTTTTCTTCTTCAGATTCATCTTCCGGCTTGCCATCTTTATCAGCCTTATTTTTCCAATTTAAAAGCTGATAATAATATTCTTCAAAACAAAGCTTATGCTGTAAATTTTCAAAATCTTCAACTCTGTCTGTTTTTATTCTGATTTTATAATTGTCCGTTACAGTTACATTACTGGCAACAGTTAAAACTTCACCTTCCGCATTTGAAGGCAAACGCTGATATGGATGCTTCAACAAAATACGAACCATCTCCAGCTTTAGAAATTCTTCCATATCCCGGTCAGATAAATTATTTAAAATTGAATCATTATATTCAATTCTTCCCTGACCTGTTCTGAATGGAATACTCAGTCTGGAATTTTCCTTAAACTCATGAGTACAATAAACTGAAAAAAGAAGCGGCTCACTCAAAAACCATTTTTCACCAAGTTTCGAAATCCGCTTAGAATTATCAATCATATTTTACAGCGTACTTACAAAAGTCATAAACTTTGCAGAAAGAGCCGGACAGTTATCCACAACAAATTTTGCACAGATCGGATAATTTCCACTTACAAACAAATTAACAAAATGTGCCTGGGCCTCACGAAGCTGATCTTCCTTGAGCAAATCAAAATAGCATTCGAAATTTTCCTTTATAATTTCAACTTCACTTTCTTTATAGGATTTTGCTTCTATAAACTTATAAAGTGATTCATTTATGATTGCCAGTTCCGGTGTACTGCATTCCACGATTTTTGATTCCAGTTCAAGAATATCTCCGGTGAGAATTGTTTTTGCAGACAAAGTGCTTCTTTCAGAAACCACTGCAAAGAATTTTGAAGCAGCAGGTATTCCCACGATTCCCGCAATCTGCTTCTTATGAACATCCTTCAGTTTTGAGGATTTTTTTATTATGCCGGAAACTCTTTCCCATCCGCGGCGGTCTGGAGTTTTTACCAATCCCTGATCTTCCCGCTTAAATTCATCACCATCCAGCATGTCAGGGTTTTCATTTATAAAATCGATTACCCGATTGTCCAGTTTTTCTTTTTTTGCCCAGTCCAGCCATTCGTCAACAGTCGGGCGGAATTCGTAAATATTAAATCGTGAAACAAGAGCAGGATCTAAATCAGTAAGCTGATATTCATCTCCTTCATTTACAGCAGAAATAATACGGCTGCCTTTAGGAAGAGTTTTTCCCGCCAGTTTACGATTCAATGTTAAATCCATAACTGTCTGCAAAACTTCAGGGCGTGCACGGTTTAATTCATCCAGGAAAAGTACTACAGGTTTACTTTTTGAAGAAGGCCACCAGTAAGGCATAATAAATTCCGTCTTACCGGATTTTTCATCAATGTGTGGCAGACCGATTAAATCTCCCGGATCACTCATCTGACCTAAAAAAAGGATTATTACTTTCTGACCTTTTTCAGTAAAATATTTTTCAAGTATCTGCGACTTACCAATTCCATGACGGCCGGTAAGCATAATATTTTGTTCAGCAGGTGTAGATTCCAAAATCTCAATTAATTCTGTTGAGTTTATTCTGATTCCCATCTTTTATATCCCTTATCTCTCCATTATACAGTATGAATTACTTCAACTAAAGTAAAAATAATGTATTTTTTTGTTTTGCGGGTCATTTTATGTCCCACTACCCGCTCTATAATTTCCTCATAATTCAAAACTGTTCAGGAGGTTCGTATGACAGCCGTAAATCAAATCTTAGAAAAAGCCCTTGCAAGGCAAAGACTTAACGCAAAAAGAGCGGAAAGAAGATCCCGATTAAAAAAAGCTCTGCGCTACATTAATTCGGTTTTAATTTCCTTTACTTTACCTGTATTTTTAGCTTTCCTGGGAGCTGCAATTCTTCCATTAATTTTTCCTGCTTTCAACAAGGGCACTCTTCTATTTAACTTCATCTACTGCTTCTGCAAAGTATTTTTCATCTGTACCCCATTCCAGGTCTTTTTTATTGTAAAACGCACCAAACCGGAAGAGTTTAAAGAAACTGAATAATCATTAAGCCGCCACTTCCAGATTCCGATAATCTAATAAACGGAGGCGGCTATGAAAGTTGTTACTTTTGGTGAATTATTATTAAGACTTGAACCTGAAGGCTATTACAGATTTGTTCAGGTAGACAGAATGACTTCAACATTTGGTGGTGCTGAAGCTAATGTTGCAATTTCTCTGGCAAATTTTGGAGTTGATTCAACTTATGTTACAAAACTGCCGGCTCATGAAATTGGTCAGGCAGGTGTTAATGCCCTGAGAAGATTCGGCGTTAATACTTCTAAAATTATCAGGGGCGGTAAACGAGTTGGCATTTATTACAATGAAAGAGGTGCTTCTCAGCGTCCATCAAAATGCATTTATGACAGAGCCGGTTCTGCTATTGCTGAATCTTCTCTGGAGGATTTTAACTGGTCCGAAATTTTTGCAGGCGCTGACTGGTTCCACATAACAGGTGTTACTCCCGCTCTCGGAGGAAATCTTCCTGCAATCTGCGAAGAGGCATGCATTCAGGCAAAAAAACTCGGTCTTACAGTCAGCTGTGACCTGAATTATAGAAGCAAACTGTGGACAAAGGAAGAAGCCAAAGAAACAATGAGCCGCATTTGTAAACATGTGGACATTTGTATTTCAAATGAAGAAGATGCCCGTGATGTTTTTGGCATCGAAGCAGATGATTCGGATATTATCAACGGAAAACTAAACAAAGAAGGATATAAAAAAGTTGCTCTTAAACTTTCTCAGGTTTACGGCTTTAAAAAAGTTGCAATCACTTTGCGTACATCAATTAATGCAAATCAGAATAAGTGGGCTGCCCTCTTCTTTGACGGAAAAGATTATTTCTTCAGCAGGGAATACGATATGGTAATTGTTGACCGTCTTGGAGGCGGAGACTCTTTCTGCGCAGGACTGATTTATTCTCTTCTTAACGGGGAAGATGGTCAAAGAGCAGTTGAGTTCGCTTCAGCTGCATCTTGTCTTAAGCATACTATTGAAGGCGATTTTAATATGGTTTCCCTTGCAGAAGTTGAACGCCTTGCACACGGAGACACTTCCGGCAGAATTATCCGCTAGGAAAATGATTTTCTAAAAGGATGAAGAAGATGGAGTTAAAAAAAAGCTCCATCTTTTTTTTATTCATCTACGCCTAATCCAAAAAGGGCAAAATCTCCCCTCACCGGATCTCCTGGAAAAGCTTCTTCCATTTCTTTTGTCAAAGCAACTGCTGTTTTTAAACTGGCCGCCTGTATGCTTCCATCCGCTTTTGAAGGTATAAGGCCGAACTTTGTTGCTTCCTGCATTACGTGAGTGTCCAGCGGCATCAGCAGTTTTTCTTTTGGATACCAGTCAGTCCACAGACCTAAATCTACAGGAGAATTATTCCGAACCATCCATCGCAAAAACATATTCAATTTTTTAGCCGCACCATTTTTTCCCCGGGCAACAAGTTTACATTCTTTATCAAAGAATTCAGGAATCAGCTGGGAAAGATAAAGATTTGTATTTTTTTCATAAGCCTTTCTGAATGCCAGGCCCAGACTTCCATATTCCTTCAGAATATTTTTTATTCCTTCAAAAAACAAATTCATGTCCTTACAAGTGTAAACTCTGTAAAAGGATTTTTCTGTCAAAGGAAATAGTGATTTATATTTTTCTGACAATATCCAGCTGGAAATATCTGCGTCTGCACTATTTAAAATAATTTCTATGTGCTGCAGAATTTGTTTCCGGTTACCAAAAGCAAGATTTGCACTAATAAAAGCAGCAATCTCCTGATTTCTTACATCAGAAAACCTGTGCATAAACTGAGACGGATCTTTTTCTATAAAAGCAGGCACTTCGTACTTGTCTGCCAGCATCTTCAATTGTTTTTTCAAATCTTCTTTCATTCAGACTTCCTACTTTCAGTATAAAGAAAAATCTATTGAAGGTCTAAATATTTTACCTTGCACAAGGCCTTTTTTTTGTGTATGAATTTTACTTATATGGATATCTTTAAAAAACTGAATAGCGAACAGACTCAAGCTGTAAAAAATACGGAAGGCCATATTCGAGTGCTTGCAGGAGCAGGTTCTGGTAAAACAAAAACTTTAATCAGCCGCTACTGTTACCTTGTAAATGATTTAGGAATTTCTCCAAAAAACATTCTTTGCGTAACCTTTACAAATCGTGCTGCTAACGAAATGAAATTTCGCGTAAGAAAAATTCTCGGTGACCAGGACTTAGGATTAATCTGCACATTCCACGCTTTTTGTACACAGCTCCTCCACGAAGATATTAACGTTTTAAATTTTCCAAAAGATTTTGTCATTCTGGATACGGAAGACTGGCGCTCAATTCTGCTGCGGGTTTTTGAAGATATGCATTTAACCTTAAAAGAAACAACAGTCCAGCGAAAAATTGATGAAGTTCTTGAAGGAAAAAAATTACAGGCTGACACTTACATTAATTACATTTACAAACTTAATAATGAAGAATTAAAAGCACTTTTTTCCAAACCAGGTATTTCTCAAAATCAAGAAATCTTTCTCCGCTTTCTTTACGAACAGAAAAAATGTTTCGGCGTAGATTTTAATGACCTTATAAATTTTACAACCTATATCCTTGAAAATTTTCCAGAGGTGCGGGAAAAATGGCAGAACCGCATGCAGTATGTTATGGTTGATGAATTTCAGGATGTTTCAGGCAAGCAATACCGGATTGCACAAATTCTAAGTGCTAAACATAAAAATCTTTTTATTGTGGGTGACAGTGATCAGACAATTTATTCCTGGAGAGGCAGTCACGTAAATCTTATTCTGGATTTTGATAAAAAATATCCGGATGCAAAAACTTTTCTACTGAATAAAAATTACCGCAGCACACCGCAAATTCTTAAAGCATCAAACACACTCATTGAAAAAAACAAAGTGCGTTATCCAAAAGAACTTATTCCAACTGTAAAAGATGGAAATAAACCGTTGTACTTTCACGCTCCCAGCGAAACTGAAGAAGCACAATGGATTGCAGAAACAATCAATTCACTTCATACAGAAAAAAAAGTTCCTTTCAAAGATATTGCAATTCTTTACCGGGCCCACTATCTCAGCCGCTCCCTGGAAGAAGTTTTAATTAATGAAGACATTCCATACAAAATTCTGGCGGGTGTTGAATTTTACAGTCGTCGTGAAATAAAAGACATAATTTGTTTTTTAAGAATGCTTACTGCTCAGGATGATATTTCTTTTTACAGAACAGTCAATCTTCCTTCCCGCAAAATTGGAAAAACAAAAACTGCATTCATAAAAAAATTTGCTGATGAAAATAATCTGTCGGCTTATCAGGCTTTCAAGCATCTGGTGGAAAATAAATCTGAAATGTTTAAGGGCACAAAGGCCAGGGAATATATTAATGCAATTGAGACCGTTAAAGATATGCTGCCTCACCCGGAATCAGAGGCACCTGTTCTTCACAAGCAGGCAAAACTTGGCGACATTCTTCAATCGCTTCTTGATTTAACTGGCTACGAAGCATTTCTCCGTCTTGAAGCAGATCAGGATCGGCTTGATAATGTTGCAGAATTTAAGCGAAGTGTTAATCAAGCCGGTCTGGATGATGACGCAACACTTGAAGGTTTATTAAATCACATTGCTCTTTTTACAGATTTGGACCGTGATGATGAAAAGGATCAGGTAAAGATGCTTACAATTCACGCTGCAAAAGGTATGGAATTTGATAACGTTTTTATCTGCGGATTGAATGAAGGAATTTTCCCATGCCGTAAAGTTAATACTCCAGAAGACATGGAAGAAGAAAGACGAATTGCTTACGTTGCTTTTACCCGGGCCAGAAGAAATCTTTTTTTAAGTGACTCTGAAGGTAAAGCCAATGACGGTCTTTTTAAATATCCAAGCAGATTTATTTTTGATGCAGACATTGATAATCTGGAACTTGTAAAGCAGCTGGATAAAGATTTACTTGAACAGGCCCAGCACATCATCCGAACAGATGAAAAGAAACTTGATTCCATGAGAAGTTTATTAAAACAGGGCCAGCTTGTTATGCATCCTGTATTTGGAAGAGGACGCATAACCCTGGTAAATGCAGAGGCCTTCTGCTACATGGTCAAATTTGACAATATGCAGACAGACAGAAGCATTCAGTTTTCAGCAAAACTTGAACCTCTACCAGACGAATCTGTACCCATTATTTAATCAAACATGGCCTCAAAAGCTGTACCCTTCAGGATTAAAAATCTGCTGGCATAAGACATAAAATAATCTTCATCAGTCAGTTTGTAACACTTAATATTTCTTCTAACTGTATCAGCCGGCAGCATGTTTTTTTCATCCTTAAATACTTTTGAATTGTATTCCCTGACACCAATCTGACTGTTACCTCTTGGAAAAACTTCCAGGTCCATATCATCACTGCCTATCAGTTCTTTATCATACAAATCATCAAAAGCACAGTTTATGAATGCAATATTATCCCAGTTATTTTTTGTTTCTGCTGATGCCTTGCCTTCTGTTCTACAGACAAAAACTTTATTATGTCTGCGCTTTACACATTTAAATGTTGAATTAAGGAAAACATAGCCTGGCTTATCTGCAACTGCTCCTGACTTAATTGCAGCCGCATCATATTCTCCCCGGTTGTCTTCAATCAGATTAATCTGACAGTCCTCAAACAAAGCAACTTCTGGTTCACCATGAATAAAATCTTTGTCGCCTTCAATGTAGCAGTTTTTAAACCATGTTGAACCTTTTACATACAGCGAATTTTGCCTTCCATAAATGCGCAGACCTTCAGCATGTAAAGTTCCCTTTTCATTATTCCAGGCAAAAGCCTCTGCACTATCAGCAAGAGTATTTTTATCTGTAACGGATTTATTGTGAGTATTTCTGATAGAAAAATTTCTTAAGGTGACCTGAGTAACATTTGGTCCAAAAATAAAAATTGCTCTGTTCTCAAGACCAGACTTATATGCTTCACAGTTGTCCGCAAGAATTTCACAGTTCTCTGCTTTAGTTCCAGGAATAGTTTCCATAATGAGTGGATTTGAAAGATTGTATTTTACCTGCTCACGATAACTTCCTGCTTCAATTGTAACGTGGACAGTTGTAGTTTTAGAAACTGCTCCTGTCATCACCATCTCACGTATTTTTTTGAATGCAGCTGAAATTGCCGCTGGTGAATTATGTCTTACACTTATTTCTAGCATTTTATCCCCCAGTTTTTTAACTTACCCGATACATATATTTTAACATAAAAAACACGATTTTCATTATAAATTATTTCTAATGACAAATATTGTCCCGCTAAAATATATAACCTGAACTTTATTACTTTTTCTTAAAGAAAAAAGCCCCAGTCCGAAGCATTTGCCACAGAAAGGAGCCTTTCTTATTAATTTAATTTTTTATTTTGATGCAAGATATTCGTTTATGCTTGCAGCAGCTTTTCTACCTTCACCCATTGCAAGGATTACAGTTGCGGCACCAAGAACGATGTCACCACCGGCCCAAACTTTAGTCATAGAAGTTTCCTGCTTTTCATCAACTGTGATGTGTCCCTTTGGATCAGTTTTGATTTCAGGAGTTGTTGCAGGGATCAAAGGATTTGAATTGTTTCCTAATGCAACTACAACTGCATCACATGGAATTTCATGTTCTGAACCTTCAACAGCTACAGGCTTGCGGCGTCCACTGGCATCAGGCTCACCTAATTCGTAAGTAAGAGCCTTAATTCCGGTTACACGACCTGTTTCTGGATCACCAAGGATTTCAGTTGGGTTCTGCAGGAAGAGGAATTCAACACCTTCTTCCATTGCGTGTTCAACTTCTTCCGCACGAGCAGGCATTTCTGCACGGGTACGACGATAAACAACGTAAACCTTTTCTGCACCAAGGCGAAGTGCCATTCTGGCAGCATCCATTGCAACATTTCCACCACCGCAGACAACAACTGTTTTTGCTTCATAATATGGTGTGTCAGCCTTGCCTTTTTCGTATGCCTTCATCAGGTTTGCACGAGTCAAATATTCATTTGCTGAGAATACACCGATGTAGTTCTCACCTTCAATTCCGAAGAATTTTGGAAGTCCGGCACCAGTTCCTACGAATGCAGCATCAAAGCCCTTTTCACTAAAGAACTGCTGAATAGTAGATGTACGTCCAACCAGATAGTTGTATTCAAACTTAACGCCCATCTTTTCAAGATTATCTACTTCCTTCTGAACGATTGCTTTTGGAAGACGGAATTCTGGAATACCGTAAACTGTAACACCACCAGCTTTATGGAAAGCTTCAAATACTGTTACATCATGACCAGCCTTGCGACAGTCAGCAGCAACTGTAAGTCCGGCAGGACCAGAACCGATTACTGCAACTTTCTTTCCTGTTGAAGGAGCAACTGCTGGAGTAGTTGTAAGATTATTCTCTCTTTCATAATCAGCAACGAATCTTTCAAGACGTCCAATGCTTACTGATTTTTCAGCACTCTTGTATACCTTACCAACTGTACACTGTCCCTGGCACTGCTTTTCCTGAGGACAAACGCGACCACAGATTGCTGGCAGCAGGTTTGTTGTTTTAATAATATCAGCAGCCTTTTTAAATTCACCCTTTGCAACTTCAGCAATAAACTCAGGGATACGAACGTTTACAGGACATCCGTTAACACAAGGCTGATTTTTACACTGGAGACAGCGGTTTGCTTCAACAACTGCCATTTCTTTTGTATAACCAAGAGCAACTTCTGTCATCTGACGTGCTCTAACTTTTGGCTCTCCACTTGGCATAATCATCTGTGGAATTGCCATTCTGTCTTTATTTGTCAAAGGTCCAGCAGCAAGTTTTTCCTGGAGCTTTGCATATTCTTCGTTAGCGGCTTTTGCTAACTCTTCCTGACTTACAAATTCTGCCATTTTTTTACTCCTAAGAATTACTTATTTGCAGCTTCAAGCTTTGCGGCTTCTTCTTCCATCTTACACTTGTGGAAGGCTTCTGTTTCCTGAGGCTTGAAAGACTTCATACGCATCATCATATTGTCCCAATCAACCTGGTGAGCATCAAAATCAGGTCCATCTACGCAGACAAACTTTGTTTCTCCACCAACATGAACGCGGCAACCACCACACATACCAGTTCCATCAATCATAATTGTATTTAATGAAACTGTTGTCTTAATATTGTATTTCTTAGTTGTAAGTGCACAGAACTTCATCATAATTGGAGGTCCGATAGCAATTACTTCAGCAGGTGGAACATCGCTCTGACACAATCTTTCAAGAGGAACAGTTGTTACACATTTTTCACCGGCTGATCCATCATCAGTACAAATAATTACTTCGTCACAAATGGCCTTCATTTCATCAACAAAAATCAAAAGATCCTTTGTGCGTGCGCCCTCAATAAGAATAACTTTATTTCCAGCAGCCTTAAGTGCCTGTACAATAGGATAAAGAGGAGCTGTACCAAAACCACCACCTACACAAACTACAGGGCGGTCATATTTTTCAATAACGCTTGGAGTTCCTAAAGGTCCAAGTACACCACCAAGATAGTCACCTTCATTTAATTTGGAAAGCTTGTATGTTGAAGCACCAACCGGCTGGAATGCAATTGCAACCCAACCTTCTTCAGCATTGGCATCTGCAATGGTAAGAGGAATACGTTCTGTTAAATCCTGGTCAACCATTACAATCAAAAACTGTCCGGCTTTGCGGTTTTTAGCAATATCAGGAGCTTCAAACTTGATGTAAAAAACGTTCTCAGACAACTGACGCTTCTCGATGATTTTGTTCATAACAAATGTCCTTTAATAAAATTATCAGCACAAGCAACTGATGTAGAGTTTGGACAAAATTATACAATAGATGATATTTTTATTAAAGCAAATTTGTACAAAAAAGACCGCCAACCCTAAGGCTGACGGCCATTTTTAAGTATTTTTAGCAAAAAGCTGTTTTTTATTTCACAGCCTTTTCTGTCTGAAATCCTGGTAAAATCCTATCAGAATCCTATACAAACTCCAACTTTTGCCTTCAAACCATATACATTGAAGGATTCCCTGAAACTAGAACCGCTTGTTCCAACCAGCAGATTTAACTGTGCAACACGGATGTTCAGTGAAAGTCCTGCATAGTTTGAGAACACTTCATTCCAGTATTCGTGAGTAAGACTCAGGTTTACAATATTGTAAAGGCTGTAAGTTACTCCAAGAGAATATTCCAGAGTTGAACTGTCCTGCAGATTCCAGTCTTCACCAAATGGATTTCTTGTTGCGAAACCGATTTTTGGTTCAATAAAGAGATTTCCGATGAATGGAAGAACAACTTTTCCCATCATACCAAATCTCATTGGACGGTTAACTGTATAAACTTCATGACCAAACGTCAGATCTGTAAAATCAGTTGTGTAGGCATAACTGATTGATTCACCTTTTGAGAATGAATCAAGGATTGCATCTACCTGACCTGTTGCAGTAGCTGTCTGAGTTGCAGAATTGCTCAGTCTTCCCGGAATTACAGGAATATGGGCATATCCTCCAATTGTAAAGAATGGAAAGAGCGGATATGTAACTTCTGCATCAACATCGAATCCCATTGTCTGGTACAAATCATTTGATAAAGTGCTTCCTATTTCTTCCAAAGCACCTTCATTCATCTGCCAGTTGCCTGTGAATACTTTTGACAGATCAATTGCAGTATAAACTGTATAAGTTGCAATTCCTTCGGCAGTTAATGTTCCGTCAGAATTTGTTTTAACAGTTACTGTTGCATTTGGGTTTGGAATATAAATGATTGGCATAAATGCAGAAGGTGTAACCTTAAACTGCAGCTGTCCAAATCTGAACTTTACCGGCACTGCTAATTCTGCATAAAGCTCTGCACCTGCAGAAACTTTTACTGTAGTTTCTGTATCCAGTTCATTACCGTATGCAAGAAATTCCCAGAAGCCTTTTCCAATTCCAAAATTTGCATATCCGTCAAGTTTCAGAGCTGCACCAACTCCCCATCCTCCAATAAAGAAGTTTGAATAAATTGACGGCTCAAAAATTGCATCAAGTACGAAACCCTCTTCATCCATAGAATCAGCAATTGCAGGAAGATCAATTACCAGATCTTCTACAAATACGTCATTTACAGGCATGAAACTTTCATCTACCTGAGCAAATACATCTACACCAAATTCAAAAATTCTTTCAGCAGAAACACTTGATGATGCTAAGAAAAGGGCGGCTGTTAAACATAATAATTTTTTCATATTACTCGCCTCCTTCTGAATTTGATTCACTCAGATTTAAGACTGTAATTGGTGTATCACCATCCATCTTTATTGAAACAACAACTGTTGCTCCAAGAGAGTCTGATGAATTAAGGCCGCTGCGTAAAACTGAAAGTTTAACAGGATCAGCCTCAGAAGCACCATTTCCAATAACAATGCTTACTTGTGGATTAAATGGATATGTTGTCAGTACCCTGCGAATTTCTTCACCGGTAAGATCTAGTTTTTGTGCTCCATTTGCAAATACAGCTTCTTTATCAAGGCCGGAAGCTTCATCGGTAATTCTAATACTACCTGTAAAGCCATCAATTACCTTGTTATTTACAACATATGAAAGTCTGAAATATTCGATTGAATCTGCATACTGTGCAAACTGTTCCCAGCTGGCGGCACTTTCACGTCCAAGAAGATCTGTAACTTCTTCACTGCCACTGCTGCTGCCAGAACCAGAGTCTCCTGAACCAGAATCACCAGAGCCTTCTTCTTCAGAAGATTCTCCTGAAGTCATAGCCATCATTTCCATCAGGTTCATATCAAGTTCGCCAATCAGTTTCAGTTCAAGAGGAAGTTCACAAACCATATCCAGAGAAATTGTTGTTCCTCCAGAAGCCTTTGCATCTTCAATCTGATAATTATACAGACTGATATCTTCTCCACCGTTTATTCCCAACTTGTAATTCATCTTAATATCAGTTGGAGTGTCATTCAGAATATCTGAAATGTTACCGGAGAAACTAGCCTTCTCTGCTGTAATATTAGACAGGAATTCACCGGCATTTTCTGATGTTAAAGTTACAATATCATCTGAAGGCCAGCTGATATTATCATTAAATGTAACTTCTTCATCATCGCTTGCTGAAGTACCCAGGAAATAATGTGATTTTTCAGTTTCATCGCCGTCTTTATAAGAGATACCCATATTTCCAGAAATCTTAATTGTATTACCAATTAAATCTCCAAGGCCAGTTCCTGCATCAGGACGCTGAGCATAGAAATACATATTAATATCTCCGAACTTAAGCTTCTTCAGATTTTCTTCACCGAAAGGAAGAGAACTTAACAAATCAGTAATAGAGAAACTATCAAGGCTGAAGTCTCCCTCCATCTTACTGCTGTCTCCCAGGTTAACAGTTACTTTATCCCAGTCGCAGAGGAATTTAACATCTGAAACTGAGAGAGTGTATTCTGAACCTGCATCCACATTTGTAAGAGTTACAACTCCAGTATAATCTGTACCGTCAATTGTTTCTTCACTTCCAAAACCAACCTTAAAATCAATTACACCCTGAGTAAGATTGATTGTAGGATAAGCCTTAAACTTCTTAGTTACGCTGCTTGAATTTCCAGTTCCGTCAATTGTTCCTGAAATTGCACTTGAGCCTGAAATGCCAAAAATTTCTGAAGCAATTGTTAACGGAATTGAATTTCCTTCAGGCAGAGAATCTACAACTGTACACTGAATTCCAAAACCGTCACTTTCTGTAGACTCAACTTCTGTAGCACTCGTATGCTTGTACTGATTGAAAATAATCTGCTTAACATAGCGGGTTACATTTTCATCAATTCTTGCACCTGAATCATCAAGGCTGAATGCCAGGCTGGACATATCAACCTTTACCTGAGAGAAGCTGTTAATATTAAAGTCAGCACTTACATCAACAACATCACCATTTTCAAGATCAATTGTTGCTCCATTACAAGAAACTTTAAGATTTCCGTTTAATGTGATTGTTGTTCCGGCAGATTTAGAAATCTTCTGTCCGTTTAAATCAGCTGTTTCCTTCAAAAGTTTATTTTCTGAAAGTGCAGTGTCAACAAAATCATTTTCATCAATATCAAGGCCTGCACCGCTGAGAGTTAAATCTTTAAGAGAGAAAGTTGTACCAATCCATCCAGTTGGAACAGGAGCACTTAATACTACAGAACCACTATTTACAGTTGCATTAATAAACATTTCAGGAAGTGCTGAAACATCAATTGTCTGAGCTGGAATTTCAAGTGAAGGATCATCAAGGTCATCACTTGTATCTGCTGTTCCACCGGTGTAGTCAATATTGATAATTTTTAAGAGGCTAACATCTTCCTTTGGATTAAAGATAACTTTGTAAGTATGAGTAGTTGTATTGTTTTCTCCACCCTCATAAAGTACTGTGATTTTGATGTTCATCTTCTTTGAGATATATCCCTTAGAAAGAGGAATTTTTATTTCACAGCCATCAGTACCTTCAACATAGTCTGTAGTGTAACCGTCGTACTTATATGTATAAGTATTTTCTGCATCAGTAACATCTACCTTGAACTTTGCTGAAAAGCCTGTACCAAGAGCATTTGAATCTGTTCTTGAAATTGATGCAACAATGTAAGAACCGTCAGCATACTTCATAGCTTCACAGTAATCACAACTCATTGTATAAACCTGAGTTGCTGTTGCTGCAACTGATGGAAGTTCTTTAATAGAGAAAATCTGTGTTTCAGCACCATCTACTTCCGGAACGAAAATATCCAGGAAAGATTTGGCTTCTGTTGTTACAGATTTTGTGAAGCTCATATTTTTAGAAATTCCAGGGATTGCAATACTCTGGTTTATATCAGATAAACTGGACTCGCCTAAAAGAGAATCCAGATCCAGAGACGAAAGGTATTCACTTGGATCAAAAGGAATATTAAACATTGGATAGTGAGCAAGGAAAGTTAATGTGTCGTTGTCCGGATCTCTCTGTAAATCATAAACAGAAACCGTATTTCCCAATGATTCCTTTATTTTGGACATGAATACGTCTGTACTTAAATACTCGCTTATATCAATTGATGCCTTACCAAGAGGTACTTTAAAATCTGCGTCTGTTTTAATTGAAATTTTACTCGGTGTAGTAAGTTGACAAGAAAAAAATAATCCGCTGAAAAGAACCGAAATGATAAGCGAGCTTTTGATTAATGAAAGTTTATTCTTCATAAATAAATCCTCCACACAAAAAAATAATCACCAGTAAACAAAAACCAGTGATTTCAAAAACTTTTACTTATAATCTAAGTATAACATCTTTTACTATAAAAACAAAAGGCCACCCGACTTGTTACGCCAATTTTCCCCTATTTTTAGCCCTAAAGCCTTCGCAAAAAACACTATATATAGCGTTTTTTTAGAAAAATTTACGTTTTCGTGTCGAGTGACCCTTTTCTTAGAAAACTCTAATTATTTTTTATTATTTTTTGTCCTTCAAAAGTGCTGCAAATGGATTGTAATACATTCCATCGTCACTTCCAAAGCTCTGCTTTTCACGCTGTGGTCTCTGAGGTTTTGAACCAGGCTTTGCTGTAACTTTAACACCTGCTTTCTTAACCACAACAACCTTTTTCTTACCTTCGCTCTTTGATACAGTTCCGTTACTGTTAATTCTTTCTGCAGCGTCACTCTTCAAAGAAAGGCTGATTCTCTTTCTGTCTTTATCCAGGTCGATAATTGTAAATTCCTTAACATCACCAACTTTGATTACGCTCATTGGATCGCTTACAAAGTTATCGCTCAATTCAGAAATATGAATCAGGCCAGTTTCGTGAAGACCAATATCAACAAAAGCACCAAAGTCTACAACGTTCTTGATTTTACCAGTTACTTTCATTCCAAGCTTAAGGTCTTCAAATGCAAGAACACCCTTCTGCATGATTGGTGCAGGATAGCCGTCACGAGGGTCACGATTTGGCTTTTCAAGTTCATCAATAATATCATTGATTGTTGTTTCACCAACAGAATATTTTTCAGCAAGAGCCTTCTTTGTATCAGCAGAAATTTTTTCGCCCTTCTTAACCATTGGAAGAAGTTCAGATGCAACTGGATAATTTTCAGGATGAACCCATGTATTGTCCAGAGGATTTTCTGATTCTGCAATCTTAAGGAATCCGGCGCACTGTTCGAATGCCTTTGGACCAAGGCCTGGAACTTTCTTCAGTTCTTCGCGACTCTTAATCTTACCGTTTTCATCACGATATTTAACGATTTTTTTAGCAAGACCAACGTTAATTCCAGAAACATATTTGAGAAGCATATAAGATGCAGTATTCAGATTAACTCCAACCTGGTTTACTACAGAGCCTACTACTTCATCCAGAGTATCGCTGAGCTTTTTCTGATTTACATCATGCTGATAAAGACCTACGCCAATTGCTTTAGGGTCAATCTTTACAAGTTCAGCAAGCGGGTCCTGGAGACGGCGGCCCATTGAAATTGCACCACGGATCATTACATCCAGATCTGGGAATTCTTCAGTACCTGCAGGAGAAGCTGAATAAACAGATGCACCACTTTCGTCAACAACTGTGTATTTTACATCAGCATCTGCATAGTTTTCAGAAATTACTTTTGAAACGATTGCCTGAACTTCCTGTGAACCAGTACCGTTTCCTACAGCAACAACCTGAATGTCATATTTATCGATTGCATTATTAATCAGATTGTAAGCTTCATCCGGATTCTGCTCCTGGAAAATCTTAAAGAATCCAAGATATTTTCCTGTTTCATCAAGAGCGGCACATTTTGTACCGTTGCGATAACCAGGGTCTACACCAAGAACACGACTTCCCTTGATTGGCTGAGTCATCAAAAGATTCTTCAGATTTTCAGAGAAGAGTTCAATTCCGTGATCATCAGCTTCATCTGTTTCATCGCTGCGGATTTCACGAAGTACTGCAGGGCTGAGCAGACGAACTACTCCGTCTTCAATTGCATCTGCATAATATTTATTTGAAATCTTAACTTTATTCTGAAGCTCTTTAACTGCTGCATCAACATCAACATCCAGAGTAACTTCAAGCGCACCTTCTCTTTCAGCACGATTGATTGCAAGTACACGGTGAGGCTTAACCTGATTAAGAGGTTCTGAATAGTCCCAGTACATTTTGTATGTTGAAGTTTTTTCTGCTGTTTCAGCATCCTGCCCTTCAGGAACAATACCCTTTGTTTTAAGAGTACCAGTTGACATATAAAGGTCATGAAGTGACTGACGATTATTTGTATCCTGACTTACACGTTCTGCAATAATATCCTTTGCACCGGCAAGAGCATCTGCTGCGCTTTCTACATTAAGTGCAGCATCTTCATTATCAGTCTTAACGAATTCAGCAGCCTTTGCTTCAACTGCTGCATCATCATTTTCTGCAATAATAAAATCTGCAAGTGGTTCAAGGCCCTTTTCCTGAGCAACCATACCACGAGTCTTCTTTTTCTTTTTGAATGGAGCCCACAAATCTTCAAGCTCTGTAAGAGTTTTTGCGCCCATAGCAGCATTGTAAAGAGATTCTGTTAATTTACCCTGATTAAAAATTCCCTTCACAATTTCAAGGCGACGGTCTTCCAGATTCTTGTAAGACTTAAACTTGTGGTCACAATCAGTAACCTGAACTTCATTAAGTCCACCGTGCTGTTCTTTGCGGTAACGAGAAATGAAGGCAATAGTACATCCTTCATTCACAAGGCTGATAACTGCGCTGACCTGCTTAATCTGAATACCAAGCTCGTCAGCAATCTTTTTCATAATCTCGACTTCATTTACTGTTAATGCGTCAATCTGTTCTTTTGTAAATTCCATAGGGTTGTTATTTTACGAAGTTTTTTACTTCTCGTAAAGTTGCAGTTTATTAAATTCATAAAAAATATTAATCTGTACCCATGAATAAGCAAACTGTCCTAGTAACCGAGCCCATTGATTCCAGTGCCCTCAAGCGTTTGACCGACCGTTATAACGTAATTTCAAGCGTAAACCAGTCAAATATTAAAGAAATCAATGCTGTTTTGACCCGAAAAATGGCTGTAAGCAGAGATTTTATTTCTAAAGCCGTAAATCTTAAGGTGATTGCAAATCACGGATCCGGTGCCGATCAGATTGACCTGCAAGCAGCAAAAGAGTACGGCGTAAAAGTTTTAAGTGCGCCGGGTCTTAATGCACTTTCGGTTGCGGAACTGGTTCTGGGATTTTTTATCAATTTAAGTTTTAAAATTAAATATTCAGATGAAGGTTTACGAATTGGTCAGTTTACTTCATTTGGAATTCCTGAACTGCAGGGAAATGAAATTTCCGGAAAAAATCTTGGACTCATAGGAAGCGGAAATATTGCCCGCCATCTTGCAAAATTAATGTCCTCTTTTAATATGAACATTTACTGCTGGAATCCTCACAAGTCTGCACAGGAATTAAACGAACTTGGTTTTAAAAAAGTTGATTCAATTAAAGAATTGTTAAACAAATGTGATTTTGTCAGCATTCATATTCCACTGAATTCAGAAACAAAAAATCTAATTAACGGTGAAAGTTTTTCAAATGCAAACCCAAATCTCATTCTGGTAAATACATCCCGAGGTGGAATTGTTAATGAAACTGATTTATATGCTGCTCTCGTAAACAAAAAAATTAAAGGTGCAGCATGTGACGTTTTTACAAAAGAACCGCCGTCCAAAGATTTGCCGCTCCTTCATCTTGCAAACTTTCTTGCAACCCCTCACATTGGCGGAAGTACAAAAGAAGCACTTGAAAGAGTTGGCAATAAAACCGTTGACAATATCATTTCAGTCTTAGGATGATTTTCGGATTTTCTTCAGGAGCGTTCCTTAATATCTTCGACGGGCCATCCGCCGCTACGCTTTGCTCCGGTATTTTCAGAAGTGGAATCTTTCAGCTTCCCCTTCTGAAAACACTACCTTCGGTACGGCTCCTGTCCCGGCTAGTATTCTTTTTTTCATTCTTCTATTTCTTTTGACTTACAAAATCTTTCTATATACTTTCGAATTACGCTCAGGAGTCCATTTAGCTTTTCTTTCAGCAGGAATCGTATCTATGGAATCTGCAATAAAGCCCAGTTTTTCAAACCAATCAGAAGCCTGTGTTGTCATAATAAACACAGATTTTGCACCTGAATTTTTTGCCCTTTCAAAAAGATTTTTAATTAATTTTGGACCAATTCCCATATGCGCAAAATTTTCATCTACCGCTACAGCTTCAATTTCACACTGACCACCCGCATACTGATGAAGACCGGCACAGGCGTGAACTCCACCATCCAGTTCGTAAACAATAAATTCATCAACTAATTCTGCAAGCTGAGATTCCGTTCTTGGAAGAAGTTTTCCTGAATCTATAAAAGGACGCATAACTGTAAGAACTGGTGCAATATCTGTATGAACCATCTGACGAATTTTGCCATAGTTGTTTGTATAAATCATTGTTCCTGAACCCAGGTCGCTGAATATTTCACACGGCAGTACTCCATCTAAAGTGCCATCTACAATGTGAACGCGGGTAACTCCTTTTGTACATGCTTCACAAGCTTTTTCCAGAACTGACATTATTTCCAGGCTCGCAGAATCATTCAGTTCTCTGTTAATGCTGATAAAATTTTCAACTTCATCCAGATTCATTGCTGCCACATCACCATTTTCTGCAATAGCAAAACCTTCTGGAATTTTATATTTTGCACCGTTGATTGATCCTGTCTGCATTACATAAAAAAGTTTATCAGCCCCCAGGTGAATTGCAACCTGCTGGGAAAGAGAAACTGAAGAAATATTATAAGGCCGGCCTGCTGCATTCCATCCAATACAAGGAAAGATTGGAATAAATCCATCATTCAAAACTGTCTGTATTGCTTCTACATTCAGGCGTTCAATTTCTCCGGCAGTGCCGTAATCGAAACCGTCAATTATTCCTTTGGAGCGGCCACGAACCCAGTTACCGATTACAGCTGTAATATTATTTGCCGCAAGAGTTGTCATTACTGTATTTGAAACATCAAAGGCTGCCATCTTAATCAGAGGCATTGCGGCTTCTGGTGTTACCCTCACCTGATTTTTATATGTCCATTCAATATTGTTTGCTTTTAAAATCTGGTCAATACGACTTCTTGTTCCAGGAATAATAATTACTTTCAGCCCCGCCTGATGCAATAATGCAATATCCCTTACGTGACTTGTAAAAAGAGGTGATTCAATTGTTTCATCATCCAGGTAAATCACAATAACTGCATTCTTAAACTTCTGCAGATATCTGATAACACTGCGAATTGAAGCGGCTTTTCTTTGCTGAGGTGTTTTCATATTTTGAGCATAACATTTTTTTTTCAAAAGTAATAGAAGGAAAAATTGTTAAATGTTAAACTCAATTTATGAGTGATGGAACTTATCATAATCCAAACGCAAAGCCTAATTATCACAAGATGCTGCTGGAAATTATTGAAAATGTAAAAACTCAATATGACCACAAACCAAGTCTTTTGCTTCACGCATGCTGTGCACCCTGCTCATCTTACTGCATAGAACTTCTTTCACAAGTTTTCCAAATCACTATTTATTATTACAACCCAAACATTCATCCTCAATCTGAATATGAACGGCGCTTAAACGAATTGAAAAAATTTCTTACCCAGTTTCCACAGGCTGTTCAGGATAATGTAAAGCTTGTTCAGGCTGAATATAATATTGAAGATTTTTTTCAGGCAACAAATGTGCGAAATGAACCTGAATTACAAACAGAAGCAGAACGTGGTGAACGGTGCCGCAGGTGTTATAATCTTCGCATGTCAAAAGCCTGGGATTATGCTTCTTCAAATGGATTTGAATTCTTTACCACAACCCTTTCAATTTCTCCTCACAAAGATTCCATGATGATTAATGAAATAGGTTTTAATCTTCCTCTTTCCGTAACAACAAAATATCTTCCTGCTGATTTTAAGAAAAACTCCGGTTATTTAAGGAGCACTCAGCTCAGTAAAGAATATGGATTGTGGCGGCAGGACTATTGTGGCTGTGTCTATTCAAAACAGAATATGAAAAAATCGGATTAGAATCCAAATCTGTACCTGTAAATGGGTACAATTCTGAACACACTGTTCCTGCAATAAAAAAACCGCTGGACTTTAACTGCATTTCCTTAAAGGGTACAGATTTTTCCAGCGGTTATTTATTTTGTAATTGATTCCTTAATTATCAACTATTACTCAACAGCAGCATCTACAACCTTAGAAGTTGTGATTTCTTTTCCGTCAGCAGTTAAGTTTGTTCCATCAATCATGAAATGTTTACCGGAAATCTTCAAAGTGATTTTTTCCAGTTTATCAATCTTAATGCTTTCAGGTTTCTTAAGTGATGGATCTGCACCTGCAGGAACAACTGGTGTACCTGGAGCAGCCCAAGGAGCTGTAATCAGTTCAACCTTTTCCTTTCCATCTTCAGTGTAGTCTGCTGCAAGGAGCATACCATGGCTTTCAACACCGCGCATCTTTCTTGGTGCCAGATTTGATACCAGGATAATATGCTGACCAAGAAGTTCTTCCGGCTTAAGGTATGGAACAAGTCCTGACTGAATGATTCTTGGAGTGCCTGAACCATCATTCAATGTTTCAATATACAGCATTTCACCTTCTGGGTTACGGTCAACCTTAACGATTTCTGCAACACGGAAATCAATATTTTCATTAAAGAATGCAACCTGATCTTCTGCAAGCTTTGGACCCTTGTCTTTTGCAGGAGCCTGTGCTGGAGCTTTTTTAGCTTCCTCTTTTGGAGCAGCCTTTACAGCAGCTTCTTTTGGTTCGTGTTCAAGGAGATAATCCAGATCAATTTCACCAGCAACGCATGGAACTCCAACCTGCCAGTTTTCAAGAACCTGTGGATGAATTTCTCCAAAAATACCGCACTGCTTTCCATCAACAATAATTCCAGCCTGACGACCAGGAATAAAGCGAGGGTCATTTGTTTCCTTAACTTCATATTTATGATCGAGATAGTACAAAAGTGTGCTTACTTCTGCAGCGGCATCGTTAAAGTTTGCATTGTTTGAAGCAGACAAGAATCCAAGACTCTGAACTGTTTTTGTTCCAGTATTTTCTGAAGGATCAATGTATGCAATTTTTCCAACTTCATAAATCTTATGTGGATAAACTGCATTTCCACTCTGTGCTTCAGCTTCAAAAAGTGATGCAATAATTGACGGACGAATGAACTGATAGTTTTCACTCATAGGGTTTGCAATTTCAATAACATCCTTTCCATCAATATTCATCTTATCAATGTATGTAGCCTTTGAACCAAGATAATTGAAAATCATTTCCTGGTAACCAAGACCTGACATAATATTCTTTACGTTTCTTGAGTACTGAGTGATTGGAAGCAGACGACCAACTGTAAAATCATTTGGTGACTGAGGCTTAAAGAAATCTACATCCATACCAATCATTACATCTTCAATAACATCAACTTCGTGGAGGAAGTCGTTGCGGTATGCTGCAGGCTGAACAGTGAAGATTGTTTCGCCATTTTCTTCACGACAGGTAACTTTATTTCCCATCTTTGACAGAGCTTCAAGTACCTGATTCTTTGAAAGATCTGACCCCAGCTTCTTGTTGATTGCAGAAAGGCGGGCATCTGTTGTTGTCTGGAAATAATATGGTGTAACAACGTCCTTGCCAAAACCTGTTTCATATTCGTGGTGAACTTTTACAGGAAGAATTTCATATCCTGCATCGGCAAAGTCACAGGCAACAATATTTGCTGCAAGCATAAGGCTTTCCATTTCAGCACCAGTCAATTCAACCATAAGATTTGTATCACCAACTTCAACCTGACCGAGTGTTGCAGAGTTGATAATTGGAGACATTGACATTACTTCGCCCTTATCATCCATCAGAACCGGATACTTTGCGCAATCCTTCAAAATCCATCCATATTCTTTTCCCTTTGGATGTGTCTGCACGATTTCCCGAAGAGTCTGCTTTTCAGTTCCCTGGAGCGGTACAAAACTCAGTGCATCTGGATCTACTGCATTAAAATGAACCGGCCACTTAATATCAGCTTCACGATATACGCCCATTGAAATAGTCTTACGCTTTCTACCAAAGTTCCAGCAAAGCTTTTCCTGTGTCTGCATAATATCTACAAGCATTGGTTCATCAATTGGTTTCCCTGAAATAACAAAGGCAACCATAAATGGACGGATATTCTTAAGTGCTGGATCTACAAATGCCTGGCGGTTTCCAGTTTCCTTAATATTATCTTTTGAAGAAAGAAACTTTGAATAGTCAGAGTGTGCAGCTCCTTCATATTCACGAAGACATCTTGTAACGCCACCAGTTGACCAAAGGTCAGGACGGTTTGTATCGTTTAATTCGATTTTGATAACTCTTTTATCTTCTGGATCCTGTGGATTTGGCTTTTCATCAAGTTCAGCCTTTGCGTGTGTTAATTTCTTTTCAAATAAGTCGTCGTAATTGTATTTTTTTCCAAGTAAGTTGAAAAACAGTTTTTCGTTGACTTCGATTTTTGGCATCGTATCCCACCTTGTATTATAGTAAAAAGTGATAATATTTTACCGAATTGCCTTTATATTGTCTAGGAAATCAATTTTAACCATCACAATTTATGCTTATCGTTTAGAGCGGGAACGTGTACTGTCGTATTTAACATCCTTCAAGGATTCAAATGAAAGGCCCATATACTGCCCTACTTGTTCAAGAAATTGTCTGGCAGTCTGAAGTTTTTCATTTTGGGATATAAATAATTGATATGGTTCAATTTTCAGGACTTCAACCAGGGCATCCAGATTTTCGATTGTAGGAAATCCTTCTTTTCTTTCGTAATTCTGAACAGTATTTTTTGAGACGTTTAATTTTTCTGCCAATTCTTCCTGTGTTAAACCGGCTTTTTTTCTGTAAATTCTTACGTTTTTAGAAAATACCTCTAACACTTTGGACTGCTTATCTGCCATATTTTTATTTTATCTACAGATAATTCAGCTTAAAACTCAGAAAAATTGTGCTTTTTTCTACAAAAAGACCAAGTTTAACTGTGCTTTTTCAAAACTTGATATTCTGGCTAATAAATATATTGCCCTTTTTCCATATTTTTATAAATTCATTAAATAATGTTATTATTATTTAATTGAAGGAGTTTTTATGCCAGCTTCCAGGAATAAACGCAGAATTTTCATCATTGTCATTTCAGTTTTTTTAATTGCAGGAGCCGCTTATCTTTTTTTCGGGGACCAGATTTTTTCAAATGATGGATTTTCCGCTGCAAATCAAGAGACCTATGCTGCCTTTTACAAGTGTGTAGAAAATCAGACTGTGGAAAAGGTTAAAATCAGTGAAGATAAAATTGAATACTGGCTCAAAGGTTCAGATGTTAAATATATTACTCAAAATCCAGAATCACCTTCACTTAAAGAAACTTTGCTTAAAAATAATGTTCAGGTGGAAAGCAGTAAAAGTTCTTCCCAGATAATCAGTTTTATTTCTGATATGTTTTTTTACATCTTCATTGCAGCGATATTAATTCTTGCATTCAAAAAAGTCTTTTCGCCTACAGCTTTTAAGGTCCAGCATAAAACAGGAAAGTAATTTTCTGATGTGGTTGGAATGGACAGCCTGAAATCTGACATGAAGCAGATTATGAACATCATGCACAATCCGAAAGAATGGGCCAGAAAGGGAATCAGAATGCCTAAAGGTATTTTACTTGAAGGTGCTCCTGGAAACGGTAAAACTCTTTTTGCAAAAGCCCTTGCCGGTGAAGCTAATGTAAATTTTATTCCTACAAAGGCAACGGATTTTGAAAGTATGTTCATGGCCATTGGTCCTATGAAAGTAAAATCTCTTTTCAGAAAAGCTCGCCGCCACGCTCCGTGTATTATTTTTATTGATGAATTTGATGGAATTGGAACACGCCGAAACTACGCAGGCAGTGCTATTGAAACAGAAAATACAAGAATCGTTACTGCACTTTTAAATGAGCTGGATGGATTTGAACCTGCATCCGGAGTACTGGTTCTTGCTGCTACGAACAGTATTCACGCTTTAGACGAAGCACTTATCCGCCCTGGACGTTTCGATGCAAGATTTACTGTTCCCTATCCGAATAAAGAAAATATTAAACAGTTGGTTAAAATGTATACAAAGGGAAAATCTTTCGCTCCAGAATGTACAGTTGAAAAAATCGCAGATCTTTTCAGCGGATATTCTTGTGCAAAGATTGAATCAGTTTTAAACCGGGCTTCACTCATAGCTATCCAGAAAAACAAACCATCAGCTGATATGCAGGATATTTCCGAAGCCATAAAAGAACAGGAGTCAGCAAAATGAACAGCCTTCAGAATGTAAACACAGCAAAATCTTTAATTTATGAAATTCTCCCACTGATTGATGATGCTAAAACAGATTTGAAAAAAGCAAGAATGTGGGGAATCGGGGACCTTTTAGGCGGCGGATTATTTTTTGATCTTTTCAAGCATATGAAAATGAATAATGCTAAATCCCAGATGTATGAAGTAAATGCTAAACTGAAAGAACTGGAAGGAATTTTAAGCGGTATTCAAATTCCTGGAGATTACAGGATGAATGTAAACGGTTTTCTGACTTTTGCAGATTTTCTTTTTGACGGTGTTATTTTTGATGCAGTAATGTTCAGTAAAATCTGGCAGAGCATTGATGCCCTTGAAGATCTGGAAACAAAACTTCAGCAGACTTTATCTGCACTGGACCGAATGTCCTTCTAATTGTAACTTTATGAAAATACCATTACACTTAACTACATTCAAAAGGAGCTATTGATGAAAAATTTTTACGAACCAGGTGAAATGCTTGAAACCACAGTTGTTGCCATTACAAATGACACAATCTTCATTGACCTGGGACTTAAAAGCGAAGGTTTTGTTGATAAAGCAGAACTTACTGATGATTCAGGAAATGTTTCTGTAAAAGAAGGAGACAAAATCAAAGTATATTTTACAGGTAACCAGAGAGATGAACTTCACTTTACTACTAAATTAAGCGGACCAAAGGCTGATAAAGATCTTCTTGAAAATGCTTACAAAAATGGTATTCCGGTTGAAGGTCATGTTACAAAGGAAATTAAGGGTGGATTTGAAGTAATGATTGGAAACACCCGCGCTTTCTGTCCTTATTCACAGATGGGTTACCGTCAGAAAAAAGAACCTGCTGAATATATTGGTCAACACTTAACCTTCAAAATTTCCGAATACAAAAACGAAGGAAAGAACATTATTGTTTCAAACCGCGTACTTCTGGAAGAACAGGCACAGGCAGAACTGGATTCACTTGCTGAAAATATTAAGGTTGGTGACACTGTTACGGGTACAGTTAAATCAATTGAAAGCTACGGTGCATTCATTGACTTGAACGGATTCCAGGCCCTTCTTCCAATTTCAGAAGTTTCAAGAACCCGTGTTTCAAACTTGAATGATGTTTTAAAAGTTGGTCAGACAATTACTGCAAAAGTAATTAATGCAGACTGGAAACGTGAAAGAGTTTCTCTCAGTACAAAAGAGCTGGAAGCTGATCCATGGGATACAATTGCTGAAAAATATCAGGTGGGTTCAAATTTCGATGGTACTGTTTCAAGAGTTGCTGATTTTGGTCTTTTCATTAACATGGACAACGGAATTGACGGTCTTGTTCACATTTCAAAACTGGGCGTTGACAGAAATACAAATCTGAAAAAGGTTTACAAAGCTGGTGACACTCTCGCAGTAACAGTTGATGGAATTGATTCTGTAAATCACAAAATTTCCCTCAGCCCTGTAATTTCAAACGAGGAAGAAAAAGAAGCAAATGAATATCTCTCTCATCAGTCTGATGATGGGGACACTTACAATCCATTTGCCGCCCTTCTCAAAAAATAATTTGAGTACTTTGATATAAATCTGTACCCATATTTTATCAACACAATAAATCCCTGAAACAAGTACAATTCAATCTGTACCCATTTCAGGGATTTTTTTTATTATTGCAGTCATATAAGGCCTGACTCAAAACAGACTACGCCGGATTGTAGCAGCGCGAAGCGTTCTGAAGCGCAGCGAAAGAATGGAGTGCAACGGAACTGCGGAAAGCCGGGATTAAGTTTGCCCCCTATCTTTTTTTAACCAGTATTGTCTGATAAATCTAGTACCGTCCAGAAAAAGAATTTTCTGCAACTAAATTGCATCATCAAGAACTGCGCTTGTTCCTGTTCCATTCTGAGTGATAGTAAAGGCGTCATCAACAGTTGTAAAATGCTCAATGTTATTTGAGATAAGTTCAGAGCTGCTTGCCACAAGTATCTGTTCACCTACAGTCCAGGTTCTGTTCTTACTTGCATTTGCCAGGTATTCACTTTGACTAAGCAGAGTGATTGTTGCAACCGTTCCGCTGCTTGTAAGGTCTCCGGCAATTGTAATCTTAGTATTCTTTCTTTCAAGCAATACAGGCGTTGTGGCATCAATTCTTGCGCTTCCACTCATTTCAAGATTTGAGCTCGACTGCATAACGTCTACGCCTCTATCGGTATTAGTATCTCTGTAAATAAAACCACCTGACATAGAAAAAGTACAATCTTTGTATAAAAGAATTTCTGTTCCCTGTTTCCATCCGCCGGAAGAATAATTGTTATTACAAATAGTTCCACCTGTCATTACAGCATGAGAAGTAGATTGCAGGAAGATTCCACCGCCTCCATGATCTGCATAATTGCCATAAATTGAACCTTCAGTGAAGTTGAATGAACAGCCTGCAATATAAAGACCTCCACCGAAAGAATTTTGTACATCTTTCTGACAACCATTGTAGGCAATTTCTCCACCAGAGAGATTCAGAGTAATGTTCTCTACAAACGAATTACCAGTATGAGCAATTCCTCCTCCCTGGTAAGCATAGTTGTAAGCTATCATTGCACCAGTTTCAATTGTTACGCTGCCTGTTTCAAAGTATACACCACCGCCAATGTTTGCGCTGTTAGAATGCTTATCAATTTCAGCATAAACAGTTTTATTCTTATCACCAATAAGGCTTCCGTTTGCCAGGAGCAAAGTTCCTTCAGTGTAAATACCACCTCCATTTGAACTGGCCTTGTTACCTGCGATTACAGAACCTTCTCCAAGGGTTACATTGCTACCACTTGCAGCATAAATACCTCCACCATTTACGGCACTTCCTCCTGTAATTGTAATATTTTTGATAAGTACTGGAACTGATGTATTAATTGTTAATGCGCTGCCTTCATTGTTACCATCAAGAACTCCTACAGTCTTTTTGTTGCTGATGGTAATTTGTCTTGCCTTACTTGGAGTGATTGATGCCGGAATTGTTTGTGGTCCATTAATTGTTCCTAATACATAAATTTCAACATCCCGTTCACTATCATCTTCCATCGCTGAAACTACTGACGCAGCTTTTGTAACCGATGCAAATGGCTTTGAAATACTACCTGTACCTGTTTCATCACTTCCTGCTTCACCAACATAAAGTTTTGAAAGAGGTTTAACTTTTATGTATTGAACTACACCATCACTTTCAACATAGTAATTTTTTTCTGCGTAAGCGGTAACTGTATATGTTCCAGCTTCTGAAATTTTAATTTGAGCAGGAGCTATAATTTTTTTAGCAGAAGATTCCTCTCCATCCTTTATAATTGTATAGCAGACAGATACATCACTAACAGTTGATTCTGTTACTGTTGTTCCTGGATGTTTTATATTTAGAACTGCATAACCTGTCTCTTCAATTGCAATTGTTTCAGGATTTTCCTGTGTTGAACCTGAAATTACAATTCCATCAATATCAGAAAATTCTGGAGGTGAAAGCTTTTCTGTTTGATTTGAAACTCTGGAAATTTTCGAACATAATCCATCATAACCTTCAAGATAAACTGTATAAGTTACAACGTCCTGTGTAGGAACAACGCCTGTTCTAAAGTAGCAGACTGTATAGCCTTCAGCAGGAATTGTTTCACCATCAAATATTGCACCATCTTCAACAGCTGATGTAAGTCCTTCTGGAGCACTAGTTTCAATTAAATTTAAAAAATTATCCCATACCTGATAGCGATTATCGTTGATGTGAATATAATGTTTATCTTTGTCGTGAGGTGATTTTTCAAGCAGGCCCTTTGGAAGATAAAAACACAGAACATACTCTTTTTTTTCAGGATCAGTTGCTTTTGGAGCTGTCTGAACCATAAGGCCTAATACTGACGGAGGTGCTGAATTGCATTTTAGAGAAAAAGAAAACTCTCCAAAGTCACGCTGTGTTTCGCTTTCCTGAATGGAAATTGTTCCACCAATTGGAGCTCCAGCTTCGTGGTTCTTAAGAAATTCTTCAGGGAATGTTAAATGCATTAACGAACGATTGCTGGATATCTGGGTAATATAAACTGAACTACTGTCATAAAGTTCATTTACAAAAGTAAATGTATAATTTAATTCATATTTCTGTGGATTCGTAAGATAAATTGTAATGGTCTTATCCGAATCACTAGAAAGACAGTCTGTTCCAGTTTTATCCTTAAGAGTTCCTTCTGGAGTTTCAATTCTTCCTATCGTAGCTGTTTGCGTATAGTATTCGAGGAAGTCTGAAAGTGATTTATTATAATATTCACAAGATGTTAAAATCATTGTGAAAAACAATAAAGATGCATATAAAAATGCATGTTTTTTTAAATTAAATATTATGTTCTTCATATTCTCCCCATGTTGTTAATCCAACAGTTTCCAAAGAATTAGAAATACGAGTTAAAATAAAAAAACTTTTCTTGAAAAAACTAACGTTTAGAAGAATAAAAAAACTAGGGTTTGATAGAATAATTAATTCATATGATGCAGCAACGAAGGAATATCAGCGAATAGTTGGAATAGATTTGATGAAATAAATATAGCTGGCTTGTTCCGCTGACAATTTTTTAAGATATATTTTCTAAATCTCAAATTCAACATTAAAGTGTTTAATTTATTGTTATAAAAATATAAATTTCATTATAATTTATCAAACATTCTTTAATTCCAGAAATATTTATACATTTTATTGACGGAAAACTGAGTTTGATGAAAAAAAATCTGCATGGAAGGGATAAGGAAAATGAATCTTGAAAAACGGGAACAGAAAATTTTAAATGCTCTTGAAAAAACAGGTGAACGCTATGATATTCCAGTAATTCTCACAGGAATTGATGAACTTGTTTATAAGCATGATCCTCATTCCAAAGAAGAATCCCGGCTTAATCTTGTTATTGAAGACTATCTTTTTGAAGAAGCTGAATCTGCTCCGCTGAATGCCCATCTGAATATAAAAATTCATAAGGAAAGCACCCCGCTTATCAATTTTCTAAAAGAAAGTTTTGGAATTATTGGATGGGTTGCCATCTGGGAACCGGTTACTTATTTTCTTTATGGATGGCGAGAAGGCGGCGCAAGAATTAATTATGCAATCCGTCTTAAAAATGCAAAGGTCAGCATAGAATGATTTATAAAAAAAAGCAGGGGTCTGTGTTAATTTTTTCACAACTCCTGCTTTTTTAACATTTATAAAAAATTTTACTGTTCTTTATTAGAATACCATTCAAAAATGAATTTGCCGGATTCACTTAAATCAGTCTGTACCCATTTTGAGGTTTTTCTACAGCTTGAATTCAAGGCAGATGCAGTTTCATTTTTGTTGGCCAGGGACCAGTTCATGTAAGAAATATTATATTCATCCAGAAACTGTAACCATATTCTGCTTTCATATTCATTATATCCGCCATTTCCTGATGCATCACAAGTTCCAAATTCACTTACAAAAATAGCAAGGCCTTGTTCGTATGCTTTCTGAAGGTTACTTCTAAGCCATTCCTTATGAGTATTAGCATAAAAGTGAACTGAATACATTACATTATCAAAATCAAGAGGAGCCGGAATTACTGCATCAATTTTCTGGCACCAGTCTGGAGTTCCAACAATTACAATGGCATTCTTATCATTTTTACGTATTTCCGGAATCACGTAATTTGCATAAGATAAAATATCTGACCAGGAAGTACCGCTATTTGGCTCGTTACAAATTTCATACAGGATATTATCATTTTTCTTGTACTTACTGGAAACTTCCTGGAAAAACTTTTTTGATTCTTCCCTGTACACTTCTGGATTCTTATCATTTAAAATATGCCAGTCTACTATTACATACATTCCTAATTCGGTTGCATAATCTATTCCGTTGAAAACAAGATTTTTAAGATATTCCTGATTTCCTCCAGTGCAGTAACCGTTGTATTCTGCAGTGTACATTGCAAGACGGATACAGTTTGTATTCCATTCATCTCTTAACGATTTAAATGCTTCTTTGTTTACATACTGCGGGAACCAGGCGATTCCATGGGTACTCATTCCGTAAAGTTGAACCGGATTATTATTTTTATCAACTAAATCTCCGTTTTCAATAGAGAGATTTCCGTGTTTTTCAAAAGGTGTTTTCTTTCTAGCAGCAAAAACTGACGAAGCAAAAATCATCAGAATCAATCCACAACATACAACCTTCTTTAACTTCATAATTAACCTTCCTTTATATAAATTATATTAAATCTTCTTTCCATCAAGAATTTTTTCAACAAGTTTTCCGTTTTTATAAACCAGTTTTAGTGAAAAAAAAGGATGATTTTCTTCCATAAGTTTAAGAAAAATCAAATCCCCTTCCCAATGTTCCAGATTTATAAAATCACTTTTCTTAATCCATTCAAGTTTACCTTCATCACATTCTTTTATATCTCCAGTCCATTCTTCCGCTGTATAAAGACACATATATTCAGCAGGATCATCATCAGACACAAAAGTTACAATTCCCCGAAAATCATATTTTGTCAGGGTCAGGCCTGTTTCTTCCTTAACTTCCCGCAGAAGACATTCTTCCGGAGATTCACCGGCTTCAAAATGTCCTCCCACTCCAATCCATTTGTTATGATTAATATCATTTTTTTTAACAATCCTATGCATCAAAAGATACGAATCTTCTGTCTGCAAATAACAAAGTGTAGTTAACTGTGATTTCATATTCATTTTCCCAGATTTTCAAAATTGATAATTTATTTTACACTCAATTTGCTTTTTAACAAATTATAAATCACTTTTTCCAATACTACTTTTTTTTATTTTATAGTACACTTTGCAAACTATGGCAAAAGATAAAACCTTTGACCTTTTCAGGCTTCTTAAAGTAAATCCAGATATTTCTCTCAATCAGCAGATTTCCTATGTATGGAAATTAAGTCTTCCTGGAATTTTTGCACAGATTTCTTCAATTTTGATGCAATATATTGATGCTGCAATGGTCGGTAATCTTGGTGCAAACGCATCTGCAGCAATTGGTCTGGTTGCTTCTTCCACCTGGGTACTGGGAAGTCTTTCAAATGCATTGTGTGTAGGTTTTACTGTTCAGGTTGCCCATTCTTTTGGAGCTGGAGATTACAGAAAAGCTAAATATATTTTCAAAAAGTCCATTAATACTTGTTTTATTTTTTCTTTTCTACTGCTAATTTTTTCTTCTGCAATTTCTTACTTTCTTCCTGCATGGTTAGGAGGCGCTTCTGATATTCGTTCCGATGCATTCTGGTACTTTTTAATATTCGGACTTTCTACTCCTTTTTTCATTACTGTATACCTGATGAGTGGAATGATGCAGTGCTCAGGAAATATGAAACTTCCGGGGATTTTAAATGGAACAATGTGTCTGCTGGATGTTGCCTTTAATTTTCTTTTCATAAACATACTTCATCTTGGAGTTAAGGGCGCAGCTTTAGGAACAGCTTCTGCATCTCTGGTAACAGCTTTGATTATGTTTACATACGAGTGCTTCTTTTCAAAACTGGCATTCTTTACAAATAAAACTGTACCCCTTACAGGTGACAGTTCTCTCACAGAAGACAATCTGTACCCGGAAAAATCTGTACCCGATAAAGTTAAGTATAAGGGTAGCAGGATTGTTTTTAATGCAATTAAACTGGCCCTGCCAATCGGTCTGGAATCTTCTGCATTTACAGGGGCACTGGTTGCAGTTTCACGAATTATTGCTCCTCTGGGAAGTGCTGCACTTGCGGCAAATTCTTTTGCAACAACCGCTGAAGCACTCTGTTATATGCCAGGATACGGTTTTCAGGAAGCAGCCATCACTCTGGTGGGACAGTCTGTTGGAGCAAAACGCAAAGATCTTACGAAATCATTTTCAATTATTACAATTCTGGCCGGTGTTTTGATTCAGTCTCTTATGGGTGTAATAATGTATTTCTTATGTCCTTACGTAATGGCCTTTTTATCTCCTGTACAGGAAATTCAGATGCTGGGTGTAAAAGTTTTGCGGATTGAATTATTTGCGGAACCTTTTTACGCCGCTGCAATCGTCACTACCGGATGTACAAGAGCAAGAGGAGATACGCTGGTTCCAAGTTTATTAAATCTGTTCAGCCTTTGGGTAGTTCGAATTTCTTTATCATTAATCCTTGTAAAACCATACGGATTAATCGGCATATGGATTGCAATGACAATTGAACTTACTTTCCGAGGATTGATTATGCTGGCACGCCTCTTTATTTTTCCAAAAAAATTACCTTGCTGATGAAGAATGGGGCATTCAAAAAATATGTTGTTAACAGCTGAAACAGTTTCTATTAATAGAAACATTTATTACACGTAAGAATGCTCCACATTTATATCAAGACTGATTTTTTCATCTTCTTTTTTAAACAATTCTTCTAAATCTTTTTTTATTTTTTCTGAATCATATTTTTTCTGACCAAAAGGAAGAACCAGGTCAAATACAAAAACAACATTTTCATTCTGTTTTTTGATTGTCTTAAAATCATGGAACCTGAAGTCTTTATCATATTTCTGAATAATTTTTTCTGCCAGATTTTTATAGTTAATATATTTTTTATCATTCAGGGCAACCGGATCCATATGAAGGGTTATATCTACATTAAGATTCTTTAAAATCTTCTTCTCAGCAGCATCTACTCTTTCATGTATTGTTTTTATATTCAGCATATCTGAAACCTCTACATGGGCTGAAGCAAAGACTTTTCTAGGTCCATAATCATGAATTATTAAATCATGTACGCCAACAATTATTTTTTCTTCCAGCAGAATTTCATAAATCTTAGACACAAGTTCTTTTGAAGGAGCTTTTCCCAGCAGAGGATCCAGAACTTCCTTAAATAAGCTTAATCCGGAACTTAAAACAAGAAGACAAACTAAAAGACCTGTAATTCCATCTGCCCTTTTGAAGGATGTAAAATTTGTGATTAAAACTGCAACAATGGTTGCTGCAGTTGCTAAAATGTCCATCAAACTATCCTGACGTACAGCCTTCAAATTGATGTTATCAGTTTTTTTGTATCCTATATGATTATATAAAACCATTATCAGCTTTATAAAAATAGACAGACCCGGAATTATATAATTCCAGACTGAAACTTTTATTTCTTCCGGGTAAAAAATTTTCATCACGGAAACTCTTCCTAATTCAAATCCCATGAATAAAATAATGATTGTGACAATTAATGCAGCAACATACTCAAATCTTCCGTGTCCGTAGGGATGTTCTTTATCCACTGGTTTCTGAGAGATTTTAGTTCCTACAATTGTTACAATACTGGAACCTGCATCAGAAAAATTATTCAGTCCGTCAGCCAAAATTGAGATTGATGAATTTAAAATGCCTATTAAAATTTTTCCTATGGACAGAAATATATTTAATATTATTCCTGTTGTACCACATCTAAGACTTATTTTATCCCGATCATTTATTGTCATACATTTAAATTTAACACCTCCCTAAATAATAGCAATATCTAATTTATGAAATTTTCTTCCGGGAATAAGTTATAGAGGGAAGAATTATAATTATTTGCACTATACACTTGTATTGTTTTATTTTATACTGATTATTACAGTTTCACAGAAACATATAGTAATTAAAAACAGACAAAATGGCTCTCTTTAAGTTACCTGGCCAAATTTAGGGGGACAATAAAATTCTTTTCCACATATTATCCACAAAAAATTCAACTGGCCCTGTTTATATTTTTTTATTGAATTTCACATTACTGGAAGCTTAAAAGAATAGATAAAATCTGTACCCTTCAACAGGATTAACGTCTTGTAAATCAAGGGCTTTAAGTGAATTTAAGGGGCCAATTTTATTTTCTTTTATATTGCTTTTTTATTTCGATATCCAGACTTTTGGTTCTAAACTTTCCTTATTTTTATCAACAATTTTGGTACTTTTCCACAAATTATTCTCAGGTAATTTTACTCTCTTATCTTTTGAATTAACTATAAATGCTGCTACATTTCAATCGTCTGTCAATGCATTATTATTTGTCACGTGGTAAAATAAAATGGTGCTAATAAAAAATATTGATATTACTCTTAGAAATATTTCCTGAATCAAAAATATGGTTAATTTTATTGAGTTTTATATTTTAGCTGAACATTATTTATCTTTCTGGCATTATTTCCTTTTTTTACTATTTTTAATGTCTCACGTGACATATTATAGTTGAATTACTTTCTTTTCTTACTTGTATACTCAGATAATAATAAGATTCGATAATTTTAGCATTATCTAAAGATAGGAATTTATCTCTTTCATTGTACAGATTCTTTGGGAATTTTAATTCATATTTACGTTATATTTTCTTTTATTTGCAGGGAAAAGTTTTATTTATAATGAAAATGTTTCCCGTGAAACTTTTGTTGTGCAAATTTTACTTTTACAGGAATTCAGCATAGTTTATTGATTTTTTTACTAAAGATTTATATTTTTCATGAACATCTATGTATTTGCCAGGCCCAAGACTATTTTTATTAATAAATTACCTCTAATATAATATTCACCTGCCCTTTTCTGGATTTTTTTTAGAATGTATTTATATCCCGATGAAAATGTTTTTTTATATTGCATCTATCATTATATTCGTTTCATTTCTTTTTTTTCTGAAAAAACTACTGTCTTTCTCTTGATTATTTATATTACAAGAAGAACTATTTCTGGTTATTTATATTTACTGATAATGAATAGAAATCTTTTATATTAGATAAATAATTAATTCATAAAACAAAAATGTTTCATGTGAAACACTTTTATTACAAACACGAAGCTACATTCACTAAAATATCTCAATAGATTTAAGTATAAAATTACTTTATTTCATTCAACAGATATTCTTTACAAAAAGGAATCTAACTTTATCTACATTCCTATTTCTTACTTTGGGATGAATAAAAAGATTAAATTAACTCAATTTCAATTAACTTCTCTCCCATGCGAATACTATAGTTTCTTTTTGATTAACAAATAGCAATCTTTAAAATGAAAAATTTATTTATTTTAAACCAGTGTATTAATTCTTAATCACTTTGAAATACAAAAGAACTTTATCAGTTCACCAGAATAATTAGTCAGAAAGCCCGAAAAATTAGAAAAATACTTTCTACTAATTTTGATAAACAAAAATGTTTCACATGAAACATTTCAGTTTTATTTCTTGAGACCAAAAGTGTTTCAAAATATTTAATTATTTTTTACGAAAAAAACTGTGGGAAAATGAATTACAATATTAAAAAAGCTTACTATTAATACTACTGCAAAAGATCAAAAAATTAATCCGGATTTTCGTATAATCAAAAATGTTTCACGTGAAAAAAAATAGGTACAAAGAAAAACTTTCCTTGTACCTTTATCGGCTATATGGGAATACTACTAAGCAGTCCTGGTTTGGGAGACTCACTAAGAAGGGCTTCCTATTCATATAACCATCCTCAGTATAATTTTTTTTAGTTATTATTAACACCAAATTATACTTTACCTTTTCCCCTAATATCGTCAAAAAAACACAGTTTAATTTTACCTACTATACACTTGTATTGTTATAAAATTTCCAATCAATTTTATTTTTTATGTTTCTTCTTGCAGAATCTTTATTTAAAATAAATTTTTTAAACCTTTGTTTCTATTCACAGAAACTGTATATTAACATTCTACCTTTTACCAATATGTTTCTATTTATAGAATCCTTTAAATATTTATAAATATTTTACACATAAGAAAAACAATACTCACTCTTAATCTATAAAAGCTACTTTCCTATTTTCATACACAGTAGTTAAATTATTAAGATCTCCTTTCTTTGAAAACTCCTTCTCCAAACATTTATAAAATAAAAAATCCAGCAGCACCTAAGTACCGCTGGATTATAAATTATATTTGCTTTTCGAAATTACTCAGCATTATTTTCTGCAGTCTGATTATTTTTTTCAGAATCTTCATCATCACTATTTGCAATTCTATCGATTCCTACAACATAATCCGGAGCTTCAATATCAACGATTTTAACTCCACTACTGCTTCTTCCCTGCTTAGAAATTGCTGATGCTTCAACTCTAAGAGATGTACCCTGACTTGTAATAGCCATAATACTATCATCCTCTTTTACAGTAAGGGCTCCAATTATTTCACCCTTACCATCAACATCTCCAAAGACCTTCTGACCACCAGTACCTCTACCGTGAGCAGAGAATTCCTCAAAGTCAACTCTCTTTCCATAACCAGATTCTGTAATTACCAGCATCAGGGTTTCTGGAATAACTGGAGTTGCAGCACAAAGTTCATCACCGGAAGCAAGCTTCATTCCTGAAACACCACGGCTTGATCTTCCCATTGGACGAACATCTTCTTCCTTAATACGAAGAGCCTGGCCTCTACGGCTAACCAGCATAATTTCAAATGAACCGGTTGAACGAACTGTGCTTACCAGTTTATCCCCTTCATCAAGACGAATTGCCTGCATACCTTTTGCCTTAGCATTTCTAAACTCAGAAAGAGGAGTCTTCTTTACAACACCATTTGCGGTTGCCATAAACAAATATTCATTTTCTGTAAATTCTTTGATTTTTTCTACAATGGTTATCTCTTCATCAGCACTAACTTGAAGCAGACTCTTTATATGCGAACCACGACTGGTCTTGCTGGCTTCAGGAATTTCGTGAACCTTAACCCAGTAAGCTTTTCCAAGATTCGTAATAAAAATCAAATGCTCATGAGTTGAAGCAACAAACATCTGATTAATATAATCTTCTTCAATAAGCTTTGCAGAAATAGAACCTTTTCCGCCACGTGCCTGACTCTTATAAAGACTTACAGGAACACGCTTAATATAACCAAGTTTTGAGATAAGAATTACCATATCTTCTTCCTTGATCATATCTTCAATATTAATGCTTTCAACCTGACTTGCAATAATCTGTGTACGGCGGTCATCACCGTATTTTTCAGCAAGTTCTTTTGTTTCTGATTTTACGATTCCAAGAATCTTTTCGTGATGTGAAAGAAGATCTTTACAGTAAGCAATAAAATCTTCCAATTCCTGAAGTTCCTTCTTAAGATCATCCACATTAAGATGAGTAAGGCTTTTAAGCGGCATATCAACAATTGCCTGAGCCTGAATATCATCAAAATCAAATCTCTTCATAAGGCCGGCTTTAGCTTCATTTGCATCACGGCTGCCACGGATAATTTTGATTACTTCATCAATGTTATTAATTGCCTTAACAAGTGCTACTACAATGTGATGACGAGCTTCAGCTTTTTTAAGATCATACTGAGTTCTACGTGTAATTACTTCATCACGGTGATTTACAAAATATTCAATTAACTGTTTAAGTGTAAGAATCTGTGGTTTAAGATATCTTCTTCCACCACCAGCATCCTGAGGAACAAGAGCAAGATTTATTACACCAAAATTGGTCTGTAAATCAGTTTTAGCAAAGAGCTGATTTAATACAACCTTTGTGATTGCTCCCCTCTTTAAGTCAATTACAATACGCATACCTGTGCGGTCAGAAGATTCATCATTACATCCGGTAATTCCATCGATTTCTTTATCCCGTGCCAGGTCAGCAATTTTTTTAACAATATTAGTTGTATTTACACCATAAGGAACTTCTGTAAATACAATTGATTCATTTCCTCTGTTGTCAGTTTCAATATTAAACTTTGAACGGATAGTAATTTTTCCACGTCCAGTTTTATACGCAGTCTTAATTCCTTCACGTCCATAGATTACTCCACCAGTTGGAAAATCAGGACCTTTTATGTACTCCATTAATTCATCAATTGAAATTTCAGGATTATCAATGTAAGCACAGATTGCATTTGCTACTTCACGTAAGTTATGGGTCGGCATATTTGTTGCCATACCGACAGCAATACCTGTTGTACCGTTACAAAGAAGGAAAGGAAATTTACCAGGAAGGACTGAAGGTTCTTTTGTTGATTCATCAAAGTTTGCAATCATATCTACAGTATCTTTTTCAATGTCAGATACCATTTCTTCTGCAATCTTTGACATCTTGGCTTCCGTATAACGATAAGCCGCAGCAGGGTCACCGGCAATTGTACCAAAGTTTCCCTGAGGAGTTACAGTTGTATATCTCTGAGCAAAATCCTGTCCCAAACGAACAAGTGCATCGTAAACTGAAGCATCTCCATGAGGATGATAATGACCAAGAACTTCACCGACAATTGTGGCACATTTTTTAGTTGCACCGGAACTTGACAGATGAAGCTGATCCATAGCATACATAATTCTTCGATGTACAGGTTTTAAACCATCACGAACATCAGGAAGAGCACGCTGAACAATAACTGACATAGAATAGTCAATGTAAGCCTGTTTTACTTCATCCTGAATAGAAATAGGTATTAATGTTCCACCCTCAGGTGTTGTGATTTCTTCCATTCTTATATCCTTTGTATTTCTTTCAATTATTAGAAGTCAAGATTTGCATAGCTTGAGTTTGCCTCAATAAACTGACGGCGAGGTTCAACTTCTTCACCCATACAAACAGAGAAAATTTTATCAGCTAAAATTGCATCATCAATTTTTACCTGACGCATTTTTCTGTTAGCCGGATTCATTGTTGTTTCCCAAAGCTGATCACCATCCATTTCACCCAGACCTTTATAACGTTGAACCTTAGCTTTATCTCTGTTTTCACCAAGTGCCTGTAAAGCTTTTTCTCTTTCTTCTTCTGTATAAACATAAACAGGAGTCTTTTTTCCAAGCTGAACCTTAAAAAGAGGAGGCATAGCAAGATATACATAACCATTCTCAATCAGTTCCGGCATATACCTAAAGAAGAAAGTTAAAAGCAGTGTACGAATGTGAGAACCATCAACATCGGCATCGGCCATAATAATGATCTTATGATAGCGCAATTTTTTAATGTCAAAATCTTTACCAAATCCTGCACCAAGTGTAGCAATTACAGGATTTAATTTATCATTATTTGCAACTTTATCAGCACGTACTTTTTCTACGTTAAGCATCTTTCCCCAGAGAGGAAGAATTGCCTGAGTTTTAGGATCTCTACCTTTTTTTGCAGAACCACCTGCTGAATCTCCTTCGACAATGTAAACTTCACAAAGCTCAGGATTATGTTTAAGAGAACAGTCAGCAAGTTTTGAAGGAAGACCCCAGGAATCTCCAAAAGTTTTTCTGCGGCTGTTTTCCTTTGCTTTTCTAGCAGCAATACGGGCAGCGGCTTCACCAACAGCCTTTTCAAGAATTGTGTCAATTACCTTAGGATTCTGTTCACCCCAGATAGTAAACTTTTCCTTAATAAGCTGATCTACATATGTTCTTACTTCAGTATTACCAAGTTTTGTCTTTGTCTGACCTTCAAACTGAGGTTCAGGAACTTTTACTGAAAGAACTGCAGTTAAACCTGAACGAACGTCTTCACCAGTAAGAGTTTCTTTATCACCCAAACGCTTAGCAAGTTTTTCACGCTGCTCAAGGAATTTCTTTAATACAACAGTAATACCGGTTTTAAAACCATCAAGGTGAGTACCACCTTCACGAGTATTAATGTCATTTACATAAGAACAGATGTTTTCTCCATAACTGTCGTTATACTGCATTGCCACTTCAATCTGAACGCCTTCTGTTTCACCATTAATATAGATTGGCTCTGCAGGAACAACAGGTTTATCTTCATTTAAGAAGCTTACATAATGCTTAATACCGCCTTCAAACTGATAAACAGTCTCTTTTGGATTTTCCAGACGTTCATCCCTGAAAGTAATCTTAATTCCAGGATTAAGGAAGGCAAGTTCCCTTAAGCGAATTGCAAGAGTATTATAATCGTAAGTTGTAGTTTCCTTAAAAATACTTCCATCTGATTTCCAGCGAATAGTAGTACCATGTCTGTCAGTTGTTCCAACTTCTTCAACTTTTGTTTTAGGAACACCAACTTTATATTCCTGTCTGTAATGCTTACCTTCGCGATAAACATCTGCAGTAAGCCATACAGAAAGTGCATTAACGCAGGAAACACCAACTCCGTGTAAACCACCGGAAACTTTATAGTTTGATTTATCGAATTTACCACCGGCATGGAGCTGAGTTAATACAAGCTGAAGTGCAGACACTTTTTCTTCAGGGTGAATATCAACCGGAATACCACGTCCATCATCTTCAACACGACAAATATCATCTCTTTCAAGAGCAACAGTGATATTTGTACAATATCCGGCCATTGCTTCATCAATACTGTTATCAACAACCTCATAAACCAGGTGATGTAATCCATTTGGTCCTGTAGAACCAATATACATACCTGGTCTCATACGAACTGCTTCAAGTCCGTGAAGAACGTGAATATTACTTGCACTATATTCGTTAGCACTATCTGCCATTTTTAACCCCGATTTAAATGATTTTTATAGGATTTTTTTTACCGATTTTTTTGTGTTATATAGAACAAATCTGAGAAAAAAGTATATCTGTATTGAAAAAAAAAGTAAAGGCGCAATATAATTGAATCCTATGAACGATCAAGACTATAAACTATTATGGAATGAAGCTATCTCTCAAATACGGCAGGATTTCGAAGCACAGGGAAATATTAACGATTTTATGCTCTGGTTCAGAATGGAATTCGCAAGAGCCTCTGATGATAAAATCAATATTTATGTTCCAAATGAATTTATGTGGGCTCAAATTCAGCAGAGAAATTACATTTCAATTATGGAGAACAAACTTTCTTCAATTGCAGGACGTAAAATTGTTATCTCTGGATATAAAATCAAAAGCTCTCAAAATATTATTGATAATTCTACTGCTGATTCTCAAATTTCTGTACCTGAAACTACTCAAAATTCGCAGATTTCAAGCCCTTCTTCACAATCTGTACCCACTCCACTTTCTACAGGCGTTGAAAATCTGGCCCCTAAAATTCATCCTCAGCTTAAAGAAAACTTTACTTTTGACACATATGTTACTGGAGAAAACAGCCTTTTCGCATACAATGTAGCTATTGCTGCTTCAAATAACCCGGGAAGCGTATATAACCCAATTCTTATTTATGGTGGAGTCGGCTTAGGAAAAACTCACCTTATGCAGTCAATTGGAAATAAACTTTACGCAGACAGAGGAGACTCTTTTAAAATCTGCTATATTACTTCTGAAAATTTTACAAATGAATTTACAACTTCCATCAGAACAAACACAATAGATAAATTCAAATCTAAATATAGAAAAATTGATCTTCTCCTCCTTGATGATATTCACTTCCTTATAGATAAACGTGGAGTTCAGGAAGAACTTTTCAATACGTTCGAAGCACTTAGTCAGCACAAATCGCAGATGGTTTTTACCTGCGATAGACCAATTACCGAATTAAAAGGTATTGAAGACAGATTAAAGAGCCGCTTCTCCAGTGGAATTTGTATAGATTTACAGCCTCCTAATTACGAAACAAGATATGCCATCATTGAAAAGAAACTTGAAATTATCAATAAGACTTTAAGTCCTGAAGTAATTGATTATCTTGCAAAGAACATTCAGACAAACGTACGCGACCTGGAAGCATGTCTCAAGAAAGCTGTAGCCTATGCAGAGCTTATGAGTGAGGAACTAACTCTTGAAATAGTTTCAAAACTTTTCAAAGACACATTTGTTTCTCCTTCATCAACTGCACCCATAACCATTGATACAATCCAGAAGGTTGTTGCGGATCATTACAACATTTCAATTTCTGATTTGAAGAGCAAAAAAAGAGATAATAAATATTCTAATCCAAGACATATTGCAGTTTATCTTGCACGCCACTTAACAGAATTTTCACTTCCTGAAATTGGTAATGAATTCGGTGGAAGAGACCATACAACAATCATGCATAGTAACAGTAAGATTGAAGATCTCCTAAAAACTGACTCAGACCTTAATTCTACTATACAAATTTTAAGTAAAAAGATTAAGGAGTACAAAAAATAACTTGTGGAAAACAGCATTTTAATATGCTATAATTCTGTGGATAAGTTTATAAATTTGTGATAAAAAAAGAATTTATGTGAATTTGTGAATTTAATGTGAATTCAAATTCCCTTTAAATTCACATGCTAAGTTGTTATTTTATAAAGATTTAGATAACTTTTCCTAGAATTCACAGGACCTATTATTACTACTACTAAATTTATAAATTTAATAAATTTAGAAATGTTTAAGATAAAATAAACCATAAAGAAAAAGGAGTTTTTTATGAAGTTTACATTTGATAAAGATTTAATGGTCAAGGAAATTTCTGTAGCCCAGGAAATTATTTCAACAAAAAATGCAGGCTCTATTCTTTCTAATGTTTTGTTAAATGCATACAATAATGTTCTTACAATCAAAGCTACTGATATTAAAGTAAATTTTGAAACAACAATTCCTGTACAAATAGAAGAAGAAGGATCAACTACAATTTACTGTGATAAGTTCATGGGTATTTTGAATACACTTCCTTCTGGTGAAATTGAATTCAATCAGGTTACAAATGGAGAAGATTCTTCAGTTTCAGTAATCATCAAACCAATTACTAAAAAAGTAAAATTCCAGATTAAAAGTATGTCTCAGGAAAATTTCCCTGAAGTTAATTTTTCTGATTCACTTCCATATTTTGAAGTTCCATCAAATGATTTTAAGAAGATGATTTCTCAAACATCATTTGCAGTAAGTGAAGATGAAACCCGTTATTTTATGAACGGTGTTTATTTTGAAAAGAAGGGTGATAATCTGAATCTGGTTGCAACTGACGGAAGAAGACTTAGTTTTGCAACAAAGAATATTCTTGCAGGAGTAAATGATTTTCCTTCTGCAATTGTTCATCCAAAAATTCTTAATATCATTTACAAACATGCTCCTGAAGAAGGAAATATAGATATTTCGATTGTTGATAAAATGATTTTCTTTAAGTTCGGAAATTATAAATTTGGATCCGTACTTCTTGAAGGTCAGTTCCCTAATTATGAAAAGGTAATTCCTTCAAGTCAGGCACATACAATGATTGTTGAAAAAAGCGATTTTGTAGAAGCTCTTAAGCGTGTTGCACTGATGGTTGATAAAAAAGCAGGAAGAATGTTCTTCAATGTGGTTGATGGAGTTTTAAAAATAACATCCCAGCAGTCTGAATTAGGCAGCGCTGATGAAGAAATCCCTTGTGAATATGCAGGAGACTCTTACGTAATTGCATTAAACTATCGTTATGTTGAAGAACCTTTGAGAGTAATTGACAGCGAAAGAATTGCTTTTGAGTTTACAGAAGAAATGAAAGCTGTAACAATGAGGCCTGAACCTGCAAGTGATTATTTCCACATTATCATGCCTATGCAGAAAGAGTAGAAATTAGTTAAAGGTGCCTTTTTTATCTCTTAGCCTTGTAAATTTTAGAAATCTCTCAAATGAAAGTATTGACCTTTCCTCGAATGAAATTTTTTTCTGCGGGGAAAATGGTCAGGGAAAGAGTAATCTTCTGGAAGCTTTATATTATTCTTCATATGCTTCATCCTTTAGAACCCATAATGAAAGTGAACTGATAAAAAACGGCGAAAATGCTTTTAATATCAGAAGTATCTTCAGGGAAGAGAATGGAATAACCCACTCTACTTCAATGACTGTGGAAAGAAAGGAAAAACTTTCTAAGAAAATTGAAAAAGACGGAAAATACATTAAGGACAGAAAAGAATTAATAAATACAATGCCCTGTGTTCTTTACAGTCATGATGATATGGATTTTATCACCGGAGAACCTGAAAGAAGAAGGTTTTTTATTGATCAGTCCCTTAGTATGTATGATATTCTTTATATTGATTTAATCAGAAAATATAAAAGAATCCTCAAAAACAGAAATATTTGCCTCAAGGAAGGTAAATACGAACTGCTGGAAACATATAATTATCAGCTGGCAATGACCGGTATTGAAATTCAGGATAAAAGAAAAAAGGCTATTTTTAAGTTTAATCAGATTTTTGGAAAAATTTTTGAAGAAATTACGGGAATTGATGGTGTTTCAATAAAATATTCACCTTCCTGGCATAACGATGAAAATCTTCCTAACATTGATTTTATAATTAATTACATAAAGTCTAAATTTGAAGCAGAAAAAGTTATGCAGACTACAATGACTGGACCTCACAGAGACAGAATCAACTTTGTTAGAAATGGGGAAGATTTTGTTTCAAAAGCATCAACCGGTCAAAGAAGACTTCTTGCCCTTATTTTAAGAAGTGCTCAGGCCATTTACTACAATCAGATTTCAGGAAGAAAGCCTGTACTTTTAATGGATGATGTACTTCTTGAACTGGATCCAGACAAGAGGCAGATGCTTACGGAAAAATTACCTCCTTACGAGCAGCTTTTCTGTACATTTTTACCAGGAGAACCTTACAAGAGGTATATAAATTCTTCTACAAAGGTGTATAAAATCGTCAAAGGAAAATGGAGTATTGTTGATGAGTGACCAGTTTGAAGATTTTAAGCAGATTATTAACAGAACTTTTGAAAATATAAAAAATGATGATTTGAACCGGGCAAACACTATATATAATGTCTGGAAAGAAGTTCTTGGAAGAATTAATAATAAATTCAACGAAAATGAAGGTAAAAATCTTGCAGATCACACTCATATTACTGATTTGAAGAATGGTATTTTATTTGTTGAAGCAGATCATCCGGGGTGGATTGAACTGCTGAAAATATATAAAAAATTCATTTTGACAGGATTAAACAGGACTCTTAAGGACGTTAAAATTGAAAATCTGGCATTTAGCCTTAAAAAAAAGAAAAAAGATCCTTATGAAGTAAAAAATGATGATATACGAAGGCAAAAAGAAGAGATGATGCTCAAAATGGAAATGGAGCAGAAGATTCTTGATGAAAAATATAAAAAAAGCAGTGAAATTGATGAAAAAAAGAATGAAAAGAGGGAAATTCCTGCTGAATTAGCTTCCGTTCTGGATAACCTTAGACAAGATATGTTGACCAACGGGGAAAATAAATGTTAATATTCGCTACTTTTTAGAGTTGAAAATAATTTTTATTATATAGGAGTGGTGGACAATGAAACGTACATATCAACCAAGCAAAGTAAAGCGTAACAGAAAATTTGGTTTCCGTGCTCGCATGGCAACACGCGGTGGACGCGCTGTTCTCGCAAGAAGAAGAGCTAAGGGTCGCCATAAGCTTACTGTTTCTGACGAAAAGAAACCTTACTGATCTTCCAGGGCTTAGGGATGGATACGGATTTGTTGAATAAAGGACGTTTTAAGCGTGTAGAACATCTAAAACGTCCTGCCGACATCCAGAAAATTTTTAGAAAAGGAAATTCCAGTTCTATTTATGGTGCAAAGATTTTCTATAGGGAAAATGGCACTGAATTTAACAGAGTAGGATTTCCACTTCCGCGCGGCTATGGAAATGCTGTTGAAAGAAATAGAAGTAAACGCTGTAGTCGTGAAGCTTATCGATTTATAAAGTCACGCCTGAACACCGGATATGATATCTTGTTTTTAATTTATCCCGGAAATGACTCGTTCCTCTCGCGGTGTGATCAAATAACTAAATTATGCGAAAAAGCTGGTTTATTAAAGGCTTAAGTAAATTTCTTGAGAAAATTTTATGCCTTATAATAAGGTTTTATCAAATTTGTATCTCTCCTCTATTCCCTGGCAAGTGCAGGTTTACTCCCACATGTTCACATTATGCCCTTCAGGCAATAAAAAAACATGGACCTTTTAAGGGAGTTTTTTTAGCTGTTAAGAGAATATTAAGATGTAACCCTTACTGTGAAGGCGGATATGATCCGGTTCCAGAGTATTGGTTCGAAAAAAGGAAAAAATATGGATAAGAAAACGATACTTGCAATTGTCCTCTCGGCAATTGTTTTAGCAGTTTCTCTTTTTGTAGAAACAAAGTTTATTCTTCCTAGACAGGCAGCAAAAATGGAAGCTGCACAGGCTGCTGAGAAAACTGTAGATACTTCTGCAGAATCTTCAGAGGTAAGCGTTTCAGAAGCTGTTGAAAATTCAGAATCATCTGAAAACGTTGAAGCTGTTGTTGAAGAAAAGAAGGAAGAATTTTTCGAAATAAGAACTAACAAGGCTCTTGTAAAATTTACAAATAAGGGCGGCGATATTGTTAGTTATCAGTTGATTGAACATTTGGATAAAGATACAGGTCTTGGTGTTGAAATGGCAGACAACATAAGTTCAACAAACAGGGCCTTTTCTATTTCTCTTGGAGATAGCAAAAAAGAAATCAATGAAATATTCAATGTAAAGGAAGTGAGCAAAAACTCAATCGGTTTTTACAAGGATATGGTAATTGACGGTCAGAATGTTCGTGTTTCAAAACTTTATACATTCCATGATGATGATTACTTATTTACTCTTGATGTAGGATTTGATGCCGGTGATTCTGTTACAAATCTTTCTTATCAGTTGAGAAGTGCTCCTCAGATTGGTCCACATTTTGACAGAAAGAAAGACAGATACGAAGTTCGTGAATATATTGCAATGAACGGAAACAAAAAATTCAGAAAGAATCTTGCTTCTAAAATTTATGATAAACCTTATTCATGGGCTGGTGTTGCAGGAAAATACTTCCTTACAATCGTAAAGCCTGAAGATATGACAAAGATGTCTTCAAGAGTTGAAAGTAATGCTGATACAGCAAATGATTATCAGAACAGCCAGATTTATCTTACAAGAAATTCAATCGGTGAAAAGAAAACTGTAGACAGATATTATATTTATACTGGTCCAAGAAATGAAAAGGAACTGGTAATCTATAACTCTTCAGATAAGAACTCATGGGGTTTAGTAAACTCTAAATTTAACAATGCAATCAGAACAAGTGGTCTTCTTTCATGGATTGAAATTGCACTTAAATGGGCAATGGAAATGATTAATAAGCTTGTTAAGAACTGGGGTATTTCAATTATCCTTGTAACTCTTATCATTAAGATCCTGCTCTTCCCTCTCAACAAAAAGTCTGCAACTGGTACTTTGAAAATGCAGCAGATTCAGCCTCAGCTTAAAGAACTGCAGGACAAATATGCAAATGACAAGCAGAAACTGAATGAAGAAATGTCTAAACTTTACAAGAAAGTTGGATATAATCCTGCAAGCGGATGTCTGCCAATGATTATTCAGATGATAATCCTTTTTGCAATGTTCAATGTATTTAACAACTACTTCGAATTCCGCGGTGCAAGCTTTATTCCTGGCTGGATTGATGACCTTTCAAGAGGTGACAGTATTCTTTCATGGAAAAAGGAAATTAAGTTTATTTCTAATTTAACACAGAACAATCTTCGTCTTCTCCCATTCATTTACCTTGCTTCTCAGCTGCTTAACGGTATTATTACACAGTACGGTGGTGCTTCTGCAGGTCAGAGTAAGGGACAGATGGCATTTATGATGTATGGTATGCCACTTCTTTTCTTCTTTATGTTCTATAACGTTCCAAGTGGTCTTCTTCTTTACTGGACAACAAGTAATATCCTTCAGATGGGACAGCAGTTTATCATTAACGGTATTACTAACAAAAAAAGAAAAGAGATGGAACTTTCAGCAAAACGTGTAAACGAAAACGAAGCAAAGTTTAAGGGTGGAAAGAAGAAATCCCGTTAATTAATTCGAATATTTAGGAGTGAAAATATGACATACGAATTTGAAGCTGAAACTGAAAAAGAAGCTATTGAAAAAGCTGCAGCAGAACTGGGACTTGAAAAAGATAAGTTCGATGTAGAAATCCTTGAAACACAGAAGAAATCTCTTTTTAAGAGAGGTTATGTAAAGATTAGAGTTCATACTCTTGATACAAATGAATCATCTGAATCTGATTACAGTGTAAATGATTCAAAATCAATAAAAAACTCATCAATGATTGCAAATCCTCTTCCTCAGGACGAATTTGAGCAGAAAATCATTGAATTTGTTAACCAGATTGTTAACAAAATGGGTTACGAAATTACAGCTGAAGTAATGTTCCGTGAAGAAAAGAAAATCGGTATTAAGATTACAAGTTCAAGTTCTTCAATTCTTATTGGAAGAAAGGGAAAGAATCTTGATGCACTTCAGTTACTTGTAAATGTTTACGCAGGACATCTTGGTCGTGAAGACGTAAGAATTATTCTGGACAGTGAAAATTACAGAATCCGCCGTGAAGAAAGCCTGGTTCGCCTTGCTTACGTAACAGCAGATAAAGTTCGCCAGAAGAGATCTTCAATCCTTCTTGAACCAATGAATCCTTTTGAAAGAAGACTTATTCATACAACTTTAAATGATATACCAGATGTTGAAACCAAATCCGAGGGAGATGGTTTATATAAACAGGTACGCGTAATCTACAAAGGAGTACGCTAATTTCACTGTTTAGAAGGTATTTTATGAAGAGATTTGTCAAAACTGCTGTAATTTCAGGTTTTTTGTTTATTTCAGCCCTTTCATCTTTTGCTTTAGATGCAAAGGATGTTGTCGGCGAAAAAAATTATGAAATTCTGAAGAAAAATACTTATATCAGCACATATCAGTATGGAAAAGAGAATTATAAGCTTTCCCTGGTTCCAGATTCACCCCTGTCAAAACAGATTCCAGGCAGCTGGAATAAGGGTGAAAATCCGGTTTATGTGATTGAGTATCTTTATTTGCTGAATAAAAAAGACCTTGTTAAAAAGGCAAACGTTACTGCAGATATCAATTATTCTTCACGAGTACTCCGTTCCATTAGTACAATGAAGGGAATACAGTATTACTCAAATTCTGACAAAAAGTGGGAAACCCTTTACAAAGATGCATATACTGTGAAAAATTCATCAGATTACACCGCTGTATCAGATGATATTTACGGAAATGCAAATGGAAAGACCATTTATTGTTATTTGAAAGATAAGGGACTTGGTAATTTGTATTATCGTGTTGATTACAGACAGACCGCAGATGAAATAAGTGCCAGTTTTGACAACATTGAAGATATTTACAAGGGAATCATAAAGTGCGTTGATAAAAACAATCTTAAAATGAATATGGTTGTTATTGACTGTGGAGAAGAACTGGTTGTTTATCTTGCAGGACGCGCTGATTTCCCTAAACTTGGTATTCTTGAGACCAGAATGAATAAATCAATTGGTGCAAGAGTTGAGGCTTTGTATACCTGGTATAAAAGTCAGTTTTAATTAATAAACGAGGTAAACAAATATGAAAAAATTTTTAACAGCGCTTCTTTTTGGAGCCGTTTTGTTATCTTTTGGAGGATGTATGCCTAAATCACTTGAGGGAAAAGAAGGCCTTTTTGCCGTAATGGAAACTAGCAGAGGAGAAATTGTTCTTGAATTGTATTACAAGGATTGTCCTCTTACAGTAACAAATTTTGTTGGACTTGCTGAAGGTACACTTAATGCAGCTAATGGAAAGCATTTTTATGATGGATTACAGTTTCATCGTGTAATTTCAAGAGCAAATGGTGACAGTCAGGATTTTATGATTCAGGGTGGAGATCCAAAAGGTAATGGTACAGGTGGTCCAGGTTACAAGTTCCCTGATGAAATTGTTGATAAATATACTTTTAATAAGCCTGGTTATCTTGCTATGGCAAATGCAGGTTCTGGTCCTGATGGAATGGGAACAAACGGAAGTCAGTTCTTCATTACAATCATTCCTACAGAATGGTTAAATGGAAAGCATACAATTTTTGGTGCAGTTGTTGATTCTGACAGCCAAAAAGTTGTAAACAAGATTAAGCAGAATGATGTTATTAAAAGCGTAAAGATTTACCGTCTTGGTGATGAAGCAAAGGCCTTCACTGCAACACAGGCTGATTTTGACAAGCTGCTTCCTGGTGCAAAGAATGCAATTGTAGAAAGGAAAGAAGCTGCTGCTAAAGCTCGTATTGCTGAAGTAGAAAAAAACTTCCCTGGTTTTGAAAAAGATGAACATGGTATTTATTACAAAATTACAAAGGAAGGTACAGGTCCAAAATGCGGCGGTGGAAAAAATGTAGCAACTGAATATAAGGGATATCTTGTTAACGGTATGCTTTTTGATGAATCAGCTGGTCGTGGTCCTCTTGAATTTATTACTGATGGTGGTCAGATGATACCTGGCTATGATATTATGGTTCAGGATATGAAAGTTGGTGAAAAGCGTACAATCGTAATTCCATCTGATTATGCATACGGTGATTCTGGTATTCCACAGGCTGGTATTGAAGGTGGTGCTTTCATCGCATTCGATATTGAACTGTTGAGCGCTGAATAAATATAAACTTATTAAAATACAGGGTCACTGATTTTTTTTCAGTGACCTTTTTTTTGCAAAAAATCAATGGATAATCAGAAAAAAGAATTGGCAATCAATTACGAAAAAATTAAAGAGCTCCCGATTTATAGTCATCTGGATGATATTTGTGAAACGCTCAAAAATTCTAAAAGTAGGTTTCTGGTATTAAATGCAGAGACTGCGGCAGGAAAATCCACAGGAATACCGCTGGCACTTTTGAAAAACTTTACTCAGTCAATTTATATGATTGAGCCTCGTCGAATTGCTGCTATGAATATTGCTCACCGTGTTTCTACCCTCCTGGATGAGCCGTGTGGAAAAACTTGTGGATATCAGGTTCATTTAGATTCCATGATTTCTAAAGAAACCAGGTTTACTGTTATGACTGAAGCTCTTTTTATCCGCAAACTTCAGAATAACCCGGAACTTGAAGGCGTTTCTGTTGTTGTTCTTGATGAATTTCACGAACGCTCTTTGTATACAGATTTATCCCTTGCATTTCTTCGTGAAGTGATGGAACTGCGGGATGATTTGTATGTGATTATCATGTCTGCAACTATAAATTCAAAGAAATTAATTGCATATTTGTCAGATAATGCAGAAGGATATTCAAATTCTGTTTCCATGGGTACAGATTTTATGGTGACAGATTGTAAATCAGCAGTGCCATTTTATTTTGTTGAAGGAAAAAATTATCCCGTTGAAATTGAATATCATCCAAAAGAAACTGTTGAAAAAATAATTTTAAATCTAATTTCAGAAAATGATGGGTACAGTTCAGGAGATATTCTGGTTTTTCTTCCGGGAATTAAAGAAATAAGAAGGGTACAGAATAATCTTGAAGAATATAATTTGAGTGAAGAAATTCTGATTCTTCATAGTTCTATACCTTTTGATGAACAGAAAAAAGTTTTTAACAAGGGTACAGATTCGAAAAGAAGAATTATTTTATCATCTGCAATTGCGGAAACATCTGTCACCATTCCTGGGATAACGGTTGTAGTGGACACTGGTTTGGCCCGTTACAATATGTATAATCAGAATAATGGAATGGAATATCTTGTTACTAGAAACGAATCTGAATTTAATGCGGAACAGAGGGCTGGTAGAGCCGGACGTCTTCAGAAAGGAAAATGTATTCGTTTGTGGTCTTCATCTGAAAAACTCTTGAAAGAAAATGTTCCAGAAATACTTCGTTCTGATTTAAGCTCTGTAATTCTTGAATGCGCTGAATGGGGCGTTAGTGATTTAAAATCCCTCAGGTGGCTGGATCTTCCTTCAGAAAGTAGTTGTCAAGCAGCAGAAGAACTTTTGAAACTGCTTGGTTGTATTGATAAAGAAAAAAAGATAACTGAAACTGGAAAAGCAGTTTTGTCCTGTGGTGTAAATATTCGTACGGCATGTATTGCTTTAAGTGGAATTCCATATGAAAAAATGGAGTTATCCACAACTTTTGCCAACGATATCGAATGTGAATTGACGGGTACAGATTATGATAAGCGAAAATCCCTTCAGAATCTGCTTTTTAGGGTACAGAATGCACAGAAAATTCACAAGTTTTCCAAGCAATTTAACTTAAATTCAACAGAGTTTTCCACAGATTATGCACTTTTGGCAGGATTTCCTGATAGACTGGGAAAAAGAATTATATACAAAAAAGAGGCAAACAAAGAAGAAGTGTATTATCAATTTTATTCTGGAAAACTAGCCAGAATGGGTACAGATAAAATAACAAATTCTGAATATATTGTAGCAATCAATGTGAATGCAGGTACAGATATTGGAATGATTTATAGTTTCCGTGAAATTGAAAAATCAATTGCTGAAAAATACATTCAATCTAAAAGTTGTGAAAAAACGGACATAATTTTTGATAAAAATAAGAAGTCAATTACTAAAATAAAGCATTTAGTTTTTGGAAAAATAATTCTTAATGAAACAAAACTTCCTGTGGAAGAAAAAGATTATCTGGAAGCCTGGAAAAATCTTGTGAAGGAAGAAGGTCTCTCTGCCCTTCCCCTTAGTGAAAAGTCAAAAAGTTTTATTAATCGAATTAATTTTTATCTTAATTCAAAAGGTGATGATAATTTAAAAGAAAAATTTGAATCGTCAAAAAATAATATAGAAGATTGGATTTTTCCATTTTGTCCTGCTGATAAAAATAATAAAATTCAGATTACAGAAAAAAATGTTTATGATGCCCTCTACTGGTATTTTGATGGAAACAGGATTGATAAAGAGGTGCCGGAAACAATAATTCTGCCAAATAAGTTTAAATTAAAAATTTTGTATGAAAAACAAAATAATCAGATAATTCCTGCTGCTGAAGTTATAATACAAAAAATCTTTGGTTGCTTTGAAACACCTGAAGTTTTAGGATGTCCAGTGGTGCTGAAACTTTTATCACCGGCCCGCAGACCTTTACAAATAACATCAGATCTGTCGAACTTCTGGAAAACAACATGGCCTGAAATTTGTTCAGAAATGAAGGGGCGTTATCCTAAACACAACTGGGATTATAGAATTGCCGAAGAGGAGGATTAAATGAATAAAAAACAATGGGATGCATTTTGCAATTATAAAAGTGAATTAAAAAACTTGTGCTCATCCATCAACAAATTTTCAGAAGAACTTTTTGTATTGCAAAAAGAATCCTGTAAAGCAGACACGCCGGATTATCCTCTTGAGAATGCTGTTGTTTACAATACTTCTTATGACTCTTTTACTGAAGCTGATGAGATTAAGCTTATTGTGATTGGTGATAATCCTGGAAAAGAAGAACAATTAAATAAAAATCAAAAGTATCTTGTAGGACAAAGTGGAAGAATTGCAGAAGGATTTTTCAGACGAAATCCGGAACTGGAAATTGATTTTAGAAAAAATGTAATCATTACAAATAAAACCCCTCTTCACACTGCAAAAACTAAACATCTGAAATATCTTGAAAAAAATGGAAGTAAAGAAATCAGGGAAATCCTTCTTTCTGCGCAGATTAAAATGGCACAAATTACTGGAGAACTTCATAAAAATTTAGTTGAAAATTGTGAAGAGAATTCTTTTAAGACTCAGTTATGGATGGTGGGCTACAACGAATTAAAAGGAAAAGGTTTGTTTGTAAATTACAGGGATGAACTTAAATCCTTTTACGAAAAAAATGCTCCCCAATGCTGGGATAAAGTGTTTGTTTTTCAACATTTTTCAATGAACAGATTTTTAATTGACTTAAAATCCTACAGAAATTCAAATGAAAATTTGTCTTTAATGCAGGCTATTGAAAATCTTGGACATTTGCATAGAAACGAAATTTTTGATAAGAATTGTATTTGATAGATGGAGAATAAAATGAAAGTACATGTACTTGAAGTTCCACTTGATTATGGTGGAAAGCGCCACGGTTCTGATATGGGACCTTCCGCAATTCGTCTTGCCGGTTTAAGGGCTAAACTGGAAGAAATTGGACACACTGTTAATAAGGATCAGGATGTTATTAAGACAATTCCTCAGGAATATGTTGAACCTGGTAATAATCCAAAAGCAAAATATCTGCAGCCTATTGTTGAGTCTTGTACTGAAATGGCTGGACGTGTAGAAGAAATTTTGAATAATGGTGAGTTTCCTTTAATGCTGGGTGGAGACCATTCAATTGTTATGGGGTCTCTTGCTGGAATGCATGCCTGGTGTAAAAAACAGAATCTCAGACTGGGAGTTCTTTATGTTGATGCCCACGGAGATTTTAACACTACAGAAACAACAGGTTCAGGAAATATTCATGGACAGTGTCTTGCTGCAAGTGCAGGATATGGTTTGCCGGAATTGTGTAACATTTATGAAGCAGAAAGAAAAGTAAATCCTGAAAATATTTGTTACGTAGGATGCCGTGACCTGGATGTTGGTGAAAAAAAACTTATGCATGAAGCCGGTGTTACAGTTTTTACCGTAAGTGATATTGATAGAATGGGATTTGATGAAGTAATAAAAAAGGTAAAACTTTTCTTTAAAACCAGAGTTGATGTTGTGCACATAAGTTTTGATATGGATGCCTTTGATCCTTCAATTGCTCCAGGTACAGGTGTGCCGGTTCCAGGTGGTCTTGTTTATCGTGAAGGACTTATCCTTATGGAAGAGATGGCTGCCCTGAATATGGTTAAATCTATGGAAATTGTAGAAGTAAATCCTATTCTTGATAACCGTAATTCAACAGCAATGATGGCAGTAAGTTTAGCCGCCAGACTTTTGGGAGAAACTTTATACTGATAATCTGGATTTAGTGATTTTGTGCTGATAGATCTGAAATGAATTTAGAACAGAAGCACTTATCAATTAAAGAAATTCCCGCATCTTCCTGAGAAAATTTCTTTGTGTAAATATTAAGAATTTCTTCAGGAACAAGAGCCCATCCTGTATTGATTTTATTATCTGTATAATCAGACATACATGATAAATAAATTATTTTACAGGATGGGATTTTTATTGTATCTTCTGCAAGACAGAAAATAAAATGGTTGTCGTTTTCAGAAACCCAGTTAAGAATTTCTTCATTTATTTGACTTTGATCTTTAATGAAAAGCAGTGAGGCTTTCTGAGAATTTAATAATTCTGCTGACAACTGATTAAATTCTACATTTTCCACGTAAAAATTATTCTTCTTTAAAGCGGCGGTGATTTTAGAATCCTGTTTGCTTGAAAGACCAAAACCACAGGTAATAGCAATTGGCTGTAATTTACTGTTGATCTGGGCAATTGTTGCCTTGTGGAGAAGACCGTGTTTTTCCAGTCCCTCCCCTTCCTGACTACTGTTAAGAGGCTGCTTAAAAATTTGTAAACTGGTAAGCTTCTTTATAAGATTAAAAAGATTTGTTTCAAATATCAGATTAATCTGGTTCGAAGAAATTTCTCTGTAAAGGAAAGAAGCTTTCATTGACATTTCAAATTCAAGATTGATTTCAGCTTCGTCTAAATCCGCAAAACCGCTTGAAGCAACAATGGCCTGATAAGTTTCTATAATAGGATTTTCGGAATCTTCAAAATTATTCTCCGATTCAATTAAAACTGCGTGTGGGAGAACTTCAGTGTGAACTTCTGTTTGAACTTCAGCTTCAAACTTTTCTTCTGAGACAAGGGAATCTTCAGCCATATCATCAGCTTCCACATCCTCAGCTTCCACTGAAACTGGTTCAGGGGATGGTTCACTGGCAGAAGATAAATCCTCTACAGTGTAACTGTTATCTTCAATAAAATCCTGTGTGGCGGATTGGTCAGCCTGGACTTCTTCTTCGTAGTTTTCGGTCTGGGCTTCACTAATATCATCATCTGCACCTGGCAGCATTTCTATTGAAGAAACATTATCTGAAAAAGGTGTAGAGAACTGTTCTTCAATTACCAGAGAGTCGCATTCGAAAATTTGCTCACTATTGTTGTTGTGAATAGGAATGAAATCCTCTTCCTGAGAGGCAGTATTTGTTTCGTAAACAGCTTGGAAAGAATCAACTGGAACTGGATCAGAGTGGGATTCATTAACGGGTGCAAATTCTTCTTTGTAAGTGCTATCTTCAATAAAATCCGGTGTACCAGTTTGAGAATCTGGAATCTGATTATCGATTTTGCTTTCGTCAGAATCAGGATGAATTTGTATAAAAGTCTCTTCTTCGGAGAATTCATCACTTGTATCTTCATTGGAGGCTTCAGCAGTCACTTCATTTATATCCGCATAAGACTCTGAAGTTTCAGCTGTATTAATACTTGCGTAAGTCTCAGGAGTTTCAAGGTCATTGAAATCTGTATGCTTCTGAGCATCAAGATCATTTATATTCGTAAAGGAATCTTCATCATTTTCGATAATTGAAGTATCACTTTCGTTTGCAGGAGTTTCAAATGCCTTTGTTTCTTCCAAAGATTCATCTTCAGCTGGCAGGGGCGCTTCTGGTGAAAAATTATCTGCAGAAGATTCTTCAGTTTCGGAAATAAGGTTTTCCACTTCTGAAAAAGAATCCTGTGCATAAACAAAAGAAGTATTTTCTTCTGAAGCCTTTGCCAGAATATCATCAACTGTTAAAACTGCACCTTTAGCCTTAGCCGGTTTTGCAGGAACATTTTCATCGTTTGCCAATTCAATCTCTCCATTCATGTTTCTTACGGGTACATTCTTTTTATCAGGAACAATAGCGTAATAACCCGACTTATTTTTTGAAACAATAAAACCGTCGTTCTGCAAATCATCAAGGGCTTTTGTAACTGTATTCCGTGAAACATTCAATTGAGTAGACAAAGTTCTGACTGATGGAAGTTTTGTTCCCGCTGGAATTTCGCCAGAAAGAATCTGTTCAGAAAGTTTTGTATAGAGCTGAAAATATAGTTTTATTTTGCTGGACTGATCCAGGACGAAATTAACTGTCTTCAAAGTATCCTCGTATTAAACTTTTTTAGATGTCCCAAAACGACATTTTTTATTATATCACGTAAATAATGATTTGTTAGTGTGAATTTGATTTTTGTAGAAAATTTTATGGATCGCAGCTGTTGAAATACCGCCCTCCAGGGCTCGGTCACCCTCGGTTGCCGCTTGCGCGTCAACTGGCTTAGCCACCCTTCCGCGCTGTGCTGCCTGTATATTTGTTGAAATATCATAAAAAAAAACCGCCTGATTTCTAAAGAAACCAGACGGTTTATTATTCATAAGTTAATTAAAACTTACTTAGACTTCTTAGCTGTAGCCTTTTTTGCTGTAGAAGTTGTCTTCTTTGCAGCAGTTGTAGACTTCTTAGCTGTTGTTGTCTTTTTTGCAGCCTTAGCAGGAGCCTTTGTAGCTGTCTTTGACTTAATAACAGCCTGAGCACCAGCAAGACGTGCGAGTGGTACGCGGAATGGAGAACAAGAAACGTAGTTCAAACCGAGCTTGTAGCAGAGAGCGATAGAAGCTGGGTCACCACCGTGTTCACCACAAATACCAAGGTGAAGATCCTTGTTTACAGAACGTCCCTTAGCTTCAGCGATTTCCATAAGAGCGCCTGGACCATCTGGATCAAGTGTCTTGAATGGATCTTCATCGAGAATTCTCTGATCGAGGTAAGAATCGATGAACTTAGAGTAGTCATCGCGAGAGAAGCCGAATGTTGTCTGTGAAAGGTCATTTGTACCGAATGAGAAGAATGCAGCGTTTTCTGCGAGCTTGTCAGCTGTAAGAGCAGCGCGTGGGAATTCAATCATTGTACCGATTTCAAACTTGAGGTTAACCTTCTTTTCGTTGTTAACCTTAGCAATAACAGCTTCAGACTGTTCGCGGATCTGCTTAAGTTCGTTTACAGCTGTTACGTTTGGAATCATAATCTGAACATTGTGCTTAACATGTTCTTTTTCAAGTCTTGCTGTTGCCAGCGCAATAGCTTCAACCTGCATTTCGTAAATCTCTGGATATGTGATAGCGAGACGGCAACCACGGTGTCCGAGCATTGGGTTGTGTTCGTCGAGAGCGAATACCTTCTTTTCGAGAGTCTTTCTGTCTACGCCGAGCTTCTTTGAAAGTTCCTTGAGCTGCTTTTCATCTTCAGCCTGGATGAATTCGTTAAGAGGTGGGTCAAGGAGACGGATTGTTACTGGTCTACCTTCCATTGTCTTAATGATTTCATAGAAGTCTTTTTCCTGGTATGGAAGAATCTTAGCAAGGTTAGCCTTTCTTTCTTCTGTTGTGTCAGAAATAATCATCTTCTGGAATGCTGTAAGTTTTGGTTCGTCGAAGAACATGTGTTCTGTACGGCAAAGACCAATACCTGCTGCACCAAAGCGGAATGCGTCCTTTGCGTTCTGTGGTGTATCACCGTTAGCGCGAACTTCGAATCCCTTAACTGTGTTGCCAGAAGCTGTCTTGCGAACTGAGTTGTTGCGGATTTCATCTGCCCAGCCGAGGAATGTCTGGAGGTCACCAGAAATTGTAGCTGGAACTACAGGGATAAGACCTGCATATACGTTACCCTTAGATCCATCGATAGAGATTTCATCACCCTTCTTGAAGATCTTACCGTTGATGTTGATCTTGTCTGCACCAACGAACTGAACTGCAGCACATCCACAAACACATGGTGTACCCATACCACGAGCTACTACAGCTGCGTGTGATGTACGTCCACCTGTTGAAGTAAGGATACCCTGAGCTGCTGCCATACCGGCAATGTCATCAGGAGATGTTTCTTTGCGAACGAGGATAACCTTTTCGCCAGCCTTTGACCATTCTACAGCTTCATCTGCTGTGAATACGATCTTACCTGCACCAGCTCCTGGAGAAGCGTTGAGTGCAGATGCGATTGGCTGTGTTGACTTAAGAGCCTTAGCATCGAACTGTGGGTGGAGAAGCTGATCAAGCTGTTCTGGTTCTACGCGGAGAAGAGCCTGTTCCTTTGTGATGAGCTTTTCGCCAACCATTTCAACTGCCATTCTAACAGCTGCTGGACCTGTACGTTTACCGTTGCGGCACTGGAGCATGAAGAGCTTGCCTTCTTCAACAGTAAATTCCATATCCTGCATATCGCGGTAGTGCTTTTCGAGGCGAGCGCGGATTGTGCAGAGCTGCTTGTAAATCTTTGGATTTGTCTTTTCGAGCTGTGACAGGTGCTGTGGTGTACGAATACCAGCAACAACGTCTTCACCCTGAGCATTCATCAGGTATTCACCCATGAATACATTTTCACCAGTAGAAGGATCGCGAGAGAAACATACACCTGTACCAGATGTGTCACCCTTGTTACCGAATACCATTGCCATAACTGTTACGGCTGTACCCTTGAGAGCGCCTTCCTTGATGTTGTTGAGCTTGCGGTAAGTAATAGCGCGTGGGTTCATCCAAGAACCGAATACTGCACCAATTGCCTTCCACATCTGCTTTTCTGGATCCTGTGGGAATTCTTCACCAGCAGGCTTTCTATCTGTCTTTGAGTTCTTATAGAGAACCTTGTACTTTGATACGATTTCCTTGAGTTCTTCTGTGTTAAGGTCTGTATCTTCTTTGATGCCACGGTGAGCTTTTACTGAATCAATAACTTCTTCGAACTTATCATGATCGATACCCATTGCAACGTTACCGAACATCTGAATAAAGCGGCGGTAAGCATCCCATGCGAAACGTTCGTTATTTGTCTTTGCTGCAAGACCAAGAACTGACTTGTCGTTAAGACCCAGGTTAAGAATTGTATCCATCATACCTGGCATAGAAATAGCAGCACCAGAGCGAACTGAAACAAGGAGAGGATCCTTTTCATCGCCAAGTTTTTTGCCCATAGATTTTTCGAGCTTTGTAAGGTACTTCTTTACTTCAACATCGAGACCCTCTGGGTACTTTTCGCCTAACTTGTAGTAAGCCTGACATACGTCAGTAGAAATTGTAAATCCTGATGGAACTGGAAGGCTCAAAGGAGCTTTTGCCATCTGTGCAAGGTTTGCACCTTTTCCACCAAGTTCAGCGCGCATTGATTCATCGCCTTCTGCGTCGCCGTCACCGAAATAATAAACATATTTGGTTTTAGCCATTAATGTCCTCCATATATATATGTGGAAAAAATTATATAATTAAAAAAAATTACAGTCAACGGAGAGAGAGAATAAGTCGCGTACTTTCGGGCTTTTTAGCCTCTTTTTGACAGAGAAAATAATTTTAAAAAATAAAATATATCAATTCCGGCGTAACTTTTGAGTCGTTTTTTTGTTTAACCGGCGGTATATATTTAATGGAGAGAAAAAGGTCTTTGTTTGACTTTACATAAATATAAATGGTATACTCAGCAGATACTATTTAGGAGTTTTTCGTTGGCACGTTCACGCAGAAACAGATACATTGAAAGAAGTTTTGGATCGAATGTAATGCACGGCATTGGTTATATGTTTACCAGAATTGGCCGCTTCTTTCTTCGTGTATTTAAAATTTTTGATCAGAAATTAACAGTGATGATTGTGCCTCATTCCAAAGGTAAGGTTTTCAATATTCAGACAAATGTTTTTGCCCTCACTCTTGGAATCATAATTTTTGCGGGAGTCATTGGTTCATTTTTTTATTTCAATCAGCGTAATATTGGAGCAACAGTAGAAATCAAAAGACTTCGTGAAGAAAACCACGATACTATGGCAAGTCTGGATGAACTTCGTGATGAAACAAATATTCTTCTTCAGACAGCAAAAAGTTTTCAGTCATCCCTCAGTCAGTCACTTTCAATGCTGGGAATTGAACAGTCAAACACGACAGCAGTTTCAGATGATACAAACAGTGACCTTTCTTCACTTTTTAATACACAGGACATTACTTCAGGAACCCTCAGGGAAACAACAGATATTCGTCAGCTGACTGCTTATCTTGACAGTGCAGTTGAGCCTGTTGAAGAAATTGGACGCATGCTTGAAAGTCAGGGTACCCTTTTTCAGGATATTCCAAGCATCTGGCCTGTTAAGAATGGTATTGGTCACATTTCAATGGGATTTGGTCAGAACCTTCATCCTATCAAGCAGACCTGGTACATTCACAAGGGACTTGATATTTCCACATGGCGTTCAGGAGATCCTGTTGTAGCAACAGCAAATGGTCAGGTAGTAACAGTTGGTTACAGTGACGACTTCGGTATTTTTATCATCCTTAAACATAAACACGGAATTTACACACGTTATGCGCATCTTTCATCAGTTCGTGTTTCAAAGGGTGATACAGTAACCCAGAGACAGGTTATTGGTACTATTGGTGATACAGGTATGACTACAGGTCCTCACCTTCACTACGAAGTTCATATTGGATCTGATGTAGTGGATCCATTAAAATATATTAACTTAAAGTAGTTCAGAAAGATGGCATTTTTTAACGACGATATTTCAATCAACAGTATTCTCGGACAAGGTTCGGTATTTAAGGGAAATTTAAAGATTAACGGTTTCACAAGAATTGATGGAGACCTGGATGGTGATTTGGAAACCACAGGAAAGGTAATTGTTGGAGAAAATGCCAGAATCAAGGGAAATATTACTGCAAAATCTGTAACGGTGGACGGTGGAATCGTAAAAGGAAATATTATTGCTCCTGAGTTCGTAACCATCCATTCTAATAGTGCGATTATTGGTGATATTCAGACCAGAAGATTTAACGCAGATGACAATATTATTTTGAACGGTCACTGCATTGCCCTTTCTAATGAAAATGAATACAAGGAAGCGCAGGAGCGCTGGCAGAATGAAACTGCAATCGTTTCAAAATCTATTTTTGGCAACATAAATCATTCAAAGTCTGGTCAGAATTCCAGTGATCAGGACGATGTAAATGTTGATGAAAATCAGGTTAAAAAGCCAAGAGGTCTTTTTGCTAAACCAGGAAAAAAACGGTAATACAAATGGAATCAATTGACGCACTGGGCAGTTCCAGCCTTTATTTTCAGGCCGCTCAGGAAGCCGCAAAAGCACAAATCTCCTCAGCTAATAAATCTGAAAAAAAAGAAAACGTCAAAAAAAGCAAATTTGCATCTACTCTTGAAAAAACTTATGCAGAAGCAACCCTGCTTGAAGAAGGCCTGCCTGTAGAAATTGCAGAAATGTCTGAAGAAGAAGCGGTTGTTTTTTTAAAGGATGCTGCAGATATTGCCGCTGATGAATTAAAGGAAAAGCAGTCGGCAGACAGTTTTGCAAATTACCGCAAAAAGGTGTCGCAGTTTTTAAGATATATTTCTAAAAATAATTATGAAGTCATAAAACATCAGCGAAAAGGATTTTCCCGCAAAAACAGAAAGCCCAGGGATCCTGCTTACGAAATTCAGGTCATCAATCAGGAGCTGGATTTTGTAGCCAGAGCCTTTCTTTTGGATCACAAGGCACCCATGAATCTTTTGGCCAAAGTTGAGGAAATCAGCGGAATGTTAGTAGACTTGATGGCAAGTTAATTTTATAATTTTAATTATACTATTGTTTGGAGTTACTGATGTCTGACATTTTTGAAAACGACATTGATAAAAATAACGAAGATTTAAGAGCGCTGGAAGATGAAGATGTTGGAAATTCTTCCGGTGAACTGGAAACTTTTATTTTTCCGGATACATTATATAAATTAAAACTGGTTTATTCTTTTGAAGGAATATACGCAACTGTTCCGGATGGAATGGAACTTACTCCTGGACAAAAAGTAATCATTCCTACACGTTATGGGGATGATCTTGCTGTTGTCCTTGGTCTTTCAAAACAGCCGGTTGGAATTAAAAAGAGCGATATTGTATGCGTAAAGCGTATTGCTGAAGAAAAGGATCTTCGTCATGCAGAAGATCTTGAAAAAAAAGAGAAGGATGCTTTTAAAACATTCCGTGAAAAAGTCGAACAACATCATCTTGATATGAAACTTGTAACTGTTCACTTCCTGGTTGGAGAACCAAAGGCACTCTTTTTCTTCTCCAGCGACAATCGTGTAGATTTTCGTGAACTGGTTAAAGATCTGGTTTCAATTTTCAAAATGCGTATTGAACTGCGCCAGATTGGTGTTCGTGATGAAAGCCGCATTACCGGAGGACTGGGAGTTTGCGGAAGACCGTACTGCTGTAATGCTGTAAGCGACAAACTTCGTCCTGTAAGTATCAGAATGGCAAAGGATCAGAATCTGAGTCTTAATTCTACAAAGATTTCAGGCCAGTGCGGAAGACTTTTGTGCTGCTTGAGTTATGAAGTTGACTGGTATGCAGAAGCCCGTAAGAAACTTCCAAATGAAGGAATCAAACTGTTTTATGATGGAACAAATTTCCGGGTAACTGAAGTAAATCTTATAACATCAATGATAAAAATGATGGGTGAAGATGGTCGTCTTCTTGAAGTAAATGCAAAGCGTTTTTCAAAAGATAATCAGAACCGGTGGCATATCAACTAAAAAAAAAGAGGCGTGGTACAAAAACCGCGCCTTTTGTGTTTTTAAATAAGTATTATGTCTAGCAGCTATAAGATTATCTGAGAACTACAATTACATTATCTTCAGTTCCAGTGAATGGAGATTTACTGAAATCTGAATACATTTCAATTTGTTTAAAACCGGCTTCTTTACCAAATTTCTGAATTTCATCAGGGGTAAGAGGATAGAAAGATGAATCTTCAAGGATTGGAAGAATTCTACCGTTACCAGTTTCAATTGTCTGATTAATAATTGAATCTTTTCCTGGATTAATGATTAATTGAGTGTTTAACTTTGTACGGATACTTTCTCTAGGAGCAAGAACTATTTTTCCGCCATTCTTGTATTTGTTAAAGTTGATGAGGGAAACAATAAGAATTCCGCCTGGTGCAAGAAGCTGCTTAGCATCAAAGAAAAACTTTTTGATTAAAGTTTCTCCGTGGGTAAAACAGATTCTGCTTTCAAGAGAAGAAATAATGTTGTAAAAGCCCTTTCCTAAAAATCTTGCCATATCCAGGGTGGACATTTCAAAGAAGCGTACAGCCATAAGCTGGTTGCGTCTCCGGAGATTTGCAGATTTTAACAAATCTCTGTCAGTTTCAATCCCTGTTACATCAAGGCCTTCTTTTGCAAGGCTGTGTTCAAAGTAGCCTGTTCCGCAGTTTGTACGCAGAAGCTTTACAGGCTTTGGGAAAGTATCTATCAAATCATCATAAAATTTTTGTTGCGATTCGCTTACGACGTAAAGTTCATCGTAATATTCAACAATATTTTTTAAATATTCCATACAATTGATTATAAAGCATATTATGGAAATTGCAAAATATTTGAAACAATTTTTTAAGTAAAAAAACAAATATTTTAATTATTTTAATGGAAATTTACTCAGAATCATTTTCAAATTCGTTTAAAAGTGAAATTACCTGGTCTTTAAATTCTGCAATCTGTTCAAATTTATGCTCAGCAGCCCACTGAAGTTCATCCATTGCTTCTTTTTCCATTCCCTTTCTGGCGTAACAAACAGCTAAATCCGCATGAACAATAGAAGACAAATTGTTAATATCCAGGGAGTTTTCAAGCATTTCTATGGCTTCGTCGGTCCTGTTGTGTGTCATATAAAGTGAGCCCAGGCTTGCGTAGGCGGCGGCATTTCTTGTATTTAATTCAAGTGCCTTCTTAAAATATTCTTCAGCCTTATCATCATCAAGTTTAACTCTGTAAATCATTCCCAGCTGAAGAAGATTATCTGCGTCCGGGCTGATTTCAAGGGCCTTTTCCCTCCATTCAATTGCTGAATCATAATCTTCCTGCTGTGAATAACAGTTTGAAATATAAATATAAACGGATTCTTTTGGGAACGTACATTCTTCTTCCAGGGCCATTTCAAAACAGTGGCGGGCTTCATCAAACTTCTTTTTCTGAAAATAACGTGCGCCCTGCTGAATATCCAGGTCTCCTGCAGGAACTACGCATGAGGAAAAAGACAGTCCTGATAAAATAAGTGCCAGTAAAAAAATTGCAGGCATACATCTGTGTTTTTTGTTAATAAAACCGCTAAATATTTTTTTTGTAAAATCCATGTAGAAAATATAATTATTAATTGAAGAAAAAGTCTATAATTTATGAGATAGAATTTTTTTTCCGCAGAATTAAAATCAAATCTGGAGATGAAGATGAATTATTCAAAGTTAAAAGAGCTGGATGATTTATTCGCTAAAGAAATTAGTCAGAATAAAATTAAGGATGCTTCAATCCACGTTGAACATAAGGGAAAAGTGGTTTTTGAAAATTTTTATGGAAATGCAAAACCTCGTTCTATTTTTAAGATTTATTCAATGACAAAACCAATTACTTCTGTGGCTGCCATGGTTCTTCTTGAAAGAGGAGTGATTGATCTTGAAGAAGCGGTAAGCAGGTATATTCCTGAAATTTGTGCCAGAAATCAAACTGTAATTGTTAAAGAAAATGAAAAGGAATATGGCAAGGAAAATTTAAAGAAGTCCAGTCGGGGAAATTTGCTCAGACCCTGTGGAAAAGATGTTAAAATCCGTGATCTGTTGAATATGACTTCAGGAATGATGTACCCGAATCCCTGCGAACCTTTTAACGAGGTTAATGATGTTCAATCTGATATGGAAAGGCGCATTGCAGGGGGTGAAAAATTTGACAATACAAAAGTTGCTGTTGAATTAGCCCTGGCACCGCTTGCTTTTGAACCGGGAGAAGACTGGCTGTATGGAACAAGCGCTGATATTCTGGGAATTGTAATTGAAAAAGCTTCCGGTATGAATTTCGGTGAGTTTCTGCGGAAGGAAATCTTACAGCCTTTAAAAATGCAGGATACCTGGTTTCATATTCCTGCAGAAAAGATGAGCCGTTGGATGAAGCCTTATTCCAGAAAAGAAGACGGGCATCTTGAAGACGTTAGTCCTGAAATGCTGGCCTGGCTTGGTCAGACAGATCCTACTCAGGAAGTGATTTTTCAGTCTGGGGGTGGTTACCTCTACTCTACTCTGGAAGATTATACGAATTTTGCCCATATGCTTATTAATGGCGGAAAATTTGAAGATAAGCAGATTATTTCTCCAAAAACAATCGAGTATTTTGGAATCAGTCAATTAAATGAAAAGCAGATGAAATCTTACTGGCTGGCGGATCAGGGGTACGGTTATGCAAATTTAATGAGGGTTATGCTGCATCCGGAAATGTCAGGTCTGGGGTCTGTGGGGGAATTTGGCTGGGACGGTCTTGCAGGAACTTATTTCCTTATTGATCCTAAGGAAGAGCTGATGGTTGTTTATATGCAGCAGATTAAGGAAGGCGGCGATCCTGTTTTAAGAAGAAAATATCGTAATATCATTTATAGTTCAATTTCTTAAAGTAAGATGATTCAATCTCTTTAAAAGACTTTGTATCATTTAAAATAAGAAATCCCGGTGAACATTCAGTTTTGAAGTACGCCGGGATTTTTTTATGATTCAAAAGATTTGAACTTACTCAAATGAAACGTTAGTTACGGCAAGACCCTTGAAGTCACTTGCTTTTGTTCCCTTTGAAGTAGAACCCAGACTTGTATAAAGTTCGATAGCAGTAATCATTTTTGTTGATTCAGGGAAGAGTGTATCTGTCCATGACTGACATTCTGTATCAACATAATAAACTGCATTGAAAGGAACCTGAATATCCTTTGACTGGTAGATTGATTTTTTATCTTCTCCACGTTTGTTGTAGTTAAGAGTACCGGCGCGGCGAAGTTTGTTATCTTCTCTGTTTAATGTAAAGATTGAGAACATAAATTCTCTTTTTCCATCTTCCTTAATCTGTGGATCGAGAGGTTCCCAGTCAACGTGAATCTTAGTTACAGAGCGAACCTGAATTGGTTTTGCAAAGTCAATTCTAAGACGATAGTTTACATCTCCATCCTTCTGAGCCTGAGCCTGAACGATGATTGCCTGTTTTCCAGAAGGGGCTTTACCCTTTGTTTGTTTTCCAGCTACGCCGTCAGCTTCAGCGGTAACAATGGAGTCTGGTGTGAAAAGCAGGTTTGCGGTGGTTTCGGCATAAACTGTTGATGCTAAAAGTCCTGCAGCAGCTATAACAGCAAATAAAGCTTTTTTCATTAATTAATTCCTCCTAAAAGCAATATAAGGTAATTATAAATCACATTTAGCATAAATATACGGATAATTTTTCTAGTTTTTACTTAAAAATTTTTACTAAAATAAACATAGTAAAGAACAATAAATTTTTAGGTTTTTTTTGCCCACAAAATAACAAATAATTAAGTCAAAATCAGAGGTAAACTTTTTAAAGGAGTAAAGACGTGCCTACTACAAATAGTAAATTGACAGGACGTGAACAGGTTACAAGAGTTGTATACTGGATTTTACGCGTTGTGTCTGTTTTTTATGTATTATTCCTGTTTTTACCAAGTGTAAATCCAGCTCGTATTACATTAAACATTAACAGAAATCACTCGTTATTAACATCAGGATTTTTCTACAAGGTATTAACTGATGGTATGGGTCGCGGCATTCAGAAGGGTTGGATGTCACAGCAAGCATTAACAATTGACTTCCTTGCAAGTATGGCTTGTTGTATTGGTGCTATTCTTGCCGGATTTGGTGGATGTGCATCAGTAGGTAATAATAAACTGAGAAGATTTGCATCCTTTTTCTCAATTGGAGGCGGTGCTCTTGGTGCAGTAAGCGTATTTGGAATTCTTAAAGCCAGAAATATTCTTGCTGATATTGTAGCTGCAAAACCTTCTTATGCAGATAAGACAAATGTAAATTACAGTAACACAAATATTATTCTGTTTGCTGTTATTGCAGGACTGATTCTTTTCCTTGGACTTTTAGTACTTATCCTTAATAAGAAACCTGAAAAGGATGAAAAGTTTGAAATTGAACCTAAGTACAGACTTTTCCTTATGTTCATGCCATTTGCAATTCTGGTATTTGTATTCAGTTATCTTCCACTTTGGGGATGGCGCTATTCATTCTTTGATTACAAAGCTGGTCAGACTCTTTCAATGCAGAACTTTGTTGGTTTCAAATGGTTTGTTGCCCTTGTAAAAGATCCTGCTTATGCAAAACTCGTTGGACGTGTAATGATTAATACTCTGGCAATGTCAGGTATTGGTCTTCTTACTTCATGGTTGCCAATGGTATTTGCAGTATTCCTTTCTGAAATTAAGAGTTCAAAAGTACGTCGCTTTATTCAGACTTGTACAACACTTCCAAACTTTATTTCATGGGTACTTGTTTACGCTGTTGCTCTTGCAATCTTCAGTACAGACGGATTCCTTTCATCATTCATGGTACAGAACGGTTTCTGGGAACAGGGTAAAAACCTTCTCATGAGCGCAAAGGGTACATGGTTTAAGATGTGGGCCTGGGGTACATGGAAGGGCCTTGGATGGAGTGCAATTATCTATATTTCTGCAATTTCCGGTATTGATCAGCAGCTCTACGAAGCAGCAACTGTTGACGGTGCAGGACGTTTCCAGAAGATGTGGCATGTAACTCTTCCAGAACTTATTCCAACATATGTAGTACTTTTGACACTCCAGATTGCAGGTATCCTCAGCAATGGTATGGAACAGTACTTTGTATTCGAAAATGCCATGAACTCAAACTCAATTCTGGTTCTCGACCTTTATGTATATAAGATTGGTATTGGTAGTGGACTTATTCCTCTTTCAACAGTTGTTGGTATGCTTAAGTCTGTTGTTTCTGTAGTATTACTGTTCATTGCAAATAACATCTCTAAGATGATTCGTGGAACTGGTGTAGTATAATAAAGGAGAATAGAGAAAATGAAAAAGACATACCTTAAACCAGAAGATGTAATATTTAATTTCTTCAACTATTTATTCTTCTTTCTGTTTACATTTATTTGTATATTCCCTTTCTACTATCTTTTCATTAATACAATTTCAGATAATGAAATGGTACGGAAAGGTATTATAAACTTTTATCCAAGAGGACTTCATTTAAAGAACTATCTTGCTCTTCGTTCCATTAAGGATTTGGGCAGGGCATTTATGGTTACTCTGGGAAGAACAGTTATTGGAACTTCTTTAATGGTTATGGCATCTGGATTTGTAGGTTACCTTATGACAAAGAAGGAAATGTGGGCAAGAAAATTCTGGTACCGTTTCCTTATTATCACAATGTACTTCAATGCAGGTATCATCCCTTGGTTCATGACAATGCAGATGTTAGGCCTTACAAACAATTATCTGGCTTACATCATTCCTTCAATTGTTGCTCCTTACAACATTATTCTTGTAAAGACATACATTGAAGGTATTCCTGGTGAACTTGAGGAATCAGCATCAATCGACGGTGCTTCTTACTGGGTTATCTTTACAAAAATAATCTGGCCTTTGTCAAAACCAATTCTTGCTACAATTGCAATTTTTGGTGCAGTAGGTAACTGGAACAGCTTACAGGATTCTCTTATCCTCATGCAGGCTGAACCTAAGTTGTTTACTTTGCAGCACATTTTGTACAACTACCTGAATAAAACATCAAACCTTGGTGCATTGATGAATTCCGGTACACAGATTACTGATGCAATGCGTGCTTCTCTGTATAATACTAAGGTTATTAAGTACACCATTTCTATGGTAACTGCTATCCCAATTCTGGTAGTATATCCATTCATGCAGAAGTACTTTGAAAAAGGTATTATGCTTGGAGCCGTTAAGGGTTAATTTTTGGCTAAAATGTTTTAACATAAGACGTTTTCACGAAATTTAAAAAATGGATTCGTCAGTTTTTAAATTGTTTGTTTCAGCAGGAGGAATTATGAAACAGATTACTAAAATCGCAGGAAGTTTGATTCTTGCAGCTGCAGCTGTTGGATTAACAAGCTGTGGTGGAAACACTGGTAAAAAAGGTGAAACTGTAACTTTACAGGTTTACGACCAGTTGGCTAACTACTCTGGTGAACAGATCGGTTGGTTCGGAAAGATTATGGAAGATAAATTCAATGTAAAATTGAATATTATTCCAGAATCTGGAAACACTTACACAACACGTATGGAAAGCGGTAACCTTGGTGATATCGTAATCTGGGGTGCTGATGGAGATGACTATCTCGATGCTGTTGATGGTGGATACCTTCTCGACTGGGAAGAAGATGACCTTCTCTCAGAACACGGTGCTTACATTAAGGATCACATGCACCAGGCTCTTGAAAAGAACCGCGAAGTATCTGGAACAGGAAAAATCTACGGTTTTGGACACGGTGTTTCAACATCTTCAAAGGACCGCCAGGGATTCTTCTATACATGGGATATCCGTTTCGATCTTTACCAGCAGCTTGGTAAGCCAGAAATCAAGAACTACGATGACCTCGTAGAACTCTTTAAGAAAATGAAGGAAATCTGTCCAACAGATGACAACGGAAAGGAAACATATGCACTTTCACTCTTCCCAGACTGGGATGGTAACATGGTAATGTTCGTTAAGTCTCTGGCAACAGCTTATGTTGGTTGGGATGAATTCGAATTTGGTCTCTATGATCCAGAAACAGGTATCTACCACGACTGTCTTGAACCAAACGGCGAATATATCAAGGCAATGCGCTTTATCAACAAGCTCTATCAGAACAACCTTCTCGATCCAGACAGCATGACACAGAACTACGATGCAATGTCAGAAGACTACCAGAACGGTACAGCATTCTTCAACATCTTCAACTGGATGGGTTCAGGTGCTTATAACACAGACGCTCACAAGGAAGCTGGAAAGGCTATGTATCCAATCCGCCCAGAAGAAGCAAAACCAATCGTTTACGGTCAGTCTGTATTCGGTTCAAACCGCATCTGGTCTATCGGTTCTAAGACAGAATATCCAGAACTCTGTATGGAGATCATCAACTGGCTCTGTACTCCAGAGGGATTCATGACATCACTTTATGGTCCAAAGGGTGTTACATGGGACTATGATGGAAACGGCAAGACATACTTCACAGAACTTGGTAAGAAAGTTCAGCAGGATCAGAAGACAATTATGCCAGCTCCATACTCAGGATCATACCAGGATGGTTCATTCCAGATGAACAACATCACATGGGCACAGGATGCAACAAACCCAGATTCAAATGGTGAAACATACAACAAGGATCAGTGGGCAAGCAACGCATTACCAGCTCAGACTCAGATTGAACAGGATTGGCGCGACTGGGCAGATGCAGTTTCTGTAGAAGACTACCTCGGAAAGGGTAAGTTCGTAGTTGCTCCAGGTTCAGCATTCTCTATCGGAACAAAGGACGAAGACCTCCAGATGAAGGCAAACCAGATGCAGACATGTATCAAGACTGGTACATGGAACGCTCTCTATGCTAAGTCTGATGCAGAATTCGATTCACTTGTTGCTAAGATGACAGAAGAAGCTAAGGGTTACGGATACGCTGACCTCAAGGCTTGGGCTGACGAACAGGCAGCACGCAGAAAGGCAGCTGAAGACGCAGCAGCTGAGTAATTTCAACTGGTGTTCTAAAGCAGTTTAACTGTTGAACTAAATCCGCTTAAGTTTCGGCTTAGGCGGATTTTTTTATAGATGAATTTACAATCTAAGTGCAACAAAAGAAAAGACTCATAAAATCAACTATAATGGTGTTTGTTCAAGACATTATTACAGGAGATAATATGAGTCAGTACAAACATCT
>JAEEGH010000454.1_pt1 | contig 165573 bp, 126 predicted proteins | sample 9134181 | NCBI WGS metagenome assembly JAEEGH01 (sample SAMN16246544, study PRJNA631951) | gut metagenome | biome: gut microbiome; feature: rumen; material: DP-attached | host: Bos | place: Iran: Karaj | collected 2018-10 | reverse complement strand
TTCGGGTTCCTGAATTTGAACGATGGTTCTTTTTTCGAGAATCTTCAGGTTGTTTATGAGCAGGCAATAGAGAATTTTGAAGATATATCTAAGATCAGGGTCGGCATGAGCGTTAAGGTAGAAGGTACTTTAGTACTTACTCCCGAGAACCAGCAGCCTTTCGAAGTTAAAGCTACAAAGGTAGAGGTCCTTGGTGACTGTCCCGAGAGTTATCCCATCCAGCCTAAGAGACACACAAGGGAATTCCTTCGTACCGTGGCACACCTTCGTCCCCGTACAAATCTTTTCAGTGCTGTATTCAGGGTAAGAAGTGTGGCTGCAATGGCTATCCACACCTATTTCCAGGACAGAGGTTACTTATACGTTCATACTCCTCTTATCACATGTGCTGACTGTGAAGGTTCAGACCAGATGTTTAAGATTACTACTTTAAACATGAACAACCTTCCTTTAACACAGGACGGAAAGGTTGATTTTAAAGAGGATCTGTTCGGCAAGCAGGCGTTTATCACCGGTTCAGGACAGCTTCAGGGTGAGACCTTTGCCATGGCTTTCGGAGATATTTATACTTTCGGTCCTACATTCAGAACTGAGAATTCCAACACTCAGACACATGCTAACGAGTTCTGGATGATCGAGCCCGAGATGGCTTTTTGCGATCTTGAAGGTCTTATGGATATCGAAGAGGAGATGCTCAAATTCATAGTTAAGTATGTAATGGAGAAATGTCCTGAGGAGATAGAATTCTGTGACAAGTTCGTATCAAAGGGTCTTAAGGATAAGCTCAATGCTATAGTAAATGCCAAGTTTACAAGAATCTGCCACCATGATGCCATCGATCTTTTAAAGAAAGCTGATGTGAAGTGGGAATTCCAGCCCGATTACGGCGAGGATATTGCTAAAGAGCATGAGAAGTACCTGGTTGACTACTTCAACGGTCCGGTATTCGTTACCAACTGGCCTAAGGAGATCAAGGCTTACTACATGAAAGTTAACCCCGATAATGCTACCGTAGCTGCAGTAGACCTCCTCGTTCCCCAGGCAGGAGAGCTTATGGGCGGAAGCCAGAGAGAGGAAAATCTTGATAAGCTCCTTGAGAGAATGGACGAGATGGGAGTAGACAAGAGCGGTATCGACTGGTATCTTGATACACGTAGGTACGGCGGATGCGTACACAGCGGTTTCGGTATGGGATTTGAGCGTCTTATCATGTACTTAACAGGTGTTGAGAACATCAGAGACGTTATACCTTATCCCAGAACACCTAATAACTGCGAGTTCTGATCGGATAGTATTAGTGATTATTTACGGTCGGGCGGAGCATTTTCACGGTATAAAACACAACGTCGCTTAGCAGGGATATACTAACGGCCATACTCATATTACGGCTGCGGACGCTTGCAATCGGTCGTCCGCCCGATGCCGGACGACCTTGGGCTACGCTCAAAAATCAGTTTGGTAAACTGATTTTTGCCTTGCCTTCATATTCGTCTGACCGAAGTATATCCGCTGCATGCTTATGGTTTTATCCCATGAAAATGCTCCACCCGACCTTATTTTGTATCATCTAGAGCAAAGCGAATGATCTTAACACGAATTATATTATTTATCCGGGGAGATAAAGGAAAATGGAACTAAATGAAAAGACACTTAAAGTTAATCCGATTTTTGACGGAAAGATCATACATGTACATGTGGATGATATAGAGCTTTCAAACGGAAAGCCAGGATACAGGGAAGTGGTAGAGCATCCGGGCGGAGTATGCATAGCGGCTCTGACTGAAGATGGAGAGCTTTTGTTTGGAAAGCAGTTCAGGTATCCGTTTAAAGAGGTGTGCCTGGAGCTTCCGGCAGGGAAACTGGAAAAGGGTGAGGATCCTTTTGTGGCAGCACAGAGGGAGCTTAAAGAGGAGACCGGATGTACCGGCAAAGACTGGGTATCTATGGGGAACATGTATCCAACTCCCGGTATCTGCTCCGAGATAGACAGGCTTTATTTCTGTCATGTGGATAAGGAGTCCGACGGACTTGATCTGGATGAGGATGAGTTTATAGAGCCGTTAAGGATTCCCTTGGAAAAGGCAGTAGAAATGGCCATGAACGGAGAGCTGCCCGATGCCAAAACCCAGCTTATGGTGCTTAAAGTGGCGAGGTTTCTTAAATTGTCATTCTGAGCGGAGCGAAGAATCTTAATAATTTCTATTAAAAGTAAAAATATTTAACAAAACTATTGACATTTTTTACTTTTTAAGGCATAATAACCCCACATGGGCAAAACTGGAGTGATTCAGTGACGCAAAGCTTGGAGTCAAAGAAGTCTTTGATAGTTCGGCTGCAACATTTGTTGCAGTTATTATTTTACCAATTAAGTAAAACGATTTACAAGACACCACGGAAGCACTCATTATATGCCACTAGAAGAAGGAGAGGACAGGAAAATGAACTACAGATCCCAAAAGAGCAAGATAGTAACAATGTTACTGGTTATATCAATGGTTTTTTCATTGATACCTGTGAACAGAAATGATGCAAAGGCAGCACAAAATGCCGCGAACGGTGTACAGAATGGGTTGTCTTTAAGCAGTAAGGTTGATAGTGAGTGGGAAGGATATCACATTACCACGTTTACAATAACGAACTCCGGTGCCGAGACAGTACAGGATTGGTGTGTTGCATTTAAATATCCGTATGAAATCACAGAGATATGGAATGCGGAAATTGTTGATCGATATGACGGATACTATATTATCAAAAACTTAGGATGGAACCAGGATATTTCGGCCGGTTCTCAGATTGTATTTGGCTGTGTTTGTGAGAATGCAGAGGGAGTAACGAATAGTATTGCGCCTTCCGAGATTGAGTTCATCGGTGAAGAACAAATTGACAATGCCTGTGATTATAACTGCGAATACAGAGTCGCTAATGATTGGGGACATGGATTTAATGCAGAACTGATTATTACGAATAAATCAGACCATGTAATAGAGGACTGGTCTGTTGAATTTGAATTTGACAATAATATTAACTCGGCTTGGAATGGAATTGTTAAAAAGCATGAGGGAAATCATTATGTAATAAGTAATGCCGGTTATAATCAGAATATCAGTAAGGGGCAGTCGATTTCTGTTGGGTTTAATATATCTAATGGTACAAGTGCCAATAAACTTACCGACTGTATATTAAGAAGCTATAATTCTAATTCAAAACTTGATATTATTTCCATTTCGGATAACGAACTTTATACCAATGAGGAAGGATTGTGTAAACTTAAAATTGGATGCAGCAGTTTGAATGGTACACTTGACCGAGCTGAAGAAGTGACATCTTTTGATATTAAAGTGTACGATAAGAATAATGTATTGGTTTTCTCTAATGATATCTTTAAAACTGCAGATTGGAATACAGGAAATATTGGCTTGTCCTTTGGAGAGAACACTGTTATAATTACAGCAAGAATTGGCTGTATGACCGATACAAAAATGATCAAAGTTTATCAGGATTCTTTGGAATTATTCCAATATCTGAATGTTGATTGGGAAGACCCGGACGGGGATACTTTACCTAATTATATAGAAGAATATTTCGGAACGGATAAGTTCAAAGCGGATACCGATGGAGACGGAGTCAGTGATTTTGATGAATTGAACTATTTCGGTTATGATCCGAAAAACCCGGATACCGATGGCAATGGAATCAGTGATTATGATGAGGATTGCGACGAAGATGGACTTATAAATGGCTATGAATTGAGCATTGGCTCTGATCCGGTGTTTGAGGATACAGATGGAGATGGCCTTCGAGATAAAGAGGAAATAGACTTTGGGACTTCGCCTATCATGGAAGATACGGATGGGGATGGAATCAATGATTATGATGAATACAGATTTTCTAAACTTAACGTAGAGTATGATGAAGAAACCGGACTTTATACTTGTGTATTTAATGCAGAGGAATATATGGATGATTATGATCCGGCGGTAGTTCCTACCATAAAGATCAAAGGTGATAAAAAAGCCATATTGACTTTTGAGATGAATCTTGTAGAGCACAGTTTATATCTGAACTATTCTATGACGGGCTATATGGGCTCTGCATATGATTTTAAAACTGACGGAGTGATGAGCGAAGCCGAGTTAACATATACATATAATACGGATTATATTGACGAAGTGATGCTTTCAAGTGAGGATTTTTGTCCCACAATTTATTATTTTAATGAAGAGACTACGATGATAGAAGAAGTTCCAGGACAGGTTTGGGAAGGAAACAGGGTTACTGTTAAGTTGGAGCATTTTTCTTCATATGTACTTGCTAATAAAGCTGACCTTGTCAAAATGTGGAACAAAGTGTTCGAAGCCGAAGAATCGGGAAATGAAACTACTGAAAGAAAGCCTAATGATATAATATTTATCATTGACAGGTCAGGAAGTATGAGTTGGAACGATACTAAAAATATCCGTGCTGACTTATTAGATGACTTATGTTACAGGATTAAGGAAGAGGACAGGGTAGCATTATATGGTTTTGACAATTATCTGAGAGATTATTCCAATGGCTTTTTGAATAGTAAAACAGATATTAAAAACGCTATAAACAAATTTAGGGCCGGAAGCGATAATGGTGGAACATATTTAAATCAAGCGATATATGCAGCCAGAGATTTATTTAGTACATCCGGAAGAGAAGAAACAAATAAAATAATGTTTATTCTTACAGATGGTGAGACTCATGACAGTATAGGTCAGAACGATCTTGAAAATATAGCAGGAATGGGTATAAATATTTATACTGTAGGAATGGGTAGTGTAAATGAAACATATCTTAAGGGAATAGCGAATAGTACTAATGGAGATTACTATTATGCAAAGGATATTACTGCGCTAAAGCTTTCATTTGATAAATTTGAAGAAGAAGTGATTGATGATGGAGATATAAATGATGATAATTTGCCTGATTGTTATGCAAGAAGTATATGTGCTGGAGATCTGACAACATATGAGGGAACACATTTGTTTAGTGTAGGTTACCATGATGAGGGATGGGAAGATATATATAATGAATTGCAATCAAGTGCGGATTATGATGAAGATGGGCTATTGAACGGTGAAGAAATCGAAATATATATTTGGGGAGGCAGACCTTGGGTAAGGTTTAATAGTAATCCGGAATTGATAGATACAGATTGTGATTTGATATCTGATTATGAAGAAGTAAATTTATATGGCACGGACCCTAAAAAACCAGATGCAATATTGGAAGCGGAAGAATGGAGATTTATTTCAAATTATAAAAATTTCGAATCAGGAAAAGAGTACGATAGATATATTAATAAATCAAAATTAGAGATTTTATTTGATTATTATGTTAATATATTCGCTGGAGGGGAAGCATTTATTAAAGTAAGAATAAAGAAAAGTTTGTATAATGTGTTTAAAAATCATGCGATAGAGATTGATAATGATCGGTTGTTGTATAAAAAATTGGATAATACTTCTTCCGTCATGGATGCTGACACCATTTCTAACATATATACTGTTTTTGCGGATTCTTTGCCGTTTATTCAGGTGCCTGCAAAAAGGTATATAAAGGTTAAAGAATTAAATGCGCTTCTTAAAAGTGATATGATAGAGGCAAATAAATTAAAACGCATAAGTAAATTGCGTGATTTATCACAGTATAAGATGAAGGAATTGAGAAAATATGCAGACTCTTTAAAAGAACAGTTTAATAACGCATTTTCTGGAAATAAACTTAATGATAGAATAGAAAAAATAGGGAAAAAACTAATTATTATTTCAGGGATTGTGGAAATATGGACTGCAGGTGATGAGAATGCGGCGGGATATTCAGCAGCCAAAAACTGTACTAATATTTTAAAGATGTTAAAAAAATCTTCCGACAAATATGTTCGAGAAGGTGCCCAACAGATTCTTAATCAAATTAATAAAGAATCAGATTGGTGGAAAAATGATGCCAGTGAATATCTTGAAATAGCGGGGGGTACCGCACTAGATTATATTGTATTCTATCAATTGAGTAAATTAGGAATAAAAGGGGTTATTATTGATTTAGGAATCTTTATTTCTAAATGTGTTATAGGTGATGCCATAGAGGCTCAATGGAAGAATGCGTTTGATGTGGAAATTGTAAACGGAGTGTATTCGGCTATTAGCAATAGTTATCAAGGAAACTATAAAGCATTATCTGATGAGAATAAAATCTATGTATATGAAGATGAGAAAAATAAGGATATAATAAATTTTTATAGTGCTAAAGATTTTCTTAGAATCGGACGATTGTATTGTGAAGAAGAGTTCGAAAAATATTTAGAAGATGATAGCCTTTTCTTCAGCGATTCTAGTGGTTTTGACACGGATGAAAATACATATACAAATACAATAAGAAACATCTATAGACTAAGAGGCTATTATGATTAATTACAAAAGAAACAGAATGATAACAGAATCTCAATACCATAGGCGGATATGCTTATTGCCATTGATAGCTGCTAGTCTGTTAGCATTGTGGTATGTAATAATGAGTATTAAGACATCTATTGATGAGAGCAGAATGATATTTGATATCTCAGATCCGATGGATTTGACAGCAATAATAATATTTATATCCTTCCCGTATTTAATCTATTTGTTGGTCAGAAATGATATTCGTGCGAGATTATACAAGAAAAAAGGTATTCCGATTAATGGCAATATTGTTGCACAAACTCCATTACGAGGGGGAGAACGTGGCCAACAAATACATTTAATAATCGAATTTGTGGAAGATGGCAAAACACGAAAATATTATACTCAAAACTATGCAAATGATCCAGATTATGTTTTAAAAAGTACTAACTGTATGATTTACAAATATAGGAATCGATATATTGAAAATGATTTTTCTTATCGTGAAAACGACAGCGATTCATATGTGAAAATTATGCATATAAATAGCATTAGCCCTAAAGAAAGAAAAAAAATGAAGGAATTTGTAAATTGATTGAGTATAAGTATGAAAAGGGAATTACATGATGAAAAAAATATTAGTATTGATTGTATTATTGGGGATAATTCTAGTAGTATCTGGATGTAATAGAAATGAAAATGGTGAAGTTATCAATAATTCAGATAGTGAAAATGATGATAAAATATCGACAGATGGTACTGGTCAACTTGAAAATACTAATGAAACAGAGGGAATTGAAAATGTTATAGAATATATAGAATGGGTTGATCAAAGCAAATTAAACATCGATATAAATAATTACATAATACTAGAATCAAATCTCCAATATGTTTTGGCATCAAATAATAAAATAGCGGAAAAAACCAATGATGGGGTATATGAAATTGATATGACATCAAAAGGAACAGTTTTATTGTTTAATGGCGAAAACGTTAATGAAAAAGATGTTTTGTGGATAGAGTTGTCTTCAGCTTATCCCGAATGGCGAGAGACTGTTAAAAGGACGGATATACCGGATTGTGTACTCACTATCAAGGGGGGAAAAGTTATTAGAACCTCGGATCCTACAGATTACCTTAAAAAGGATTAACCTCAACTCGTTGGGGATGTTGAAAAAATGTTCTTGATAAAAGTATCGGTAAAGAATAATATGATTCGTTACGTTTTTGGCGATGAAGATGTGCAAATAGTCTGCCTTTTAAACGACGAAAGTACCCAGACACCTTTTCAAAAATATTTAAGAAATATAACAATTTCATAGAGGTACAATGGTACCAAAATGCGGTACCTAAATGTAGGAGTGGCGAATAATCTTAATAAAAATATAAGGATTACGGATATATCCGGGACTTGATTTTTAATGATAAACCTGATATTATTAATATGTAATAGTATCAGGTTTTTGTATTTGTTGTTTTGGAGGTTTTGTATGGACAACAAAGGACGGGTAGAAGTTATTCAACAGGGGAATAATGAATCCGATCGTAAGTTTGCGATTGCCATGGTGATAGCTGTTCTTGTAGTGGCAGCTTTTATGTTATTCTTCTGGTTGGGATATAGCAATGCTAAACAAGAAACCTATAACAGGGAGATGCAGGAGTATTATGAGTCTAAGATCCAAGAGACAGGAGTAAATACTGAGTTGGATTTTAATAAAGCAGAATGATTACAAGGAGGTAAGCATATGGATGTTGGTGGAGTATTAACAGTCACCCTGTCGGATGCGAAGACACGCAACGATATTGGTATGGCTATCTTAGCAAAGCAGATGGATACTGAGGAGCAGGCAGGTGTAGCGATGATCGATATGATGAACAAGAGCTTTATGGAGAAGAGTGTTAATCCTAAAGTTGGCGGCAATATCGATATCAGTATCTGAAAGAATGTAAGCGGACCCCGTTCTAAAAAGGACGGGGTGTTTTTATTTTATATGCAGTTTAGTATGATGCTGTTTTAAGTGACGTTTTTGATAAAAAGAGGGAAAAAAGCAGAAATCCGGGACAGGAGATCTATGCCGAAAAGCCCATAAAATAAGGGGTTGTGAGCATTTGTATAAAATTTTTGAAATTTTTTAAAAAAAGTACTTGATTTTTTTTGAAGACGGGTATATAATATCGCTTGTGCTTGTGAAAAACAAGAAACGCACCTTTAGCTCAGTTGGTAGAGCACCTGACTCTTAATCAGGGTGTCCAGGGTTCGAGCCCCTGAAGGTGCATAACAGAAAACCTTGAGATGAAAATCCCAAGGTTTTTCTTTTTGCTTATTAGATTTCTTTTTGTCTGTAGTTTTTGTTATTATTTCCGGTATTATTCTTGTCAGCCTGTCAGCATTTTTGTATTATCGTTCGATTTTTCCCTGCGTGCCCTGAATGCGGGAAGTGCGGCTCTGCCTTCCGGCGTTACCGGCTTTACCCATTTACCGTTGTGCAGATGGATCTGCATAAGGATGTAACGTATGGGCTCATCTATATAGCAGCATATAAATACCAGATATGTGGGTGCTCCGATGACCATGCCGGTTATCCATACAAGCGGAACTACCATCAGCCACATAAATACTATCTCAAGGACGGTACCGTATACAGCTTCGCCTGCGGATCTGAAGGTGTCGTTCTGCGTCCAGTTACCCATTCTTATGATGGCAAAAATGGCATATATCACAATGAACTGGGTAGCGATCGTAAAGCTTTCCCCTTCGAGATTGGCCAGGGTGAGGATAGGAGCGTGAAGTGCTATCAGCAGAACTCCGACAAAGGCTATAAAGCCCTGACACAGATATACGATCCTCCAGGCTCTTTTATATGCGGTCTCGAGATTGCCTGCGCCGACCTCCTTACCTACCAGGATGGATGAAGCATTTGAGAACCCTGCAAAGAATCCGATAACCAAACCTTCTATGGTCCTGAAGAGTGCGAGTGCTGCAATGGCATCATTGGTCTGTCTTCCCATTACAACGTTTATCATCATGTTTCCGACACCGATCAGGACTTCGTTCATGATTATCGGGAAACATTTTTTGAAATATTCGGGAGTCAGTCCCTTGCGGCCCGAGAAGTGTTTTCTAAAGGCAAATAGGAACGGGTGTCCGTTTATCTTAGCTAAGATTATGATAACCGCGATGTTGCAGAACTGTGCTATAAGTGTGGCAAGTGCTGCTCCTTTTACGCCCAATGCGGGGGCTCCGAGATTACCGAATATAAGCACCCAGTTCAAAAATATGTTGACGCCGACCGAAGCGATCGAGCCGTATAACGGGATACGTACTCTTTCAGTACACCGGAGGAGCACTGCCATAGCCATGGAGAATACCATGAGTATATAGGAGAAGCCGATGATCCTGAGATATTCAACACCTATCGCCTGGATATCCGCTTTATCCGTATAGAGCTGCATTACCTTTTCCGGGAAAAGTACAGCCATTCCGCAGAAAACAGAGGCAACTACCATCATACAGGTGAGGGTCAGACCGTAAGCACGGTTTAAGCTGTCTTCGTCTTTTGCTCCCCAGAACTGGGATATGAAAAGCATACCGCCGCCGACAAAGCCCCAGTAGCCGGAAAACATAAGTGACGAAAACTGGGCGCACAGACCTACAGCTCCGAGTTCGTTCTGCCCTATTGATGAGATCATCATGGTGTCTACCATGGATGCGGTAGTGGTGAGCAGATTCTGCAGAGCTACAGGGATAGCTATTACACATATTCTTTTTATAAATGTCTTCCAATCGAAGGGTTCTTTTGCTGTGTTCATGGCATCCTTTCATTTATCCTAAAACGTATAGGGTGAGTATAGCACATAAATCGTTGCTTTTCCATGGTTTTTATTGACATTTACGGTATAAAACGATAATATTTGTTTGATAAGGATTTGGGTTGGAAAAAGATCCTAATGACAGAGTTGACAAAGCCTTCCCCTCGAGGGGAAGGTGACCGAACAAAGTGAGGTCGGATGAGGTGTTGATGGCATACAGGAACATATCTTAGGATGGATATGGGAGGGTTTATGAACAGAATAGTTTTCGATGAAAAAAACAGAATATTTAAACTGGATACACCCGGATCGAGCTATATGATAAAGATAGCTGATGAAGACGGCTTTTTACTGCACATGTATTATGGGAAGCGTCTGGGCAGCACCCTTACGGATGATCTGTGCAGACTTCTGCAGCATCCATTTGTACCGTCGAAAAATGAACGTGAGCGTGCATCGTTTATGGACTGCGCTCCTTTTGAATATCCGTGCCACGGCCTCGGGGATTACAGGGATGACGCTTTTGCAGTACTTAATAAGGACGGACATACTGCGACGTCATTCAGCTACAGGTCACACGAGATATATAAGGGGAAACTGGGGATAAAGGGTCTCCCTGCTACATTCGGTACTGAGGATGAATGTGAGACCCTGGAGATAACGGGATGTGATCTCGCAAACGGGTTGATGATCACGTTGTACTACAGTGTGTTTTACGATAATGATGCCATAGCCAAAAGTGTGAGGATAACCAATACAGGTATTGAGACTATAAAGCTGACCAAGGTATTGTCAAGTTGCGTAGACTTATATGGCGAGGATTATGATACGATATTCTTACACGGCTCCTGGGCCAGGGAAAGGATCATCGACAGGAAGCCTTTGGGATACGGGAAGCATTATGTATCATCATTAAGAGGCGAGTCAAGCCATCAGGAGCATCCGTTTATAGGACTTGTTGCAAAAAATGCTGATGAGGATAACGGGGATGTATACGGATTTAACTTTGTATACTCCGGCAATTTCATAGCGCAGGCAGAAAAGAGCCAGTTTGACAGTGTACGAGTGCTTATGGGTATAAATCCGGTGGACTTCTGCTGGAATTTAAAACCGGGCGATGAGTTTTATGCACCTGAGGTCATAAGCGTGTATTCATCCGAGGGTCTGGGCGGTATGAGCAGGAGCTTCCATGACCTGTACCGCAGGCATCTGATACGCGGGAAATATAAAGACAGAAAACGTCCGATACTTATAAATAACTGGGAAGCCACATATTTTGATTTTAATACCGAGAAACTTATTGCCATAGCAAAAAGAGCCTCGGCTCTCGGCATAGAGATGCTGGTAATGGATGACGGATGGTTCGGACACAGAAATGATGACTCGTCGTCACTCGGTGACTGGTATGTAAATGAAGAAAAGCTTCAGGGCGGACTTAAATATCTGGTTGATGAAGTAAATAAGCTCGGGCTTAAGTTCGGTATCTGGATGGAGCCGGAAATGATAAGTCCCGACTCGGACCTGTACCGTGCACATCCGGACTGGGCTATACAGATACCCGGCAGGACTCCGGTAAAGAGCAGGGCACAGCTGGTACTTGACCTCTCAAGAGATGAAGTGGTCGAGTATGTATACGGCAGGATATCGGCAATACTAAAGAGTGCAAATATAGAGTATCTTAAATGGGATATGAACAGACAGCTTACTGACCTGGGCAGTATCGGACTTACTTCGGAAGCTCAGGGTGAGCTTTTCCACAGGTATGTACTCGGTGTATATGCCCTGCAGGACAGACTGATAAAGGATTTCCCCGATCTGCTGCTGGAGAATTGCTCGGGAGGCGGAGCGAGATTTGATCCGGGTATGCTTTACTACAGTCCGCAGATCTGGACTTCCGATGACCAGGATCCCGTAGAGAGGCTTAAGATACAGCAGGGTACGGCACTAATATATCCGCTTTCCACTATGGGCGCACATGTATGTGATTGTCCCAATCATACGACAGGCCGTACGACGCCTTTTGAAACAAGAGGTTATGTGGCTTTAGCCGGCACATTCGGATATGAGCTGGATGTGACGAGAATACCGGAGGCCGATCAGGCGCTTATACCTTATCAGATAAAGATGTATCACAGGTATAACGATCTTGTAAGAACAGGAGATTATTACCGGATAGCTTCATTCCTTGAAAACCATGAGTGGGATGCCTGGGAAGTTGTATCACCTGACAAGTCGGAAGCACTCGTCACCGTGATAAATGTGAATGCACGCGTGAACATGAAGGCACGTCCGGTTAAGCTTAAAGGCCTTGATCCTGAAAAGCTGTATAAGGTGACATTTGTCGATATAAAGGCCGAATCCGGTAAAGAGCAGACGATGATACTTCCGGGAGACGCCCTGATGTATGCCGGCATCAATCCCAGGACAACCGGTATGGGGGACTATAGAGGACGATTAATATCTATCAGTAAGGCTTCCCCTTGAGGGAGTGTCAAGCACATAGGCAGTACCAACAACTCAGCTACGCTTCGTCGGGTCCTGCTCTAACCTGTCAGCTTTAGCTGACTGATGAGGTGTTTTATCGATCAGAGGGACGGTTCTCTGATCGAAAATCAAAATACAAGAGGTAGAGAAATGAGAAAGCATAGCAAAGTCTTTGTGGTATTTGCGTTGATCCTGACCATGATCATGGTACTGGCCGGATGCACTAAAAAGGATGATGAGGAAAAGTCATCCCGCAGGGAAAGAAGAAACAGGACAGAAAAAGAAGAGGACAAAAATGTAGACGAGAATGATGATGAAGAGGCATCGATTTTCGGACAGAAAAAAGACGAAGGCAGTTCTGCTCCGATGACGACAGCTGCTCCTGCAGAACCGGCGACAGATATACCTACTACGGCGGCAGAGGACGCACCCACACCTACGGAAGAGATTACACCTGCTCCGGCTGTACCTGATAAGTATTTGGCAGAGTTTGATACTTTAGACGATCTTAAGTTCATCCGTTCTGAGATATTAGGAAAAAAACTGAGCGATGTTCTTAATACTCTGGAGAAAAAATACAATATTACTGTGATCAAAGACTCTGCTATCTATAGTTCTAATGAGGAATTCTATTCTGTTTTTTATAAAATAGATAATCCCGGAATAAAAGTGTTAGGTAATGGCGGTTTTACTACTTTATACATTAGCTATCGTGCATCAAAAGAAGACATGCATGACGGTTTTGTAAGAGATTTCGAAATATGTCTTACCGGCTCTGAGGAAAAAAGTGCATCTGTTATACCTGAGCTTGCCGAAAAAACATATTCATCACTGTATGAAATATTTAGTCCGGCTTTTGGGGAATCAGATTATTATTATGACTCAAAAGAAGACAGTTATGGCAGCGGAGATTACAGATTCTATCTATGGAAAACTGCAAAATACGGAAATGTATGGTTGTGCGGAGGAACGGATATTTGGGGGTCGAAGGGATATAATGACTGTCTGCTTGCGTTCGGCATTGATGAGTCGGAACTTCCTTATGAAAACACCGATGATACCAACGTAAAAGATTATTTCCGGGTAGATGAGGAAACAGGCTTCTTCTGGATGGATACAAGCATCTGGAACGTGTCATACAAGATATTTAAAACTCTTTTGAATACAGAAGAGATTACGGAACTTGAGGAATGGCCTTATTGGGGACATGATCTTGAGGCTGCATTTGTTACGGACGGAGATATAGAATACGCATGTATCTTCCAGAATGGTAAGCTGGCCGAAGTATACTTGGAAGCAAATGAAAATATGTCTTCAAAGATATATGACGGAGCGGTTGCTAAATACGGTAACCCGAATAACGCATATATGTATTGGAGCGGTTTCCCCGCATATGAATGGAACATTTCCGACGGCTGGTACCAGCAGCACATGGAAGTATATGATGAGACCAACCATTACAGACAGCAGTATGTATCACCTGATTATACGGAATAAGATATCTCGTCCTTGCATTGCAAGGACGAGAGTCTTTTTTGGCTAAGGAGAATGAAAATGAGACATAGATCATTTGTAAAAAGAATAATGGCATTAATACTTATTTTTATGGTATTGGTATCACTTTGTCCTTTTCCTGATGCAGATGTTCATGCTAAACTTGGTAACCAACCGAAGGATTGGGGGCAGAAGTATATTGATTATATTTTGGAACATCAGTATGATTATCTAAATGGGAAAACTGAGCCTCCATATCTGTATGAAGGCATGACCTATGAACTCGTATACATAGACAACGATGATATTCCGGAGATTTTTTGCAGCCCGAAAGAAGATACGGGAGCACTGATCATATATATATGCGGTGATGAAGCAAGATATTATCAATTCCCCAGAAAAGCAAGCATGCGCTATATTGAGCATGAAGGTGTTTTTGAAGTCAGCGGAGCTGACTGGACCACAGGTAATTATTGGGGAAGATATAGTTACTATACTCATATTTATGAGTTGGAAAACGGATATATAGGAGAAACCGGTTCCGGATCGTATGCCGCAATATTAGATGAAAATGGTTATGAAACAGAAACTTATGAATATGAATGGGATGAGGAAATTGTCTCGAAGGAAGTGTTTTCAAAAGAATATCAGCAGGAATTTAATGAAAAAAAGGCTTCCGAGTATTATTCTGAAATGGAATTCTTGCCGTTTGATTATAATGGGATTATTTTGGAAACTATGAAAAGAAGCATGGAATATTCTGATATACCATGGATAAAGGCCTACCAGGATTTCCTCGGTAACCGCAAATATCTGGAAATGGGGCAGGATTACGGTAATGAAGTGGAGATAGTCGGGAAATTGTTTGACATGGATCATGACGGCATACCCGAGATGATACTGGATAATGGATATGCAGGAAGGGCTTTGCGAAGCGGTTATATTTACACATATGAGAATGGTGTCATATTCCTGGATAATGGACCGAGTGAAGCGTATGTCGATTATGAGAAAGGCTTTGAGGGGACACTCTATGGTTTCTATACGGATTCGTATTATACAGGAGATGGATTTTTAGATGCTTACCATAAAAAACAGAATGAAATAACGACGGAAAATATTACAGAATATAAAAACGTAACCAATGGATTCCCTGTATATAAAGATTACAGGTATGTAGATAAGGATAAGATATGGATATTACTTAAAGAATTGTCATTCTATGATTCTATAGAAAAGGAAAAAGTAAGTAATCCGACTGGAGCAGTTGCGGACTTACATGATTTGTTCGACGGGATAGGTTGGAATGGCGGTAGTTATGATTACCGCACAACAGATTCCGGAGATATAGATGCATGGTTCCTTATGCGTGTTATGACGGAAATAAAAAAATATCCCGGTAATATTGTTGAATATGAACCTTATCATTATTCAAATCCTGTGGCGGATCCCAAAAACAGGTTTAGTTATGGATATTATCAATATGATGGAGAAGGTTTGGATTGGGTATTAAAAAATATCTATAATGTTGATGAGAAGGAGATAACGGACCTTCATAAGAAGGACACTGACACATGCTATTATAATCAGGACTATTATATCTGGATGGGAGGTGTAGGAGGAGGCTGCGGGTCCTATCTTGATGATATAGAGGATCTTGGCGGTGTTTATCAGATAACTTATCATCAGATTACTATTCCCGATGGGCCAAGTGTTTTTCTATATGATAAGAAGTATGCCCTTGTTGCATACAAAAAGATTGAAGGAAAAGGGTATTGGTCGCTTTATAAAGTTTCTGATCAACCTTTATATGAAGATGCCGAGTTGATAGATGTCGGGTTTTATCTTAGCGATAAATATAAGCCGTATCCAATAGTGGCATTTAAGTCTTTGACTAATAACAAATACATAACCTGTGACATAGGTTCAAACGAGTCTGACGGATCGTATCCACAGATCAATTCACCCAGCTTTAATATAAATGCAGATAAAATAAAAGATTATGAGAAATTCTATTATATTATTCTTTCTGATGGGAAAGTAGTTTTACAAACATATAAAAGTAAAAAATATGTATGTGTGATTGACAGAAAACTGACAGTTTCCGATTATATAAATGATCAATGTAAATTCAGTGCTTTTATTGATGGAGAAATATATAGATTTAAAATAGGAGATTATTGGCTTAGCTGTAAAAATGATTCGTTATTCTTCTCTTTAAGTGACAAAGATGCTTTTTTTGAGAAAGTATTGGTTGACAGCAATGAATACTCAACTTATGAAAAGAATGTTCTTTCAAACGGTGACTGGTTTAATCTTGATGGAAAAGGAGTAGGATATTGGGATATCCAATATCAGATAGGTTTAGAAAAGGATGATGATAATAAGTATAATCAAAATTCAGAAGAAAATGTAAAAGCTCTTAAAGAATTGGGTTATCACTTGATGTATAGAAGAGACTTAAACCATAATAGCAATACTAGAACTATCGAATATGATAACATGCAATGTGCGATAGGTGTAAAAAAAGAGGATGGCATATATGATGTTATTATTGCCTTTCAAGGTACGGGAGGTTATGCAGATCAAACAGAGTGGGATGTAGCTAGAGATGGATTATCGAATCTAACCGGTGACATATACAATGCAAAAGTATCACTTAATGGTAAAACTACCTATGTTCCCTGCCATAGAGGATACTATGAGATGGCAAAAAAAGTATTCAATAATAATCCCAAATATCAGTCGAATACTCAAGCTATAGCGAAGTTCGGAAACGAAGAAATAACACTATATAGTCTTATAAGTATGGCAGCAAAAGGAAAAGCTCGTTTTACGTTACTCGGGCATAGCATGGGTGGAGCAATAGCACAGTGCTTTGCAGTCCAGCTTATCAACTATGGAGTTAATCCTTCAGCAATAAAAGGCAGAACATTTAATTCGGCACTAGCATTAAAAAATGATGTTGTAAGCGATATGTTTACGGACTGGTATAATATATGTGTAATATCTGACGGAGTACCCAGAGGCCTTGTACCGGGATCGATCATGAAGTATGGCATGCATAGATTAGGAAAGACCATCTGGTTATATGATAACGAACCTGAAAAAGATCTTGATGCAGATACCAGAGCAAAAGACAAGTTTGAGGAACAATGGTACGAATGGCTTCCAAATACAATCGGGGTTGGGGTTAATGAAGGTATAAGTTTGATAACTAATATAAAAGTTAAAAAACATAATATGAATTGGAAGCTTTATGATATACTTCTTAATATTACATCTTCCGCAACATATTATGGATATACTGATGTGGGGGCTTCTTCCGTATTTGTTACCAACAAGTATAATGTACCTGTATATGACCGTCCCAAAAAGGATTCTGATCCGTCAGAGTATATAGATGACATGCATACAGTTGTAGATATGGAATCTTATACGTATAACGATGTCGGGAATAAGTGGTATAAGACCAAAGAAGGGAAATTTATATACTCAAATAATCTCGAGATGCTACAAAAACAATCAATTGGTTGGAGTTTTCTGCCGGATTTCTGTATTTATTCAGATAAGGCACCTATGAGAGCAGGATGTTATAATGATACAAAGGTACTTGAAAAATTAAAAAAAGGTACTATTATAGATGTTGATTATGCCGTTAAAAATGGTGGAGGGAATCTATGGTATCATGTGACTGTCAACGGAAAGACGGGGTGGATATTTAGTGACCATGTTCAAAGATGTGTATCCGGGAAAAGAATAGTCGATGGTATCATGTGGCTGATCTCCATCGACTGTCCTGTAAATGTCAGCCTGTACGACTCAAATGATGAGCTTGCGGCGAGCATCATAGACGGCGAGATATATACTGCGGACCAGAGGGCGATTAATCCGTATATGATCGGTAACGGCAAGTATTTCGAGATATTTGATGAAGAAGCTTATTATGTAGAGATTGATTCTTTAGCTGACGGCATGATGGATTACACCATCAGCAGTGATTATGACGAAAAGACCGGAGAGTATAAGTCGGTCAAGAAGTTCGAGGCTGTCGATCTGGAGGAAGAACAGTACTTTGACAGCAAAGTAGGCGGAGATATACGTGCCGAAGATGTATACTTAAGAGTAGTGGATGAAGACGGAAATGTTCTTTCTGAAATCGAGGCAGTAACTGCTTCCGACGAAGAGTCAGAAGGTATCGATAAAAAACAGATTATCATCATTGCTGCTTCGGCGGCAGCAGGACTTATAGCTGTGATCGGTATTATTGCCGCAGTCCGTAAAAAACGTAAGAAGAAGGAAAAGATCAGTAATGAATGACCATGTTAATTTCACTGAAGGGAAAATAATAGGACCGCTAATGCGGTTTGCCATGCCGGTAATGTTCGCATTGTTTCTGCAGGCGATGTACGGTGCGGTAGACCTGTTTGTGGTAGGAAAATTCGCTACAAGTGAGGATGTATCGGCGGTAGTCACCGGTTCACAGATAATGATGACACTGGGCAATCTGGTGACAAGCCTTGCGATGGGTGCTACCATATTCTTAGGGCAGCAGATCGGTATGGGTAATGCCAAAAAAGGCGGAGCCATCATAGGAGCCAGCATAGCACTCTTTGCTGCCATGGGAGCGGTGATGGCAGTGTGCATACCTTTATTTGCCTCGGGTATAGCTGATATCATGAAGGCACCGGCGGATGCATTTTCACAGACGGTGGATTATATCACCATCTGCGGAGCAGGCATGATCGCTATTGTGGCTTACAACCTGATAGGTGCTATATTCAGGAGCATGGGAGATTCGAAGACTCCGCTTATAACGGTAGCCATAGCGTGTGTATTTAACATAGGCGGAGATATGCTTTTGATAGCAGGGTTTGGGCTTGGAGCCAAAGGAGCTGCTATCGCGACAGTGGCAGCACAGCTGTTAAGCGTATCCTGCTCATTATTTATCATAAAAAGGAAAAAGTATCCGTTTGAGTTTAATCTCAATATGATACGTTTCGACGGAGAAATCATCGGCAGAGTAGTAAAGCTCGGCATACCGATAGCATTGCAGGATTTCCTGGTGGGGCTGTCATTCCTGGTACTGCAGGCGATAGTAAACAGTCTGGGAGTTACGGCATCCGCGGGCGTGGGAGTGTCCCAGAGAGTGTGCGGGTTCATCATGCTGGTACCGCTGGCTTTCATGCAGTCCATATCGGCATTTGTAGCTCAGAATGTCGGAGCCGGCAAGATGGACAGGGCATACAAGGCATTGAAGAGCACGGTAGCGGTATCCTTCTTCTTCGGAGTAGCCATGTTTGCACTTTCGTTTTTCAAAGGAGACATGCTTACAGGTATATTTGCCAAGGAGACTGATGTCATACAGGCGGGTGCGGAGTACTTAAAAGCTTATGCTATAGACTGTCTGCTCACCTGCTTCCTGTTCTGTTTCATAGGATTTTATAACGGAAGAGGCGAGACAGCTTTTGTCATGATACAGGGTCTTATAGGTGCATTTGCGGTGAGGATACCGGTGAGCTTTCTGATGAGCAACTGGGAGCCTGTGTCACTGTTCCATATAGGATTGGCTACGCCTTGCTCAACTCTCGTACAGATACTTATGTGTTTCGGATTCCTGGCATACCTTGGGAAGAGAAAACCCAAGACAAACTTGCTGCCGAAGCCGGGAGAAAATGACTGATATAGTTATGATGGGGTTTGCTGTATTTACGGAAAGGGATTAATATGTCAAAACGTGCAGACAGAAGGTCGAATATAGAACTTTTAAGGATAATAGCCGCTATAGGTGTTATAATCCTGCATTATAACAATGCCAAGCTCGGCGGCGGATTTTCAGGAGTAAAGCATGCCCAGCTCAATCAGAGTATTATGACATTCTTTGAAGTGCTCTTTATCTGTGCGGTAAACCTGTATGTCCTTATCTCGGGATATTTCATGCGGCACTCGTACAGGAGGGACTGGTTAAAGCCCATACAGCTGCTTGCACAGATAGTGGTATTTTCATTGGGATTTTTCATTGTAAAAGAACTGATTCTCGGAAAAGGATTTTCCGGTAATGTGATGTTTCAGTATTTCACAAGATCCTACTACTGGTTTGTATACGTGTTTATCGGTCTGTATGTCATCTCGCCGTTTATAAATATGATGTGGGATGCCTTAAGTGTAAAAAACCGGAAGGTACTGCTTGGAGTGTCGTTGGGACTGTTTTCCGTATTTTCCATTTTGGGGGATATCCTGCAGTATTATTACGGAGAAGCCATATCGGGTATCAGTGTGATCTCGCTTGGCGGTACTACGAGCGGATACAGCATAGTTAATTTTGTGCTGATGTACCTGATCGGATGTTACCTGAAGGACCTCGAGGATGCAGGGAAAAAGTACAAAACGGGAATGCTGGTACTGTTGTTTATCATAAATATATCCGGGCTTTTCATCTGGACATATTTGGAGCATCTGATAACCGGACAGAAACTTCAGGCGACCACCGCATGGAATTATGAAAATCCGCTTGTGATCTCTGCGGCCGTTCTGTTTTTCCTGATATTTAACAATATCAATATCGGCTGCAATAAGGTGATCAATAAGCTGGCGGGAGCTTCGTTTCCGGCATACCTGATGCATATCAATTTCCTGGAATACTGTAACATCAAGAAAACCGTAAAAGGTGAGACATGGCTGTATGTCCTGCATACTTTAGGCTGCGCCATAGCAATATATCTGATATGTTTTGTTATATATTTCATCTATGATCTTGCTACAAAACCGCTGTTTTCATGCATAGACAGACATTGGAAAAAAGGAAGGTATATAGAGGTAAAAGAGAAGGAGGACAGAGTATGTTAGAAATCGGAACAAAAGCACCGGAGTTTACACTTCCGGATCAGAACGGAAAAATGCACAGTTTATCTGATTACCTGGGTCAGAAGGTAATTCTGTATTTCTATCCTAAGGATAATACATCCGGATGTACAAAGCAGGCATGTAACTTTGCGGAGCTTATGCCGCAGTTTAAGGAAAAAGGAGCGGTGATACTTGGAGTGAGCAAGGACTCTGTAGCTTCACATAAGAAGTTTGAAGAGAAATACGGACTGCCTTTCACACTGCTTGCAGATACAGAGAAAACCGTGATAGAAGCATACGGAGTATGGCAGGAAAAGAAGAACTACGGTAAGGTAACCATGGGAGTAGTCAGGAGTACCTACCTGATTGACGAAAAAGGTATCATAGTTAAGGCGTTTGGCGGAGTGAAGGCAGCAGAAAATCCTCAGCAGATGCTGGATACCTTGAAATAAGAATTCGGATACACAGATATTAAAAGAAGAGGGGGGATCGGATTTGGACAAAATATTATATATTAACGCATGTGTAAGAGATGGATCGAGGACAAAACGTATAGCGGATTATCTGTTATCTAAACTGGACGGTGAAGTGGAGCAGGTCAACCTGATAGACATCGATTTCCCGAAGACCGATCAGGAGTTCATCATATGGCGTGACAGCTTTAAGGTTAAAGGTGTATATGATGCTGAGATATTCGACCTGGGAAAGCAGTTTGCGGCAGCAGATACCATAGTCATAGCTGCACCTTACTATGATTTTTCATTCCCTGCTACGCTTAAGCAGTATTTTGAAAGTATAAATGTGTTGGGGATAACCTTCTGCTATAACAGTGCCGGCAGACCTGAGGGACTCTGTAAGGCTAAGAAGCTCTATTATGTGACTTCCGCCGGCGGCTATATAGCCTTCGATCAGTTCGGATACGGCTATGTAAAGGCATTAGCTGAAAACTTTTATGAGATACCTGTGGTCAAGCAGATAAAAGCAGAGGCACTTGATATGGAAGGAGCGGATGTAGAAGCTATCATCGAGTATGCCTACAGAGAGATTGATCATATGATACAGGAAGAGAGGGGACTATCATGTTGACAGAAGAAGAGATCAAAAGCACCAACTGGACACAATCGGTAGCGGGAGTATGCATCAGGGACGGGAAGGTCCTTCTTGCAAGACATACATACGGTGCAGGAAAAGGAAAGCTTATAATCCCGGGCGGATATCTGAAGTTCGGTGAAGTACCTCAGGATACTCTGGTGAGGGAATATCAGGAAGAGACCGGAGTGACTGTAAAAGCAGGAAAACTCCTGGGTATACGTTTTAGTGAGGAGTCCTGGTATGCAGTATTTGCTGCAGAGTACATAGAGGGTGAGGCAAGGTCCGACGGTGACGAAAATGACCTCGTAGTATGGATGGATATAGAAGAAGCTCTTAAGGACGAAACAGTCCCGGGACTTACCAAGACTATGATCGAGGCAGCCGTGAAGGACGGAGGATTGGTACTTACACCCTATAATACCACCAAGCCGAGGAACTATCTTTTTACATAAGATCGAGGTAATAGACTATGGAAATACAATACAGAAAAATGACTCCCGCTGATGTGGATACATTCATATCCATACGTATAAAGCAGCTGAGGGAAGAGGGCGCAACAGAGGATATAGACCTTATCCCGGCACTTAAAGATTACTACGGCAGGCATATGGCTGACGGGACATTTGTATCATGGCTTGCCGTGGATGGAGAGAAGATAGTCGGTACCAGCGGTATGTCTTTTGTGGAAAAACCGCCGTATTTCAGTTGCCCGACAGGTAGACTTGGGCTGCTTTCGAGCATGTTCACCGATCCTTCCTACCGCCGTATGGGAATAGCTAAAGAGCTGCTTTCAAGAGTGGTGGATGAGGCAAGAAAATACGGATGCGGGTCTGTACAGATTACCGCATCCGATATGGGAGTACTATTATATACTGATTTTGGGTTCGTGAAGAACGGAAATTTTATGCAGTATAAATTTTAAATTATTAATTGTCATTCAGAAGGACGGTTCTATAGTTGAACCGTCCTTTTTGCTTCAAAATCAGTTTTAAAATATGATATCAGTTCTTTTTTTGTATCATCGCTGTTATTACCGGATATAGTGGGCAATTCTCCAGATACCTGCATATTTCAAGTGCTTTGTCTTCCTTTTCCTGTGGGGTAAGGTCCCTGCAGAACCATATCTGTTTTGATATCTTATTCAGGGAGAACTTGAGAAGCTCCATGATGTTAGCCTGCAGTCTAGCTGCAAATTCGGGGCTGTGTTTACCAAAAAGCTGCTCGGTTTTTTGGCCTGCGGTCTGGTACCAGTCGGGAAGCTTATCGCGGTATAGGGCGACTGCTTCATCTGTATTTCCCGATGCATGCAGGATTTTTCCCTGCATTACGTAAGCATCCCGCCTGATAAAGTCATCCTGACAGCCTTTTAAGATTTTATCGCATATCTGTTCAAGCTCGCTTTTGTGTTTCAATATTGTATTCGGATCATTATCCGCATATCCGCCTATGATGTCCCACATATACAGTTCCATAACCCTGTAATCTTGTGGATATTTCTTATATGCAGCCTTTGAAAGGCGCAGGCACTCTTTTGTATTATATGCTTCCGCTGCTTTCGTATGCTCTGCGATAAAGGCACTTATCTCAAGGTCTACGGCACAGGCATCATAGCTCATAAGCTCATCGATCGATACCCGGAAATAATATGCGAGCCTCGGAAGCATAGAGATATCCGGCATGGTATCTCCGCGTTCCCATTTGCTCACTGCTACAGAGGACACATTTAAGACTTCGGCCAGCTGTTCCTGAGTAAGGTTGCTTTCAGTACGTAATCTTTTTATATTTTCACCGATTAAGATATCCATATATCATCATCCTTTCTGTGATCATTTTCGACGTCGTACCTGTATTATAGCAGATTTTCGGGAAGATGGAAGATAATATCGGGATAGATGGACTTAATCAGTGGTTAATTTATTAACTGACAGTTATCTAAAATCCCTGCCTTTCACCAAGTGAAAAGGAGGGATTTGCTTGATTTTGATGATTTATTTACCGGGTAAAAATGACATCAATGAGCCTGCCATAGCCGAGATAGGCATGGACTGTATCCAGATCCTGCCGGGGCCGGTGACTACGGTATTGAAGAAGCCTTCACCGCCGAAGAACTTGTTCTTGAGACCGGGTACGCTCTGAATCTCCATGGAGCAGGTAGCGGTCATAGCTGCCAGGTATCCGGTGTCAAGCACCATGGATTGGCCGGGCTGCAGGACATATTCCTTGATGTATCCGTCAAACTCTACGAATGCCAGACCGTTTCCTGAGAGCTTCTGCATGATAAAGCCCTCGCCGCCGAACAGGCCCGAGCCTACTTTTTTATTGAAGAAGATTGAAAGTTCTACACCCGAAGTAGAAGCTAAGAATGCCGATTTCTGGCAGATAAGCTCATTGCCGGGAGTGATCTCGAATGCCTTGATGGAGCCGGGGAAGCTGGAGGCAAATGCTATAAGTCCGTTGCCTTGCGCGGTATAGTGGTTCTGGAACATGGATTCGCCTGAGAATGCGCGTCCGAACATCTTTCCGAGACCGCCGCCAACGGTTTCCATCCTCATGTTGGGAGACATCCATGACATCGCTCCCCTTTCCGTTATCATTGTTTCACCGTCCGAAAGCTGGCAGATAACTACCGGCAACGGCTCGCCTTCGATTGAATACTGCATAAATACCCTCCTTGTATTAATTGGTTTCTTTGTTCCTTATCCTTAAATCTTTAAAAAATCTCTGTAATATCTCCGTGCTTTCCTTTGCACATACTTCATTTGTGATCTCAACCTGATGGTTAAACTGCGGAACCTTTAACAGGTTAAGTATAGAACCGGCGCATCCCGCCTTGGGGTTTGCGGCACCGATTACCACACGGTCCACTCTGGACTGGACTATGGCACCGGAGCACATCTGGCAGGGCTCTAAGGTCACATACATCGTGCAGCCGTCGAGACGCCAGTCACCGAGTTTCTTACAGGCACCTGCTATGGCGGTTATCTCCGCGTGGGCCAGTGCTGTTTTTTTTGTATTCCGTTTGTTATATCCCCGTCCGATCACCTTTTTATCATAGACTATCACGCAGCCTATGGGTACTTCACCCAGGGCAAGCGCGTGCTCAGCCTGTTTTAGGGCTTTTTTCATGAACTTTATGTCGTCCTCGGGTGTGAGAGGAGTGTGCTTGACGTTTTTTGCTGCATCAGGTTTCATATTACACCTCCAGTACGTACAGCAGGATATCCCTGTCCATGCCGTCGAATTCGTGGGCGTTTCTTATAACTTTATCAAAATGGAAGCCGAGCTTTTCAATGAGTGCCTTTGAAGGCAGGTTCTCCGGGAGAATTTCGGCCTGAAATCGCGAGAGAGCATATTCTTTTGCCACTATAGGCATGAGAAATGAAGCGGCTTCGTATGCATATCCCTTGCCGCGTTCATCCCGGTCGGTCTTATAGCCTATGATACAGGCATGATCTTCCTTTTTTCCGGTGAGAGCGAAACTGACATTTCCGATGACCCGGTCCGGGGCGCTCTTTAAGAAAAGATAGTAGCGGGCCCCCTCGGCCTTCAGAAATATCCTTTGTTCCGCCTGAACGGCCCGTATCTGGTATTCCATGGTGAAATAGCTGTCGTTAAGCTTCAGATCCCATCTGGAAAAATCCTCGCGGTTACGTTTAAGATATTCATTTATCTTGTCTGCGAACATCTCGTTTCCTATGGCAAGGATGAGGTGTTCGGTCTCGTATCGCAAATACATTAAACAACTCCCCGCAGCTGTGTGTTAGGTATATAGGGCAGCAGTATTTCTTTATAATGCTCCATGGTATCCACGGGAACGATACTTAAACCATCGGGCTTTAACTGATCGCCGCCCTCACGGTAGCCCTGAAGAAAATAAGCTTTTGCACCTTTTAGCCATTTGCCTATTTTTATAAAATCATTTTCGGTATGGATGCCGCCTACCACGGTGGTGCGGAATTCATAATCGATGCTTCCTTTTGCACCGCTCTCCATGATGAGGTCGACACTTTCAAATATAGGATCCATATTGAAGCTCGCAAGTCCGGTAGTTAAAGCATAGTTTTCAGGCGCTGCCTTTATATCCATGGCTATGCAGTCCACGAGTTTTCTACTGATAAGTTCTTTTACCATGTCAGGATTATATCCGTTGGTATCGAGCTTTACCAGCAGGCCTTTTTCCTTTATCTTATTGCAGAACTCGGGAAGATCCTTATTCAGTGTAGGTTCGCCTCCTGTGATGGCTACGCCCTCAAGCCGTCCTTCGCGCCTTGTAAGAAGCTCAAATACAGCCTCCTCCGAAATGAGCGGCTGCGAATCCGGATTAAGCACCAGTGTTGCGTTGTGACAGAACGGGCAACGGAAGTTGCAATGCCCGGTAAATATCGTACAGGCCATCTTCCCCGGATAGTCCAGCAGGGTCAGGCCGTTAATTCCGTGTATTTTCATAAATTTTTCCCTTTGGTTTATATTGCTCGATGTCAACGTCTGATGAAAAACGTCAGCCGGACATCTGCATATGGGCAATACCAACGACTCAGCGTTGCTTCGTCGGGTACTGCTCCAAAAAAAGGCCACCCGAAAGTAGGTGTCTTAGCATACTTCCGGGTGGCAGGAGACTAACTATGTTAAAAAGATTAAAATACTAATTCAACATCTCTTATAAGTACATCGGTGTAGCTGAAAGATACTGTCTTCTCGCTGTCTTCCTCACCGACTCTGATACAGAACACATAAGGATGCATTGCCTCTATAACACCTTCGGCTTCATCAAAACGGTTACGTCCCTGGTTGGTCCGTACAAGGACTTTTTTACCTATGTTGTGCTGGATCATACTATAAACTTTACACACGTTGGCCGGTTGTCTCATTTGTGTCCTCTTTTCCCGCTGTCATTATATGGGAGTCATATAAGTCTGACAGCGAAAACCCTCATTATGACCCCTGTATTGTATATAGCAAATGCTTCCTACCACAATATGTAGTGTATTGTATCACATTACAACACTAAAGTCAAAAATTGTTTATACAATATATAGTGGCAGAAAAGTAAAACTGCACAAAATCCTGTAAAGGAAATTGTGCAGTTTTACGGAGTCAAGGAAAATGAAAGTATTAAGAAAAAAGCCATATTTAGTAATGGTGCACAAACGCACCTACTAAATTTTGTGGAATTCCAACAAAATTTAGCAAATTTAGCCGAGTTCTTCGATCCACTTATTTACTTTTTCGAAGGTCATCTTCATAGTATTCTGTGAAAGCTCAGGAAGGTCCTCTCCCCATGCTTTGGCAGCTTCTCCAAAGCCCTTCTCTATAGCCTTCAACATATCCTGAGCGAGTTTGGGGTCATCCCCTGCGAGTGCCTTCGCAAAAGAGAGAATCCTTTCGGATGTCTGCTCTGCACCCCAGTACCCGTCCTCAGCGGTGTCCTTCTGAGCCTGAAGCCTGGTCTCCTCATCAACCTCGAGGTTCTTGAAGATCTCGGCAAGATTTGTTCCGTTCTCAAAATCGAGCGCACCCGATTTTGCTATAGTCATACCCTGCTTGGTCATCATCTTCTCCACGAGTGAGCGGAGCGAAGCGGTTCTTTCCTCAGCATCTGCTTTTAACTTAGCAATAGTTTCGCTGTCCACCTTGCGTTCGGTCTTAGGAGCAGCGACGGTCTCATCACTTTTCTCATATACGGCAGCCTGCGTATTGTCCGCTTTAGACGATGAAGTCTTTGAAGCATCGGTCTTTTTTGCATTCGAGCTGTATGTTTTCCCAGTGGTGAGTCCTGTGTTCGTAGTAATTCCGTTTACTGACATAGAAACCTCCCGTTCTGTGTGCATCGCCTTTTCGTCTGCATCCCTGCGCGCAAAAAGGTGACATTTATTAGTTTCTGTATGTTATATATCGGCAGAAAAACCGACATCCTTAACCCGGCATTTGGGTAAAAGTTGATTTTTTTATCTTCTTATATTATAATGTTGGGCGTATGATATATGGTGAGCGGTATAAAAATACCGGCCAACCGTATAAAAAAGCCTCTCCGGGAGGCAGAGGAAGGGGGCTTAATCCCCCGAAAGGAGATATATGAAAAAGATCATAATCAGGATGTTGATGCTTTTGGCAGTCACAGCCGGTGTGTTCCTTATATCCGGAAGCACGGCAGTCAGTGCGGCAGCCAAGCTGAACAAAACAGAAGTGACCATAGAGATCGGCGAAAGGCAGAAGGTTAAGGTAAAAGGCACCACCAAGACAGTGAAGTGGAAGTCGAGCGACAAAACCATAGCTACAGTCACAAAAAGAGGAAATATAGACGCCAAGGCTAAGGGCGAGTGCATCGTTACCGCTACCGTAGGTAAGAAGAAATTGAAGTGCAAGGTGACAGTAACCGACTCATTAGGAGACCTGCTGGATAAGGAAGTCGTACACGAGGGTGTAGTATTAAAGGTAGCTTCAGGCTGGGAATATGTCAAAGAGATGGCTGAAGACGGCTACTATCCCTACGACATAGATAAAAACACCTTTAAGATCCTTACACTGGAACTTGCAGAGGAAAAAGAGTCCGATTACAATATCCGTACCTCATCGGAAGAGCAGTTCTTAAAGACGGTCAAGTCTTTTGCAAGAAGCTATAAGAAGGATTACGAACTCCAGGATATAGAATATACCGTGATAAAGCCGGCGGACGAATATATGGGACGTATAACCGGTACCAGGAAGAGCGGAGACAAAAACCTTTTCATGGTAATATATGTCAAGCTGACCAAGGCAAAGATCATAATAGTATCAGGTATGGACTATGACAAGCTGACCGAATCCACCGATAAGATATCGGAGAGAGTGTGCAGGGAAGCTAAGCTCGCTGAAACAGAGACTAAAGAAAAAACAGAAGAGACTACAGAACAGAAAACCGAATAATGACATGATATAAAATAATGGGGGAGTCAACCATGAAAAAAGACGGTGCGATCGAGTGGATAAGAGAATACTTTAAGGGAAACGACAGCTTAAAGGCTGTGATCGGCATATCGGGAGGTACCGATTCATCGGTATCTGCGGCACTTCTGTGTGAAGCGCTCGGAAAAGACAGAGTGATAGGTGTGCTTATGCCCTGCGGTGAACAGCACGATATAGATGTATCACAGAAGCTGGTTGATTACCTCGGTATAAAATATTACACAGTTAACATCAAGGAGCCCGTATCGGCATTGCATGACCTTGTGGGTGAAGCGGTAGGCTGTGAACCCAATGATACCGATGCGTACAAGACTAACACCCCTGCCAGGGTCAGGATGACGGTGCTTTACGGCATCTGTGCCTTAGTGGGCGGCAGAGTTGCCAATACCTGCAACCTGTCAGAGGATTATGTAGGTTACTCCACAAAGTTCGGTGATGCGGCCGGTGATTTCTCAATTCTTTCATCATTTACCAAGATTGAGGTTAAAGAGATAGGCAGGGAGCTGGGACTTCCTTCCATATTTGTAGACAAGATACCGGAAGACGGTATGAGCGGCAAGTCCGATGAGGAGCGCCTGGGCTTTACCTATGCGGTGCTCGACAGATATATCCGTACCGGAGAGATAGATGATGAGGCCACACGTGAGAGAATAGAGCGCATGCATAGGGCAAACCTGCATAAGCTGCTTCCGATGCCTGCATATAAATACGAGCCGTAACATTGATCCAAGTATTGATTTTACACTAGATTTTTAAGGGCTCTGTCCGGGTAGCATCCCGAACGGGCCCTGTATTTATATGACAGCATATTTCCAAAATAGAGTTTTAAGAGCGGCTTGCAGCATGTTAATTCGCACTTGTAAGTACTAAAAAAAGATGTATCTTATGCTATAATATAAAATGTAGTAATTGGCTTACCCATAACAGCACGTATAACAGGCATACGTAATGTTGTCCCGAACGGACGGGTACATAAGGCCTGCAGCATGGTGACGAATATGAAGAAGAAAATACTTATACCTATCATCGCGGGAGTTTTAGCCATAATCGGTGTTGTACTCTTTTTAGTATTCACATCGGACGATTCATATTACAGCATAAAGATTCTTGAAACTAAAGGTACGGTAGATATCGACCGCGATAAGAAGTCCATCCAGGCCGAAAAAGGGCTTAAGATACGTGACAAGGACTATATCACGGTATCTGATGACGGATATGCACGCATTGACTGCGACAGATCCACATATATACGTTTTGAACATAACACAGAGGCATCTTTTGCAGCCAATTCCGAGAAAAAACTTAAGATAAAGCTTGTAAAAGGTGAAATGGTAGTTGAGATACAGGATAAATACGAATCCGGAGAGGCATTAAATATAGTAACACCCAACACCGTCATGGCTATCAGGGGAACGGTCGTAGCCGTAAGATGTTTCCCGACTTCCGACGGCGGCACAAGGACCGTTAACTATTGCCTGGAAGGAAAAGCAGAGGTATCAACCAACGACGGGCAGTCGGTAACCCTTAATGCCGGTGAAGGCTGGCTTACGGTATCAGACTCAGAGGGCGGAGTTATCGAAAACAAGGCAGCAGGTGCGGAAGAGTTTGAATTTGCCGATATTGATATCGATGAACTGGCAGGTGCGGACGGCGATCCCATGAAGCTTAATTACGGTGATACGGATGCCAATACCTCTACACCTATAGACATTGACTGGGACGGTTCTCCTGTAGAACTGGACGAAGAGCATTTCCCTGATATGATCTTCAGGCTCTACCTGATGGATAAGATAGATACGAATAGTGACCTGGTTCTTGATCCTTCAGAGCTTGCGTTAGAAAAAATGGATGTAAGAAGTCAAGGTATCAATGATCTTAAAGGTATCGAATATTTTACCAAACTGACATACCTTAACTGCAGCCAGAACGAACTTAAATCACTTGACTTAAGTAATAATAAGGAACTGACAGAACTGTATTGTGCAAAGAATCAGCTTGATGTACTGAATATTTCCGGCTGCAATAAGCTTAAGAATGTACTTTGCAATAATAATCATATAGAAAAGCTTGATGTAAGCGGAGCAAGGAATCTTGGTACCCTTAACTGCAGTTATAACCTTATAAAATCGGTCGATCTGAGCAATAATACAGAACTTACCACACTTGAGATCTTTTTAAATCCGCTCTGCTCACTTGACGTGAGTCATAATACTAAGCTTTATGCTCTTTACTGTTATGAAGATCAGCTTAACAGCCTGGATGTGAGCAAAAATACAGATCTTGAGATATTATATTGCGGAAAGAACATGCTCGATCAAATTGATGTAAGCAATAACAGCAAATTGAGAAAGTTTGACTGTGATACCACCAATATCACGGAACTTGATGTAAGCCACAATACCAAACTGGTCAATCTGATATGTTCGTCCACCAATATAACGAAGCTGGATGTGAGCATGCTGCCGGATCTTGAGGAACTGCGGGCAGGATTTACCAAACTTACGACGCTTGATCTAAGCAAAAATCTTAAGCTCAAGGCTCTTAACATCATGTATGGAGAAATAAAAGAAGTCGACCTTAGAAATAATCCGGATATAACCACTCTGTATGTCGATGGAGGATGTAATGTGATCAAATAAAGGGTAATGTTATGGAGGTAAAAATGTATGGGTGAAAATGAGATATTGAAAAAGATTACGGTGTTTACACAGAACAGTATCAGGGTAGACAGCAGTATCGGTAAGATATATATCGATCCGTTCAGGATGAATGAGGAGCCCGGTGATGCAGATTATATCCTGGTAACGCATGACCACTACGATCACTTTAATCCTGAGGATATACCGAAGGTCAGTAAAGGGGATTCGATACTTGTTGTACCTGAGAATATGAAAGAAAAGGCTAAAGAGGTAGCGGGATCGGTCGGAAAGATCGTTAACGTAAAACCCGGAGAGAGCGTCACGATAGACAAGTTAAATATCGAGACCATTCCTTCCTATAATATAGGGAAGCCTTTCCATCCGAAGGAGGCAGGCTGGGTAGGATACATACTTAATGTGGACGGAAAGCGTATCTTCATAGCCGGAGACACCGATGCTACCGATGAAGCTAAGAAGGTTAAGTGTGATGTCGCTCTTATCCCCATAGGCGGGAAGTATACTATGGACGCAAAAGAGGCAGCAGAGCTGGTAAATATCATTCGTCCAGAGATAGCCATACCGGTCCATTTTGGCGGAGTGGTAGGCAGCCCTAATGATGCAAAGAACTTTGAAAAGCACGTAGATGCCGGAATAAAGGTTGAAAACATAAAACAATATTGATATTATTCAAAGATAAAAACTCCCGCCTGTAAAGGTGGGAGCTTTTTTAATGCTTGATATTGTATCGCTGTAGCGATACAATGTCAAGGGCGTAGATGAAATTAAAAGGGGCTGTGAAGTCGGGGATTATTTTTAGTCCCGTTTTTCACAGTCCCTTTTTAAAACTAGATTTAATAACGATTAATACTGACCTGTAAAATCTATAACAGTATTATTAGTGTCTGTAAGTGTATTACTGATTGTACCTCCGGGAGCTACATCTCCATAACTGGAAGTCCAATTAGCTACATCAACTTCTGCCGCACCTGTGTCTACCTTTTTATAGGGTGCTGTTGCAATTGTTTCACCGTATTTAATACTTACAGAGTCTACAAAGTTTCCGCCTACATAAAAACGACAGAAATAGGATATTGGTGTTACTATTATACCTACAGATACGTCACCTGGAGTATAACTAATATCTGAAGAGTGGTCCCAACTGATAGTATATCCTCTATCGGCATAATAATATGTATTTATATCCGGCAATGTTGTTCCATCTCTGAATTTAAATTGCGTAGGTGTAGGCGATCCGGCAGCTGAACTCTTGTGTACGTGTGCAGGAAGAGTAGCAGGGTAGTTTATTGCGTATCTATTAAATGTCCATGTGGCAATTAATTTTACGTCGGATCTTTCTTTACTGGTATCCAAACTGTATGAAGTACCGACATTAGTACCATCTTTTTCCCATCCGGCAAAGGTAGCTCCATCCCAAGAAGGATTAGGGATAGATACAGTACCGGAGTCTTCGTTATATGAATCGGGTAACGTTGTGTAATAAGCCCACGATAAACCATCATAACTTATTGAATGAGTTACTGGTATCTTTGTCCAAAGTGCAGTAAGGGTTATGTCAGAAGAACCCATAATATCACTGGCTGAAGCCTTTGTACCACTGGGGTTTTTCCAACCATCGAATGTATATCCGGATTTGGTAGGGCTGGGTAAGGTGCCATATGCTTTTCCGAATTCAACATTTCTATAGCTTTCTTCTGTGGCTCCAAGTGAATCAGAGAACGTGATTTTATATTTGTTTATTGTCCAAGTGGCTTTGATGGTTACATCGGAAGTACCCATCTTAGTACTTGAAGAAACGGTGTTTCCACTTGCATCTACCCAATTACCGAATGTGTAACCTGTTTTTGTAGGCGTAGGCAGATCTCCATATGCAGCACCCTCTTCAAGGGTTTTGCTGGTAGTACTAACAGTACCGCCGTCTGCATTAAATGTGAGCGTGTGTGTTGGAGTAGGATTCTTAGTCCATGAAGCGGTAAGCGTCACATTTGAAGATCCCATAGTAAATGATGTAACTGTTTTTCCACTGGCGTCTTTCCATCCGTTAAATGTGTATCCCGATCTTGTAGGAGTAGGTAAGGTCCCGTATGAAGTACCTTCTGCCATTTCCTTACTTGTAGGGCTGACACTTCCACCGTCCGCGTTAAATGTGAGCGTATGCTGAGGTATCGGTGTGGGTGTTGCAGTAGCTACAGGCTTTGGTGTAGGTGTTGCAGTAGCTGTAGGCTTCGGAGTAGCTGTAGGTACAGGAGTCGCAGTAGGCTTCGGAGTCGCTGTAGGCTTAGGTGTAGCCGTGGGCTTCGGAGTCGCTGTAGGCTTAGGCGTAGCCGTGGGCTTGGGCGTAGCTGTAGGTTTTGGAGCCTTGGTGGGCTTAGGCGTAGCTGTGGGCTTGGGCGTAGGCTTCGGAGTCGCCGTGGGCTTAGGTGTAGCAGTAGGCTTGGGCGTAGGCTTCGGAGTCGCTGTAGGCTTAGGTGTCGCTGTGGGCTTCGGAGTCGCCGTAGGCTTAGGTGTAGCTGTAGGCTTAGGTGTAGCCGTGGGCTCGGGTGTGGCTGTAGGCTCCGGTGTAGCGGTAGCTACGAGCTCCGGAGTAGGAGTTTCTTCTATCTCAGTAGGAGTAGGATCACCTGCTTCTATAATAGTAGGCTCGGGTGTGGGCTCCTCTGTAGGTGTAGGAGTAGGAATAGGTGTTGAAGTAGGTGTAGGTGTAGCAGGCACTTCCGTAGGAACAGGAGTATCTGTAGGTGCAGGCTCTGCCTTTTCCTTCTGTGCCTTCTGGATCAATACTACCACGTGCTCGTCAAGGCTTCCTTCGGTTCCCTTTACGCCTGTGGGATCGACTCTGTCAGGGAAGAGGAAAGTAACAGCATATTCCTCGGGAAGGCTGTTGACATATTCAAGAAGGTCGCCCAGATCCTCAAAGGCCTTTCCATCGCCTGACTCGGGATAAGTCCAGACTACATCGAGGTCTTTTACATGGTATTCTTTTACATATTCCGTACCGGCAACCTTGTCCACAGGGGTAGCATTCTGGAGACCTTCTCCCTTGGACAGCACTTTCTGGAAGTACTCTACACGGTCGTTGTTCTTGCCGAATCCGGTCATGAGGACTTCGCCTTCATAGATGTAGGTATCGGTGATAGTACAGAATTCGCCGTTTGTACTGTCGGTACCTGTATCGGCATTGCCCTCGCCCTTATAAACGATCACACCCTCTTCAGAGTTGTAGTAACCCTGCCATACGGCTGTAGAAGTAATGGTACCTCTTATAGCCATGGTGGTGTTAGGTGTTACTACATTAAAGGATGAATCATCAGAGAGCTTGTTTTCTATCTCTGTGAGCATGTTTCCTTTTTCAACGTAGATGATGGTCTTGCTGTTCTTCTCATCACCTTCTGCCTGAAGGAAAATGGTGGTGTTTTCCTCAAGGTATACGTATTTGTCGCCGTCAAGCTTGAGCCGCGCAAATCCGCCGCCGGGTACTTCAACTACGTCACCCGAACGGAGCTTCATGTTGGCAAAAGCCTGAAGGTTGGTGCCGTCTCTCTTTACAGTTACATTATTCCTGGCTTCAACGACGATAATGGACCTGTAGGAGTCCCCGCCGGACAATACCAGGATAAGGATGACTGCTATAGCTACGACTGCGGCGCCGATGCCGCCGAAAAGCAAAGCTTTTTTCTTCATTTCCTGTTCTCTCCTTAATGTTTATAGTTAATGTTGATTAATTGGGTTCCTTGGATGTTGCTTCATATATATAGCTGCAGAACTGTTCTGTAAGGGTTTTGTCAAGCTTACCTTCATCTGCCATGGAGGTAAGGATCGCAAGAGCCTTGGGTACAGGTACGGCCTTTTTGTACGGACGGTCATCCGCCGTTAACGAGTCATAGATATCCGCTATGGTCATGATGCGGACCTCGAGCGGCAGATCATCGGCGGTGAGCCCATTCGGATAACCGCTGCCGTCTAAGTACTCATGATGGGCTGCCGCGAATGCACGTACGAGTTTGAAATCATCCTGGAATGATATCTTGGACAGGATCCTGTCGGTATATACCGCGTGCATCTCTATGATCTTTCGTTCCTCTGCGGTGAGAGTACCCTTTACGATCAGCATCTCGTGGAGCTCGTCATCTGTTAACAGCTCTACCTTTTCATTTGTTTCCCTGTCTGTTATGTACAGGTTCTTAAGAGCTTTTATGGAGGCTATCTTTTCTTCGTCGAGGAATCCGGCCGTATTATAAGTACGGATGAGCTCCTTGCCTTTTTCAAACTGAGCGGATACTGTATCATACTCTTCCTTGGATAAGAGTCCGTCGGAAAGCTCCAGCTTAAGCAGCACGTTCAGGTATTTCCAGCGCATCTCCATGATGGGGAGACGGAAGTCGAGACGGTCGGGCTTGTTCATGATCTCGATGGGAGTGATGAGTTTGCCGACATCGTGTACCAAGGCTGCCATTACGAGCTGTTCACGTTCACTGTCCGTTATGTACTCAAAATCGGTCCTGGGCCTGTCCTCGCGCATGATATACTTTGCGAACTCGTCACAGTACTTTGCAACGTTAAAGGAATGGTTGGCATTATAAGGTGTACGCTGGTCGATAGCGGTGGTGAGGGAGGAGACGAAAGAATATAACATATCCCTCAACTGCTTGAGCAGTATCATGTTTGAGAGTGATATTGCGGCTTCGGAGGAGATGGAGAACACGATGGTCTCGTTATCCTTTGAGAAACCGATGGTATTTCCGGCTTCATCCTGGGCATTTATCAGCTGGAGGACCCCTATTACCTTGTCATCATGGTTGATCAGGGGGACCACCAGCATGGATTCGGTATGGTAGCCGGAGATGCTGTCATATTTTCTCGGACCCTGCCAGTCGAAGCTTGAGTCATTGTATACATTTCTTACATTTATGGATGTCTTCTTGATAGCAGAATAAGCGCAGACGTATTTCTCGTCCAATACTACCGGCGGCATGGAATCTATGGGTTCGCCGTTGCCGCCCTTATATACGTTCATGGTGTTGTTGCGGAGTATCATGAACTCGAGCTTGTCATCCTTTAAGATGTAAAGGGTGCCGGCGTCACAGTTGGTGATCTCCATACACTCGCTTATCAGCTTTTCCAGCAGCTTGGAATATTTTTTCTCGGCGGTCAGGCTTACTGCTATATCAAGTATGCGTTTAAGATCGGGGGTTATATTCAATTCTGTATCCTCGCTAAATGTATTTAAGTCAGGTTATTCAAAAAAGTTGATACTCTCTAAAAACTGGTAGGAGCTGAGCAGCCTGTCCATTCCGCTCACTTCTATGAGAAGTGAAGGTGATGCGGCAAAAAGCTCTTTGTTTTTAAGTATGCTCCAGTCTATCTGCCCGGACCCCACGGCAAGATGCAGATCCTGCAGCTTGTCATTGTCGTTGATGTGGATGTGCTTTATATTCGGTGTGAGTGCACCTGTCCAGGTGTCTAAAGGCACATTGGATAAAAATGCATGTGCTATGTCAAAGCATACACCGAAGTTATCCACATGTTTCAGATTATCGGCGACATCCGCCAAAAGCTCGGGGGATTCGTCAAACATATTTTCAAGATAGATATTGATATTCTTGTACTCCGAACAGAGCTTGTCCCAATAGATGGTGTTAATATCTACCCAGTTTTTCCTGTAGGGGATCGATTTAAAATCTGTCAGGTAATTGGTATGAAATACCACCCCGCGGCATTTAAGCCGGGATGCGATATCAAGACTCTGGCGTACCCGGTAGTCCGAAGCGTTCCTTATCAGCGGGTCGCTGCTGTGTATGGTGATATCCAGAAAAGCTCCGTGCAGGGTATCGTTTGATGTGTCACGTCCGAGGCCTTCGTATACTCCGATGATCTTTTCGGTCAGATCCTTATCCTCCAGGACCTCGGGGTTAAAAAACTCGTTGTATTCAAATGCAAGTCCGTATTTGTCGGCCATATCGGCCCATTCCTCTGACTGCCTGTAGTCAGGTATGCATTCGATGATCATGAGCTGCTCCTTATATGTTTGACATTTGGTAACCTTTTATTTTTCTTCCGTGCTTTCTGCAGATTCTGTTGAAGCCGGGTCTGTATCTTTAAGGCTTAGTACACGGTAGACAAATATCTTTTTTGATTTACCCTTAAGAGGGATCTCGCCGACATCCTCAGTAACGAGCCTGCCTTCAAGACGCTTCTTGACTTCCTCGCTTATGAGTATCTCGCCGGCTTTGGCGTTGCTCTCAAGACGGGATGCGGTATTTACCGTGTCGCCTATGGCGGTGTAGTCCATACGGAAGTTACTGCCTATGTTTCCTATGATGGCTTCGCCGCAGTTAACTCCTATACCGTAGCTGACCTTTTTGCCGAAGCGCTCCATCAGCTTTTCACCTAAGGCTTCGGAAGCCTTTGCTATATCACAGGCGGTGGAAACCGCACGGTATACGTAATCATCCAGGTCGAAAGGAGAGTTGAATACGGCCATGGCCGCATCTCCTATGAACTTATCAAGCGTGCCCTTATTCTTGAAGATGGCATCCGTGATAACTCCAAAATATTCATTCAAGATATCTACGACCTCTTCAGGTGCGAGGTTCTCCGACATGGTGGTGAAACCTCTGATATCTACGAACAGGACCGCGATGTCTTTATGACGTCCTCCTAGGTGCAGCTGATAGGTACCTGACCCTGCCACGTCATCAACTATCTCGGGAGCCACATACATACGGAACGCATTGTTGATCTTCACACGTTCGGAACGGGCCATTAAGTAGTGGAAGAAGATAATACCAACTATCAGCAGTGCACTTGAAACAATCATATACATAATAGGTATATATATACCACAATTGTACATGATGACCGAAATGACCAGATGGAGAATAAGACCTGCAGCACCTATAATGGAACCTTTTATAATATCTACGCCCAACATTATGAAGCATAAAATGGCACAAAGGACTGCATATATAAAAGCAAGCAATGTGATCGGAGCATCGGTCTGGATAAGGTCTTCGTATATGGCCTCCATGATATTCGCATGGATTTCTACTCCGTGCATCTTTGAGTACTCCGAAAAAATTATAGGATATTCATCTGTAAGACCGGAAGCATAAGCACCTACAAGTACTATACCGTTTGCAAATCTTTTTGCAAGTTCCTCATCTTCCACATCACTATATAACAGGTCTGCAAGAGAGATACTGTCAAAATCACCCGGAACGGTAGTATAGGAAAATCGATATTCGTCTTTTGAGTCTTTAGAATAATCAGGGATTATTATGTCATCATATTCCGGATGAAGAAGTGCATATTCCTTGTTTTCAGCTAAATAAGAATTAAACTTTTTTAATGCTGCTACGGCCAGACAGTCATACCATTTGTCCTCATAGCGTAGACCGGTAAGGAAAGTGGTGACATAAGAGTATTTACCGGAATCACAATTTACATATCCCAGATCGACGTTATCGCATAATTCCTTATATGGGAGAACGATTTCGGATTTATAGAGATTGTCTAAAGTAAGTCTTTCTTCCCCCGAGCCCTGTTCGTAGGTATATAGGTTAACTCCCGCTATGACATTATTGTATTTCTTTGCGGCTTCCACAAGGGCGGCATCTCCTTCGGGATCTTTATAGCCGGTAAACATAATATCGAAAACAATGACAGCAGGGTGATATTCGTCGGAATAATTTAGTTTGTTCAGAATATCGGCATATACCTGTCTGCTCCATGTGCCGGGTTGGTTCATGGCGCTTAGCGTGGGCTCATCTATCCTGATGATAGAGATAGGGAGCGTACTTACAGACTCTTTGTTATATATTGTTGTACTTAACTGTGTGCTTACAGTGTCAAACATTTTAGTTGAGGTCAGTAAGAAGACAATAATTCCTAACATCAGAGAAATGCCTATTTTTATACGTATATCAAGCTGTTTATGCTTAAATCCATTCCTTTTTGACATAAGGCGTTTCTCCTTTCGTCTGACTTTTTGCGATAAATCGTTACAATCGTTTATATTTTAATATTTTTTTAATAAAATGTCAAATATAATAATGTAGAAATCCGGTTTTTATTTTGCCTTTTTTGAGGGGTTAAAACATTATAAAAATCAATTTAAAAAATGGTGGTAAATTATAAAGACTAATTAGCAATATTTGTCTTGTAAAACGTTAAATAATATATTAAAATATACTCAAAATTTTAAGCATGGGGGTTTACATTATGAATGAATTACCTGTAATGACGAAAGTGGACGGAGGAGTATGCTGGGAGCATACATTTGAGAGATTCAGTGCACTGTGTTATGTGCCTGAGAACGATAAGGATGACGGACTGTTAAATTACGGTTTTGTGGCACCTTACCTTTTGGTATTTGCACCTGAGAAATTTGATTATGCAAAGGCAGTTGCTTTTGCTAAAGAAAAAGGTTTTGAGGAACTGGCTAAGGACTTTGCGAGCAGCGTGGTATTTATCTATCCTACAGCGGACGGCTGGAAGAATGCGGACGCTAAGATATTTGACGAGATACTTGAGAACTCAAGGATCAACCAGTATTACGAGAACGGCGTGGCTAAGTGCTGGAACCGTTTCACACACAAGCTTGAAGAGTACCATATAAGAGGTGCGATCTTCAGGACCAACCTATTCGGTTACGGCGAGTCGGCAGACTTCATCGCGAAGAATTACCTGAAGCACTTTAAGGGTGCAGGCCTCTGGTTTAAGGATGCAGACAGTGCAGCAGCGACCTGTATCTTAGAGGGACTTTCGGTGATACCCGAGGTTGAGGCGGATGATATACCTGTCATCTCCATAGGTAACAGTGATGAGATCAATAAGGTATTAAAGGAAAAGGTTAAATACCTGTACATCAAGGATAAGGCCGATACGGCTGCAGACTTCTATAATTTCTCAAGAAAATTCCGCCGTATGCTCGGAGAACTCGAGCTTGATCCGGACTTAGAAGCAGACGGTATGGTGATAGAGCCCGGCAGCGAAACACTTAAGACCTCAGAGGATAACCGCGGGGATGACAAGGGTACCGAAGAACACAGGGTAGGATATTTTGCTTTCTACAACAAGGGCATATTCAATAACGGTCCCGTACCGCTTTTGCTTACCTTCCATGGTGGCGGAGACAGTGCTTTCTATATAGCATATATCTCAGGCTGGGCCAATATAGCTCACAGGCACAACTTCCTGCTTGTATCGATAGAGCATCATCTTAACAGCACAGCTACCGAGATGACTGCTCTTATAGAAAAACTTAAAGGAAAATATAATATTGATACCACCCGTATTTACTGCAGCGGTTTTTCGATGGGCGGCTGCAAGAGTTGGGATTTTATAGCGGAGCATCCTTCGTACTTAGCAGCTGCGGCTCCTATGGATGCTACATTTGAGATGGGTGTAAATGTATTCGGACAGCCTTCTCCCTATCCGTTTAATACCACGGTGCCGGTACCTGTATTCTATGCAGGCGGTGAGGTTACTCCTCTGCCCGAGCTTCCTTTCCAGGCTCAGAAATGTTTAGACAGGATCAAATATATCTTAGAGCTTAACGGTGCGGTAAAGGACAGCCCCAATTTAGAGACCACTGCAGCAGATACTGTAGCCGAAGCAGTAAAGAAGGGCATAGCTTCTAAGCTTTCAACCGGTATCACAAGGACTTACGATGCTTTACTTGCGGATAAGGATAACTGGGAAAATAAGATCTGGGGCATAAACGGAGACGTAAGATACAGGACCTTCGATGTAAACAGAAAAGCAGTCCTTACCATAGAGATGTTTAAAAACGGCGAAGGAAAGTGCTATAACGCACTTGCAAGCATCTCCGAGCAGGGCCATGAGTGCAGGGAGCATACCTGTGAAAACGCATGGAGATTCATGAGCAATTTCAGACGGTTACCCGACGGCACCATAGAGGGCGGCGATTTTGAGATCGTGAAGGCTTCATTTACACCTGAGATGTAATATCGATTGACAAATCATTAAATATGTAATACCTTTTTATTATGAGTAATATCAGTTGAGGAGGATATAAAAATGGATGCAGCAAAATGTATCGAAAGCGGAAAAAGCGTATTGGGTATTGAATTCGGTTCAACCAGGATCAAGGCAGTACTTATAGATGAAAACCACAACCCCATAGCAGAGGGCGGTCATGAGTGGGAAAACAGATTCGAGAACGGTGTATGGACATACTCGCTCGATGACATCTGGACAGGACTTAAGGACTGTTATGCAAATCTTAAAAAGGACGTAAAGGAAAAATACGGTGTAGGTATAAAGAGGTTTGCAAGCATCGGCTTCTCGGCCATGATGCACGGATATATGGTATTTGACAAGGCAGGAAACCTCATGGTACCCTTCAGGACCTGGAGAAATACCATTACAGGCGAAGCAGCAGAAAAGCTTACCAAAGAATTCAATTTCAATATTCCCCAGCGCTGGAGCATAGCACATCTTTACCAGGCAATACTTAACGGCGAGGAGCATGTAGGAAAGATCGATTTCTTAAGCACATTGGCTGTATATATCCACTATATGCTTACCGGCAAGCGCGTGGCAGGTGTAGGTGAGGCATCGGGTATGTTCCCCATCGATACCGCCAAAGGTGATTACAACCAGGGTATGATAGATAAGTTCGATGCACTTGTAGCAGCTAGGGGCTTCTCTTGGAAGCTGCGTGAAATATTGCCTCAGGTACTTACGGCAGGTGAGGCAGCAGGTACTCTTACCGCTGAAGGAGCTAAGCTTTTGGACGAAAGCGGAGAGCTTGAAGCAGGCATACCGCTCTGTCCTCCCGAGGGCGATGCAGGTACAGGTATGGTGGCTACCAACTCTGTAGCACAGCGTACAGGCAACGTTTCAGCCGGCACATCCATTTTCGCCATGGTAGTACTTGAAAAAAATCTTTCAAAGGTATATCCTATTATCGATATAGTTACCACTCCTGATGGCAGTGCCGTAGGTATGGTACATTGCAACAACTGTACATCGGATATCAACGCATGGGTTAACCTGCTTGCAGAAGCTATCGAGGCCAACGGCGGCACAGTTGATAAGGGCAAGCTTTACGTAACGCTCTTTAACAAGGCATTAGAGGGCGAGCCCGACTGCGGCGGACTTATCTCTTACAACTACCTTTCGGGTGAAGGTGTGACAGATCTTGATGCCGGACGTCCTATGTTCGTACGTACTCCGGATGCAAAGTTTAACCTCGCCAACTTCATGAGGACACATATTTATTCGGCATTTGCAACACTTAAGACAGGCTGCGATGTCATGATAAAGGATGAAGGCGTAAAGGTAGATACACTTTACGGCCATGGCGGCATATTTAAGACCAAGGGCGTAGCCCAGGGCATACTTGCCGCAGCACTTAACTCTTCTGTATCCGTTATGGAGACAGCGGGAGAAGGCGGTGCATGGGGTATGGCTATCCTTGCGGCATACATGGTAAACAAGGCTGCAAATGAGTCACTGCAGGATTATCTTAATAGCAAGGTATTTGCAGGACAGAAGGGCGAGACCATCGCTCCAGATGCTAAGCTTGTGGCAGGCTTTGATAAGTTTGAGGAAGTATATCTGAAGGGACTTAAGGCAGAGAGAGCTGCAGTTGAGAATATAGGGTAACACCTTATCCGCTTCTTAAAGGGAAGCTGTCAGCTTTAGCTGACTGATGAGGTGTGAAAATATAAGGAGGACATACATGGAAAGACGCGACAAGATCAATTATTACCTGGACTTGGCAGAAGTAGTGGCAAAGCGCGGAACATGCTTAAGAAAAGCATACGGTGCCGTAATAGTTAAGAATGACGAAGTAATATCTACCGGTTATGTGGGAGCTCCGAGAGGCAGACAGAACTGCTCGGATCTCGGACGCTGCATCCGTGAAGAGCTCAACATCCCCAGAGGTGAGCGTTATGAGCTCTGCCGAAGCGTGCATGCCGAGGCAAATGCTATAATCAGTGCATCACGTCAGGACATGATAGGAGCATCCATGTTCCTGTGCGGAAAAGATGTGAAAACCGGTGAATATGTTGCCAACTCCAACAGTTGTTCCATGTGTAAGCGTCTGATCATAAACTCCGGTATAGATAAAGTATTTATCCGTGATACAGAGGACAAGTACCGCAAGATCCATGTAAGAGACTGGATCGAGGATGATGAGTCCTTAGCGGGCACATTCGGATATTGATATTAATTAAGTAATCCAATTTGGGGCAGAGTATGCCCTGAATTGGATTTTTTATAACCGGTGTATTAGAGACAAGGAGAAAGAAATGAAAGCAGCAAGAAAACTGATACTGGCAGGACTTCTGGTGATGGTACTTGTGATATGTACTGCATGCGCCAGCAAGGAAGAAAAGTATGATGATATGATATCGGAAGGAAAGTCCCTGCTAAGGAAAGAGGACTATGACAAGGCCGAGGAGAAATTCGATGAAGCGATAAAACTTTTGCCGGGCGAGCCTAATGCATACTTAGAGCTGTATAAGCTTTATGTAGAGCTTGAGGACTATGACCTGGCAGAGGACGTGCTTAACGAAGGACTTGATGCGGTAGAGGAGAGAAGCGGAAAAAAGAAGCTCGAGAAGAAGCAGGATGAGCTCAAAACCCTCATCTTATCAGGTAAGGGGCAGGATGTGCTTCCCGTAACACCTTCTCTTACACCTGAACCCACACCCGATATATCTGTAATTGATTACCTTGACTATGTTGATAACTCCAGAAAAATGACAGATCTGGATGAATATACTACATTGTTAATGCATTTGCAGGTGACTTTAGCGAATGCCGATGTATACCGTCATATCTCAAACGCACCTGATTCGGCATATATCAGTGTCATCATTACTCCGGAAGGAACAATGATCGATGGTGTGTCCGAGCCTCAGGATACCGAGCCTTTGTCAGATACTGATTACGGAGCATGGCTCAGGTGGGGGCTGCATACGACCATGCCTAATTGGAATACGATACGTAAGAGGACAAAGTACAGTGTGAGCGGATATAACTCGGCAGGAGTCATGGATACTGAAGATTATTATGAGATAAGAGTATCCTTGGGGATAGGCTGCAAAGCATATAAGACGGGCTTAAATCCTGAGAGGATAGGAAGTAATGAACAGGATGATCCCGGTTATTACGGATATATTAACAACAATTATACAACTCTCATACCTACAGAGCCGGTAACACCTACTCCTGACCCTAACGCTGAGATGACCCTTGTGCTGTGGGATAATGCTACTGAAATCAGCTCAAACCGTTCCGCATACAATAAAGCGTTAGAAGAGTTAAAGCGCCAATATCCGAAGGTTACCATAGTAGAAGAATCTTATGAGTATGACTACTACAAGATGAAGATAAAAGCAGCTTTAGCGGCAAATGAAATGCCCGATATATTTATGGCGTACTCAGGCTGCTTCTTAAAAGACTTTGTTGAGGCCGGAAAAGTATACAGCCTGGATGATACTCTTAAGCAGTACATCGATAGCGGAGAAATAAGCGAAGTAATGCTCGGCAATTCAACATACAGCGGTAAATGCTACGGCGCGCCGCTGGCATATAACTTTGTAGGTTTTTATGCAAATATGGATCTGCTGGAAAAAGCAGGCTGGTATGAGATACCAAAGACTATAGACGAGCTTACGGAATGCTGTGAAGCGCTTTTGGCAAACGGTATAACCCCGTTTGATATCGGTGGCAGCGAATACTGGTGCGTATCGGAATGGATAGAACCCATTATCGAAAAGAGCATCGGCCAATACACAATGAGAAATATTATGTATCAATACGATACATGGAATAACAAGATTATAGCGGATGCGATCGATCTGTTCCAGAGCATGATCGAAAAAGGATATTTCGGCACGGATGCCGAAAAAAGAAATAATGATGAAGCAAAGAATAATTTTATGAACGGCAGGTGTGCATTCTATCAGAACGGAACCTGGAACAGCGCTGATATTGCATATTCGGGAATCAATGTCAAAATAGGAGAATTCCCCGTGATAAATTCCGAATACTCACAGCTTGGAGAACTGATCGGCGGATCTTCCGAGGTACTGGCAGTAGCGAATACATCCAAGAATGTGGAAAAGGCTGCTGAAATCGCCGTAGAGCTTTCAAGAATGATCAGCAACTATCAATATCTTGACGGTGCCGGGTTATCACCCTGGAGAGTATATAAGGACGACTCCTATGTAATTGAACTCACCAGGGAAGCACAGAACTTAGGATTTAACGCAACAAGCTTCATGTTATTCGGGGATGCAGCTATGTATATGGATGATATTGGGTATTATATAGAATATGTGAGCAAGATATTTGACGGAAGCATAAACGGAGAAAACTTCATAACCGGAATGAGCCAAGACCTCAGATGATCGGTCGGGATAAAAAATCAGAGCACTGTTATCTTAACGGATAGCAGTGCTTTTTTTGTCCAGGGAGGGGAACGGGGTGTTCCGCCTGCATACATCCGCGCAGCGCGACGTTTTCGCGAGTCTAAACGGGCCGTATTTGCCCGTTTGCGAAAATGTCGATGAGGATTTTGCGGGTTCACATACATGAAAACTTAGTTAATAAACAAAAACATCTTTTACATCCGCAAAATCCTCCAATTCGGTATGCAGGCGGAATATCCCCGTTCCTCTCCCGTGGCATTAGGTGACATGAGGCGCATACAAAAAAAACTTTTCTTTCTTACAAAGTTGTGATATACTTGTAATTTGGGGAATACTGTAAGGAGGTTAAGTATGCTCAACGAACGAAAGATCAGGCTGATGACACAGCTTGCAATATACGAGAAAAAAGAAGGCAGGGAAGACATGAAGCTGGCCCGTTATTATAAAGGCGACTACACCAGATTCCAGGCCTGGAAAACCGGAGTTGCCGTAACCATAGCATATCTGCTGTTGGTAGCGGTAGCCGTAATATATAAGCTCGAGTACCTGATAGAAAACGCCTTCAATATCGATTACGAGGCATTGGGTAAAAAAATACTCGGACTGTATATCATAGTGCTGGCCACATACGTAATAATCGCCATGGTCTGCTACTCATTAAAATACGCAGCATCAAGAAAAAAACTCGCAAGGTATTTCAGAATGCTCAGAAAACTAAACCATATCTACCTGGTAGAAGATGGCATAGTTCAGGAGGACGAAGATAAATGATAACCATATTGCTGGAAATTAGGGAGATCATCCTTAAGGCATACCAGAAAGTAAGATTCATAGTAAACCCGGCTGTAAAATTCCTGTTCAGCATCCTGGTATTTTCAGCCATCAATACCGACTTGGGATTTAACCCCAAATTTACCGGAGTACCGATAGTACTTGCCATGGCAGCCGTATCAGCAGTGACACCCAGCCAGGTACTGGTACTGTTTGCGGCGGGACTCACATTGCTCCATGTATATGCGGTCAACCTGTTTGTAGCAATACTTTTGCTGCTGATCTATATAGTGCTCTACGCACTGTTACTCAGGTTCACCCCCAAGCATGTGGCAGTTGCGGTAGTCATACCGGTACTCGCAAAATATAACCTGCATTACAGTGTGCCCATCCTTATGGGAAGCACATCCAATCCTGCTACCATACTTCCTACCATCTGCGGTGTCATAGTATATCACCTGATAGATATCGTAAAGGTAGCTGCAGGCAGGGAAGTAGAGCTTAACCTTGAAGATGTGGTAGGTCTTTATACGGATGTGTTTGACCAGCTGATGGACAATCACAAGATGATCATGATGATAGTGGTATTCTCACTTGTCATCACGGTGGTATGGTTCATCAGAAGATTCTCGTTTGACTATTCGTTCCAGATATCACTCGGTGCAGGCGTACTTGTGAATATCTTAGGATTCCTTATCGCAGACTTAAAGTACGACGTTACCGTATCGGTAGGAACACTTATCCTTATGAGTGTGCTGTCGGGTATCATCGCGATGTTCTGCGACTACATGAAGCGTATCCTTGATTACACCGCCGTGGAGCGTGTACAGTTTGAGGATGATGATTATTACTACTATGTAAAGGCTGTGCCCAAGGTCAACATAAGTCTTCGTGAGATGGACGTAAAGCACTTTAACAGAAGCGCGATAGACGGCGATGATTACGAGTACGAGGAGGAGACCGAGGACGAGGATTACGAGCCGGATAACGCATACGAAAGTCACGAAGAGGAAGACGAAGAAGAGGATCTGGACGTAAAAGAGTATGAGCCTAAGGAGTATAAGAGTCCGTACATGCTCTTAGGAAATCCGGATGTTTCCGAAGAAGAAGGACCAGTCGAAGAAGACGGATACAGTACCGAGCTTCCTGACGAGACAAGAGAAGAAGACGATTATTACGAAGAAGAAATGCTGCTTGACGACGAAGACGAATCGGATGAAGAAAAATAAAAGGATATAAACGTCTATGATGGATTATCTGAAAGAATTTTTCAGCGGAATGCTGGAACCCGTTAAAATGGTAAAGATCGAGATAATGGACTGTGTCGAGATCCTTATCATTGCAATCCTTATATACAACATAATCAAGTGGATGAAAAACACCCGTGCATGGGTTCTCATGAAGGGTGTTGTTGTGCTGTTTGTTTTCTATATGATTGCCGCACTGCTTAACTTCGATGTTATCCTGTGGATATTCCAAAACGGTATCGCGGTATCCATCACGGCTGCTATCATTCTGTTCCAGCCGGAACTGAGAAAAGCGTTAGAGCAGCTCGGTAAACGTAATATCGGACTGGTAACGCCGTTGTTCGGTAATAACCAGGCAGAAGAAAAGTTTTCCGAGGAGACCATCAACGGCATCATAAAGGCTACCTTTGATATGGCAAAGGTAAAGACCGGTGCACTCATGATAATAGAGGGAGAGCAGAGGCTCGACGATATTGAGGCTACCGGTATTATGATCGATGCGAAGATAAGCAGTGAGCTTATCATCAACATATTTGAACATAATACTCCGCTCCATGACGGCGCGGTAGTAATACGCGGCAACAGGATCACGGCTGCGACATGTTATCTGCCCCTTACGGATTCCATGAAGATAAGCAAGGAGCTCGGAACACGTCACAGAGCGGCTGTAGGTATCAGTGAGATCACGGACAGCTTCACCATAGTAGTATCCGAACAGACCGGTGCTGTGTCCGTAGCACAGAACGGTGAACTTTCAAGACGTGTAACCAGAGAGTTCCTGTATGACAGGCTGAAGGAGATCCAGAACAGGATGAACGAAGATACCACCAAGAAGAAAAAAGGTATCTTAAGGCTCGGAAAGAATGATAAAAGCACAAAGAAAGCAGAAGGGTGACATATGAAGGATTTGATTTCAAAAAATATCGGTCTTAAGCTGCTTTCGGTGCTCCTGGCACTGCTGCTGTGGCTGATAGTCATGAATGTTGAGGATCCGGCAGTAACAAGGACAATATATGATATACCGGTCCAGATAGTAAATGATGACGTTATTACATCCCGAGGATACAGATATGCTGTTGAATCGGGCGAAAAAGTAGATATAAGGGTAAAAGGCAGAAGAAGCGTAGTGGACGGTCTGAGCGCCGATGACTTTGTCGCTACCGCTGACTTTAACTCGGTATCAAGCATGAAGATGGTACCTATTGAGGTAAGATGCAAGGATGAGCACGAAAGTGAAGTAACATGGACAGCACGTACCGAGACAATGGCTATCATCCTTGAAGCCGAAGGTACCGTATCAAAAAGCATCCGTATAGACAAGGGCGGAGATGTTAAGGAAGGTTATTTCCTGTATGACTGCTCGACAGAAACAAGTCTTGTAAGTGTTAAGGGTGCCGAGAGTCAGGTGGCTAATGTAAAAGAGGTAGTAGCAGAGGTTAAGATCGATGGCATGAAGGATTCAACCGAGATGGAGGTTGAGCTGTATGCGGTCGGAGCCGATAACGCCAAGATCGATTCCAAGAAGATCACGATCGTACCCGATACGATAAAGGTAAACCTTACAATATGTCCGATAAAGACCGTACCGCTCAATGTAAGGGCAGTCGGTACTCCTGCGGAATTCTGTTATAAGGGTGAGATAGAGTTCGCTCCCGCAGAGGTACAGGTGACCGCTGAGGAAGCAGTGCTTGCATCCTTAAAGGAGATAGTCGTTGATGTGGGCGTATACGGTGCTTCCGAGACCATAGAAAAGCAGATCAATCTGGAAGAGTTCCTTGAGTCCAATTATAAGGTAGAAAGATTAAAGCTTGTGGACCAGACCGTTACGATGGGTATAAAGGTTCCTATCTTAAAGATGGAAGAAAAGAGCTTTGACCTTAAGGCTGAGGACATAGAACTCAGGGGTAAGGACGATCAGCACACCTATACCACATACTTCAACTGGATGTCAAAGGTAGTAGTACGTGGAAAGATCGGTGAAATGACCAATGTCGAAGCCTCCGATTTCGGACTGTATGTAGATGTGGAAGGACTTGAAAAAGGTAATCATTCGCTGCAGGTTATGAGCGATTACGACGGTGTATACGTACTTGAGATAGGTAAGATAAATGTCCTTGTCGATGATGTGACAACCGAGACATATCAGGGCAATGTATATCCCGACGAATAAGATGATAAAAGAACGGTAATATGAAGGAATTTATCAATAACTTAAAAAAATTCAGGTTCCTTTTTTGGGAGCTGGTAAAAAAAGATATAAAGCTGAAATACAGAAGTTCGGTTCTGGGAGTGTTCTGGACACTCTTAGAACCCCTTTTGACAATGATAGTACTTACACTTGTGTTTTCCGAGCTGCTCGGTAAAGGAGACGACAACTTTCCGGTATACATACTGTGCGGACGTCTGCTGTACGGATTTTTCTCGAACGGGACCAAGGTGGCTTTAAAGTCTGTCAGAAAACATGGCACCATGATAGGAAAGGTATATGTACCGAAGTATATGTATCCTCTTTCTGCAGTGGTATCCAACTATATCATGTTTATGATATCGCTGATAGTCCTGGTAGGCGTCATGATATTTGAGAAGGTAAAGGTTACGGTATATATTTTCCAGGCATTTGTCCCTATGGTCCTTATTCTTATTATGACCATGGGAGTGGGCCTCATGCTTTCAACCTTCAATGTGTTCTTCAGGGACTTAGAGTACCTCTGGACAGTGGGCCTCATGCTCATCATGTACACCTGCGCTATATTCTACAAGGTGGATAAGATCAAATCGGCTTCTAACCTGTGGATATTTAAGGTTAACCCGTTGTACTCGCTTATATATATGTTCAGGAATTCCGTTTTCGGCAGGAGCATCATGGCGGCTGACGGTGAGATAGTCGGCGCCGGATATCATTTCTGGTATGCACTTATTTTCTCTGTCGTGGTATTCCTGCTCGGAGTACTGGTATTCTGGAGAAAACAGGATAAATTCATACTTTATGTATAAAAAAAGGCTTCCCCTCGAGGGGAAGCTGTCTGCGAAGCAGACTGATGAGGTGTAATATATTAATGGAAGATAATAAGGATACTTTAAATCCGATACTTAAGGAAGCGGATTCTGCGGATAAGGCTGCGGCGGCTGCGGTGAGCGCAGAGACGGCACCTGCAGTTACTGAAACAGCAGTACCTGCGGGTACAGAAGCAGAAGCCCCGGCACCGAAGAAAAAAAAGAAGAAAAAGAAAAAACTCCCGCCCAAGGTCATAGTGGTCGAGAACTTAGGCGTAAGGTTCAGGATACAGGAACAAAAGGTAGACAGCCTTAAGGAATATTTCGTAAGACTCGTAAAAAGAAAGCTTAACTATAAGGAATTCTGGGCATTAAAGGAAGTAAACCTTAAGATCAGAAAGGGCGACAGGGTAGGCATATTAGGACTTAACGGTGCCGGAAAGTCGACACTTCTTAAATGCATAGCCGGAGTATTAAAGCCCACGGAAGGTACGGTCACCGTAAAAGGAAATATCGTACCGCTGCTTGAACTGGGTGCCGGATTTGATAAGGATTATACCGGAGCGGAAAATATATATTTCTATGGCAGTATGCTCGGATATTCCAAGGCGTTTATAAAGGAACGTTTTAATGAGATAGTGGAGTTTTCGGAGCTCGGCAGCTTCATAAACGTGCCGGTAAAGAATTATTCTTCGGGTATGAAGGCCAGACTCGGCTTCTCCATAGCTACGGTTGTGGATCCCGAGATACTGATACTTGACGAAGTGCTCTCCGTAGGAGATGCAAAATTCAGGAAAAAGAGCTCGAAGAAGCTCGCAAAGATGATGAAGAAGGGCGTGACCGTTTTGTTTGTATCGCATTCGAGCGAACAGGTCATCGCCAACTGCAACAAAGCCATAATATTGGACCACGGTCATGTGATAGCTTCCGGCAAGGCCGAGAAGATATGTGCTCAATATGAAGAGATGATATCTGACAAGAATTGAGATTAGAGGACTGGAAAATGAAGATCAGTGTTATTATTCCGCATTTCCGCGGAGATGCTTATATAAGGGACTGTCTGGAGAGCCTTAAGGCACAGGAGTATCATTCTTTTGATGAGACTCTGCCCGAGCTTCCCCCTACATACACAGGGGAGCGTACTCTCATAGATGAGATACCGCAGGTTGAGGTTATAATCGTAAAGGACGGATGCGGGGACGAAGTCGATGCGGTATGTGCTGAATACCCTGAGCTTGATATCAAGATATTCTCCACGGGTGCGAAAAAGGATAAGCCCAAGGGCGTGGCTGCAGCCAGAAATATCGGTCTTAAGAACGTGACCGGCGACTATGTTCTTTTTATAGACAGCGATGATTATATCTCCGTACAGAGCTTTGAAGGAATGCTTACCAAGGCTAAAGAAAATCCCGGCATGATGGTAAGGCTGGTCCAGAAAAAGACCTGGTTTAAGAGAGAGAGTCAGCTGACCAAAGAGGAAGAAAAGAGACTCCAGAAGGAACAGGAGATGGCTGAGATCGAGGCGGCGTTAAAGGAAGGCTCGGATGATGACAATGCCGCTGTCGGAGATGACTTCGGCGAGGAAGCCACCGATGCATTAAGTGCTGTAGACGGTGACGAATACTATGACGAGCTTGATGATGAAGCGACCCTCATCCATTACTGGTACGGCTCTGCCACGGTGCTCGGTATACTCATCCCTGCCGGGTATTTAAAGGGCGAGTTTTTTGATGAGACTTATACTTACTACAGCGATCTTCCTTTTATGACAAGGATCTGTCTTAAGGCTGCCATTGTCAACCGCAGAAAGAATATGGTGACAGGCGAGAGGATAAGTTATTATAAGAGAAGCCACAATGATTCCGTAAGAATGCCTTCACTCTTACAGGAGGAGACTGCGGGGAAGAAGGATGAGTTCATCAAGAGCCTTGACGAATCCTGGAAGCTGGCTGAAAAAGAAGGAAGCATGAACGAGGAGGGTAAGAATGTAAACCTTGCCTACCTTGAAAACTATATTCTGGCTTATATTTTGAGAAAAATGACCAAGGGTAAGCACCCTGTGGCTTTAAAGTGGACGGATGAGGAACTGGGCAAATTTGTCCCGTTCATGCAGAAGATACCGAAATACAAATTTAAAAGGAAAAGATACAAATTCTTTAAGAAGCGTATCATAAAGAAGCTTGCTAAGGGCAAGGTAAAGGGAGCTAAAAAGACGGCAAACCTTTATTCCATGTTCAGGAAGAAAAAGGGACTTTTCGGTACCCCTCTTCAGTGGAAATGGAATGTATATAAGAGGATATTCAGAAAATTCTCCGTAAAAAAGAATGTTATACTGTTTGAGAGCTTCTTAGGCAGAAGCTACGGTGATTCCTGCAGATACATATACGAGTATATGCAGCAGCTTAATGCCGAGGGCAGACTTGACAAGGGCGATATCATCTCGGAGAATCCGAAGTTTGTATGGTGTATAGACAACAAGGGAGCCAAAATCCCCGGCAAGCACAAGGAAGTAAAGCTGTTTTCGCTCAGGTATTTCTACTATGTGGCAAGATGCTCCGTATGGATCAACAATATGAGACAGCCCGCATGGTATGAGAAGCGTCCGGGTGTGATATTCCTTGAGTGCTGGCACGGCACGCCGTTAAAGAGGCTTGTTTTTGACATGGAGGATGTACATTCCTTCAGTCCCAAATATAAGATGACGGTATACAAGCAGTCGAGAGCATGGGACTATCTGCTTTCGGACAACAGGTTCTCCACAGAGTGCTTTAAGACCGCATTCCTCTATCCTGAGGAAAAGATCCTGGAGCTCGGATATCCGAGAAATGACCTCCTGTACGGTGACGACAGGGATGAGAGGGCACGCAAGATCAAGGAGAAACTCGGCATACCTGCCGATAAGAAGGTCGTGCTTTATGCACCCACCTGGCGTGATGATGATTACTACGGACCTGCGCAGTACAGATTTGACCTTCCTCTTGACTTAGAGATGATGAAGAAGCTTAAAGACAGGTATTTCTTTGTGCTCCGTACTCATTATTTCATAGCCGACCATCTGAACATACCGGATGAGGATAAGGATTTCGTAATGGATCAGAGCCGTTATAACGATATCGGCGAGCTGTATCTTATCTCGGATGTGCTTATCACGGACTATTCATCGGTATTCTTTGATTTTGCCAACTTAAGACGTCCGATTCTTTTCTATGTTTATGACTTTGAAAAGTATGCGGGAGTTCTCCGCGGCTTCTATTTTGATATGACGACGGGATGTCCCGGACCGCTTCTTAAGACCAATGAAGAGGTGCTGGATGCATTAGAGAATATCGATACGGTTGAAGAGGCTTATAAGGATAAATATAAGGAATTTACGGATAAATTCTGCTATCTGGATGACGGACACGCATCTGAGAGGATAGTAAAGAAGATATTCGGAGTATGAGATGAAAGCGTTTATAAAGAAAATTCTGGTTTTTATATATCATGTTATGGCGAAAATATTCCCGATGAGCATGAACAAAGTAATGTTCATGAGCAATATGGGCAGGAACTATTCGGGCAATACCAGAGCCATATATGAGGACATGCTGAAGGATGCAAGATTCAACAAAAAGAAAAAGATCTGGGCATTTAACGGCGAGTATTTTGATATGGTAAAGAAATACGGCGAGTCTCTCTTACCTAAAGGATGTAAGGTGGTAAGATACGGAGGATTCAAGTATTATTTCCATATGGCGACATCGGGGATCTGGATATTCGATACGCGTCAGGAGCCGTACCTTGTAAAGCGTAAGGGTGCACTGTATTTTATGACATGGCACGGAACCCAGCTTAAAAAACTCGGACTCGACATGATCCAGTTCAATATGGCAGGAGAAAACAGGGACCGTGACGAATACGCACAGTCCTTTATAAAGGAATCGGCCAAGTGGGACTACCTGATAGTCCAGAATGATTACAGCGAGGGTATCTCGGCAGGTGCATTCGGATTTAAGAATACGGTATTAAAGATAGGCTACCCGAGGACGGATAAGCTTGTAAGGGAAGGCCTGGGTAAGGATAAAGGTATTATCGAAAAAGATAAGGCCTCGGGGACCGGGCAGGAAAACACGGGGAAAAGGAAGAAGATCCTTGTTTATGCACCTACCTGGCGTGATGATGAGTACTTAGGAAACGGCTTTTACAAAGTACCCTCACGTCCCGATTTTATAAAGCTTGAAAAAGCATTGGGAGATGAATACACCATAGTGCTCAAGCTGCACTATCTGGTGCGTATTAACAAAGGTGATATACCCCAGAGTGTTATTGACAGCGGATTTGTAAAAATATGCGGAAACGAGATCGATATCAACGACCTGTACCTGGAGTCTGACGGTGTCATCACTGATTATTCTTCACTTATATTTGATTATTCGGTATTGGAGAGACCCATATTCTTCTTCTGTTACGACCTGGAGAATTACAGGGATATCTTAAGGGGCTTCTATATGGATTTTGAGGAGATGGCTCCCGGTCCGATATCGCTCGATGAGGACGAACTCATAAGGGATATAAAGGATAACTTCGAAGGCAGGAGTACCGAGTGCCTGGATAAAATAAGGGCATTTAAGAAGGAACACAATAAGTACGATGACGGACATGTAAGTGAGAAAGCGTTGGATGTCATCGCAAAGCATCTGGGGATGTGATACACCTCATCCGACGCTTCGCGCCACCTTAGAGCATGTTCCCGACGAAGCATAGCTGAGTCGTTGGAACTGCCTATGTGCTTAGCGCTCCCCTCAAGGGGAAGGCTTAAAAGGAGAGAAAGGAGTACAATATGAGCAAAAATGAAGCTTTCATACGTGAAACGAAAAGAAAAGCATTAAGCCTCATGCACAATATGGCGCACAAAGCCGAATGTGTAAAGCTCAAGGGACTCCTTGACAATTACGATCCGACGAGAGTGGTACTTAAAAGACCGGAGAGGGTCAGGACTGTCACATTTGTCATCACAAGACTTGTAAGATTCCACGGCGGACAGACTTCGATACTCCACTTAGGTACAGAGCTCGAGAAACTGGGATACAAGGTATGTTATCTTGTATGTAAGGAACAGTCGGAAGAGGAAATGGACTTATGCGCCAAGGCTAATCTCCCTGATTATAAGGGCAGGGTATTCCCTTTAAACAGATATATGGCAGCCATAAAAAAGGGAAAGATAAAAGCTCCCGATGTAGTGGTGGCTTCCTCATATGATACGGTATCCTTTGTAAAGAAGTTTGAGGATTCCTATCTTATGTACTTTATACAGGATTACGAGCCGCTCTTTTACAAGTTCGGCGAGGAATACCTGATGGCACGTGACACATATATGCAGGGACTGCATATGGTCTCTTTGGGAGCCTGGAACAAGGATATGATCTTAAGAGACTGCGGTGCTTTATCGGGGAGCCGCATGAGGACTGTTCAGGGAAGCACCGGAAAAGCAAGAAATCCGGAAGACTTCGCTTCACATGCGTTAAAAATAGACGTGGTGAGTTTTCCTTATGACGGGAGTGCTTACGACTATGTAAAGAGGGACTTTTCATTATATAAGGATAAGAAAAAACTGACCATAGCTGTATATCTCAAGTTTTACGGAAAGCGTCTGCCGGACCTTATACCGTACATGCTGATGAATACTGCGGAGAGACTTAAGGAAAAAGGGATAAGCCTGGAGGTACTCTATTTCGGTGAGGCCAAGACCTTTAAGGCAGCAGGAGGAAAAAATCTCGGACAGTTAAGCCATGAGGAGATAAACGAGCTGTACAAAAAAGCCGATTTCGGCATGGTCGCTTCGATGAGCAATATTTCTCTTGTGCCATACGAGATGCATTCGGCAGGACTCCCCGTGATAGAGTTTGCGGATGGAAGCTATCCGTATTTCTTCGGGGAGGATACGGCGCTTCTTACGAGAGTGGGAGAAAAGGATATCGCGGACCTGTTGACGGACGCGATAGATGATCCTCAGAGGCTGGCCGGTATGACGGAAAAAGCGGCAGAAAAACTTAAAACCTTAAGCTGGGAAAGAACAGGGAAAAAGTTTTCAAGTATATTAAAGAGCCTGGTAAAACAGAAGCAGGAGTAAGCATCGGGGAACAGGCAAAAACAGGGAGCAGAAAGTTTATAGATTTGTATTGGGATTACCGGGGGGTAATGAATTGAGTATAAGAAATGATATGAAGAAAATGGCGCCTGAAGGTGCCGTTCAGACGTACCGCACTCTTCGAGAGGACGTGATAGAAAAAGGATTTAAGCTTTTCAGCCATTTTCCTGTGGAAAAGGATAAGGTTGTATTCTGCAATGTCTGGGGATACGGCGACAACCCCAAGTGGATAGCGGAAAGCTATGTAAGGCTCTTAAAAAGAGCGGGCCTTTCAAAGGCAGCCATTGCACAAAAAGTAATATTTGTGACAAGCAAGCCTCCTTTAAAGGAAGAGATCAACGAGGATGCGGAGTGCATCACGTTCGTAAAGACCAATTCCAAGTCGGCTATATATGCACAGGCGACAGCAGGCATATGGGTGGACTGCAACAGGAAGGAAAACTATATCCAGAAAAGAAAGAACCAGATATATATACAGACCTGGCACGGCGGGCTTCCTTTAAAGAGGCTTGAGCTGGACTGCAAGGAGTATCTGTCTCCGGAGTATATCAAAAATGCGCTCCGTGATACGGGTATGACGGATGTATATATCTCGAACAGCGAGTACTGTAACGAGCTGTACAGACGTGCATTTGGATTTAAGAAGAAGATATTCTGTTTCGGGTCTGCCAGGATGGATCCGCTTATCCGCCCTGTCAGGTTCAGTGCGGGTGCCATGAGGGAAAAGCTTCTCTCAAGGCTTCCGGAATCCGTGTTCAGAAGACTGCTCAACGAGGCATATATAAAGGCATTTAAGGCTAAGGAGCAGGGGACAAAGCCCAGTGAGGAGCAGAAGGATAATTTAAGGATAAATATAGCTCTTTATGCACCTACCTACAGGGACTCCGTATCGGATGTCCAGGCAAGGGGCAATGAGATAGGCGGCAGCATCATCAGTGCACTTGAGAACCGTTTCGGCGGTAAGTTCGTGGTAGTAACACGTTTCCATCCGCTTGCCATGTCGAGGGTCAACCATATCAACAGCGCATATCTTCAGTTTGATGAAAAGGAACGTATAATAGACGGAAACGAATTCAGCGACCTGTATGCGATGATGGCGGCATGTGATGTGCTGATCACCGATTATTCGAACTGTATGTTTGAGATGTCATACGTAGGAAAGCCCGTATTCTTATATGCTACCGATGTGGAGCAGTATGATGATACCAGAGGCATGTATTTTGATTATGAGAAGCTTCCCTTCCCGATAGCACATAATGAGAGGGAGCTGTATGACAATATTAATACTTATGACCGTGAAGGTTATAAGAAAAAGCAGAAGGAGTTCTTTGATGATATAGGTATCATCGAGGACGGAAAGGCCTCCGAAAAGGTGGCCAAGCTTATAGCAAGACTTATTGACAGCAAGAAACCGGAGTAAGATTCTTCGCTACGCTCAGATCCACCCTCCATCGGCGGTAATTATCTGACCGGTAAGGTATGCGGGCATCTGTGCTGTGTGATAGATGATCTCTGCAATCTCTTTGGGATCGGCGGCACGTGATGCCGGAATCTGGGATATCACATCGAGACGTTCTTCCTCTGACAGATGACCGTTCATATCGGTATCGACAAAGCCGCATGCGATGGCATTGACGGAGATGCCTGAAGGGGCAAGCTCCTTGGCACATGCCTTTGTATAGGCGTTGATGCCGCCCTTGGATGCGGAATATGCCGCTTCACAGGATGCACCGACATTTCCCCATACGGAGGATATGTTTATGATGCGGCCTGCCGTGACAGGCTCTGCATCGCTATCCGGACGGTTTTTAAGCATGTGGGGGATGACCTCACGGGTGCAGTAATGAACTGAGGACAGATTGGTATTCAGGACATTTTGCCAGATATCATCGGAAGTATCCTGTATGAGACCTACGTAGGAGATACCTGCGTTGTTTACAAGTACATCTATACGGCTGAAGGCGGTCATAGCAGTACTTATCAGTTCCTTAACAAAGGAAGAGTCCGATACGTCGCCTTTTACGGCTATAACACGATCACCACATATATTGCGGCAAAACTTTAGAGTATTTTCAAGGTTTTCGCCGCCGTTTTTTGAATTGAGGACTACGTTATATCCTTCGGATGCGAATTTTATGGCAGCGGCTTTCCCGATACCGCGGGATGCGCCGGTTATGATGACGGTTTTATTCATGAAGGGGTCCTTTCTTTTTAAATATTATGATGTCGGGGTCAAAACCTTGTTTGGCCCACAACTGATGCCGCTGATCGCTTCGTTGCAAGCAAGCTTGAACGGCTTTTGGACTTTTGACCTTAACATCATATAATATAATTTAGGATGAAATATAAGTCAAACGGTTTTTAAGACACACGGTTTAGGAGGGAGCTGCCGGATGGCCAAAAAGAAGAAAAATAAAATATGGCTTATGTTTGCGGCAGTCTCCCTTTGTCTGCTTGTGGGACTGGCAGGATATAAGGGTGCCAGACTCTTGGCTGCCGGCATTACAAAAGAAGCCGAGCAGAATGCGGAAAAGGCAGGGCTTTTTAAGCCTAAAGGAGTAGAGGACAATCTCACGGAAAAGCTGATAAACGGAACGGAGAAAAGTACGGCGTCAAACCTAAGACCGTTGTCTCTTTTGTACCTGATAGATTATGAGTCGGGCAAGGTGGAAGAACTGGTACTCGAGGTGTTTGATACGGTGAGCATGAAGGCGGCATTTGTGTATCTGGACCCGGATATCACATATACGATGACGGGAAGTCTCTACAGGGCGCTTGCCAACGGAAACGTGCTGGTACCGCAGACGGTGAGGTTCAGCGAGCTGTACGGCTATTACGGGACACCTGCCGCATTTGACGCCGGGAAAAAGATAGCAGGGGAAATGCTCGGTACCCCGATAGATTATTATGCCGTATATACTTCGGAGGCAGGCGGGGAAGAGCTTAAGATAAGACGTATCACCTCACTCGGGGTAAAAAGCCTTTACGATATAGAAACGGGCGAAGATACGGACATGTCGGAAGATGAACAGCTGGTATACGAAAGCCTCGCAGGGTATCTGAAGGATACGGACATAAATGTATATGAGGCACCGGTGATAAAGCACAATGAAAGCTGTTTCATAGATATCTCAAAGACCTGGGAGATACTCGGAGAGCTTTTGCAATGATTTTTAAAGCAATTAGTTTAAATAGTGACCTCATACGGATGCGACAGATAAAGGAGCTTAGGATGAAGAAGAAAATAATAACTATAATTGCAGTGACTTTACTAGCATGCCTTCTGTTCGGCGGGGGAGTATATGTCGGAGCGGCCTCAAACGGTGCCGGATCGCAGAATGACCCGGTGGTATCTTTAAGCTACCTGGAGTACCGCCTGGAACAGCTTGGGGATGTGGGACAGGGCAGCACCGTTTCCCAGCCCAAGCTTGCTACGGGGTATAAAAAGACTGAGCTTGCCCGCGGGGAGCGCTTTATGCCCGGAGAGGGCGGCGTGATCGTGCTGTACTCCGGAAAATGCACTGCAGTCGGGAATCTGCTCAATCTGTCATCTTCATCGGTACTTAAGGAGAGTTCCGCGATCCCCGCATACAGCCAGATCCTTGTGCCGGACAACGCTTCAGGTGTTGTAGCATCCGAGAAAACCGTGCTTTTCGTTATACCCGGAGAGTAAGAATGACGCTTTTTAGTCATTATTACCAAAAATGAGGACTGACTTTTGGTAAAATCACACATAGCATTTAAGACCATATCCGTGTATAATAGACAGGTAAGCGCGTATTGCGCACAGAATAAAATTGAATGAAAAACCAGAACTTTATTTAGGGAGGATTTAAAATGGCAGGTTTATCACTTAAGAACATTCAGAAGGTTTACCCTAACGGCTTCGTAGCAGTTAAGGACTTCAACCTTGAGATCGAAGATAAGGAGTTCATCATCTTCGTTGGTCCTTCAGGATGTGGTAAGACAACTACTCTTCGTATGATCGCAGGTCTTGAGGAGATTTCACAGGGCGAACTTTGGATCGGTGACAAGCTCGTTAACGATGTAGAGCCTAAGGACAGGGATATCGCGATGGTATTCCAGAACTACGCTCTGTATCCTCATATGTCAGTATATGACAATATGGCATTCGGTCTTAAGCTTCGTAAGACTCCTAAGGCTGAAATTGATAAATTAGTTCATGAGGCAGCTAAGATCCTTGATATCGAGCACCTTCTCGATCGTAAGCCTAAGGCTCTTTCAGGTGGACAGCGTCAGCGTGTTGCCATGGGCCGTGCTATCGTTCGTAACCCTAAGGTATTCCTTATGGATGAGCCTCTTTCAAACCTTGATGCTAAGCTTCGTGTACAGATGCGTATCGAGATTTCAAAGCTTCATCAGAGACTTGAAACAACCATCATCTACGTTACCCATGACCAGACAGAGGCTATGACCCTTGGTACCCGTATCGTAGTTATGAAGGACGGTGTTATCCAGCAGGTTGATACACCTCAGAACCTTTATGATGCTCCTAACAACCTCTTCGTTGCAGGTTTCATGGGATCACCTCAGATGAACTTCATCAACTCAATCGTTGGCCGTGAAGGCAACAAGGTTACCCTTACATTCGGTTCAACCACCATCACCATTCCTGAGATCAAGGCTAAGAAGCTTATCGATGCAGGTTATGAAGGAAAGACCGTTGTTCTCGGTATCCGTCCTGAGGATATCAAGGATGAGGAAATGTTCATCAGCAATTCACCTGAGAGCGTTGTTGAAGTTACCGTTCGTGTATACGAGCTTCTCGGTGCCGAAGTATTCCTTTATCTTGATGTTGACAACTACGAGATTACCGCACGTGTTAATCCTCGTACAACCGCTCGTCCCGGCGACCAGATCAGAGTTGCTATGGATCTTTCAAAGCTTCATATCTTTGATAAGGAAACAGAGCAGGTTATCACTCACTAATAATATTTTGGATATTTACCCGGTCGGAAAACCCGACCGGGATTTTTTTGTGCGATAAACGAATGCCCTCAGTGCAAGCTTGCTTGAAAAAAATTCTTGCGTCATTTAAAAACACGTGCTATAATAATTATAACTATCGGCATATATTACTGCCGCATTGAAGAGGGGACAATTATGAAGAAGAAGATCTTAGCAGGAGTTATAGCAGTAGTTTCGCTTTTGGGACTTACGGCGTGCGGTCCTAAGGCAATCGAGGATGTTGAAGGAACTGTGTATGAATGCAAGCAGTTTACGGCACTCTGTCCTGAGGACTGGGTCAACATACCCGTCATGGAGCTGAATGAGGATACCGTATCTCCTAACCACTTACGTTTCTGCAAGTACGAGACCAAGGAAGGCGAAGAGGTCGGCACCGCTATCATTTCCAATGCATATATCAATCTTGACCATTATACAAAGGCTACAGAGATTTACGAGTCAAAAGAGATATATAAGGAAGATACCATTGAGGATATCACACTTGAGGTTAACGGCACCAAGTGGATCGGTTATTTAGGAGAGCTTGCATACAGCAAGTTCGCTATTCTCTGGGTTGATGGCTCGGGTGAGTGGCAGGTAAAGATATGTCTTTCGGATGAAGACGGCGATATCGATTATGACGATATGGAGATCCAGGCTATACTTGCAAGCTTAAAGACAAAATAATGAAAAGATAAGCTCCGGTTTAATGACCGGAGCTTTTTTATTGCGGTAAATAAAAGCCCTCAGAGTAAGCTTCCTTGCATAACGATGGCTGAATGAACGGTTATCGGGAAAACGCTCACAAAAAATGTTTACATCCGTTTGAAGAAGTGTTACAATACTATATTGAGGGATTATGTAATGACATATGAGCTTATATTGTGTATGCATGGTCCAAAAAGGTGCAAACACGGAGAAGAAAGGGGCAAGGTATGATATCGAATCAGATACTGCAGAATGTTATAGAAGGGATCAAGACTATATCCCGCGTGGATATATGCATCATGGATACAGAGGGTAAGGCTCTGGCTGCCACGGTGAACAAAACGGATGAATATGAAGGCGCTGTGCTTGCATTTGTTGGATCGCAGGCAGAGAGCCAGTCATTGCAGAGTACCCATTTCTTTAAGGTATTTGATGAGCACCAGCTTGAATATATCCTTATCGTTAAGGGCGAGTCCGAGGATGCGTATATGATCGGCAAGATGGCCGCATTCCAGGTACAGAATCTGGTAGTGGCTTACAAGGAGCGCTATGATAAGGACAACTTTATAAAGAACCTTCTGCTGGACAATCTGCTTTTAGTAGACATTTATACCAGAGCCAAGAAGTTACATATAGATGCTGAGGCAAGACGTGTCGTATTCATAGTCGAGACGAGCGTGGAGAAGGACAACATGGCATTAGAGACCGTAAGGACCATGTTTACCTCTACTAAGACTAAGGATTTTATCACTGCCGTAGATGAGAAGAACATCATCATAGTTAAAGAGCTCCGTGCCAATGACGGTTACGAGGATCTGGAGAAGACCGGAAAGGTTATCCTTGACATGCTCAATACCGAGGCTATGTCAAAGGTAAGGGTATCATACGGTACTATTATCAATGAGCTTAAGGACGTATCACGTTCATATAAGGAAGCAAAGATGGCTCTTGATGTAGGAAGGATCTTCTATACGGAGAGAAATATCATCGCGTACAGCAATTTGGGTATAGGACGTCTTATCTATCAGCTCCCGATGCCTCTTTGCAAGATGTTCATCAAGGAGATATTTGACGGACAGATGCCTTCTGATTTTGATGATGAGACTATCGTTACCATCAACAAGTTCTTCGAGAATAACCTGAATGTTTCCGAGACATCGAGACAGCTGTACATCCATAGAAATACCCTTGTATACAGGCTTGACAAGATCCAGAAGATGACAAACCTCGATCTTCGTACATTTGAAGATGCCATTACATTCAAGATGGCACTGATGGTAGTTAAATACATGGACTATGTAGAGCATACTGATTTCTAAAGGATTGACATAAGATGAGAAATTTCGGACTTGAACGTGCACTGAGCGGAGATATCGAGCCGCCGGTGATAAGGCTTGATGATGTATCAAAGGATTATGCCGATGACAGACATGCCATAAAGAAGATGAACCTTGTGGTCAACAAAGGCGAGTTCGTATTTGTGGTAGGAAGCAGCGGCTCCGGAAAATCAACGCTTATAAAGCTGTTACTCAGGGAGATAGCGCCCACTTCAGGGAAAATATATGTTATGGGCAAGGATATCTCGAGACTGCGTCAGAAGGCGATAGCCAAGCACAGGAGAAATATCGGTATAGTATTCCAGGATTTCCGCCTGCTTCCTGAGATGACGGTATATGAAAATGTGGCATTTGCACAGAGAGTTATAGAGACTCCTATAAAGAAGATAAAAAGGGATGTTCCCAATATCCTTTCGATCATGGGACTTTCGGAAAGACTTGATGCATATCCTTCGGAGCTTTCCGGAGGTGAGCAGCAGAGAGTGGCACTTGCACGTGCTCTGGTGAATAACCCCATGCTTCTGCTTGCCGATGAGCCCACGGGAAATCTCGATCCCAAGAACTCATGGGATATCATGAGACTTTTGGAGGATGTTAACAGACGCGGGACTACTGTCATCGTGGTAACTCATAATAAAGAAATAGTTGATATGATGCAGAAGAGAGTTGTACATCTGAATAAGGGTGTGCTCACCAACGATTACGAAAAGGGCGGTTACACAAATGCAAAAAATTAGCACCTTTGTTTACGGTATCGGACAGGGACTAAAAAATATATTCAGAAACAGGATGTTTTCACTGGCTTCCATCGCTACGATGGCAGCCTGTCTGTTTTTATTCGGGGTATGTTATTCCGTTATAGCCAATTTCAGGAGCATGATCTCGAAAGCAGAGCAGAGAGTCGGTATCACGGTGTTCTTTGATGAAGGGATAACGGATGAGGGCATCTCTGCGATAGGTGAAAAGATCAGGATGCGTGCCGAGATTTCGGAGATCATATTTACCTCGGCAGACCAGGCATGGGAGGAGTACAAAAAAGAAAAGCTTTCTCCCGAGCTTATAGAGACCTTCGGAGATGACAACCCTCTGGAGAATTCCGCTTCATATACGGTGTACCTTAACGATATATCGATGCAGGATTCACTGGTAAGATATATTATGGATATCGAGGGAGTCAGAAAGGTAAACCACAAGAAGGATGTATCGGAAAACCTGACCGGCCTCAATAAGGTGCTGACGGTACTTGCGGTAGCCATCATCATCATCCTGCTCGGAGTTACGATCTTCCTTATAAGCATCACCATTTCCACCGGTGTGTCCATAAGGAAGCAGGAGATAGCCATAATGAAACTGATCGGGGCTACCAATTTCTTTATCCGTATCCCGTACATAGTAGAGGGTATGATCATAGGTATCATCGGTGCCGTTATACCGCTTTTGATACTTAATTTCAGTTACGGTGTGATCATCAGTACTTTACAGGAAAATTTCCAGCTCCTGCTCTCAGGCACTGAGTTTGTAGAAGGAAAGGAAATCATGAAGGTACTCATACCTGTATCATTAGCGATAGGTATAGGTATAGGATTTATCGGAAGTAACGTAACGCTCGGAAGACAGTTAAAGAAGATTGAGGTTGGATGAGGAGAAAAAGGGTGACAAGAACAAAAATGCTGAAGAAGGCTGCAGTAGCTTTTGTACTTATACTATGCTTTATTGCCGGAATGTTTGAAAATCTTCCGTATAAACAGGCGGGAGCGGAAAGCTCTGACCCCAGGAAAGCTTATGAGGAAAAGCTTAAGGCTGCCCAGGACCAGAAAAAAGAGCTGGAAAAGCAGAAAAAGGAACAGGAAGCTTTAATAGCCGAGTTTTCACTTGAAAAGGAAAATATTGAGACATACATACAGGAGCTGGACCTTAAGCTTAATGACATCACTCTCCGTATTTTTGAATTAAAGCAGCAGATAACGGATACTGAGGAAGAGCTTGAGACCACAAAAAAGAATCTTGAAGACGCCAAAAAGAGAGAAGAACAGCAGTATATCATCATGAAAAAGAGGATCGCCTACATGTACGAAAACGGAGAAGCTACGTACATGGACCTGCTTCTTAATTCGGGAAGCGTGGCTGATTTCTTAAATCAGGTAGAGTATACGCAGGATATAGCGAGATATGACAATAACCTGCTTGAACGTTACAAGGATGCAAAGGCTGATGTTGAGGAGCATGAAGCACTTCTTAATGCTTCGCTCGAAGAACTGAATCTCATCAGGCAGTCTGAAGAGCTTGAACAGTCCACGGTGCAGGAGCTGATGGACCTTAAAACGGAGGAGATAGACCGCCTTACGGAGAAGCTCGGCGTGGCAGATGAGTATCTTTTTAACTACATGGAGCAGATAAGCAGTAAAAATGTAGAGATAAACGAGATCATCGAAGCTGAGCAGAAGCGTATGGAGGAAGAAGAAAGAAAGCGTAAGGAAGAGGAAGAAAGAAGAAAACGCGAAGAAGAGGAGAAAAGAAAAAAGGCTCAGGAAAGCGGTAATATCAGTAAACCCAAGTCCACAAGCGGCTACGATGCAGACGCGATAAACCATGTGGTACTTACTGATGAGACGGATGTGTATAAGATGACATGGCCTCTTCCGGGAGATCACAGGACTTTTTCAAAGTTCGGACCCAGAAAAGCGCCTACCAAGGGAGCGTCCACCTACCATAAGGGCTGGGATATCGGAGGCGAGTTCGGTGCGCCCATGGTATCGGTACTTGCAGGAAAGGTTATAGATGTAAGTTATAACAGTTCTGCGGGCAACTATGTAAAGGTTGAGCATCAGCCGGGATTTGTAACCGTATACTGCCATTGCTCAAAGACTTTGGTAAGTGCAGGAGATTATGTAAAGCAGGGACAGCAGATAGCACTTGTAGGCTCGACAGGTGTATCGACGGGACCTCACCTGCATTTTGCGGTACAGAAGAACGGTGAATATGTCGACCCCGAGCCTTATATAGGATATCTTGAGTAACAGTTTTGGGAGTTTTTATGCAAGAGGAAAATAAGTTTTTTAAAGGATTTATAGTCGGATTGCTGGTAGCCTTAGCAAGTGCGGCGATATTGATCGTCTTCATGAGGGATTACCTGTTTAATGCCGCTCCCGGTGATAAATCAGGTGTAACGTCAACGCAGTCCGATGAAAAAAAGTATAATATGTTCATCGGTAAGCTAAACAACATGCTTACTGTCATTAAGAAGGACTTTTATGAGGATGTCGATCCCGAGGTCCTGTATGAGGGCGCTTTGGACGGTATCATGGCGGCACTTGATGATCCGTATTCCTGTTATTATACGGCGGAAGAAGCAACTGCGGTATTTCAGGCAACATCGGGTTCATATGTAGGCATAGGCTGCTATGTAGGCCAATTGAAGGATACCAATGATATCGTGGTAGTATCGGTCATGGAGGATTCGCCTGCGGAAAAGGCAGGGCTTAAGCCTGAGGATATCCTGATCGGTGTAGACGGGACAGATATAACTAATCTCAGCCTTGATTACGCCATGTCGCTGGTAAAGGGTCCGGAGGGCAGCGAAGTAGTGATAACCGTAAAGCGCGGCGATGAGACTCTCGACCTTCCCATGAAAAGAGCTAAAATAGAGCAGAAGACAGTATCATACCGCATGCTCGATGACGGTATAGGATATATACTTGTAAGTTCATTTTATGAGAATACCGCCACAGAAACAAAAGCTGCCCTGGAAGATCTGGAAAAGCAGGGCATGACCAGGCTTATCATTGACTTAAGAGAGAACCCCGGCGGTCTTTTTGATACGGCAGTCAGCATGCTTGACCTCATGCTGGAAAAGGGCCTGCTTGTAGCATATACGGACAGTAAGCAGGGCGATGAGGTTAAATCATTTACCAAGAACGATGACGTGTTTGATAAGCCCATAGTAATACTTATAAACGGAAATTCAGCAAGTGCTTCCGAACTTTTTACACAGACCATGCGTGATTATGAGAAGGCTACCGTCATGGGTACAACGTCGTACGGAAAGGGTGTATATCAGACACTCTGGCCCATCGGCGAAGATAATTCATTCATAAAGTATACAGGCGGAAGATATTATTCACCTAAGGGCGTCTGCATACACGGGACAGGCATTGAACCCGATATAGTGGTAGAACTTGAAGAAGGACTGGAAAAAGAGGTGATATCAAAGCGTACAAGAGACAACCAGATCGACGCAGCGGTGGAATACCTTAAGAATAAATAAGTAACAGGATCCGGCACTTTGAAGTGCCGGATTTTTTATGGCAGAATGTACAAAAAAATAAGAGGATAATGCGAAAAATTTTGCTTGATTTTTATATGAGTCTGTGATATAGTATTCCACGTTAAACGGACAAATGTAGTTGAGAGAAATACAACGGAGAGATCATGAGGATGAGTGAGAAAGACAAGTATTACCTTGTAAAAGAAAAGGCCGTCCCCGATGTACTGTTGAAGGTGGTTGAGGCGAAAAGGCTTCTGGATTCCGGCAAGGCTATAACCGTTCAGGAGGCTGCAGAACAGCTCGGGATCAGCAGAAGTTCTTTTTATAAATACAAGGATGATATATTCCCGTTCCACGAGAATAACCGCGGAAAGACGATAAATATCATGCTGCTTCTGGATGACGAGCCCGGACTTTTGTCAAACGTGCTGAACGAGATTGCGAAGTGCAAGGCCAACATCCTGACCATACACCAGAGCATCCCGATAGGCGGTATAGCTTCCGTGACTTTAGGCATGGAGATGCGCCCCGAGACCAAAGAGGTAAACGATATCATATCGGCCATAGAGGGGATTCACGGGATTAATTCTTTAAAGATTTTAGGACGTGAATGATATATAAGGCTTCCCCTTGAGGGGAAGCTGGCACGAAGTGCCTGATGAGGTGGAAAAGCTTCAGGCAAGAGAAAAAACATCAGGAGACTAACTTACATGAAAATTGCAATATTCGGATACGGAACAGTAGGTTCCGGAGTATTTGACGTAATAAATATGAACAGCGACATCATCGCCAAGCGTGCGGGTAAGCCCATCGAGATCAAGTACGTGCTTGATCTTCGTGATTTTCCGGGCGATCCCGTGGAAAAGGTGCTGGTGCATGATGTAAATATCATCCTGGATGATCCCGAGGTTAAGATCATAGCCGAGGTCATGGGAGGTATGGAGCCCGCTTTCAAGTTCACAAAAGAGGCTCTTTCAAGAGGAAAGTCAGTATGTACATCCAATAAGGAGCTCGTAGCGGCTCACGGTGCAGAGCTTATAGAGCTTGCGGCAAAGAACAACTGTGATTATTATTTCGAAGCAAGTGTCGGCGGCGGTATCCCGATCATCAGGTCGCTGTGCGATTCACTTGTGGGTGATGACATATTGGAGATCAAAGGTATCGTAAACGGTACCACCAATTACATTTTAACCCGTATGGGTGAGGACGGACTCGCATTTGATGTGGCATTAAAGGAAGCACAGGATAACGGCTATGCCGAGAGAAATCCCGCTGCGGACATCGAGGGTACCGATGCACAGAGAAAGGCAGCCATCCTTGCTTCACTTGCAGCAGGACATCAGGTTGACTGTGACGATATCCCCACAGAGGGTATCTGTGCAGTAACAGCTGAGGATATAGCAGCTTCAAAGGGATTAGGAGCTAAGATCAAGCTTCTCTGCAACATAAGAAGAGACGATGAAAAGGTATCGGCCATGGTAGCTCCCTTCCTCGTATTTGAAAACTGCCAGCTTTATCATGTAAATAACGTATTTAACGGTATACTTGTAACGGGAAATGCCACAGGCGACGTACTTTTCTACGGCAAGGGCGCAGGTAAGCTTCCCACAGCCGGAGCTGTAGCAGGTGATATCATAGAGGCAGCAAAATATTACGGACTTCCTTCGGATACCATCTGGAGCAGGGAAAAGGCTCATATGGCAGACCAGGGCAGCCGCGTAGGAAGATTTTACGTACGACTGAATGACAAGGATGCCATGGAGGCAAGAAAAGCTTTGGGTGTTACCGCAGAGAGCGCATCCTACAAGGCAGGCGAGGTGGCATTCATCACAGAGTCCATGAGCGAGAGCGAGTTTGACGCCAAGATCAAGGGACTTGATGTTTTAAGTAAGATCCGTGTATATGATTAAATTAAAAATATAAAGAGGAAAAAGACATGTTAGTAGTAAAGAAATTCGGCGGATCATCCGTCGCAAACAAGGAAAGGATCTACAATGTAGCAAACCGCTGTATAGAGGACTACAAGGCAGGTAATGATGTAGTAGTAGTACTTTCCGCAATGGGTAAGACCACCAACGAGCTGATAGCGAAAGCTAAAGACATCAGTCCTAAGCCTCCCAAGCGTGAGCTTGACATGCTCGTAGCCGTAGGTGAGCAGATATCCGTATCGCTCATGTGTATGGCCATGGCTGAGCTCGGTGTACCGGCTGTATCACTTAATGCATTCCAGGTAGCTATGCATACCACAAGTGATTACACCAACGCAAGGCTTACAAGCATTGATTCCGAGAGGATCAGAGCTGAGCTTGATGCAAGAAAGATCGTAGTCATCACCGGTTTCCAGGGAGTTGACAAGTACAACAACGTGACCACCTTAGGCCGCGGCGGCTCGGATACCACGGCAGTTGCTTTAGCAGCAGCACTTCGTGCAGATAAATGTGAGATATATACCGATGTAGACGGTGTATACACTGCTGATCCCCGTATTGTTCCCGATGCTAAAAAGCTTGATGAGATCACATATGATGAGATGCTCGAGCTTGCAACATTAGGTGCGGGAGTTCTTCATAACAGATCGGTAGAAATGGGAAAGAAATACGGAGTACAGATAGTAGTACGTTCAAGCTTAAATACAAACGAAGGAACAGTAGTAAAGGAGAATGCTAAAATGGAAAAAATGATCATAAGCGGTGTTGCATGCGACAAGAAACCGGCCAGAATCGCCGTTATCGGTTTACAGGACCAGCCCGGTGTGGCTTTCAAGCTCTTTAACCACCTTGCAAATCACGGTATCAATGTAGATATCATCCTTCAGTCCATAGGTAGGGACGGTACAAAGGATATCAGCTTTACCGTAGATGAGGATAAGGTTGATGAGGCACTTGCAGTAATGGAGAACCACAGAAATACAAGCCTTATCTGCGACAAGATCGATGTAGACAGAAACGTAGCAAAGGTCAGCGTAGTAGGTGCCGGTATGGTTACCAACGCAGGCGTTGCAGCTAAGATGTTCGAAGCTCTTTACGGTGCAGGCATCAACATCAAGATGATCTCCACTTCCGAGATCAAGATCAGCGTACTTATCGATCAGGAGTACTGCGATCAGGCTATGAGAGCCATCCATGACAAGTTCATCAAGGCAAACTGATAAAAGGATATTTATTATGGAAATACATATTCCGCAGGATTTTTCCTGCGGAGTTTTTTTATGTTTTTTTAACGAATAGCGAAGGGGCTTAGCATAAAACGATTTTCAGAAAAATGTGCGGAAATATGTCAATTTTTATACATTTTGTGTATACATTTGCCGAATTCTGTGATATAATTATTTCATTATTTATTTACAGCAAATAAACCGGCATGCCGGTCATGTGAAAGGAGAGTTTTGATGAAAAAACGGATTTTGTTAATGCTGGCTGCAGTTCTGTTACTTGCGGTGTCGGCAGCAGCTCTTCTGCCCAAAGCTATGGAAGCTAAGGCAGCGGAAAAAGCAAAGAGCGGTGACTGGGAGTACGAATATGAAGGAAAAACAGCCACTATAACCCTGTACAAAGGCAGCAAATCTAAGGTAACCATACCTTCAAAGATTGGCGGAAAGACAGTTACCGCCATTGGCCGTGAAGCTTTCAGAAAGAACCAGAACATCGAGACTGTTATAATCCCCAAGACAGTTAAGGAGATCGGCTGGTGTGCATTTGCTGACTGTGAATTCCTTACCACTGTTAAGTTTAAGAAAAAGATAAAGCTTACAAAGCTTGCCGACAGTGTATTTGAAAACTGTTATTCGCTTACAACCATCAAGCTTCCTTCAAGTATTACCGAGATGGGCGATTACGTGTTCTGCAGATGTAAGTCGTTAAAGAGCATAACCATCCCCGCTAAGGCAACCAAGTTGGGATCGGGTTTATTTAAATACTGTGAAAGCATGGAGAAGGCAGTCATCAAGGCTAAGATCAAGGAGCTTCCTTCGGATACTTTCTGGGATTGTTTAGTTTTGGAGAACATAAGTCTTCCTTCCACAATTGAGGTTATCGGAAATGCAGCATTCGGATGCTGTGAATCGTTAGAAACCTTCAAAGTTCCCGCTAACACAAAGAAAATCTCGTACCATGCATTCTTCGACTGCCAGAGTCTTGAAGTGCTTGACCTCGGCAGTAATGTAACAGAACTTGAAAATGAGATTTTCTACAGCCAGTGCTGGAACCTTGAAAAGATTATCATGCCTAAGAGCTTAAAGACCATAGGTGAGAAGATGCTTACGGACCTTTCGGATGATGTACTGAATTATCTCGTGATCGAAGCACCTAAGGGCAGCTATGCGGCATCCTGGGCAGCAGAAAAGGGTCTTACCGTTGTTAATAAGTGATGACGGAGAAAAAGAAGGAGGTTAATATGACAAGAAAAACAATATCCCGTATAATGGGACTTATCATAGCTGTATTTCTTCTCGCACTCGTTCTTCCTTTGGGCAGTGGTGAGGCAAAGGCAGCTACAAAGGGTTCGAAGGGTGACTGGGAATTCGAATACGAAGGCAAGAGGCTTACGATAACGGGCTATAACGGCAATGACACCGATATTACCGTACCGTCAAAGATAGACGGGAAAAATGTAGTAGCTATCGGAAGATCGGTATTTGCTAAAAATACCGACATAACATCCGTAACCATTTCAAAAGGCGTAGAGCTGATAGATTTTGCAGCTTTCCAGGGTTGTTCCAATATTACATCCATTACGTTACCGAGTACTTTGAGAACCATCGGGAATTATGCATTTGATGGCTGTGAGAAGCTTGAAGAGATTAAAATTCCGGATAACGTAAGAAAGATCGGCAACTATGCTTTTGTGAACTGTAAAGCACTGAAGGAGGCTACTATCCCTAAGAAAGCTAAGCATCTTGGGGAAGGTATTTTCCAGTATTGCGAAAATCTGGAGAAATTCCGGATACTTTCAAAGACCAAATGGCTTCCGAAAAGAACCTTCTGGGGCTGCACAAATCTCAGATCCGGGGAACTGCCTTCTGCTTTACGTTTTATAAGGGGCTCTTCATTTGGCTGTTGCTCTGTTCTTCAGAGAGTGGATTTCCCTGATGAGGTACGCGAAGTCGGAGGATGCTTCTGGGAAAACAATATGCTGACAACAGTCGTATTCGGAAGAAAGACCGTAAAACTCGGTTATGAGGTGCTTGGAGGCTGTAAATACGTAGAAACGCTTGTAATACCGGAAAGCGTTACCGAGATCGATGACGGATTTTTCAGCCGTTATTACGGTGACAAACTTGGCATCACAGTAGTTACCACCAAAGGCAGCTATGCAGAAGAGTGGGCAAAGAACCTTGGTATGCCGGTTCAATATAATATCGACGATTATTATGACTAAATGTATCGCAGGGATTGATTCCTGAAAAAAGATTTTCATCGATCATAGGGACGGTTCTCTGATTGAAAAAGATTTTGCACGCCGCAGGCTGACACCTGCGGCGTTTTTAATGTTTATTGAAAAAGTGGAAATTTTTGGCCAAAATCCATTGAAAAAGTGGATTTCTTTTTGACATATCAATATATTTTTGCTATAATGACTTTGATTTTTTGAAAGAAGGTGGACATATGATATCTAAGAAAATGGAAAACATGGTAAAGAACGGCTCAGCTATAAGAGCTATGTTCGAAGAAGGCAAGAAAATGGCTGAAAAGTACGGTGCTGAGAACGTATATGATTTCTCACTCGGTAACCCTTCTGTAGAGCCTCCCACAGAAGTAAAGAAGGCTATCGCGGAAGTCATCGAAAACTACAAGCCTAATTATGTCCACGGATACATGCTTAACCCCGGATATGAAGAGGTAAGAGGTAAGATCGCCGAGAATATCAATAAGAGATTCGGTACCAAATTTGCAGTACGCAATATCGTTATGACAGTAGGTGCGGCAGGCGGCATGAACGTTATCATGAAGTCACTGCTTAACCCCGGTGACGAGGTAGTAGTATTCTCACCTTACTTCGGAGAGTACAGAAGCTATGCATCGAACTTTGATGCAAAGATAGTAGAGATATCACCCGATACTACCTGTTTCCAGCCTAAGCTCGACGAGTTCGAGGCAAAGCTCACCGCAAATACCAGGATCGTTATCGTTAACTCTCCCAACAACCCCACAGGTGTTGTATATTCGGAGGCTACCATAAAGAACATCGCCGCAATCTTAGAGAAAAAGCAGGCAGAATTCGGTGCACCCATCTACATCCTTTCGGATGAGCCTTACAGAGAGCTCGCATTCGACGGCGTAGAGGTACCTTATATCACAAAGTATTACAAGAACACAATAGTAGGCTACTCATTCAGCAAGTCTCTTTCACTTCCCGGCGACCGTATCGGATACCTGGTAATCCCGGATGAGGCTGATGATTCCGAGAACATCATCTCGGCAGCAGGCGTAGCCACACGTATCTTAGGATTTGTAAACGCTCCTTCACTCGCACAGCTCTTTGTATCAAAGTGCCTGGATGCGAAGGTGGACGTTGAGATATACAACAGAAACAGAGAGCTTCTGTACAATGCTTTACTTGAGTACGGTTATGAATGTGTAAAGCCCGAGGGTGCATTCTATCTGTTCGTAAAAGCTTTGGAGGCAGATGACAAGGCATTCGTGGCAAAGGCTAAGGAGCACCGTCTCCTCATCGTACCCGGCTCAACATTCGGCTGTGCAGGGTATGTAAGAATAGCTTACTGCGTTGACTATGACATGATCAAGAGAGCACTGCCTGAGTTCAAAAAGCTCGCTGAGGAATATAAATAATATGGGATTTGAAAATAACTTACGTAAAATAGCCCCTTATATCCCGGGCGAGCAGCCTAAGGATGTAAGCAAGGTAATAAAACTGAATACAAACGAGAACCCCTATCCGGCAGCACCCGGAGCAGAGGAGATCGCATGTAACTTAAGAGACGACAAGATGCGTCTCTATCCGCCCACAGATGCGGGAAAGCTTTCAAGAGCTATTGCAAAATATTACGGCGTACCTGAGAAAAACACCTTTGTAGGTGTAGGTTCCGATGACGTACTGGCTACAGCATTCATCGCCTGCTTTAATTCCGATAAGCCGATACTTTTCCCGGATGTAACATATTCCTTCTATGATGTGTGGGCAGAACTCTATAAGATACCTTATAAGACTGTTCCCTTAGATGACAACTTTAAGATCATAAAAGAGGACTACCTTCAGGAAAACGGCGGCATCGTGATAGCCAATCCCAATGCGCCTACATCCATCAATCTGCCTTTAGCGGATGTCGAGTTCATCATAAAAAACAACCCCGACAGCGTAGTGATAGTGGACGAGGCATATGTGGACTTCGGCGGCGAGAGTGCCGTTCCGCTTCTTAAAAAGTATGAGAACCTCATGGTGGTACAGACATTTTCAAAGTCACGTTCCATGGCCGGCATGAGGATCGGATATGCTTTTGCATCGGATAAGATCATTCAGGCGATGAACGATGTTAAGTTCTCCATCAACTCCTACACCATGAACTACCCTGCGGTAGAGATGGGCGTAGCTGCCATAGATGACGAGGAATACTATAAGGCTACCATCGCCAAGATAGTAAAGACACGTGAGAAGGCAGTGAAGGAACTGACCAAACGTGATTTCACAGTTTTAGACTCCAGAACAAATTTCTTATTTATTTCTCATAAAAGGGTTAAGGCTTTAAAGCTTTTTGCCGATTTAAAGAATAGAGGGATTTTCGTCCGTCATTGGGATAAGCCGCGTATCGGGAATTACCTGCGCGTGACTGTCGGCACCGATGCACAGATGAAAAAACTGTATGAAGCACTGGATGAGATCCTTGCAGAATGACAGAAAAGTGGGATATCCTTGGAAAACAAGATTAATTACCAAAAAGAATTAGAAAAGGAGATTAAAGAATGGTCGGAGCTAAAAGTATGCCCGACCATACTTTTGCATTGTTGTTGCGCGCCTTGTGCCAGCTACTGCATGGAATATTTAAGCAAATATTCCGATATATCTGCCTTTTACTATAACCCCAACATAACGGATGAAGCCGAGTACTGGCACCGTGTGGGAGAACTTCAGCGGTTGATAGAAGAAATGCCGATGGAACATAAGGCGAAGTTCTTGGAAGGTGATTACAATCCCGATTCATTTTATAAAATAGCAGCGGGGCTCGAACAGGAGCCCGAGTGCGGAAAGCGCTGCATTCTCTGCTATGAGCTGAGACTACGTAAGACCGCCGAAGAAGCGGCAAAGGGCGGGTATGATTACTTTACCACCACACTTACCATAAGTCCTTTAAAGGACGCCCAGGTGTTGAACCGCTTAGGGCAGAAGCTTGCCGCAGAATACGGCGTAAAATATCTTCCGTCGGATTTTAAGAAAAACGGCGGATACCAGAGATCGATCGAGTTATCGCATGAATATAACTTATATCGTCAAAATTATTGTGGATGCGAATTCTCTCGCAGGTGATGGGAGCTTTTTAGGAGGTACCGATGGAAAAGACCATTAGAGAACTTCAGGAAGTACGAGAACATCTTATCTTAAGTCCGTTTGCGGCATTCAGCGACGAATCGAAAGGCCGCAGCATCGAAGAGCCGCAGTGTGACATACGTACCTGTTTCCAGCGGGACAGGGACAGGATCATCCACTCCAAAGCGTTTAGGCGCCTTAACGGTAAGACACAGGTATTTCTGACTCCCATGGGTGACCATTACAGGACACGTATGACACATACCTTAGAGGTGGCGCAGATAGCCCGCACCATCGCTAAAGCGCTGAGACTTAACGATGACCTGACAGAGGCTATAGCGTTAGGACATGACCTCGGACATACACCGTTCGGACATGCCGGTGAGAGAGCACTTAACAGCGTGTGCCCCGGAGGCTTCGAGCATCATCTCCAGAGTATCCGTGTGGTTGAATTTATCGAAAAGAAAAACGGAAAGACCATGAACCTTTCCTGGGAAGTAAAGGACGGCATCGTAAACCATCAGACAGAAGGTAAGCCGGGAACCCTGGAGGGCAAGATAGTAAGGCTTTCCGATAAGATAGCATATGTAAATCACGATATCGACGACGCTACGCGCGGTCATATCATAGAAGAGAGCGATATCCCGAAGGAGTACACGGATATATTGGGCAACTCCTTAAGCCAGAGGTTGAACACTCTGATACACGATATTGTATCGAACAGTGAAAACAAGAATGACATAATAATGTCGGACGAAGTATATAAAGCCATGCAGGATTTAAGAAAGTTCATGTTTGAGAACGTATACACGAATCCCGTGGCAAAGAACCAGGAAAAGAAGGCAGAAAAGATGCTCATAGATATGTATGAGTATTACTTAGAGCATTTTGACCTGTTGCCCGAGGAGCACAGAAATGCTCCCGAAGGTAAGGAAAGAGCGGTAGCGGATTATATAGCCTGTATGACCGACAGGTACGCGGTATCGAAGTACAATGAACTGATGGTACCCACCGGGTGGCAGGTGTACTAGTAGTGAAAGGAGAGCGCGTATGTATTATGATGATGATACGATAGAACAGGTGCGCTCTTCGAATGACATTGTGGATATCGTATCCACTTATGTACAGCTCAAACGCCGCGGAGCAAATTATGTGGGGCTTTGTCCTTTTCATAATGAAAAAACGGGATCGTTTTCCGTAAACCGGAATATGCAGATATTTAAATGCTTCGGCTGCGGAGTGAGCGGAAACGTATTCGGATTTATAGAGAGAACGGAAAATATCAGCTTCCCTGAGGCTGTCCAGTTTTTGGCGGACAGGGCGGGCATAAAGCTCCCCGAAAAAACAAATGACGGCTACGATAATTCCAAAAGAAATCTGAAGGAGCGGATAGCCACTATCAATAAGGAAGCGGCTACATATTACTATCGGATGCTCAGGAGCAATGAAGGCCGGAACGCCATGCAGTACCTCAAAAACCGCGGGCTTTCGGACGAGACCATCAACAGCTTCGGACTGGGCTTTGCAGGAAGATATTCGGACGGACTCTATAAGTATATAAAGTCAAAAGGTTATTCGGATGAAGAGCTTGTATCAAGCGGACTTTTTACGATAAATGAAAAAGGTGCATACGATAAGTTCTGGGACAGAGTCATATTCCCGATCATGGACCCGAGAGGCAGAGTTATAGCATTCGGCGGCCGTATCATGAGCAAGGCGGAGAATGCTCCGAAGTACCTGAATTCCCCGGAGACCGAGCTTTTCAATAAGAGCGAGAATCTGTACGGACTGCATCTGGCGAAGAAGACCAAGGAAAAGTTTTTCCTGCTCGCCGAAGGATATATGGATGTCATAGCACTCCACCAGGCGGGATTTGACAATGCGGTGGCATCTCTCGGTACATCGCTTACCGAGCGGCAGGCCAAAAAGATCAACGGCTATACCGATTCCGTCGTCATTACATATGACAGTGACGGAGCGGGGCGAAAGGCGGCACAGCGTGCCATCCCGATACTTAAAAATGTCGGTCTGTCCGTAAAGGTCCTTAATATGAAGCCCTATAAGGACCCGGATGAATTCATCTGTGCGGTAGGTGCTGACGAATACAGAAAAAGGATAGAGACTGCGGTAAACGGATTTGATTTTGAGGCAGGGATACTTGAAGAAACACATGATATGGAAGATCCCGACTCCAAGACGCAGTTTGACCATAAACTGGCCGAGACGATAGCGGCCATAGACGATCCGATGGCGCGCCACAATCACATAGAGGCAGCGGCCAAGAAGTACAATATAGACCCCGTCGAATTAAAACGTGAGGTCAACCGTATCGGAGCGGCATTAAAGGTAAAAGAAAACAACGAGCGTGAAAAAGAAAGGGCTAAGGCAACACGTGAGATAAAGCCTGAAGCGGCACAGAAAAAAGCCGAGTACAGCCTGCTCAACATGCTCGTATGCAATAAAAATGCGTACCTCGGGGTAAAGGATATCCTTAAAAAAGAGGATTTTTCCGGGGAAGTTGAAAGACGCATATTCGAATATCTAACAAATGATTATGAAAGAGTCGGAGCGACAGTGGGCGCCAGAATAGTAGAAAAATTTGAATCTGCAGATGAGCAGAAAACGGTGGCGGACATACTGATGACCTCTGATGATTTTGAAGAGACAAGCGAAGACGAAAGGAGGATGGCATTTGCGGATTACGTTACAGGCGTAAAGAAAGCAGCATATGACCGTGAGGTCGAGGAAGCGATGCGCATAGGAGACGGAGCAAGACTTAATGAGTTGCTCATGAATGAAGACAGCCTCGAAAACCTTAGGAAAAAGCTGATGACTATTACCTTGTAGCAGCAGTGCCACGAAAGATGGACCAGCAGTTACAGCAGAAATTCCAGGAAAAGCTCAGAGAATTACTGAGCATGGCAAAGAAGAAGAAAAATGTCCTGGAGTATCAGGAAGTCAATGATTTCTTCAGCGATATGGAGCTGAATGAGGATCAGATCAATCACATTTATGACTTCCTGGACAACAACGGTGTGGATGTTTTACGTGAGACGGTATCGGACGATGATCTCTTAGACAACATCGATCTTATCAGCGATGATGAAGAGGATATCGATATCGAGAACATCGACCTTTCAGTTCCCGAAGGCGTCAGCATCGAGGACCCGGTAAGAATGTATCTTAAGGAAATAGGTAAGGTACAGCTCTTAAGCGCGGATGAGGAAATCCATCTGGCCCAGGTCATTGAGGAGGGAGATTCCTACAAGCAGCGCTGTCATGAGATAGAGAAAAAGCTGCGTAAGCCCGAAAGTCCTGAGGCAAAGGAAGAACTTACAAAGAAGCTTGCTTCTTTAAAGAAGGAAGGCCAGAAGAAGATCGATGCCGGTGAGGCAGCGAAAAAGAGACTGGCTGAGGCAAACTTAAGACTTGTTGTTTCCATAGCTAAGCGTTATGTCGGCCGTGGAATGCAGTTCCTTGATCTTATCCAGGAGGGTAACCTCGGTCTGATCAAGGCTGTGGAGAAGTTCGATTACAACAAGGGTTACAAATTCAGTACCTACGCTACATGGTGGATCAGACAGGCCATCACCAGAGCTATCGCCGATCAGGCACGTACCATCAGGATCCCTGTACATATGGTTGAGACCATCAACAGGCTGATGCGTACCCAGAGAACACTGCTCCAGGAATTAGGCCGTGAACCTACCCAGGAGGAAGTAGCCCGCGAGATGAAGATGCCTGTTGAGCGTGTGGCAGAGATCCAGAAGATCTCACAGGAGCCCGTATCGTTGGAGACTCCTATCGGTGAGGAGGAAGACAGCCATCTTGGTGATTTCATCCAGGACGATAACGTTCCGATGCCTGCAGATGCAGCAGCTTATACACTCCTTAAGGAGCAGTTGTTAGACGTGCTCGGTACTCTTACAGACCGTGAGCAGAGAGTTCTCCGCTTAAGATTCGGTCTTGATGACGGACGTGCAAGAACTCTTGAGGAAGTAGGCAAGGTGTTTGATGTAACACGTGAGCGTATCAGACAGATCGAGGCTAAGGCCTTAAGAAAGCTGAGACATCCCAGCCGTTCAAGAAAGCTCAGGGATTTCTTAGAGCAGTAAGAAATATATGGAACATAGAGATAATATAAAACTGTCGGAGCGTCTCGCCATGTCGGCGGGGATGGTGACGGCAGGTTCGAGTGTAGCAGATGTGGGCTGTGATCATGCCCACACCTGTATATGGCTCGTAAAACACGGAGGCGTTCCGCGGGCAGTGGCTATGGACGTAAGATCCGGTCCGCTTTCCCATGCCGAAGCCAATATCAGGCTGTACGGCTTAGGAGAAAAGATAGAGACCAGGCTTTCGGACGGACTCGAAGCTTTAGAGGCAGGAGAGACCGATACGATCATCATAGCCGGTATGGGCGGGACACTTACCGTACAGATACTTGAGAGGGGCCTGGATAAAGCGAAGGCTGCAAAGGAGCTGATACTCCAGCCGCAGTCGGACTTGGGGCTCGTCAGAAGGTTCCTAAGGGAACACGGATTTATCATCACCGAAGAAAAGATGTGCAGCGAACTGGGGAAGTTTTACACATCGATGAAGGTGGTAAACGGGACGGATGCTACATTGGAATTATCAGAGGTTTCGGGTGATGACAGCGATATCCTGCAGTCTGTTTACGATGAGTTCGGAGAGTATCTGTTAAAGAACAAAAATGAGATATTGCACGAAGTTCTTCTTATATTAAAAGAGAAGAATGAAAGGATCCTTAACCGGATATCGGCGGAAGGTTCCGGAGACAGTGCAGAACGAAAAGGTTTCTTCGAGAGGGAAAAGAAACTCATTCGGGTGGCTTTAAGTTTCTATGATATTTAAGATCATTCGGGCTTGAGCCCTTAAGAATGACAAAGTAGTACAATAACATATACAAGGAGAGAAGGATGGCTGATTGTAAGGTTAATGTATTTGGGGTAACTGTAGAGTATGAGCAGGGTTCGACATATGCTGAGATAGCTGAAGATTACAGGGAAAAAGTGGACGGTGACATCATCCTTGTGATGGTGAACGGAAAGCTTTGTGAGCTTCACAAGAAGATTCAGGACGGAGTAAAGGTTGAATTTGTAACTACTAAGGATTCCGTCGGAAACGATACATATGTGAGAGGCGCTATTTTCGTGATGCTGCGTGCGTTTTACGGAGTGCTCGGCAGGGAAAAGATCAAAAGGATCTCGGTGGAGCATACATTGGGTAAGGCAATCTACTGTGATTATGAGGGAAAAGAGCCGCTGTCCAATGAGCTGCTTGCTAAAGTTAAGCGCGAGATGCAGGATCTTGTTGACAGAAATCTTCCTATTATAAAGAAGTCGATCCCTACGGCTGAAGCTGTAAAGATGTTTAAAGACTTAGGGATGAACGACAAGGTAGAGCTTTTTAAGTACAGAAGCGCTTCTTCGACCAACTACTATGAGCTCGACGGGTTCAAGGATTACTTCTACGGATATATGCCCGCATCTACAGGCATACTTAAGGTATTTGACCTTCAGCTTTATGAGGAGGGATTCCTTCTCCTGCTTCCGGATACATCGGATACGACTAAGGTGGCTGACTATGATGATCGCCCTCTGCTGTTTAAGACACAGCATGAAGCCAACGAGTGGGGCAGGATCATGGGACTCGGCTGCGTAGGTGACCTGAATGAGCAGATATGTAACGGAAATATCGAGGATATGATCCTGGTACAGGAAGCTCTGCAGGAGAAGAGGATAGGCGATATCGCCGAGCAGATAAAATCAAGGGGCGGCGTAAAATTCGTCATGATAGCAGGTCCTTCTTCTTCGGGAAAGACAAGTTTTTCGCACAGACTTTCCATACAGCTGCGTACTTTAGGTTTGAGACCTCATCCCGTGGCACTTGATAATTATTTCAAAAACCGTGAGGATACTCCTAAGGACGAGAACGGCAATTATAACTTTGAGTGCTTAGAGGCAATAGATGTCGAAGGCTTTAACAAGGACATGCTGGCATTGCTTAAAGGCGAGACCGTGCAGATGCCTACATTTAACTTTAAGATAGGAAGACGCGAGTACAAGGGCAATACCTTAAAGCTTGAGGATGGTGATATCCTGGTACTTGAGGGTATACACGGACTGAACGACGCCCTGTCATATTCGCTTCCTAAAGAGAGCAAGTTTAAGATTTACATCAGTGCGCTTACACAGCTCAATATCGATGAGCACAACAGAATACCTACCACGACTACGCGTCTTATCCGCCGTATCGTGAGGGATGCAAGGACCAGAGGCACATCGGCCCAGGGTACGATAGCCATGTGGTATTCGGTACGCCGCGGCGAGGAAGAGAATATATTCCCGTTCCAGGAGCAGGCTGACTGCATGTTCAATTCGGCACTTGTATATGAGCTGGCAGTACTGAAGCAGTATGTTGAACCTCTTCTGTTCGGTATCAAGGAAGACGATCCCGAATACTTAGAGGCAAACAAGTTACTTAAGTTCTTAAAATATTTCTTGGGTATATCAAGTGAGGGAATCCCGCACAACTCCATCGTACGTGAGTTTATCGGCGGAAGCGTATTCCCGGTATAATTGCACCTTTTTACAGCGGAGCACTGCCACGGTATGAAAACCGTCACCGCTCGCAGGATATGCTTGGCGGTCGTCTCCATATTTATTGCTTCGGACGCTTGCAATCGTACGTCCGCTTGATACCGGACGTACTTGTGCTTCGCTCAAAAATCGGTTTGGTTAACCGATTTTTGCCTCGCATAAATATGTTTCAGACCTGAGCATATCATCTGCTCACTTTATGGTTTCATCCCATGGCAGTGCTCCGTCTGTAAGTATAGCGATTATAGGAAATACAGTATGTAAAAAAGAGCAGCACGGATGGTCGCGGCGAAAGCTGAGGAAAGTCCGGGCTTCGAAGGGCAGGGTGCCGGATAACGTCCGGCGGAGGTGACTCCCGGGAAAGTGCAACAGAAATTATACCGCCCGACTAATGTCGGGTAAGGGTGGAATGGCGGTGTAAGAGACCACCGGTTTTCCGGTAACGGAAAATGCTGTGCAAACCCCACCTGAAGCAAGGCCAAACAGGGGACCATACGGCGGCCCGTCGTGTCTCCGGGTAGGCCGCGTTCCGGAATGGGAACATTTCGGAGGAGCTGTCCGGTGACGGGCAGTCAAGATAGATGACCATCTATTACATAACCCGGCTTATAGTGCTGCTCTAAAAAATACATGGTAGGAGATACCACATGACGAACGGAGTATATCCTGCAAAAAAGAAAGACGGTACAAAGTACTTTCGTGCAGCCGTCACATATAAACAAAAACACATCAGCCTCGGCAGCTTCCGTACGGAAAAAGCTGCCGGGGCTGCTTATGCTCTGGCAGGAAGGATACTTAAGGGGAGTGAAGAGTATCTGCCGGAGGATTATGAGAGGGTAGTAACCGGTAAAAGCAGCAGGGCAAAGAGCGCGTTGGGAAAATCCGGGACAGGACTGACCAAGGCGGAACAAATAGGGGAAGGACAGAATGGAGACAAACTAGGATTCGATAAGTGGATCATGCTCATCAACCTCAGAAAAACAGGTCTTTACAGCAACAATCCCATATATCTGTACGGAAAATATTTTATATACTTCCCGGACAGGAACACGGAGCTTAAGTTTGATGCCGACGAAATGTTTTTCTACGGTAAACACCGCATACAGAAAAGGGGCGGGCATCTGTTTTACAGTGACTATGGGATGCAGTGCAGTCTGCTTGCCCGTTACGGGGTTAAGAGTTTCTCTGTAAAGAACAGGGATTATTATTTTAAAAACGGGGACGAGACTGATTTCAGATACGGGAATCTGGTAGTGGTCAACAGATTCAGGGGAGTATATGCAAAAGAGGCCGGCGGCAGGAAAACATATGATGTAAAAATCCATTTTGTGGGGAGCCTCAAGGTGGGGACATACACGGATGAGACTGTGGCAGCCATAGCATATAATAAAGCAGCCGACAGCCTCGAAGAGGCGGTAAGAAGGCGTCAGAATTCCATTGGGGAAAACCGGGACTCTACAAATGTAGAAAACAAGATGTTGGGAAAACCGGATCGGAGAGATACAAGTTGTGCTGATGAGAAAAATGTCAGAAAAGCGCCTGTAGACGACAAGTGTAGAATAAACATGCGGGAAGACACTGACACTCCGATTTTGGACAAAAAACAAAAAAGTGGGGTCAAAAATGAAAAAAATGACCCTGAAAATCAAAAAAACATCAAAAATTATCGAAAATGGACCCGGAATTTCATGGATGGAGTGTCTAAAAGAGAATATATTAACATCTACGAAACCCTTGAATTCTCTAAAAGTTTTAAGAAATATCTGATGAAAATGTAATAATTTCGTAAAAAATACTTGCAAAAATGATAACATAGTAGTATACTATCCCTTGCTCCGGTAAAAAACCGGCAGAGAAATGGGGTAGTTAATATGGCTAAAATAAAGAGAAGTATCGTTCTTCTGCTTGCATGCGCCATACTGGCAGGCACCGTGTTTACACCTTTTAAGGCTGTGAAGGCTGCAGAAGATGATAATGAAAATGAAAATGTCGAGGTTGTATACGAAACAGAACAGCAGCCCGACGAAAAACCTGAAACCGAAGAGCTCACCGATGAACTTATAGAATCAGCGGTAAAGAAGCACTGCAAAGGTCTTTCGATGCTGATGCTTAAGTATCAGACAGGTGATATCGTAGCTGAGAAGAGCTCACGTACCGACGCACTCGTTAAGCGTGACTCCGACAAAAAGAAAAAGACAATTAAGAGAACTTACACCTCAACCAGTTCCGCATACGGTGACGGAAATGCTTCCGGAACACTTAAGAACAAGTACAATGAGAAGTTCACCAAGAAGGTAACCGAGAAAGAGTACGAGATACTCTGCAGGATTGTACAGGCTGAGGCAGGAGATCAGGATGTATACGGCAGGATCCTCGTAGCAAACGTAATCCTCAACCGTGTAAATTACGAGAAAGAATTCCCGAATGACATCGAAGGCGTGGTATTCGAGAAAAAGCAGTTCTCACCTATCTCAAACGGCGCTTACTACAGAGTGGTCGTTGATGATGTGACAAGGGAAGCAGTTGACCGCTGCTTATCCGGTGAGGATTATTCGGACGGAGCACTTTATTTCTTCATGAGATCCGCCACTGCGGCATCCACCGCATCATGGTTTGACACTCTTACATTCATATGCAAGTACGGATGTCACGAGTTCTTCAAGGATTGATATTATTTCTGACCTTAAAAAATATAAATATAGTTTTAGAAAGAGCTCCGGACTGTATATTTACAGGCCGGAGCTTTTTCAAGTTTTTATTGCATTTTTCATGCCCTCGTGGTAGTATGTAGGACATGAACCGATCCGGCCTTCCCCTCGAGGGGAAGGTGTCACCGCCAGGTGACGGATGAGGTGGATTAACTTAATAAGTGAGGTTCCATATGAAGATAACATACCATAGCACGAGAGACAAGGACATTACTGCTACTGCAAGTGAGGCGATCTTAAACGGCATAGCACCGGACGGCGGATTGTACGTACCTGACGAGATCCCGAAGCTTAAAGTAAGCTTCGAAGCTTTAGCCAGGATGGATTACGCACATGTGGCATATGAGGTCATGAAGCTGTTTTTTACCGATTTTACCGAAGAAGAGCTCATGGCATGTATAAAGGGCGCTTACAATACGGAGAAGTTTGATACAGAGGATATCACCAAGCTTGTTGAGGCTGACGGAGCTTACTACTTAGAGCTTTTCCACGGCAGGACCATAGCATTTAAGGATATGGCACTCTCGATACTGCCTTACCTTATGACTACTTCGGCCAAGAAGTGCGGGGCGAAGGAAGAGATAGTCATCCTTACCGCAACCTCCGGGGATACCGGAAAAGCAGCACTTGCGGGATTTGCCGATGTACCCGGTACCAGCATCGTGGTATTCTATCCCAAGCACGGTGTAAGCCGCGTACAGGAAAAGCAGATGGTGACCCAGAAGGGCAAGAATGTAAATGTCATAGGTATAGAGGGTAACTTCGATGACGCACAGTCGGCAGTAAAGGCTATATTTACAGACAAGAAGCTGGCAGAGAAGATGAAGGCAAAAGGCTACCGTTTCTCATCGGCCAACTCCATCAATATAGGACGTCTGATACCCCAGGTAGCATACTATGTATATGCATTCAGCCGCTTATACCCTAAGCAGATCAACTTCGTAGTACCTACCGGCAACTTCGGAAACATCCTTGCAGCTTATTACGCTTACAAGATGGGCGTGCCGGTCAACAAGCTCATCTGTGCATCCAACAGGAATAAGGTACTGACTGACTTCTTTGAGACCGGCGTATATGACAAGAACCGTGAGTTTTACCTTACATCCTCACCCAGTATGGATATACTTATCTCAAGCAACTTAGAGAGACTTATCTACGAGATAGCGGGTGACAAGACCGCTGACTTCATGAAGGACCTGAAGGAAAAAGGAAAGTACAAGCTGACAAAGGAAATGAAGGAAAAGCTCGGCCTGTTCGTAGGCGGATATGCTGAAGATGCCGAGATGTCACAGGCTATAGCAGACCTTTACAAAAAGGAAGGCTATATCATAGATACTCATACAGCCGTAGCTGCTGCAGTATATAACAAGTATAAAGCTAAAACAGGCGATGATACCTGCACAGTCATAGCATCCACAGCCAGCCCTTACAAGTTCTCGAGAGCCGTACTCAACTCCATATCGCCTGAATATGATAAAAAGGATGACTTCGAGCTGTTTGACGAGCTTCACAAGCTCTCCGGCGTAGAGATACCCGAGGCGATCAGGGACATCATCAGTGCTCCCGTACTGCATAAGACTGTATGTGCCAAAGACGGACTTGAAGCTGAAGTAGTTAGAATATATAAGTTATAAATAATATAATAGAATATAGTATAAATCAGAATACGGGGTTTCCTGGTCGGGAGCTCCGTATTTTCTTGCTTTATACTTATATACGAAGGCAGACAGATCGGGGCCGTATTTTACGAAAAAATATGTGGTCAACGCGTGGTCAAAGTACCAAAAAAGCTAAATTGCGTCAAATGTCACAAAAAATTCACAAACATGTTAAAGTTATGTCAAAGTGCCATGTTTTAATGCTTTCAAAGCCTTTTAGTTCCCTAGAAACGGCTTTGTAGGGGGGAAAAGTACTTGAACTCTTATCCGGTTTGTGGTACAATCAACCCGTTATTGGAACGATTCGCGCCATGCGAGTATGCAGCACGGGGCGTATCAGAAACCATCATATTTTTTAAGGAGGAAACAGACACATGAAGAAATTCTTCAGAGCTCTTGCTCTCGTCCTTGCACTTGTTCTTGTGATCGGTACTATTCCTGCTTCTGCAGCAGAGGGTACATCAGACATCAAGCTTAAGAAGAAGACAAAGATCATCTATCTTAAGGGATCACAGGGTCTTGCAGAAGACGGCACAACAAAGTGTAAGACTCCTAGCCGTTACAAGGTTTCAAAGCTTGTAAAGGGCTTCGATTCAAAGAAGATGGACATCACTCTTAAGAGTGCAGACAAGTCTATCGTTAAGACAAGCAGCAAGAAAGACAAGATCTATGCAAAGGGTCTTGGTACAACAACAGTTGAGATCTTCGTTAACAACCTTGATGGTCAGCAGCTTGCAGACCTTAAGCTTAAGGTTAGAGTTAAGAAGAGCGCAACAGAAATCGGCGATTTCGCTGTAACAGATGCAGAGGGCAATGCTGTTGATTTAACAGCTAACAAGGCTGGTCTTAATCAGCCCTACTTCGTAACCTTCGTTCATGAGAAGGATACAGACTACCGTGATTTAGCTGCTGCTGACGAGTCAGTAACAGTTGAGAAGGTAGACGCACTTGTTGAAGGCGGACAGACCTTCAAGGTAACATTCACAAAGAGTGGTACATTCACTCTTACCGCTAGCGTATACCAGAGCGCTGAGTGGCCCGGAAAGAGACTTGAGACTCCCGTTCCCGTTGTTGCTGGTTATGATGTTGCAGCAGTTGAGCAGTCAGCTCTTGATGCAATCAGAGTTACCTTCAAGACACCTGTAACAGGTATCGACAAGACAGCTTTCAAGGCTTACTATGAGATCAACGGCGTTAAGGTTTATCCTTCAGACGTTGACACAGTAACTGCTGACGCTAATGACAAGAACGTTGTTATCGTTAAGTTCCTTGCTCCTTTCCAGAAGGGCGAGACATACTTCGTACAGTATGACAATGCTGAAGAGCCCGTTGGTTCTTTCGTAGCAATCAATCCTAAGAAGGATTCTGTTAAGTCTATCGTTATCACAACCAATAAGGTTACTGCTGGCGAGTTAACAGAGATCAAGTACCAGCTCCTTGATGAGAATGGTATTGATATCACAAGCGGTATCGCTTCACTTGGTACTTTCAAGTTTGAAATGACCGAAGGCGATCAGATTAACAACTATGTAACATCTATCACACCTTACAAGGTATACATGGCTAAGGCTGGCGACGTTATCACAATTAAGGGTACCTACTCTTATGTTGATGACGCTAACAACACTATCCCTGTAACCGGTGAGACCAAGGTTTACGCTGAAGCTCCCGAGGCATGGAAGAGAGATTCAGCAAGCGGTGTTATCACATCTAAGACTGCTAAACTTATCAAGGATGACAATTCTCTTGATGATGACGTTAAGAAGGGTGCAGCTTGGACAATGGATGAGCCTCAGGTTGGTTTCCAGATTTACGTTCCTTATGTAAAGAGTACTGGTACCAAGTATGAAGGCTTTGGTAAGACTGGTATTGCTTCTGAGTACAACAGCTATGATATTAAGGTTGCAGATGAGACTGTAGCACTCTTAAAGTACCCGATCGCTTCAACAGATACAGTTGCTATACTTGAAGCTAACAAGCCTGGTACAACTTCTATCATCATCTATGGTGTTAAGGCAGATGGTTCTAGAGACGTTATCGGTGCAACTAATGTAACTGTTAAGGAATCAAGAAAAGTTGGTACATTCACAGTAGCTGCTGAGAACAACAAGCGTGACCTCAACTTTGATTACAAGGCTGATAAGGTAACATTCAAGTTTGACGTTAAGGATCAGGATGGTGCTGATTACTACAAGTCTGAGACTGTAACAGTAACTTGCGCAAGTGAAAAGGTTAAGATTGCGGATACTTCTTTCACATATAAGAGAGGTACCACAGAAACATTTGAAATCACTCCTGATAAGTTAACAGTTGTTGATAATAACACTCTTACTATTAAGTTCAAGATTGCTAATATCGAGCAGGTTGTTAACGTAACTGTAGCTTCTGACGGTGGTGCTGATAGATACGTTCTTACAGTTGGACCTACATCTGTTGATACTGCTATAGCAGTTGGCACAGATAAGAATCCTGCAATTGCTATCGCTCTTCAGGGCGTAACAAAGAATGGTTTCTCAGCTTCTGGTACAGCTATTAAGTTTATCAACTATGCACTTAAGGCTCAGAAGTCTGCTGAATATGTTGATGAACTTGGTAATAAGCTTCCTACAGGTTATGTTTATAACATCACCAAGGACGGCAAGATTGTTGACATGAAGGCTAATTCTGTAGTAATTGAGAACTTTGATCAGACAGCTAACACTATCGCAGCATTCTCAAAGGATGCTTCTGCTTCTGATGCTGCAGTTAAGCTTGGCAAGGGCTTATACATTGTAACAGCTTACAAGGTAGATGACAGTGCTGAAATGCTTAAGATTGAACAGCTTGGTGCTTCACAGACCTTCACAGTTGTAGACAACCAGAAGGCAGCTGAGGTTAAGAAGAACAGCTATGCTGAGAGCCTTGCTGTTATTTCACAGGATGAAGTTAAGAAGGCATTTGATGTAACATTCGATGGCAAGAAGATGGCTGATTGGAATGGTGCAGTATCTGTTTGGTATGATTACAATGATAACGGTGCAACAGCATACGTTAAGGATGCTTATGTAACTGTTACTAATGCTACCACAGGTAACATCACTCTTAAGGTTAGCGTTGATACTCTTGTTAAGGTTAAGTAATTAATCTGAAAAGATAATCAATCAGAAGAGGTTTCCGAAAGGAGACCTCTTCTTTTTATGTTTGCTTTACGGCACCGCCGAAATGTGGTATTATAAACATATCCTATGAACGGGGGTGGCTGACGTATGAAAGTAAAGAAATATAAAAGATTTACTTTATTAGTTCTTGTGATTTCAGCACTTGCTATACTTACCGGGTGCAGGACAGTTGAGGAGAAGTATGATGATCTGGTATCGGAAGGTAAGTCTTTGGCCCGTGATGACAAGACTTCTAAAGCTGAGAAGAAATATAAAGAAGCCATAGAACTGCTGCCGGAAAAGTCTGCCGCTTATCTCGAGCTTTATAAGCTCTATATAGATGAGGAGGATTATGTGCAGGCAGATGCTATCCTTAGTGAAGCGTTGGAACAGGTTGAAGAACGCTCTGAGAAGAAAAAGATAGAGAAAAAGGCAGAAGAATTTATAGAGAAGGGATACCTGGATGTAGTATACAAGCCGACTTCGGAGCCAATAGTGACGGACGGACCTGATCTTACAGGGCCTCCCATAGTGACTGATGAGCCTGATTCGGATCCGGGATTGACAGATATTTTGGATCAGGACACTGACTATACTCCGGTTACACCGACATCCGAGCCGGATATTACCCCTACGATTATCGTGATCGACCCTAATGGTACTCCGGGGATAAATATACCGGAGGATGATGTCCCTAAGGATTGTCAAGACTTAAACGGTATAGAGATAGTCATATGTGACTGGTATTCCGATAAAGAAGGCCTCGGTAATGATTATGAAGAAGCGAGAGATTTCCAACGTCAGGTGATGATGGAAAGACATAACTATATTATCAGGGCTGACGGCAGCTATAAAAAGGACTCGATAGCGAATGAATTCGTAGAATATGCCACTAATGGCGGAGATGACAGGTATCTGGTGTTTGTGCTTCCTAATAATTGGGTTACCCGGGCTGCACTTGACAGCTGCTTGGCATATAACCTGGTGTATATCCCTGATATACTTGATTTTTCGGAGGAGAGGTACAGGCAAAACCGTGTATATGAGAAGTATGTATACGATGACGCTATATACGGCTTTAACGTAGGATATGCGGAGCCGGGGACAGGCATATATTTTAATAAGACATTACTGAAGGAAGCCGGTATAGATCCCGATACCATATATGATATGCAGAAAAACGGGACCTGGACGTGGGACGCTTTTGAAGATATACTGGCTGCCACTCAAGATTATCTTGATAACAGCAAATATGTCATGCAGCATCATGCACTTTCATGCAATAAAAATGCGATGGTGACTGCGGCTGTGGTATCAAACGGCGGAGAGTATATAGGAAGAAAACAGGACGGAACTTACTCCTACAGGCTTGAGGATCCCGATACTACGGAGGCTCTTGAGTGGGCCGTAAAAATACTTACGGACTATTACCAATATGAGCCCGAAGATGCGGCAGATGGTTATTATCTTCAGGAATTTATCAAGGGAGGAGCAGCCTTTCTTATCGACAATGAATCCGTATCGGAGGAGAGTTTTGATCATAAGAATTTTGAAGCAGGCTTTGTGATGTTCCCTCAGGGACCGAAGGCGAAGACCTGTGTTAATATATCGGAAGGAAACATTATCGTTATCCCGTCATGTTATGGAGAAGAGAAATCAAGGAAGATAGCATTTGCACTGAGTAAGTATTTTGCGGATGTGCAGGGATTTGAAGACATAAATGAAGACTATATTGACGCGTTACACAATAGCATTACGGATTACAGAGCAGGAATGGAAACATTGCCCATGATGTATGAGCCTGAGCATCGGGTGCTTGTATATCACAATGTGCTCGCTGATATAGATATCGACAAGGATTTCTTAAGATATATATACGCCGGTGCCGATGTGCATTTAGCCCAGATGAAAGCAAGGGAAGCCTGGCAGGATGTGAAGGAGCTTGATGTGCCGGAAGTAGAAGTTCCGCCCGTAACTCCATCCCCTGAGTCGGAATATATACTTGCTGACAGCGATAAAAGATATATCGATGAGAGCGAGCTTGCGATGCTGTCCGCATGGGGCTGCAAGGTGGCGCGAAACGAGATATATGCAAGACACGGCAGAAGGTTTAAGGATGCCGAGCTGCAGGCATATTTTGATGCTAGAAGCTGGTACAAAGGGACTATAGAGCCTGCCGACTTCGATGACAGCGTCCTTAATGATTTTGAGAACAAAAACAAGGAACTCATCACAAATTACGAGATAGAAAAGGGTTACAGGGACTGACACCGTTATAAAAACGGCCGTACGGCAGGGATTGAAAGCACTAAAAAAGCAACCTTCGATCGAAGGTTGCTTTTTTAAGTCCAGGGGCAGTAGGATTCGAACCCACGACCTGCGGTTTTGGAGACCGTTATTCTACCAGCTGAACTATACCCCTATTCATTACGCATCGCGTACTTGAAGATAATACTACAAAAACTTATGGTTGTCAACTTTTTTTATAAAAAACTTGAAATTTTGCGGAATTGCATATATACTATATAGTGCGCTGTCATGAGCAGCAACAGTGACAAAGGATGTTTTATATAAGGCGGGGTATAAGTGTTTAAGATAAAAGCTAAGGACGGGAGAGCGAAACGGGGCGAGTTCGTCACCGTTCACGGGACCATACAGACTCCCGTATTTATGAATGTAGGGACGGCGGCCGCCATAAAAGGAGCCGTATCCACAGAGGACCTCAAAGAGATAGGTACTTTGGTGGAGCTGTCAAATACCTACCATCTTCACGTACGCCCTGGTGATGAAGTGATAAAAAAGTTGGGCGGACTTCATAAGTTCATGAACTGGGACAGGCCCATACTTACGGATTCCGGCGGATTCCAGGTGTTTTCCTTAGCGAAGCTCAGGAAGATAAAGGAAGAAGGCGTATCCTTTAACTCTCACGTAGACGGGCGCAAGATATTCATGGGTCCCGAGGAGAGTATGCAGATACAGTCCAACCTCGCATCGACCATAGCCATGGCCTTTGATGAGTGTCCTTCGAGCGTAGCTGAGAAGGAGTACATCAGGCAGTCAGTAGCACGTACCACCAGGTGGCTTATAAGATGCAAGAATAAGATGGCTGAGCTCAACCAAAGAGATGATACCATCAATAAGGACCAGCTGCTTTTCGGTATCAATCAGGGCGGCGTATATGAGGATATAAGGATAGAGCATGCGAAGGCTATCTCGGAGTTGGAGCTTCCGGGCTATGCTGTGGGCGGACTTGCAGTAGGCGAGACACACGAAGAGATGTACCGCATACTTGATGCGGTAGTTCCCGAGCTTCCCGGCAACAAACCTGTATATCTCATGGGTGTCGGCACTCCGGAGAATATATTGGAGGCAGTGGACCGCGGAGTGGATTTCTTTGACTGCGTATATCCCACAAGGAACGGCAGGCACGGACATGCCTATACTTCGCACGGCAAGATCAATCTGCTTAATGCGCGTTTTGAGACGGACGACAGTCCTATAGATGAGAACTGCAATTGTCCTGTCTGCAGGAATCATTCGAGAGCCTATATCAGGCATCTGTTAAAAGCAGGTGAGATGCTGGGCATGCGTTTCATGGTGACACATAATCTTTACTTCTATAATAATATGATGGCGGAGATCAGATCGGCCATCGAAGAAGGAAGATATGCACAATATAAAAAAGAAAAGCTCGAAGGCTTTTCAGAATCAAAAGAAAGAGGAGAAAAGTAATGTCTAATTTGTTTTTAACCGGTACCCAGGAAGCTTCAAGCATGAGCATGATTCTTCCTATCGCTTATCTTGTTATCATCGGTCTTGTATTTTATTTCGTTCTGTTAAGACCCCAGAAGAAGCAGCAGAAGCAGCTTGACGCCATGATAGCAGCACTTGAGATCGGCGACAGTGTACTTACCACAAGCGGTTTTTACGGAGTAGTAATAGATGTTATGGATGAAGTAGTCATAGTAGAATTCGGAAGCAACAAGAACTGCCGTATCCCTATGAAAAAGACAGCCATTACCGAGGTTGAGAAGCCTCAGGCAGCAGCTGAAAATTAATCAAATTTCTTCTTCCATTTTTGCTTAAAATGATGTATACTATAACCACAGGTGTCTATATCGTTTTGACGTACAGGGAGGTATGTTATGATTAATCAATTATTTGGCAACTATCTTGTAAAATCAGGTCTTCTTTCGTTAGACCAGTTGGAGCAGGCATTTGATACCCAGAAAAAGGTCAGAGTTAAGCTCGGACTTATCGCAGTTACCGAGAAACTCATGACATTGGAGCAGTCTGAAGAGGTTAACCGCCTTCAGGCCCAGATGGATAAGAGATTCGGTGATATAGCCGTTGAAAAGGGTTACCTGACAGACGATCAGGTGAGCCGCTTATTAGGCCTTCAGGGTAATCAGTATCTTACATTTGCACAGGCAGTTACCGATAACGGTTTCATGACTTTAAAAGAGTTTGAGAACGCATTTGTTGATTATCAGAAGTCATTGGAGTTCACCACCACTGACATGGAGGATTTAAAATCGGGCGATTCCGACAGGATTGTTCCGTTATTCCTTCCCTCCGATTGTGACCCGATGCAGAAGGAGCACATCCTTGTTGCAGTACGTACCATTATCCGTCTGGTTGACTCGGACGCATATATCGGACGTGCATCATGGGTTTCATCTGTAGAGTCCAAGGGTGTAGCGTTCCAGTGTATGGGCGGCGCTAAGGATATGGCACTCGGTATCACCGGTGAAGAAGCCGGATTCTTAAGCATGGGTGAGGCATTTGCCCATGAAGAATTTGAAAAGGTTAATCTTGATCTGTTGGATGCCGTAGCAGAGTTTATCAACTGTGTAAACGGTATGTTCGCCACAGGTATTTCGAATAAGATGTTTGTAGATATGGTACCTCCGGTATTTAAGGCCGAAGAGGTTACCGTAAGCGGCGGAAGACTGCTGCAGCTGCCCGTATATATCAGCGGCAACAGGATCAACCTGATCTCCGCATATGACGGAAAGATGAGTATATAAAGCTGACTGATAAGTGTTAAGCAGATATATGTGATATAGGAGGAAGGCGCATATGAGCAGGATATTGATAGTTGATGATTCCAGAACTTCAAGGAAGATTCTTCGCAACATACTTGAGATCGCAGGACATGACATAGTCGGCGAGGCTATGGACGGACAGGACGGAGTTAACAAGTACAAGGAGTTAAGACCGGATATAGTTACACTTGATATTACAATGCCGGTACTTGACGGACTTGGCGCTTTAAAGCTTATAAAAGAGATAGACGCAGCAGCCAAGATCATTATGGTCACCGCTGCAGGTCAGCAGAATAAAATGATTGATGCCATTAAGCTCGGTGCGGCAGAGTTTGTTACCAAGCCTTTCGAGCCCGATGAGATCACCAAGATGGTAGGCAAGCTTGCAGAAAGCTAAGTCTAAAGTTAATCAGCCAACATCGATAGCAGACATTATAAATGTATAAATTTGGGGTTTGCCGGCACGGTTTCCGTGTCGGCATGTTTTTTTAAAAGTACTATTCACGGCTAATCTGCAAAAATGCCTGACACAAGCTTGCTTGCAGGCAGGCATTTACGCAGATTATGCCATGGAGGCTGGGCAAAACAAACGAGTAAACATAAGCCGCTTTAGCGGCGGCTTACGGCGTAAGCCGGAAGGTTTATGAGTGGTTTTTGCCCGGCAGTGAATAGTTACAAATTTATATTTATTAAAAAATTTAAAAAAAGTACTTGACATTAAACTGTAATAGGTGTATATATAACACATAAACAGTTAAATACCCCATGTTCAGGAATTAAAACCTGTTATCTCCACAAAAGAATCGATTTACAAATTTAAAATATGTGTTATGATGTTTTACAAGTTACTTAAGCGGCGTAAGCCGGAAGGTTTATGAGTAGTTTAGTACAGTCGTGAATATCATAGGAGGTACATTATGAACATATCAAACATTTCAGCATTATGGAAACTTAAAGGCGCATGGGAGACATTCACTACCAACCATCCGAAGTTCCCACTTTTCTTAGATGCAATGCAGAGAAAGGGAGTTACAGAGGGTACGGTGATCGGTATTTCATTTACAGATACCGAAGGAAAGACCATAGAGACCAACATCAAGCTTACCGCTTCCGATATGGAGCTGTATGAGACACTGAAGGACTTAAGGTAATATAAGGTAAAGCCCGGTGATATACCGGGGGAGTCAGGGAAGATGAAAGTATGTATATTGGTTTGCCGGAAAAGAGTATAAAGAGGACCCGGGAAACAATAGTATAGAGGTTTAAATTTATAGGAGGATAAAAAAGTGATACAGATTAACGGACTCACTAAGATTTACAAGCTCAATGCGAGGAAGATGCAGGAGCTTAAAACCAAGGAAAACAAGAAAGTTGCAGTCAACAATGTTTCTCTTGAAGCTAAGCCCGGTGAGATATTCGGTCTCTTAGGACCTAACGGTGCAGGAAAGACAACGACCTTGAGATGCGTTGCAACACTTCTTAAGCCTACCAAGGGCAGCGTTTCCGTATGCGGTTTTGATACCCAGAAGGAAGGACAGAAGGTACGTGACAGCATCGCATTCCTTACCAACGAGATCAAGCTCGATCCCAATTTCTCGGCAGACTATATGTTCAAATTCTTCGGCCGTCTCCACGGCATGAGCGAGGAGCAGATAGTAGCACGTCAGGAGGAGCTTTTCGGAGTATTCGGCATCAACGACTTCAAGAACAAGAAAATTGAAGAACTTTCAACAGGTATGAAGCAGAAGGCTGCTATCGCAGTAAGCCTTGTACATGACCCCAAGGTAGTTATCTTCGACGAGCCCACATCCGGACTTGATATCGTAACAGCCAGAAGTGTAACGGACTATCTTAAGCACTTAAGAGATATCGGTAAAACAGTTATCGTTTCCACACATATCATGAGCGAGGCTGAGAAGCTCTCCGACAGGATCGGTGTTATCATCGCCGGCCAGAAGGTAGAAGAGGGTACACTCGCAGAGATCCTTCAGAGAAACGAAGCAGTAGACCTTGAGGACGCATTCTTCAAACTGTACTCCAAGTACAATCCCGAGAAGAATTAAGAGTTTACCCGACCGGATCAAATCAGACACATACTGATATCTATAGAGGAGAGAGAAAATGAACGGAATGTCAATTATCATAAAGAAAGAACTGAAGCGTGTCTTCGGTGACAAGAAACTTGTATTCAGCATGTTTATCCTGCCGGCCATTATCATGATCGCACTTTACGGCATCATGGGCTTCATGATCGGTAAGATGAACAGTGATATAGAGGAAAATGTTAATAAGGTATACATTGTTAACGCTGACGACAGAATGAAAAATGCGATCACTGCCAGCGGATTTGATAAGACAAACGATATCACATATTATAATGAGGATGAGTTTAAAGCCAAGGAACAGGATCTCCGTGATGAGATATTAAACGGCAATGCACAGCTTATCGTTTATCTTGATAAGGATTTCAACCAGAAGTTTACTTCTTACAGTGATTCGACATCACCTGTACCCCAGATAAAGGTTTCATATAATACTACAGAAAACTATTCACAGAACACATACGGAATGTTTACTACCGGAGTTCTTGAGATCTACAGGACCGGCTTGCTTCAGGAGCGTGTAGGAAGCCTTGACCTGCTCAATGTATTTGATCTTCAGAACGACGTTATTGAAAAAGAAGAAAAAGCTAATTCACGTTTCATCTCAATGATGCTTCCTTACATGATCGTCATCATGCTCTTCGCAGGAGCTATGAGTGTCGGTGTTGATGCCATGGCAGGAGAGAAGGAAAGAGGAACACTTGCCAGCATGCTTCTTTCACCTGTAAACCGTACAGCTATAGCAGGCGGCAAGATTGTAGCAATGATGATCTTAAGCGGTCTTTCGGCTATAGTATATGTTGTTTCGATGATGATAGCTATGCCTGTTATGAGTGCTATGGGCGGTGAAGGAACGGCAATGTCTGAAGGATTAGGCGGATTGTCACTTAGCCTTGTAGAAGGTCTCCAGCTTGCAGCTATCATGCTTGCACTTGTATTCCTGTTCGTAGCTGTTATCTCGTTCATGGCTATAAGGGCAAAGGATACCAAGGCAGCCAGCTCACTTATCTCACCTATCTATATTGTAGTTATGGTAGCAGGTATGCTTACTATGTTCATGAGCGGTAAAGAAGTTCCGGTTTCAAGATACTTCATACCTGTATACGGAAATGCTGTAGCTATCAAGGATATCTGTAACGGAGAGCTTGTAGCGACAAACTTCCTTGCATCACTCGCAGGAACAGTTATTATAGCAGTACTGCTTACCATCGGTATCGCCAGGGCCTTCGATGATGAGAAGATCATGTTCAACGCATAATCAATCAGAGGGACGGTTCTCTGATTGAAAAAACGCAACGGAGAATCTTCAGAAGAAATAAAAATAGAATACAATACCGCAGAATCCCCCGTTTGACCAAACGGGGGATTTTGTGGTATATTGGATTGAAAAGGAGATACTTCATGTTTACAATAAAAACCGATTACTTCGACCTTAAAAAAATAATGGACAGCGGCCAGGTGTTCAGGTTCTATGAACCCACGCCCGGTGAATTTGTTGTGTATTCCGGAAACAGACGATTGGAACTAAAGCAAAAAGGCCGTGAAGTAACCTTTATGTGTGATAAAAAAGAATATGAGGAATACTGGGAGACGTATTTTGATCTGAAACGCAATTACGGCAGTATTGTAAAGCTTGCGGAGAAACAGATCTTACAGGAGAATTCCGGTTCCGGCAGGAGTGACTCCTGCAAAGGCACCCCCGGTGATGCCTTTCTTGCATCTGCCTGCCGGTTCGCTTCCGGTATCCGTATTTTAAAGCAGGATGTGTGGGAGATGATGATATCCTTTATCATATCCCAGCAGAAGCAGATACCGTCCATCAGAAAATGCATAGAGGCTCTGTGCGAGCGCTTCGGGGAGCGACATGAGACCTGGTACGGCTTCCCTACAGCAGTATCCATCGCATCAGCCGGTCCCGACGGACTAAAAGGGCTCTCTTTGGGCTATCGTGAGCGCTATATCTACGAAACCGCGGTAAAATACATATCGGATGGTTTCGACGGCAGTAGTCTGTCAGACATGTCCTATGAGGATGCAAAAAAGTATCTGTGCTCGTTCTCCGGCATCGGCGAGAAGGTAGCTGACTGCGTGTGCCTGTTCGGCGGCGGATTTACGGATGCGTTTCCGATAGATGTACATATCAAAGATATCCTGTACAGGGAATTTATCCCCGAAAAAGAAAAGGCCCGGATAGAAAAAGCCCTCAAAACAAGGCTCGGAACAGATGATATCCCGCGCAAAAAGCTGCTCGACAGCATATCCTATGCAGAGTACTCAAAGGTGATAGACGGAGCGTTTTCTGCTTACAAAGGAGCCAGAGGCATTGTCCAGCAATGGATTTTTGCATACGAAATATATAAAACTCCGAAACAATAATGCCAAAAAATCCACCAAAAAAATAATTTGTGAAATTTAATATTTATACTTACATTTTCGTAACAAATGTGTTATAATGTTTATATATCGGCACTATGTTTTGGTTTCACACTTTTGAGGAAATGGAGGTATTACATGTTTGATGTTGGTGAATATGTCGTTTTCGGAAGCGACGGCGTTTGTAAGGTTGAATCTGTAGGCGTTCTTGACATGGAAGGTGTTTCCAGGGAAAGACTTTATTATACACTCAGTCCCATAGGCAAAAGCGGCAACGGCAAGATTTTTGCTCCTGTCGACGGTAAAAAGGTTACCATCAGAAAAGTAGTCAGCCGCGCTGAAGCGGATAAACTTATCGATGAAATATGCTGCATTCAGAAATTAGACATAACTGACGAAAAAAAGCGCGAAGAGAGATACAAACAGGTAATACAGAACTGTGACTTGAGAGAAGTGGTCCAGCTGATAAAAGAGATCCATGCACGTAAGGAAATGAGGGACGCCATAGGCAAAAAGCTTACGGCCATGGATGAAAGGTATTTCGGTATCGCGGAAAACTGCCTGTACAGTGAACTGAGCCTTCCGCTTAAGATGGAAAAATCAGAGATACGCGAATACATTACAAGTAAATGCGATAAGGCAAAATAAATTTTCGGTCCGTTATGCGGACCGTTTTTTTGTGAGGGATAAAAATGGATGTCATGTCATACCTTGAATGGCGAGGAGATATCAGCATAGCCGGGCTTCCGCTCTGTGAAGCGGACTATGCTGTATTCGGATGCTGTTCGTATTTTCCATATGACGGAGTGGTGCCGGAGAGCTTTGACGCTGCACCTGTCAGCCTGTGGAATGCGGTAAACAGAATAAAAGAACTGGCCGGTCTGGACGGGGACGGACGCAGCTTCCATTACAAGGAAGATGTGGAGATGACGGATGTGCTTCTCACATCTCCGAGATTTACAAGTATAGGACTTATCGGCTTCAGAAATATCATAGACGTCGAGAAACAGGAACAGTTTTCAGCTATCTCGATGCTGCTCCCTAACAGACAGAAGCTGATAGTATTCAGGGGGACGGATAAGACGCTCACCGGCTGGAAAGAGGACTTCAACATGATGTTTTTGGAGCATGTTCCTTCCCAGGAGGATGCGGTAAAATATCTGGAGGAAGCCGCCGCGGCTTTGGATGACGGCGGAGAAATAATCCTGTGCGGACACTCCAAGGGCGGGAATATGGCTGTGTATGCCGCTGCGTACTGCTCGGAAAATGTAAGGGCAAGGATAAAACAGATAGTGAGTCTGGACGGACCGGGATTCGAAAGTGACAGGATAGAAAGCGAAGAATTTAACGCCATCAAGGATAGGATACGCTCGTTCATACCGCAGCAGTCGGTAGTCGGGATGATGCTCGAGGAGTTCCAGAAAAGCAGCGTCATCCACAGCAGGGGCGCCGCATTCTGGCAACATTCCCTGTATACATGGGAGATCAGGCGCGGGGACTTTATCCGCGAGACTGATGTGAAGGCCTTAAGCCGTAACGTGGATGCGACACTGACTAACTGGCTTCGGTCCCTCGACAGGGAAAAGAGGGAGAAAGTGGTAGAAGGTTGCTGGAAGGTGGTCGAAGCCTCAGGAGCGGACAATGTGGAGGATCTTTTCACATTTAAATCTACCATAAACATGTTAAAATCCATGGGTAAGATCGATGACGAGACCAAGGATGTATTGAGCGAGGCGGTTAAGCTGTTCCGCAATGCTTATAAAAAAATGCATTCCGACAATCGCGAGATACGGAAGGAAAGGCGGAGGAAAAAGGCGGAGAAAAATGATGCAGCTTTAAATCCCCCTGCGGAATCGTGATATCCCTCTTGACAAGCCCATTTCTTTGGTGTAAAATACGTGCTTGTGTCGAGTAACATATATATAGGAAAGATTTTTTTCTTTAAAAACGGGTCTTAAGTAAGAAAAATGCCGAACGGAGGTATTTATGAATAAAGGTACATTTAAGGGTGGAGTACACCCTTACGAGGGGAAGGAATTATCTATGGACAAGCCCACAGTCAAGCTTCTTCCCGGAAAAGAACTTGTCTATCCGATGTCACAGCATATCGGTGCACCTTCCAAGCCGGTCGTTGCAGTTGGAGACCATGTCCTTATGGGACAGAAGATCGCTGAAGCATCGGGCTTTGTTTCGGTTCCGATATCGGCATCCGTATCAGGTACCGTCAAGGATATCAAGCCTACTCTTACGGTATCCGGCAGCATCGTGGATGCTATCTATATTGAAAATGATGAGAAATACACTCCCATCGAAGGCTTAGGCGAGAAGCGTGATTACACGAAGCTTTCCAAGCAGGAGATCAGGGACATAGTAAAAGAAGCCGGCATAGTCGGAATGGGCGGCGCCGGATTCCCTACATTCATAAAACTTACCCCCAAGGATGAAAATGCAATAGATTATATCATAGTAAACGGTTCGGAGTGCGAGCCGTATCTTACTTCCGATTACCGCATGATGCTCGAGGAGGGCGAAAAGTTAGTAGATGGCGTACGTATCATCTTACAGCTTTTTGACAACGCTCAGGGCGTCATCGCCATAGAGGACAACAAGCCCAAGGCCATAGAGCATATCAGTGAGCTTGTTAAAAACGAGGACAGGATCAGAGTACAGGTCGTACGTACCAAGTACCCCGAGGGCAGCGAGCGTCAGCTCATAAAAGCTGTCACCGGCAGAAAGATCAACTCCTCCATGCTTCCCGCGGATGCGGGCTGTATCGTAAACAACGTAGATACGGTCATTTCCATCCATATGGCGGTAGCGGAGACCACACCTCTTATGAGAAGAGTTGTAACGGTATCCGGTGATGCGGTGGTAAATCCCCAGAACTTTAATGTAAAGACAGGTACCAAGTATTCAGAGGTGCTTGAAGCAGCAGGCGGCTTTAAGGTTAAGCCCGAAAAGCTTATATCCGGCGGTACCATGATGGGTCTCGGACTTTTCGATGTAAATATACCTGTGACCAAGACTTCATCAGCACTCCTTGCATTTATAAAGGATCCGATGCTCCTTGTTCCCGAAGGTCCCTGCATCCGCTGCGGCAGATGTGTTGAGGCTTGTCCCGAGAACCTGATACCCCAGATGATGATGGAAGCAGCAGAGCGTTTTGATGATGCGTCCTTCGAAGCCATCAGCGGTATGGAATGTATGGAATGCGGTTCATGTACCTTCGTTTGTCCCGCAGGAAGAAAGCTCACCCAGAGCTTGAAGCAGACAAGAAGAAGCATTCTTGATAATCGTAAAAAGAAATAAGGATCTTATAAAATATTAGGGAGAATATCATGAAAGACTTATACAACGTGTCCGCCTCACCCCATGTGAGAAGCGGAGTCACGACACGCTCGATCATGCGGGATGTGGCCATAGCACTTATCCCCGCAAGTGCATTCGGAGTATATCAGTTTGGTTTTAAGGCATTCCTGGTACTGCTTACAAGCGTAGCATCGGCATGCGTATGCGAGTTCTTGTGGAAGAGATTCGTGGTAAAGAAGAGCACACCCTATGAGTGCAGTGCTTTGGTTACAGGCTTGCTCCTCGGCATGAACCTGCCCGCATCCGTACCGCTCTGGATACCGGTAGTCGGCAGTGCATTTGCCATCCTGGTGGTAAAAGAGATGTTCGGCGGTTTAGGACAGAACTTCATGAACCCCGCACTCGGTGCAAGATGCTTTCTGCTTATATGTTTTGCAGGCAGGATGACAGCATTCGGTGTTGAGCAGGCAAGTTCACATTTTATGAACGGAGCTGCATCCATAGACGGTATTTCATCCGCTACCCCTCTTGCGGTTATCAAGAATCTTGAAGCGGGACAGAGTATTACCGGAAGCGTATCGCTTTTCGATATGTTCTTCGGATTCACAGGCGGTGTTATCGGTGAGACCAGCACTTTGGCAATCCTCATCGGTGCAGCATATCTCCTTGCAAAGAAGATCATAAGCTTACGTATCCCTGTAGCTTATATCGCTACATTCTCAGTATTCGTAGTAATATTCGGCGGCTACGGCTTAAGCAGTGACGGTTTCTACTACCTGCTCTGCGAGCTCTGCGGCGGCGGACTCATGCTCGGTGCATGGTTCATGGCTACGGACTATGTTACAAGTCCCATCACCAAGGGCGGCCAGATAGTATTCGGTATCATCTTGGGACTCCTTACCGGTATCATCAGGATCTGCGGCAACTCGGCAGAGGGCGTTTCCTACGCTATCATCTTCTCCAACCTTCTTGTACCTTTCATTGAGAAGTTTACAATGCCGACAGCTTTCGGTATCGTGAAGAAGAAAAAAGGAGGTGCTGCAAAATGAGTGACAACAAGCAGAAAAGCACACTTCTTAAGGATGCGGTAATCCTTTTCGTGATCACCATCATAGCTGCTTTTGCATTGGGTGCAGTATATGAGATAACTAAGGACCCGATAGCCGAAGCGGAAGCAAAGACCAAGACAGAAGCCGCTAAAAGCGTATTTGCCGAAATGAAGGAAACAGCAGATGCTCCCACAGGTACGGTAGATACCGCACAGGCTCTTATCGATCAGAACAATAACAACAAAGAATTTGACACCATAACAATAGATGAAGTGCTTCAGGCACTTGATGAGAACGGCAACAAGATCGGCGATATCATCACCGTTACCTCCAAGAAGGGCTACGGCGGAGCTATCACCATCATCATGGGTGTTGCTGATGATGAAACTTTAAAGGGCATTGAATTCTTAAGTATCAGCGAGACACCCGGTCTCGGTATGAAGGCTAAGGACGATGACCCGGAAGCAGACGGAGATTTTAAGGACCAGTTCAAAGGTGTGCAGCCCGGAAGCTACAAGCTTACCAAGCGTAACATCAACATGAGCGGAACTACTGAGATAGATGCTATATCAAGTGCCACCATTACCACATCGGCAGTCACCAATATGCTGAATGCGGGCCTTATGGTAGCAGCTTCGATAGACTAAGGGAAGGAGGATTTTCAGATGAATAAATGTACAGAACGTCTGTATAACGGACTTGTAAAAGAAAATCCCACCCTGGTGCTGATGCTCGGTATGTGTCCCACCCTGGCGGTTACGACATCTGCATTTAACGGACTCGGCATGGGCTTATCGACTACCGCAGTTCTCGTTATGTCGAACCTCATGATATCGGCTTTGAGAAAGATCATACCCGATAAAGTCAGAATGCCTGCTTTTATCGTTATCGTTGCTTCATTCGTTACCATAGTTGAGCTTCTTGTTAAGGGATTCCTTCCTTCACTTAATGACTCACTTGGTATCTATATCCCTCTTATCGTTGTTAACTGTATCATCTTAGGACGTGCAGAGGCATATGCAAGCAAAAACCCCGTGCTTCCTTCTATCTTTGACGGAATAGGTATGGGTCTGGGATTCACATGTTCACTGACCGTGATCGGTCTTATCCGTGAACTTATCGGTGCCGGCACTGCATTCGGAGCACATATCCTTCCTGACGGATACGAGCCCTTCTCGATATTCGTTATGGCACCCGGAGCATTCTTCGTACTTGCAATCCTTACTGCAGTACAGAACAAGTTAAAGCTTAAGAGTGCGACCAACGGTGACGCACCTGCTTCTGTTTCTGCTCTTGCATGCGGCGGCAACTGTGCCGAGTGTGTGGGCGAGACATGCACCAAGAACCGTATGATGATCGAGCAGAAGCTTGATGAAGCGGCAGCCAAGAAAGGCGATGTTAAGGCTGTAAACAAAAATGCATTCCCCGAGACAGCGGGAGATAAAACAGGCTCGGAAGGAGGTAACAGATAATGAAAGAAATGTTACTCCTCTTAGTCAGCACCGCATTGGTAAATAACGTAGTATTAAGCCAGTTCTTAGGTATCTGTCCTTTCCTCGGCGTATCAAAAAAGACCAAGACAGCAGTCGGCATGGGCAGTGCCGTAATATTCGTAGTAACAGTAGCATCCGCAGTGGCAAGCCTGATATACAACTTTATCCTGGTTCCCTGCGAGCTCGAATATATGAAGACCATAGTGTTCATCGCTGTTATCGCAGCACTTGTACAGCTGGTTGAAATGATATTAAAGAAGTTCATACCTTCTCTTTACAAGGCACTCGGTGTATACCTTCCTCTTATCACCACCAACTGCTGCGTACTCGGTGTGGCACTCCTTAACGTACAGAACAATTACAACTTCCTTGAGAGCATCGTTAACGGATTCGGTACATCAGTGGGCTTCTGTATTTCCATAGTCCTTATGTCCGGTATCCGTGAGAGGACAGAGAACAACGATATCCCCCATGTCCTTAAGGGTTCACCTATACTGCTCATCACCGCAGGCCTCATGGCTATCGCATTCTGCGGCTTCGCAGGACTGATCTAAGGAGGAAGCGGATATGATAGTATTAGCATTTAATATAACAGGCGTACTTGTGGCCGGCGGAGTAGTCGGAGGTGTAGGTCTTATCATCGGTCTCCTGCTCGGTATAGCCGCTAAAAAGTTTGCTGTAGAAACAGATGAAAGAGTGGCTTTAGTCAGGGAATGCCTTCCCGGAAGCAATTGCGGCGGCTGCGGTTTCGCAGGCTGTGATGCGTGCGCGGAGGCTATAGTAAAGGGCGATGCTGCCATCAACCAGTGTCCCGGCGGACGTCATGCTGACATAGCTGCCATCATGGGAACAGAAGCTACAGAGTCAGTTAAGATGGCTGCATATGTAAAGTGCAGCGGTACCTGTGACAAGGTAACTTTTAAGTACAGATATCAGGGTATAGCTGACTGCCGTAAGCTGGCACTTATCCCCGGACATGGCGAGAAGGACTGTATATACGGCTGTATGGGCTACGGAAGCTGTGTAAGCGTATGTAAGTTTGATGCCATCCATATCGTAAACGGCATAGCTGCAGTAGATACCGATAAATGTACCGGCTGCGGCGTATGTATCAAAACCTGTCCTAACCACGTGATAGAGCTCCGTCCCGTTACATCAAAGTATGCGGTAGGCTGTAACTCTCATGACAAGGGTAAGGATACAAGAGCATATTGTACTGCAGGCTGTATCGGCTGCGGTATCTGCGCTAAGCAGTGTGAGGCAGGTGCCATCACTGTAGAGAACAATCTGGCACATATCGACTACGAGAAGTGCGTAGGATGTGGCAAGTGTGCCGAGAAGTGTCCGAGAAAGATAATAATTGTCAGATGACAAGCATTATATGAATAACGATCAGAGCTGTGTTTAAAACACAGCTCTTTTTTGTTGACAAAAGTTATAGAAAGTTATAGAATAATATAAAAGTTATAGAAACTTATAGAAAACAGCATAAGTTATAGAAAGTTATAGAAGATTATAAAAGTTATAGATGACATGTCAAAAGGAGGACTTATGGATAATCCGTTTAATATTTCATTTGGAAAGAAACCGTATCAATATATATCCCGTTTTATGCAGTCTCACAAGGTTATTGATACGTTTACCTCTGAAAATCCGTCAACAAATGTATATCTCATAACGGGATTAAGAGGTTCAGGGAAAACAGTCCTTATGACTGAAATAGAACGGGAGTTTAAAGAGGAAGACTGGATAACTATAGAGCTTAATCCTGAGCAGGATCTTTTAGAGGATCTGGCTTCAAAATTATACAGTATTCCTAAATTGAAAAATCACTTTACTAAAGCAAAACTTGATCTGTCATTATTTGGACTCGGGATAAGTATTGAAGACGGCAACAAGCAGACGAATGTTGAAGCGGCCATTGGTCAAATGTTGGAAATACTAAAAAAACAAAAGAAATATCTGCTTATCACTATAGATGAAGTTACTAACAGTCAAAACATAAAGGCGTTTGCCCATGCTTTTCAGATATATCTCAGGCAGGAGCATAATATATTTCTCATTATGACGGGATTATATGAAAATATATTTAATCTTCAAAATGAAAAAACACTGACATTCCTTTACAGAGCTCCCAAAATATATATTGAACCTCTTAATAGGATTGCGATAATGAACAGTTATAAGGAGTTGTTTAACATATCCGAAGCAGAAGCAGGGAAAATGGCAGCTTTAACAAACGGATATGCGTTTGCTTATCAGTTATTAGGATATATAAAGTGGGAAAACAAAGATAAACAATTGGAAGAACTAATGCCGGAGTATGATCAATACTTACAGGATTTTGTATATGAGAAAATCTGGTCGGAGCTTTCTGAAAAGGACAGATATGTTATAACGGAGATTTCGAAGGCGGTACTTGACAAAAGTTCATTGAAAGTGGGAGATTTACTTAAGAACACAGGAATGAGTGCATCGTTGTTTTCCAATTATCGTGACAGGTTGTTAAAAAAGGGAATAATAGATACTTCCAAATATGGGTATATTAGCTTAACTCTTCCGAGATTTGCTAAATATGTGACAGCTCAAGCTTTGATAGAGGGAGAGATGTTATGATGAAAAAAATATTAAAAAGAATTACGGTTATTATTATGGTTCTTTCCATGGTGTTTGCCACAGCCTGTTCTAAAGACGGTTCAAAAGATAAATCAAGCAGAAGAGACCGTGACAAAGATGAAAAATCCGAGAATGAAGATAAATCCGGGAAAGAAGAAAAAACGGATAATGGCGGACTTTCGGTTACACTTGATGGGGATGTGGAGCTGAATCTTAAAGATGATATAGGAAGTCTGATAAAACAGGTATGCGATCATGACGGATGTGTGCTCCATGCAATAAGAAATTTTGCACTTGAGGCGGATGAGAACGGCAATATATATCAGTCAGATAAGACTATACAGGAAGTCAAAGATGATAAGGAAGTATATTTCTTTGTAAGTGCATCGAAAAAAGGACCGGGACTAAAAGATGAAAGTGTCCCCGGATGTATGGGAATTATTTTTAATAATAATTTGGATTTTTCGGCTCGTGTTTCAAGACTGTCGTTATTTGACGGATGGAAAGGTAATTTTTCAAAGATAGAAAATTATCTTAATGACGAAAACAGTATTTATTATGGTGGATCCTCACCCCGCAGAGTGGGAGTATTTAAAGACGGTAAGCTAGTGCCTGTTTCAGAATTAACGGAAGAATACGGAAACGAAGCGGACAAGGTTATTAATGATTATAATGGAAATCTTGTTGAGTATTACATGGGTGTTAAAAATATGGAAAAAGACCAGGCGATGAAATATTCAGACAGATTAATGGGGGGCGATTCTATTTACATGATCAAAGAATATGACAAGCGTGCAGGTGATAACGCAGAAGGAATAGATATAGCCCAAATGAAGCGGGTCGGATATTGCATGATCCTTGCCATGAATGATTGGGGAGCATCTATGGACAGTGATCATCTGGCTGATTACGGAAGTATAGAATGGAACAAAAACATGAGAGAACTTATAATATTTATTCCATGTGCTCACTCTGATGTAGAAAAAGTAAACAGACCTCCAAAGACAGCCGCCGGTGAGGATTGATAATAACGAAAACAGAGTGAAATTTTGTATTGACTATATACTAAATAAATACTAAAATTAAGATATCTTGACAGTAGTCAGACAATGATACAGAAAACGGAATTTATACATAGAAAGGGGTGTAGTTATGTTTTGTCGTAATTGTGGTGCACAAAACAATGACAACAGTAATTTCTGCAGGGAATGCGGAAGTCCGCTAAAAGCACCGGAAGCCGCAGCAGTGGCAGAAAATGTAGCAGAGATAGTACAGGAAGCTGCTCCCGCAGTGGAAGCCGCAGCTGCTCAAGCAGCACAGGATGTGACAGAAACTGTGGAAAACACCGCTGAGAGTGCAGTTGAAGCTGCAACCGAAGCCGTATCCGAAGCTGAGACAAAAGCAGAAGACGTAGCAGCCCAGGCAGCAGCAGAAGAGACAAAAGCAGGAGAAGCTATCACAAATGCAGCCGAGAATGTAGAAACACAGGCAGAAGCAACAATTTCACAGGCAGAAGAAGCAGCAGCGCAGGCAGAAACAACTGTAGAACAGGCAGCAGAGAACATAACAGAAGAGGCCGGCAAAGCTGAAGAAGCATCCGCAGCACCCGCAGTAGGAGCTGCAGCGGTAGCAGCCGTAGCGGCTGAACTCGTATCCGAGTCTCAGGCCAAGGCAGCAGAACCGGTACCTCAGGCTCAGACACAGCCCCAGCAATATGCACCTCAGCAGGGCCAGTATCAGCAACAGCCCGCTCAGTACCAGCAGCCTCAGCAACAGGTACCTCCCCAGCAGGGATACTACTCGAATAATGTACAGGCTGCGCAAACTGCTCAGGCACAGCCCAAGCAGCCTAAACCTCCGAAGAAAAAGGCAGGCGCAGGCAGGGTGATACTTACCATATTCTTAAGCCTGTTCCTTATCATATTCTTTACGGTATGCATAGTTGAATACTGTGCACTGAAGACCATCAACAAGGATAATATATCCGATGCATTAAAAAAGACCGATCTTTCACAGATGGTACTTGATTCCGACGGCGAGGAGTTAAGCCTGGTAGAGGTGATCGAGGAAAAAGCGGATATCAAAATCTCGGAAGAATTTGATATTACTGATGAACAGCTCGAAGAGATCATGGATACACCTACGGTCAAGAAGTTCATAAGCGACAATCTTGCAGATATGGCAGAATCGGTACTTAACGGTGAGGAACCTGAAGGTATATCAAAGAAGACCATCATCGATTATGTAAAGAAGAACAAGAAATCCATCTATAAGGACCTGCAGGGGATGGAAGGCTTTGAGAGTCTCACCATGGAAGATATCGATAACTTCGAAGAAGAGTACGGAGACCAGCTCGATGATGCATTTGATACTCTCGGTACCGACAAGATCGATATGGATTTCATCGCTGAAGAAACAGGTATGGATTTTGATATATCAAGATATATCAAGCTGATCCCCATTTTAAAGTGGATCGCTCCCGGACTTGCGACATTATTCATCATCCTGATGCTTTTAGGCAATATCGGATATGAATCGCTTACCGGCAAGGGTGTAGGTATCTCGGCTATGATCGCAGGTGCTTTCACAGCCGGTGCCGCTATAGCATTCAAGTACATATTGGATATACCGGATACCAATGTACTTAAGGTACTCGGACTTCCTATGGCAGAGCTGATGATGATAGTCGGCGGCATAGCATTCGGTGCTGGCCTGCTGTTACTTATCATCACATGCATCATAAAGGCTATCGCAACAAGAGCGAGAGAGCGCAGAGCGGCATAAGGCCTGCTAAATAAATATACGAATCTAAGTGTGCCGATGAACAATTAAGGTTCACGGCACACTTTTTCGGAGAAAGGAGGAAATGACATGTTAAAAGCTATGACAGGATTACAGAATCTCATGGCTGAAAACAGGAAAAAGAGATGTTATTATTTGGTCTACACAGTCCTTTTTCTGATACTCATGTTCTTCTGTTTCTCCTTCTTTATCTTTTCAGGGAAGTCGCTCATATGGGAAAGTGACGGCTGGAGACAGCACTATAAAGCACTGGTATATTATTCCGAGTACCTGAAAAACTTCTTTAAAAACCTGTTTGGAAACGGCAGTATCGTCCTTCCTGAATTTGATTTTGCCATCGGAGAGGGCAGCGATGTATTAAATACCATGCATTATTATGTGATGGGAGACCCTGTCGCATTTCTGTCCGTGCTTGTACCCGCAGGCGGAATGCATATATTTTATTCATTTTCATGTATACTGCGCCTGTACATCGCAGGCATATGTTTTTCCGAGCTGTGCTTCCATACCGGTGTAAAAAACAGATACGGCATACTGGCAGGTGCCATAGGCTACGGCAGCTGTCTGTGGGGTATCGTAAATGCGGCGAGACATCCGTTCTTCATCAATCCGCTTATGTATTTCCCGCTTCTGATACTCGGTATAGAGCTTATCATCCGCAAGGGAAAGCCTTATCTTTTCATCATTTCCGTAGTTTTATCCGCCATGAGCAATTTTTATTTCTTCTATATGATGGCGATACTGGCAGTGGTCTATGCGCTGGTAAGACTTTGGAAGGAATATAAAAAAGATATTTTAAAGGGGATCACTACCCTTATCTATATGGGAGTATATGCCATAGTAGGCATGACGATCGCGGGAGCCGTGCTGGTGCCGGTTATCATGTCGTTCCTTGCCGACAGCAGGATCGGTGTGGAGCAGCCCTTCCACCTGTTTTACCCCTGGTATTATTATAAGATGCTGCCCGGGCTGTTCTTAGAGGAAGAGGATATTTATGCCATAGGCGACGGATACTGGCTCATTCTCGGCATCAACGCTCCCGCTATATTTTCCGCAGTTCTGCTGTTTGCCGACAAGGGTAAAAAAACAATACTTAAGATTTTTTATATCATTAGCGGCGTCATCATTATCTTCCCCATATTCGGCAGGATCTTAAACGGTATGTCCTATATGACAAACCGCTGGAGCTGGGCCCTTGTGCTGCTTTTCATGTATACGCTGACCATATATTGGGATGAACTGCTGGCGCTAGCGAAAGAAAAGCGTAAGCTCCTCATAATATGCAGTATATGCCTGTACGTGCTGTGCATGATCTGTGACAAATCGAGAAATGTGCAGGTAATGTCAGCCATACCGCTGTTTTTTGCAGCTATCCTCATCATAGGGATACCGAAGGGGAAAAAATATGCTGTATATAAGCCTTTTTTGGTAATCCTCCTCATATGCTTCACCGTATTTAAATCCTCATACTGGCTGTTTAACCCGCCCACATCGGACTATACGAGCAAATTTATCAGCAATAAAGATGTGGCAGACGAACTTAAGGACAACGAAGTGACTGCTTTAGAGACGGTAACGGATGTAAATGGCATCCGCTATACCGGAGGCTCCATGACTCCTAATATAAACGTTGTATCAGGAGTATCAAACACGCAGTATTACTGGACGCTCACCAATCCCGAGATGAACATATTCTGCTCGGATATGAATATCATAAATCCCCTGGCACAGAGCTTCAGCGGATATGACGACAGAACCTCGCTTATAGCATTGTCTGCATCTTCATATTATGTATTAAATGAGGCTGATAAGAGTAAATATGCCGTACCGTACGGGTATGAGCTTATAAGTACGGTTAATACCGGGGAAGGATTTTCGTCGGTAAACGACGAAACACCTGAAACTGACGACACGGACCAGGAAGATGAGTCTGATAAATCCTCGGGAAATAATTGGGAAATATATAAAAACAAGAATAAACTTCCCTATGCATATTTTTATGAATCATATATTTCCGCCGATAAATGGAATGCGATGAATCCCGTACAGAAGCAGGAAAGCATGCTGAAGGCAGCATATGTGGACGGAGCTAAGGTCAGTGTACCCGAATTTACCGAACGGCTTCCGGAGTACATCACGGCCTTCGATGCGGAATGCCAGAGCGAAGACATAACACTTACCGGTAACAGCATCATATGCACAGCAGCCAAACAGAAGATAGTATTAAAGTCATCGGATATCCCGGATAATTGTGAGATATACGTAGCTTTTGAGGGGCTTGATTATAAGCCTGTAACGGAGTATGAGCTGTATTTCGGAGATGATAAGTTTGACCCGCTTCACTTGTATGATGAAGCCCGTTGGGAAAAGCTTACACTTCAGCAGCAGGAAACATTTAAGAAAAGATACCGCAACCGTTTGGATGTTCAGACGGCCGAGATAACCGTCGCTTCATCGGGCGGGGTGAAAAAAGTCATAGAGTATTTTCCTCCCGACTCATCATTCTCGAGTGACAGGCATGATTTTATCGCTAATCTCGGATATTATGAAAAGGGCGTAAAGAAGATCACGCTGACATTCGCAGGACGCGGCATATACACGTTTGACAGTATGAAGATATACTGCGTTCCCATGAGCGGCTATGAGAAAAAAATCAATAAATTAAAGAGCAATCCGCTGAAAAGCTTCCGGCTTAAAAACGATGCAATCTACGGAAAATCAAAAGCCGATAAGGACAGGATTTTATGTATAGCAGTACCTTACTATGAAGGCTGGAGAGGATATATCGATAAGAAGGAAGTGGAGGTGCTCTGTGTAAATGAGCATTATCTGGGCCTCCTCGTACCTGCCGGTACGCATGATATCGAGCTGCACTATGTAAGACCGTACCAGAAGACCGGATATGTCTTGTCTCTTATAGGTATAGCGGCATTTATCATATTACTTGTATTCAGAAAACTGATGGTTGAACGAGTGCCCGGGCATGACCGCAAAACTCAGATGTGACAAAAGTAATGATAAGACATGTCTTTCTTCACTATCAAAATAAAAAATCACGTTTTATAATGAGTGTGTCGACAAACGAATGAGTTTGCGGCACACTTTTTATATGTCGTTTTAACAGCCTTCCACTTTGAGGGGAAGGTGTCACGCGAACGCGTGACGGATGAGGTGGAGATAACAAAATTGATATACATAAAGGAGAAAGATTTCATGAGTACAATTCTTAAAACAAAGGACCTGACAAAAAAATACGGCAGCAAGGTAGTGGTAGACAATTTGAACATTGAGATAAAGGAAGGCGAGATATTCGGACTTTTAGGACCGAACGGCGCCGGAAAAAGCACTACCATGAATATGATATGCGATATCGTAAAACCCACACTCGGAAGCGTGGAGTTCATGGGAAAAGATTTTAAGAAAAACCGCAAGGAGCTGTTGGCACTCTTAGGCTACATCCCGCAGGATCTTGCTATCCACGGAAACTTAAAAGCCTGGGAAAATGTAGAGCTGTTCACTTCACTCTATGGTATAAAGGGTGCCACATTAAAGGAGAGAATAGACGAAGCACTTGAATATGTAGGACTTTCCGAAAAAAGAAATGATTACGCCAAGACATTTTCCGGCGGTATGAAGCGAAGGCTTAACATAGCCTGTGCGATAGGACATCACCCTAAGCTTCTGATATTCGATGAACCGACGGTCGGCATAGATCCGCAGTCCAGGAACTTCATACTTGAAAAGATTAAGGAATCAAACAAAAACGGAGCTACCGTCATCTATACCAGCCACTATATGGAAGAGGTTGAAGCTATATGCACCCGCATAGCGATCATGGATAACGGCAAGATCATAGCCACAGGCACTTCTGAGGAGCTCAAGAAGATGGTAGTGGAAGACACCTCATCCATCACGCTCGAGGAAGTGTTCCTGACACTTACCGGTAAGAAACTCAGAGATTATTGATAATAGAAGGTAAAAAAATGATCAGATACTTAATTAAAAACAACTTCAAAATAATGTTCAGGAGTGCTACAAACATCATGATCCTGATACTTGCGCCGTTGGCGATCATGGCGGTGCTCTCGAGTGCATTTTCGGCACTGATGGATAAATACGAGGATGTCGGAAGCTTCAAGGCGGGATACCGCATAGAGACAAATGACAGTTTTATATCCGTAGACATTTTTACCACTTCAGCGGCAGAAGAGGGGATAACCTTTGTCGATTATAAGACAGGTGAACCCCAGGATATTATCAAAGAAAACAAACTTGGCGGATTTGTGATATTCGGAAAAGATAGCGAAGGAAAAGATTACTACACCGTATATGAAAATGATGACTCCGATGGGGAAGGGCAGATACTCGAATACCTGCTTCATGCTTTTTACGAAAATATTACCACAATGATTATCGAGTTTAATGACCAAATTCCGGACGCTGAGGACGAAACGACGGACCCTGCACGTCTCTTCACCACGGAGACAGCAGATTTTATACCCGCTGTCAACTCCACAGACTACTATGGCATTATCTATATCATATATTTCAGCTGGTGTACCATCGTGTGCGGTGCAGGCTTACTCGCATCCGAGAAAAAATACCGCATCGGAAAGAAGATAACCGTATCCGGAATATCGGAGCTTAAGTCATATTTTGCAAAATTTATCCCCTTGGTACTTGTGGTAACCTTAGGGATTTCGCTCAGCGCAGTGATCTCAATGTTCCTCTTCGGAGTTAACTGGGGAAATGTGGCAATGTCGGGGCTCCTGGTACTTTTCGGTATACTTGCAGCCACAGCCATGGGCCTTATGTTCTATGCGATATTCGACAATATGGTCATAACTGTCATAGCTGTATTCATGCTGGTATGGACAGCCGGATTTATCGGCGGCAGTTTCGAAACATACCTGTTTTCAAGTTTTTCCGAAGCCGTAAAACATCTTTCGCCCATATATTATGAAAACAGAGCATGTGTGGAAATCTCAAGCATGGGCAGCAGTGATTATTTCACAAAGAGCCTTATATTCTCAGGCACAATAGCGGTAGCATGTTCCTGCATCGCAGTACTTGCGGGAAAGATCAGAAGGGGGAGAACAGCATGAGCGCAATGGTAAGAGCTACATTAAAGATAGTGGTCAGAATGAAGAGCTTCTGGTTCTTCCTGCTTATCACACCCATACTTTCAACGGTTATATTGGGAACCAGGCAGAGCAATCTTTCATATTATGAGAATTCGGCTATAGGCAGTATTTCCGAGCTGGAGAAGCCGGAGGATAAGGTGGCTTATTACGGCGGCAAAGGTAAATGTGTGATAAAGGTTTATGATGCAGCAGGCAGTGACCTTTCCGGATATCTGCTGGATAAGATCACGGACAGCGGCCTGTTCCAGATATGCAGAGTTGATATAACAGGTATGGACAGATCTTCATTTGATACATTTGTGACAGAGAGACTAAAAGAAGACGGAAATAACGACAGGATGGGTGCAGCATTGTATATACTGCCGGATTTTGACAGGCAGGTAACCGGATTGAACAATGCCGCAGATTCGGGAACAGACAGCCCTCTTAAGATGTATATCCTTTCCGATGACGGCAGGGTTGATATCCTTAAAAGTGAGATAGATACGGTACTTTCAAGATTTAAAACCGCACTTGAAATAACCAAAGCTCCCACATCTGAAGAATTATTAAGCGTACTCGGGAACTTCGACAAGTCCATACCCGAAAAGCAGGTAGTGAAGTTTTCTACATCAAATAAAAATAACCTTACCAATGAACAGATCGATCAGCGTACACGTATGGGATATGCCATGGCAATCCTTACTCTCGGTTATGTATTTTGCGGATTGTTTGTTGCACATGTAGCCATCAATGAGCAGAAGGACAGCGTCTTTACCAGGATCAAGCTTTCCGGAATGGGAATGTTCGGGTATTTCATATCAAAGGTTATAACGGTCGTATTCGTTACCCTTATGGTGACCGGTGTCATGGGAGCCTGCAGCCTGTTCCTTGATGTTGAGGCTATGGGTATGAGCAGATTTGAGTTCCTGATGATCATGTTTTTGATGGGCCTCATATTCAGTACCTTAAGCATGCTCCTAGGCATACTTATCGGAGACGTTATGAGCTCCAATGTGGCTGCATTTACCTTGTGGAGCATGTCGGCATTACTTAGCGGCCTGTATTTCCCCTTAAATTATACCACCGATGTACTTAAGGCTATTTCGTACATGCTGCCTCATAAGTGGTTTTTAGACGGCACCGAAATGATTTTGGTAGGTGACAAAATGGGTTCTGTTATGTTATTATGTGTTACGGTAGCATATATGATCCTGATAGGCAGTTTCGGCAGCCTCGGACTGAAAATTAAAAGGGTGGAAGAATGGGGGAGCGTTTAAAAAACAATTATTTTTTGATCGTTCGTATCATAATGATAGCAGGCTTCAGTGTCTGCGGTTTTGTGGAAATAGAAGATTACGAGACAGGGGTATCGGTTCTGATACTCCTGCTTGTTTCGTTTTTTATTGCCGCTATGTCACTCATGATGCTAAATGAGGTGACGTTGGGGACGGTGTCTCAAGCTACAAAAAGTATCCTGAAAAATAAGAATATACAGAACTTCGGATTGCTTCTTGTCGGAGCCGGACTCTTTACGACACTTATCATGCTGGGAGGCAAGGGTTTTATACTGCTGGGCTTTTATCTGGTATATGAAGCCCTTTCGCTGTTTAAGGCTCCTCTTTTTGTGTATTTCCTGCCGCTGCTTCTGGCATTTATCCCTAGCCCGGTGGGGCTTCTTACACAGCTTCTTATCGTTTCGATGATGACGGCATGTTATATCCAGCAGGAATTTGTCATTTCACCGTTTAAAAAGCAGATACATGAAGAGACAGTGCTGGAGCAGGAGCTTAAAGCTACGATGGAAAGCAGGGAGCTTGCATCGAAAGCGGAGCTTAAGAAAAACATGCTGTCGGCCAGCAACAGGATACTTGAGGAAAGGTCGAACCTGGCACAGGCTCTGCACGATAAGCTCGGGCACAACATAAATGGTTCGATATACCAGCTTGAGGCGATAAAGGTCCTGATGGACAAAGACCCGGAGAAATCAAAGCAGATGACGCAGGCAGTGATAGACCAGCTCCGTACCGGTATGGATGAGATAAGAGCCATACTCCGTAAGGAGAGACCGGAGAAAAAGGACTTAGCACTCCTGCAGCTGTACAAGCTCTGTGAGGACTGCAACGATAAGGGCGTAGAGACCAACCTTGAGACTGACGGTGATATCACGCAGGTACCCGACAGGCTCTGGGAGGTAATACTCGACAATGCATTCGAAGCGGTATCCAATTCCATGAAATATTCAAAATGCAAAAATATACTCATCACCATAAAGGTTATGAACAAATTCATCCGTTGCAGTATCAGGGATGACGGAGTAGGATGCAGTAACATAAAAGACGGAATGGGAATATCGGGTATGCGCAGCCGTATAAGAAGTGTCAACGGCACTATAGACTTTGAATCATTATCGGGATTTGCGGTAAACATGCTGATACCGATGTAAGGAGGTTCTATGGATAAAATAAAGGTCATAATAGCAGACGACAGTGATTTCGTCAGGGACGGCATGAAGATCATCCTTGATGTGGATGATGATTTTGAAGTGATCGGAAGCGCTTCAAATGGCCGTGAAGCCATAGAGATAGCCCGGAAGCAGAAGCCGGATGTATTCCTGATGGACATCCAGATGCCCGAAATGGACGGTATTGAGGCTACAAAATATATAGTGGAGCATAACCTTGGAAAGGTCCTTATCCTTACTACTTTCGATGATGACGATCTTGTAAAGCGTGCCCTTAAAAACGGTGCAAAGGGTTATCTGATCAAAAATCATACTCCGGAGCACTTAAAGCAGATGATAAAATCCGTATACCACGGTACGGGAGTAATGGATGAAAATATCCTGGAGTCCCTGACGGGGCTTGCTACATCATCATTCCGCGGAGCATCTGATAATCAGCCTTCCCCTCGCGGGGAAGATGGCACGGAGTGCCGGATGAGGTGTGATATTGCAAATGGCGGTTTCGACGCATCAGATTACACCGACCGTGAGCTCGACATCATAAAAGCTGTCGCAGAAGGACTTTCAAACAAGCAGATAGCGGAAAAACTTTACATCTCCGAGGGTACCGTCAAGAACTATATCACAAATATCCTGTCAAAGGAAAACTTGTCCCACAGAACCGCACTTGCAGTGTACTATCTGACCGGAAAGAAATGACTCAAAAAGCATGATAAATAGGGAATTTTCTGTTGTAAAATAAGCAATTTTGTGATATACTTTTTATCAGTATTTCCATAGGAGGAGGGTAACTTATGAAGAAAAGATTTTCTTTAGTTGTGGGTGTATTGGTGTTTATATTGGCAATGGTTATTCCGTTCAATGCTTACGCAGCAAAAGCAGCGGATAAGCTTATGGAAAAGTATTTCCCGAATGGCTTTTCTAAGGATAAACCTTTAAAACCTGTCATTAATACCGGGGACGGTACATATATTGCCATGACAATTAAGCAGAGCGATGATATTCTTAAGCTCGCCAGAGATTTTGATAAGGCATTGGAGGAACAGGAAGAAAAAGGATTGGAATATTCTACTTTTGAAGAAAAGTATAATGTTACCGGATTTGATATGATTTACCAATGCGATATATCTGTCGATGGAGGAGACTGGCAGTATAATAAGAAGTGGGATTCGTTTGACTTTGATACTTATGAAGGTGGTTTTGCGCGTGCAGCTTATCTTGGGACAAGTTATACTGACAATAGCATAACTTTTGATCTGATGGATCCGTACAATGCAGACAGCGGCGTATTAAAAAAGACAGTTAAAAACGAGGCATTTGATTTAAAGAATCATACATTTAAGGTTCGTTGTCGTGCAGCTGTTCAATATACTTATCTTGATACATATCTTGATGGTACTGACGCAGATGTTCATTACTTTTTCTCGGATTGGTCAGATACTGTGACGTTCGGAAAAACTACCGATCAGAATCTTGAAATACCTGATGAACTTCCTATGCCTGATATCTCTGAACCTAAGAGATCTTTGGATAACAACGGAAAATGGGGAAATGATATTCATGTGATGACCCATATTTCTAAGGATGTAACTGATGCTGAAACCGCACTGGTCATAAGCACCGGAATACAGACTCCTATGACTATAGTTGTAGAGTCAGCATTAAATGATCTGACTGAAAAGAAGTTTAAAGATGCAAGCATTGGTAATGCTGTATGGATGTCAGACGGTAACAGGGGAGTTGCTCTTGATTATGAAAAGCTCTCTTTAGATTCAAGGTTATTGATCAGAGCTAAAATAATATGCGAAGAAATTGGAAAAGAATCAAAATACGATTACGCAGTTGACAAGGTTAAGGGTCTTAAGGTTAAGAAGGCAAAGACAACTTCTCTTACTCTTACCTGGAATAAGGTTGCTGACGCAGAGTTCTATGAGATTTATGATAAGGATAACAAGCTTGTAGCTACATCCAAGACCAACAGCGTAACCATCAAAAAGTTAAAGGCTGCTACTGGTTATGACTATAAAGTTCGTGCAGTAGTAGATAAGGTATTTGTCGGACTGTTCAGTGACACTTTACAGTGCGCTACAATGCCTAAGAAGAGCAAGGTTACAAAGGCAGCTCTTTCAGGCGAAGCTTTAACATTAACATATAAGAAGGTTGCGGGCAGCGGATATCAGATTCAGGTAGCTACCGATAAGAAGTTTAAGAGTATCGTAGCAGAGAAGACTGTAAAGGACAGCAAGACTGTTAAGTTGAGTGAGACCATTGAAGGCGCATCCGAGTACAAGGGTAAGACTTTGTATGTAAGAGTAAGAGCATACTTCAACTACGGTTCCGTTACAACAAATGCTTCCTGGAGTAAAGTAAAGAGTTTTACCGCAAAATAACATAAAACATAATACGTAATGACAGCCCTGTGTTTTCACAGGGCTGTTTGTGACAGGAGAACCGTCCCCTTGTCACAAAAAAGGTTTTAAATTTTTGGAACCCGCATTAACTTTCCGTCGTCTAAGGTTTATAAGGACAGTTAAAGAGGGGACTTAGTCCCGCTGATCGAAGAAGGGAGAATACTATGAAAAAGAGATTATTGGCAGCACTTATGGCTCTTGTACTTGTATTTTCGGCTTTTACCGGATTTGCACCGGTTGAAGCGGAATATGCACTTACAGAGGAAAAAATGAAGGAGGTGCTTATAGCTGTAAAGGGTAAGCTTGATATACCCGATGAGTTTTCAGAGTTTGATTACAGCTTCAATGAGTACACCGGTGAAGGAAGATATTATTTTAACTGGAGCACCGAGGACGGTTCCGAGAGGATCAACGTCAATGCGGATGCTAACGGCAGGATATTCAGTTACAGCAGATATGATTATTCAGGTACATCTGAAACTGAGGGTCAGGTGCCCACTTATATCGGTGAGGAACTCTTACCCAAGGCTGAAGAGTGGATATACCAGGTAGAGCCCAAGTTAAAGGGCAAGCTCGACCTTAAGAGATGCAACTATTCACCATACAATAAGCGTTACAGTTTCGGTTTTGTCCGCATCGAGAACGGTATCGATATGAATGACAACTCCGTATCCATCACCATGGATGCTTTTAACGCCAATGTTATGAGTTATTCACTTAACTGGAACTTCGAAGTATCGATCCCCAAGGTTGAAACCCCTATCAGCAAGGAAGAGGCAGCAGGTCTTGCAGGCGAAAAGATCGCGATGAAGCTTGAGTACAGGCTCACATATGATAAGGACGGCAAGCAGAAGGTGTTCCTGGCTTACAATCCTGACAGGTCTTACATTGCTATCGATGCCAAGAACGGCAAGGCATATTTAGAGAAAAATTACTGGGGCAGCGGTACAGATTTCGATGAAGGATTCAATGATGCTGAACTTGCTACTGCCGAAAACGCAGAGGATGCATATTCATATAACGGAAAATCAGTAAGGCTTTCCGATGCGGAGATCAAGAAGATCGGTGACGTAAAGGACATCCTTACGGCAGAACAGGCAGTTAATCTTATCAAGAGCAACAAGAGACTTTATATCGATCCCAACCTCAACAAGGTTACCAGCAGGCTTTACAACCGTGACGGCGAGTATTACTGGAGCATATCACTTTCGGATGACCGCCCCGTAGATTATTCAGACTATAACTATCGTGATTATTACAGAGCATCCGCTTCAGCACAGATCAATGCTAAGACAGGAAAGCTCATCCAGTTCTCGGCTACCACAAAGGATTATTACGATTACACCAATGAAGGCAGCGACAAGTTCGTAGCCAACTACACAAGCAGCCAGTGCCAGAAGCTTTTTGAAGAATTCATCAAGGAAACCGACAAGGAAAAGGCTGATTACGTAAAGAAGACAAATGAATATAACCGTACGGTTACCATTTACTACAGCGACTACAATAAGGATTATGACAAGGTAGGCGGATATTCATATACCTACGGCAGATATTATAAGGACATACCTTTCAGTGCCAACTACATCAGCGGTGCTGTAGAGGCTACCACAGGTAAGGTTACCAGCTACTATGTAAACTGGACCGATGCTAAGCTCCCCGAGCCCAAGAATCTTATAGGTGAGAAGAAGGCATTTGAGTCTTATATCGCATGTGACGGTTTCGACCTTATGTATGAGCTTGTAAGTAAGTATGATAAGTCAGATAAGTATTACGGAGTTGACAAGGAAGTTAAGGCACGTCTTGTTTACAGAACAGCCATTTCTCCTAATCTTATCGATGCATTTACCGGTAAGCAGGTAGACTGGAGCGGTGAAGAATACAAGCCCGCAGGTGTTTCTTACAAGTATACGGATATAGCAGGTACAAAGTACGAGCGTTCTATAAAACTCTTAGCTGATATGGGTCTCGGTTTTGATGGTGAGGAGTTTAAGCCCGCTCAGAAGATCACTAATGCAGAATTTGAGAAGCTTCTTGCAGGCAATTACAGTCCTTATGTAAGATACTATATCAATGATGTAGCAGAGGAAGAAGACGAGGCCGACGATCCCGAGGATCTTATCCCCGACGATGAGACCAAGGTTACACGTGAGGAAGCCTGCTCACTTATCATCAAGGCTTTAGGTGGCGAGAAGTTCGCTCAGATGGATATCTTCAAGACCGGATACTCCGATGAGAAGAAGATCAAGAAGGAAAACATCGGTGCTGTAGCACTCTGCAAGGGCCTTGACATTATGGGCGCTAAGTCCGGCAAGAAGTTTAAGCCTACTTCAGCCATCACCAGAGGCGAGGCAGCAGACCTTGTGATCCGCATGATGTCCGCAGATTTTTAAAGAGGTCAGGTACCAATAAAATACTATAAATCTATCCGGGTCAGGCAGTATAAAAATGCTGCCTGACCTTATTTTTATGCGTACATTATTACGGAATGCAAGAAAATCTTGATTTATTTGTCATTTTGGAGTATTCTATATATATCTATAGGCTTTTTTGGAGAAGGCTAATATATAAATCGGAGGTATACTATGTTTTACGATGGAAAGATACTGATCGGAAAATCGGGAGAAGAAGATATCTATATATATCCTAAGATGGCGAACCGTCACGGACTTATAGCGGGAGCTACAGGTACAGGTAAGACCGTTACATTAAAGGTTATGGCCGAATCCTTCAGTGACATAGGAGTACCTGTATTTTTGGCAGACGTAAAGGGCGACCTTTCCGGTATGTGTGCACCCGGAGCAGAATCGGGCAGCGCTATGGAAAGAGTACAGAAGATGGGTCTTTTTGAACGCGGTTTCAACTTTAAGGGCTTCCCTTCAAACTACTGGGATGTATATGCTGAAAAGGGCATGCCTTTGAGGACCACCGTTTCTGAGATGGGTCCCCTGCTCCTTTCACGTATCCTTGACCTTAATGATACACAGACAGACATCCTGACTGTTATATTCAAGATAGCGGATGATGAAGGCTTACTTCTTATAGATACCAAGGACCTTCGTTCCATGCTCCAGTTCGTAAGCGAACATGCGAGGGATTACAGCAGGCAGTACGGTAACATGTCGGCCACAAGTATCGCAGCCATCATGAGAGCTGTTATAGCTCTTGAGACCGAAGGCGGCGAAGGCTTTGTGGGCGAACCCGCACTCAATATCCGTGACTGGCTGGCTACCGATTACAACGGTAAGGGCATGATCCAGATACTTGACTGCCAGAAGCTTATCCTTCATCCCAAGATGTATTCGACATTCCTTCTCTGGCTGATGTCCGAGCTGTATGAGATGCTGCCCGAGGTCGGTGACCTTGACAGGCCCCGTATGGTATTCTTCTTTGATGAAGCACATATGCTGTTTAATTCGGCATCAAAGGCACTTTTGGCGAAGATAGAACAGGTAGTAAAGCTTATCCGTTCAAAGGGCGTGGGCATCTACTTTATCACACAGAATCCGAAGGATATCCCGGACGGCGTGCTCGCACAGTTAGGAAATAAGGTACAGCATGCACTCCGTGCTTATACACCTGCAGACCAGAAGGGCTTAAAGGCAGCAGCTTCATCCTTCAGGGAAAATCCTGAGTTTGATACTTATACCACACTTCAGGAGCTCGGTACCGGTGAAGCACTTGTATCGGTACTTGATGAAAAGGGTATCCCTACCATAGTTAAGCGTGCGAAGATACTTCCTCCGCAGAGCTACATGGGTATGATAGATGACGGTGAACGTGACAGACAGATCAATGCCTGCACATTGTTTATGAAGTATTCCGATACCTATGACAGGGATTCGGCATATGAATTCTTCCAGAGGCTTAACATCGAACAGCAGGAAGCAGCTGAAGCAGCATACGCTGAGGCTCAGAGAGCTCAGGAAGAAGAGCTTGCCCGTAAGCAGGCTGAAAAGGAAGAAGCCTTAAGGTTAAAGGAAGAGGAACGTCAGGCACGTGAACAGCAAAGAGCAGACGAACGTGCTGCCCGTGAACAGGCAAGGCTTGACGAAAGATACTATAAAGAGCAGTTAAAGGCTCAGGAAAAGGCCTTTAAGGAACAGCAAAAGGCACAGGAGAAGCTGCTCAAGGAACAGCAGAAGCAGAAAGACAGAAAGGACCGTGCGGTTAAGCAGGCGATAAAGGGCACTGCTTCAGCAGCTACAGGCACCATCGGACGTGAGATCGGTAACAGCTTAGGCTCACAGTTCGGAAAATTCGGCAAGAAGCTCGGCGGCAACGTGGGCGCTTCGCTCGGACGTGGTATCATAGGAACGCTTTTTGCAAAGTAATTATAAATAACAAAAGGAAAATACTGGAGGATATCATGAATAAATTTGTTAAGAAGGCTTTATGTATCGTTATGGCACTGGTACTGACCATGTCACTCTGTGCGTGCAGCTCAGACCCCAACTGCGGCAGCTACGTATGCAAGACCGTAACGGTAGGCGATATTACCGTGAATGTAAATGAAGCTTTTGTCAACGGAGCAAGCATGGAGCTTAAGCAGGCCGGTGCATGTGATGTTGTACTTGACGGAAAAACATATGAAGGCTCATGGAAGAGCGAAGGCAGCCAGGTTACCATCACTCTTGAAGAAGAACCTTCTGTCGGAACTATCAGCGGCAATACCATCAGCATCGATATTTTTGATATCGGTATGACACTCATTTTTGAGAAGAATTGAGACTGAGGAATTTCACCTCATCCGGCACTACGTGCCACCTTCCCCTCGAGGGGAAGGCAAAAAAAGTAAGGAGATAAAAAGAAATGGACAGAGTAAGAAGCAGATATGCTCCTTCTCCTACGGGAAAGATGCATGTCGGGAATCTCCGTACCGCTTTGTATGAGTTTTTGATCGCAAAGCATGCGGGAGGAGATTTCATTTTAAGAATAGAGGACACTGACCAGGGAAGACTGGTTGAGGGATCGGTAGATATTATCTACAAGACCTTGGCGGAGGCAGGCATCATACATGATGAGGGCCCCGACAAGGACAAGGGCTACGGCCCTTACGTACAGAGCGAGAGAGTAAAATCGGGACTCTATATGGAGTATGCGAAAAAGCTCGTAGAGCAGGGAGATGCCTACTACTGCTTCTGTACAAAGGAGAGACTTGAGACATTAAAAACAGAGGTGAACGGCGAGACCATCACACATTATGACAAGCATTGCTTATCACTCTCCAAAGAGGAGGTTGAGGCAAAGCTTGCAGCCGGTGAGCCTTTCGTTATCAGACAGAACATCCCGAGAGAAGGCACCACGACATTTACCGATGCCAACTATGGTGAGGTTACGATCAACAACTCCGAGATGGACGACCAGATACTTATCAAGTCGGACGGCTTCCCTACATACAATTTCGCAAACGTAGTCGATGACCACCTGATGAAGATAAGCCATGTAGTAAGAGGTAATGAGTACATTACATCCACTCCCAAGTACACGAGACTTTATAAGGCATTCGGATGGGAGGAGCCCACATATGTGCATCTGCCCCTGATCACCAACGAGGAGCATCAGAAGTTATCAAAGCGTAGCGGACATTCCTCATTTGAGGACCTGATCGAGCAGGGCTTTGTGGCCGAGGCGATAGTGAACTTCGTAGCACTTCTCGGCTGGAGCGGGCCGGATAACCGCGAGATATTCTCGCTGGATGAGCTCATAGAGCTTTTTGATTACACTCACATCAATAAGGCTCCTTCGGTATTTGACATGGTGAAACTCCGCTGGATGAACGGTGAGTACTTAAAGGCCATGGACAACGAGAAGTACTACAAGCTGGCACTTCCTTATATCGACAAGGTCATCACAAAGCCTTATGATAAGAAAAAGATCGCGGATCTCGTAAAAACACGTATCGAGACTCTGTGTGACATAGCCGAGAAGATAGATTTCTTCGAGGAGCTGCCGGAGTACGATACAGAGATGTATACCCACAAGAAGATGAAGACCAATTCCGAGAACTCTCTTGAGTCTTTAAAAGACTTACTTCCGAGGCTCGAGGCACTTGATGATTTCACCATAGACGGTATACAGGCACTTGTGCAAGCGTATGTAGAGGAGAAAGGCATTAAGAACGGTATAGCGCTTTGGCCTCTCCGTACCGCAGTATCGGGCAAGCAGATGACTCCCGGCGGTGCATACGAGATCATGGAGATCTTAGGTAAGACAGAGTCACTTAACAGGATACGCAAGGGTATTTCCCTTCTGGAAGGTTAAAAGGAGAGAAATCCCATAGATGAATTTCAACAAAGAACAATCTTTAGCTGTAAAGCATTTTTCGGGGCCCTGCATGATACTTGCGGGCCCCGGTTCAGGAAAGACCACGGTTATAGCAAACCGTATAAGGAATCTTACGGAGGAATACGAAGTTCCTCCGGAGAAGATACTGGTCATCACATTTACCCGGACTGCCGCAGAGGAGATGAAGGAACGGTACAGAGTCCTTACAGGCGGTGAGCAGGGAGTAGCATTCGGAACATTCCATGCCCTGTTTTTTAAGATAATCAGGTATGCATATCGCTACGATTCTTCCAATATTTTAACTGAAGAGGAAAGGACACGGTTCTTGAAAGATGCCGCAGCAAAAGCAGGGGCTGAAAACGCATCGGACGGTGATTTTATTTTTGCGCTCTCAAGTGAGATAGGACGCATAAAAAACAGCGGCGGGGACCTTGCAAAATATAAAACCCGCAGCGTCATCACGGATAAAAAGCAGTTTGAAGGGATATATGCTGAGTTTGAACGTATCCTCCGTGCGGAAAAGAAGCTGGACTTTGATGACATGATGCTGCTGTGCCTGAAGCTTTTTAAGGAGCATCCGGAGGTCTTAAGCTATTGGCAGGGGATATATGAGTATATATTGATAGATGAGTTTCAGGACATATGCCCTTTGCAGTACGAGCTGATAAAGCTCATAGCGGAGCCTCATAAAAATATATTTGTGGTCGGGGATGACGACCAGAGCATATATGCCTTCCGCGGGGCAAGTCCCGAGATGATGTTTGACTTTGAAAAGGACTATAAAAAGGTGCCCGGATACGAGCGGATAACGCTGGGAGTAAATTACAGATGTTCTCCGGAGATAGTGGAATGCTCGTCGCGTCTTATAGCTCATAATAAAAAGAGGTTTAAAAAGGAGCTTAAATCGGGCAGGGGCGGGCTCTTCAAAGGAATTTTTAAGACAGATACCGTGATATACAGGGGATTTCAGGATGTGGGCAAGGAGTTCTCGTATGCGGTAAACATGATAGAAAACCTGATAGCCCGCGGCATCGATGCTTCCGAAATAGCTGTGCTTTACCGTGTAAATACCCAGCCGGGACTGCTGGTGAGCAGGCTCAAAGAACGGAACATTAAGTTTGTGATAAAGGATTCGGTCCCGAATATCTATGAGCACTGGGTGGCTCAGAATATATTCGCGTATATAGAACTGGCAGGGATGACGGGAAACGCAGCCGGTACTGATATGCAGCAGGTATCCGTGGCAGCGAGTAAAACGGCAGAGGAGGGAACCGGGAGAAAAAGTACATGGAGGGACCTCTTCCTGCAGATTGCCAACCGTCCGACTCGTTACCTGCGCAGGGAGTCCCTGCGCCGCGCGGACTTGTCATTTGAATCCCTCTACAAAGAAAATGCCGATAAATCCTATGTCAGGGAGAGACTTGATAAATTGAAGTATGATCTTACCATGCTTTCAAAACTTCCGCCCAAGGCAGCGGTGGGTTACATCCGTAAGGCAATAGGCTATGATGAGTTTTTAAGGAAGTATGCGGAAGACAGGCTGCTTGACGGAGACGGACTGTTTGACATACTTAACGAGATTGAGGCATCGGCAGCGGAGTTTGCGACATATGCCGACTGGAAGAAGCACATAGAAGAATACACGGAGGCTCTTCGCCGCAGGTCATCCGAAAAAAAAGAGAAAGAGACAGGAGTGGGGCTGCTCACCTTTCATTCGGCGAAGGGGATGGAGTTTGATACGGTATTCGTGATAGATGCAAGCGAGGATTATACTCCGTACTGGCAGGCTGCCACGTCAGCTGAGATAGAAGAGGAACGCAGGATGTTTTATGTGGCCCTTACCCGTGCTAAAAACCGCCTGTTTGTGCTCCATGCCGATGACAGGTTCGGTAAGAAGAGGGAGCCTTCACGATTCTTAAAAGAGGCAAACTTGTAGTGATATTATAACGGGGTACAGTGTCAGATTTTATAAATTTTACATAATTATAAAAAATTGTTTTACTTTTTTTCGTAATATGCTATAATATACTCGCAATTGTTTTATGGTTTTAAAAAATTGAAATATTACAGGAGGGTTTACAATGGCTTTTTGTCCTTCATGCGGAAAGATGCTTCCGCCTAACGGCGTTTGTGAATGCGGTTATACAGCTGCAGCAGCACCTGCGCCCAAGAATAATGGCCAGGCAGGAGCTCCCGGCGCTGCAGGTGCAGCAGGTTCAGGAGCATTCGGTGAGGCTGTAAATGTTTTTATAGGAGCATTTAAAAATCCCGCAACCAACAGTCAGGGAGTGTTTACAGGCAAGATTTCTGCTACAGCAGGCTTTATACTTGCCGGCGCTTACTGCTTCTTAATGTGGATCACGCTTTTACTTATGTTCTTAGGTAAAGCTCCCATGATCAACCTTGATGGAAATGTTTCAGGTATGAAATTCCTGCCCGCTTTCCTTTTCGGACTTCTCGGAGCAGTGGTATTTGTTGTCCTGAGATTCATCTCATCGATATTGATCTATGTTTTAAGCAAGAACAATGCAGTCAATATCCCTAAGATTTTTGCAGCACAGTGTGCAGATATCTGCTTACCGACATGTATTCTTTTTGTTGGCTCACTGTTCTCATTTATCTCCATTTACTTTGCAGTATTTTTCTTTATCATTTTCGCTATGATTATCATTTATCAGCAGATCGATCTGTTAAAGAGACTTTCCGGCAATGTAAATGCTAACAAAATGTTTATAAAGTATGTTATTTATGTTCTGTGCGTAGCACTTATCATGACTATCCTTTATCTCTGCTATTTCAAGATCAGCACAGCTATGGGTAACTTTATGTAATGCACATGATCCCTGTTAGGGATAAGTGAATAAAGTATTAAAATCGGAGGACTGAATTATGAAAACAAAGATTGGTATTTCTGCCGGCGCTTACGCAGCAATGATGTTCCTTTTAGCACTTTACGGAGGATATACTCCCCTTCTTATCGGTGCAGGCTTCGTTCTTATATTCGAGAGCAATGACTGGCTTAAGGCTACCGTTGTTAAGGCATTCGTTCTTGCATTGTGCTTCTCACTTTGCAGCACTATCCTTGACATCATTCCTGACCTTCTCGGCATCATCAACAACTGGGCAGGAGTATTTAACGGCAATATTAACTTCAGCAAGTTAAATCAGATCATCAATGCACTCTGGTCTATCATTTCTTTCTGCAAGACCATCCTTTTCCTCATCCTTGCTCTTATGGCATTAAAGATGAAGACCATCGGTATCGGTTTTGTTGACAAGTTCGTAGAGAAGCATCTTGCAGCAGGACAGGGACAGTAATTATTACTGATCACAATTAAATAAACCATAATAGTTCCGTATCGAAATGTGATATACTTTTCGGTACGGAATTTTTATGCTTTTTTACGATGTTTTCGGGTATTTGCAGGGGGAAAAATCCTTCTTGCGTTTTTCGGGAATCTATGCTATACTTCTAAAGATTGTGAATATCTTTTTGAAGATAAGAATTAGGAGGAACGACATGAACGTAAAGACAGAAGATTTAGGAAAGAACAGTTTTAAGCTTACTATCGAGGTAGAGGCTGAGAAGTTTGCAGACGCATATAATCAGGCTTACCAGAAGAATAAGAATAAGATCCAGTTACAGGGCTTCAGAAAGGGTAAGGCTCCGCTTGCACTTATCGAGAAAGTATACGGACCTTCAGTATTTTATGAGGATGCGGCTGATATAGCCATTAACGATACATATGCAGATGCAGCGGAAAAGAGCGGACTTGAGATCGTTTCCCGTCCCGAGATCGACCTTGTAAAGATCGAGAAGGGTTCAGAGTTCATCTACACAGCAGTAGTAGCAGTTAAGCCCGAAGTTAAGCTCGGAACCTACAAGGGTGTAGAGGTTGAAAAGCATGAGGCAGAGGTTACCGATGCAGAGGTTGATGCTGAGATCGAGAAGTACAGAGACCAGAATGCAAGAAGCATCACTATCGAGGACCAGCCTGTTCAGGATAAGGATATCATCAAGCTTGATTATGAAGGCAGTGTTGACGGTGTTCCTTTCGAGGGCGGCAAGGCTGAGAACGCAGAGCTTGTGATCGGTTCACATACATTTATCGACAATTTCGAAGAGCAGCTCATCGGTATGAACATCGGTGACGAGAAGGAGATCAACGTTACCTTCCCCGAGCAGTATCATGCAGAGAACTTAAAGGGCAAGGCAGCTGTATTCAAGTGCAAGATCAATGCCATCACACGTAAGGAGCTTCCTGAGGCTGATGACGAGTTTGCACAGGAGATTTCAGAGTTTGATACCCTTGCCGAGTTCAAAGAGGATATCAAGAAAAAGCTGTTAGAGAGCAAGGAAAAGGAATTAAAGCAGGCTAAAGAGGACGAGGTACTTGCAAAGGTTATCGAGACATCGGAGATGGATATCCCGGATGCTATGGTAGAGAATGAGGCACGTCAGATGGCAGAGGATTTCGCACAGAGACTTCAGTACCAGGGTATGCCTTTTGAGCAGTATCTTAAGTACAGCGGTATGACAGCACAGCAGTTTGTAGATCAGACAAAGCCTCAGGCATTAAAGAGAGTTCAGGCAAGACTTGTTCTTGAAGCTATCGTTGATGCTGAGAAGATCGAGACCAGCGATGAGGAAGTAGATCAGGAATTCACCACCATGGCAGAGCAGTACAAGATGGAGAAGGACAAGATCAGAGAGCTTATCGTAGGTAAAGAGCTTGAGAACATGAAGCGCAATATCGCAGTAGGAAAGGCAGCAGACCTTATCCGCGAGGCAGCTATCGAGAAGTAATCCTTAAGAAGTAATTGGAGGTTTATATGAGTTTAGTACCTTATGTTATAGAGCAGACGAGCCGCGGCGAGCGTTCGTATGACATTTATTCGAGACTTTTAAAGGACAGGATCATCTTCCTTTCCGAGGAAGTAAATGATGTTACAGCATCACTTGTTGTAGCACAGATGCTGTTTTTGGAGTCAGAGGATCCCAACAAGGACATCAATTTCTATATCAACAGTCCCGGCGGATCCGTTTCTGCAGGTTTTGCTATTTACGATACCATGCAGTATATCAAGTGTGATGTTTCTACTATCTGCGTAGGTCTTGCAGCCAGCATGGGCGCATTCCTTCTTGCAGGCGGTGCAAAGGGCAAGCGTATGGCTCTTCCCAATGCCGAGATCATGATCCATCAGCCTTCGGGCGGTGCACGCGGTCAGGCTACCGAGATCCAGATTGTTGCTGAGAATATCTTAAAGACCAAGAAAAAGTTAAATGAGATGCTCGCAGCCAACACAGGAAAGCCTATCGACATCATCGAGAGAGATACCGACAGAGATAATTATATGTCTGCTGAGGAAGCTCTTGCATACGGCATCATTGATAAGGTTATCGAGCACAGATAATTGTATTCGGATTGGAGTATAGGGATTGGCAAATAAGGGAAATGATAACAGATGGATCGGCCAGATAAGCTGTTCTTTCTGCGGAAAAAGAGAAGATCAGGCAAGGAAGTTGTTTTCCGGGCCTGAAGGCGTATATATATGCGACGAATGTGTTAATATCTGTGCGGACATCCTTGAAGAGGAATTCTATAATGACGAGGAGTACGGGGATGCCAGGAACAAGGCGGTAAATAAGGATATCAACTTATTAAAGCCTGCCGAGATCAGAGGCTTCCTTGATGAGTATGTAATAGGACAGGAGGATGCAAAGAAGATCCTTTCCGTTGCCGTTTACAATCATTATAAGAGGATCCTTTCTGCGGATGAAAGCGATGTTGAGCTTCAGAAGAGCAATATCTTAATGATAGGTTCCACCGGTTCGGGTAAGACTTATCTGGCACAGACTCTGGCCAAGATACTTAATGTACCTTTTGCCATAGCCGATGCAACTACTCTTACGGAAGCAGGATATGTCGGAGAGGACGTTGAGAATATCCTCTTAAAGCTTATCCAGGCTGCTGATTACGATATTGAGCGTGCAGAATACGGTATCGTATATATCGATGAGATAGACAAGATCACCAAGAAGTCTGAGAATGTATCCATTACCCGTGACGTATCGGGTGAGGGTGTACAACAGGCACTTCTTAAGATCTTGGAGGGCACGATGGCTTCAGTACCTCCTCAGGGCGGTAGGAAGCATCCCCATCAGGAGCTTATAAAGATAGATACAACCAATATCCTGTTCATATGCGGCGGTGCATTTGACGGATTGGAGAAAATAGTTGAGGGCAGGATCGGAAAGAAGTCCATGGGCTTTAATTCCGAGATCAGGGATGAACTTAACCTCGATATAGGAGACCTGTTCAGACAGGTATTACCTGAGGATCTTATAAAGTTCGGACTTATCCCTGAGTTTATAGGACGTGTGCCTGTTATGGCTGCACTCGACATGCTGGATGAGAAGGCGCTTATCGATATCCTTGAGAAGCCCAGAAATGCGCTCACCAAGCAGTATCAGAGACTGTTTGAACTGGACGGTGTGGAGCTTGAGTTTGATCATGAAGCACTCGAGGTTATAGCTCACAAATCATTTGAAAGAAAAACCGGAGCCAGAGGACTCAGATCCATATGCGAAAGCATCATGATGGATGTTATGTATGAGGTTCCGTCCAATATGACTGTACAAAAGTGCATTATCACAAAGGAAGCTGCTTTGGGTAATGAAAAACCGCAGCTGGTATATCTTCCGGACGGTCTTAAGAGGAAACCGGTTTTAAGAAACAGGACTAAGAAAAAAGCACAGGTTTCATAAAATGGAGGGGCTGTCGCAGTAATGCGGTAGCCCCTGTTCTTTACGGCTCTGTCCGGGCAGCTCCCGGACGGGTTTGTTACTAGGGACGGCTCTGTCCGGGCAACTCCCGGACGGGTCTGTTACCGAGGGCGGCTCTGTCCGGGCAGCATCCCGGACGAGATTGCCGCATCAGGCAATTCGTCTCGGGAGCCTGCCCGTCACGAGCCGAGAAAAACATTTTTCCTTGGAAAATTAGATAAAACACATTGTGACGCTACCGTACATCGGGATGCGACATCCACATTTTATGAAGGGAGGAGAAAAAATGGTAATCAAGAAAGCGGAATTAGAAACGGTATGTGGTATCACGAGTACCCTTCCGAAGAATACCCTCCCGGAGTTTGCATTTTCCGGAAAATCGAATGTGGGCAAGTCGTCGCTGATCAATGCGCTCATGATGCGTAAGAATCTGGCGAGGACGTCGGGGCAGCCGGGAAAGACACAGACCATCAATTATTATAAGGTGAATGATGCGTTTTATTGTGTTGATCTGCCCGGTTACGGATATGCCAAGGTCTCGAAAGAGATAAAGGCTAAGTGGGGCAAGATGATTGAGAAGTATCTGCGTACCTCTAAGGTATTGCAGACGGTATTTCTGCTTATAGATATCAGACATGATCCCGGTGAGAATGATATAACCATGTATGAATGGGTTGTGGCCAACGGATTTAAACCTGTGATCATATGTACAAAAGCAGACAAGATCAACCGTTCACAGGTACAGCACCAGACGGCAGTGATAAGAAAAGGACTTAAGGCTCCTTCAGATACAAAAATCATCCCGTTCTCCGCGGAAACAAAGCAGGGAAGGGATGAAATATGGGCACTTATGGATGAAATGATGGCTCCCGAAAGAGAGCTCGAAAGCCTTCCCCTTGAGGGGAAGGGGGACCGCGAAGCGGTGGATGAGGTGGATACTACGTCATCCAAGTAACTTCCCGATAATCATGGGATACAGTTCCTCACTTGCGTTTTTCCAGCTTGAGCATATTTTTTCGGCAGCTTCTTCGGTTGTGGAGTTGATGTTCATTTCAAGTATCTTCACACCGTTTTCCTCGATGTAGAGGTTTGAAATATACTGGTTTAAGCCGAACTGATAGTACCTGCTCTGTACGGAAAAGTCCTCGTGCATGGAGAACTTGTTTTCTTTGATGTAGGATTCGATATCCTTTTTCATGGCATCGGATATCTCGGCTGAAAGCAGCGTGATGGCATTTCTGCCTTCGGGTGTAATGGAATACAGAGTTTTACCGTGACTTTCGGTACTCATGATATATCCGTCACAGAGCAGCTCGCCTAAGTCCTGCTGGAATGTGAAGTAGTCGGTATAATCATCCTTAAGCAGGAAAAAGCTTAAGCGGTTAGTGGTCAGCGGCATATCGACTTTTGAGAGCATATATAAAACTGAGAGTTTGTATACTTTATTGGTTTCTTTCATGGTATTACCTTTCACACTTTTAGTGTCAGCCTTAAGGACTTCTAGTCCGAAAGACCTTTGAAATATGATACCACGAAATAGATCAAAGTGCAAGGTTATTCACAGGTACACAGAGAAAGGAGGCACATATGTTTCAGATAAATCTGCCCGATGATGTAAAATATATCCTGAACATCCTGCGTGCGGCAGGTTACGAAGCATATGCGGTAGGCGGCTGTGTGAGAGACTGCCTGCTTGGAAAGCTTCCTAAGGATTGGGATGTGACCACTTCGGCATTGCCGGAGGATGTAAAAAGGCTGTTCCCGCGCACGGTGGATACAGGGATTAAGCACGGTACCGTAACTGTAATGGTCAAAAGCGAAGGCTACGAGGTTACTACATACAGGGTGGACGGAGAATATACGGACGGAAGACATCCTGAGAGCGTATCGTTTACAGCAAGCCTTGATGAGGATTTAAAGAGAAGGGATTTTACCATAAATGCCCTTGTATATAATGAGGCAACAGGTGTAACTGACCTTTTCGGCGGTACGGATGACTTAGAAAACAAGATAATAAGATGTGTCGGTGTGGCGGAGGAACGTTTCGGAGAGGATGCTCTACGTATACTCCGCGCCATAAGATTTTCGGCACAGCTCGGATTTGATATAGAAGAAGATACATACACTGCAGCAGTGAAGCTGGGAGCGAATCTGGCCAAAGTCAGTGCCGAAAGGATAAAAGCGGAGCTTGATAAGACGCTCATGTCCGATAATCCGGGGCACATATGCCTTTTAAAGACCATGGGGCTCGATAAAGTGATTCTTCCCGAGCTTCAGGGTGCTGATGAGGAATTCCTTAAAACAGCACTTGCGAGATCAAATAAGGAGCTTACCGTGAGGTGGGCTGTTGCATGTCTTTCTATGGAACTTGGAGCACAGCAAAAAGTTTATGAGCCTGCGGATCCGGATAACATATATAACACGCCGGGAGCTCTGACTTTAAAAGTCCTTCACAGATTAAAATTTGACAATAAGACTCTGGACAGGATAGTGCTTTTCATAAGGACTTTTAGGAACGGATTCCCCGGAGGAGAAGATGAGCATATCCGCATCCGCTGCAGGAGGCTGGCAAGTATACTCGCATGGGAGAATACTGATGATTTCCTTAACTTCTGCGAGGCGGTTGAGTGTGGTATGCAGCAGGCAGGCGGGGAGAAAAAAACAGGATTCATACCTGACAAGTATCGTTTGGATAACACCGGAACATTTGAAAAAGCATCGCAGTTTGAAGTGATATATGCGGAGCTTTTAAGAGCAAAACAAAACGGTGAATGCATTTCATTAAAAGAGCTTGCGGTAAACGGCAGAGACCTTATGGAATGCGGGATAGAGTCGGGGACGGAGATAGGAAAAATATTGAACGGTCTTTTAGAACTTGTACTTAAAGACCCCGTCATGAATACAAAGGAAAAACTAATTGAAGCGGTAAAAAGGTTACGTTGACTAAAAATCAGAAAAGGAGGCCGGAATGGGCGGTAAGTCAGATTATAAAAAGATTATGATATTGTGCGCCGTTCTGGCTGTCGGTATCATAGTCATATCTGTCATATTTGCATTGAACAGTGATAGAAAGGACGGGCACGGTACCGGAAAAACGGTGGAGGGTAATGAGGTTACGGAAGTTCCTCATGAGCAGCCGGATATTACCTGCATGATACTTGATGTCGATCTGGATGCCTCGGCGATAACTCTTAAAAACCTGGAGAATGGCGAAAAAACCGAACTTATATATACAGGCGGTTCCGATATCAGGACAAAGAGCGGAAGGCTTGTCTCTGCGGCCATGCTGAAAAAGGGAAACATCGCAAAAGTTAAGGCCGGTGAAGACGGGAAACTGCTCTCTCTTATAGGTGCGGATAACGTATGGACATATAAGAATGTTGAGAATATGAAGGTGTATGCCGATCAGGGGAAAATTGAAGTCGGAAGCAGCATATATCATATGGACGACGGTTTGGAGATATTAAACGGAGAGGATTTTACCGGAAAAGATTCGCTGCTAATCGACGGCACCGATATCCTGGACCTGTACGGTATAGGCGACCGTGTATATCTGATAAAGGTGAATACAGGACACGGATACCTCACTCTGGAAAACATTGAGAGTTTCGACGGCGGTACCGTATACTACGGACTCGGAAGGTCCGCATCAGTGGATGATGAGCTGCGCCTTACTTTAAGGGAAGGCGATTATGCCATAACTGTAGTGAAGGATGACCTTACCGCTGAAGCTACGGTCAGGATAAAAAGAGATGAGGATACATGCTTTGATCTGCTCCCGTTCAGTCCGGAACCTGTCGAATACGGAGAAGTTAAGCTGAATATCAGTCCTAAAGAAAGCGAACTTTACATAGACGGGGTTAAAACGGATAATATTGAAACGTTAAGCCTTCCGGTGGGAGTACATGACATAGAGGTGTCGCTTGGCGGATACAACAGTTATAAAGGTACCATAGATGTCGGTACTGCAGGAGTAACAAAGAGTATTTCCCTTTCAGAGGCACCCGAGGAAGTACCGGATGATATAATATACGAGGAAACGACGCCGGAGACAGTGACCGTGACACCGGCTGCAACAGCCACGCCGAACCCTACGGCATCGGATGTTATTCCGGATGACAGTACACTTCCTGCAGACTCGGATATACCTGACAGCACAAGTGATAACGGAAATGACAGTAACATTGACGTAGTTGACGGCGATGACGGCACACCGACCGCATCTCCCGGCAGCAATACGGGCAGCACCGGACACGGTAAGATGACGGTCTATTCCACAGACGGAGCTTCGGTATATGTTGACGGAGTATATAAGGGCGATATATCGGGAGGAAGCCTTACCTTTGACAAGCCTTCGGGCACGATATCGTTAGAGCTTAAAAAATCCGGGTATGTCACGAAGAAATATACACTTACCATGGATGACGATGAAGAGGAACAGGTATTCCGGTTCCCCGAGATGACGAAATCGTAAAGCAAAATACCGGACGGTATTTTGGCAATAAAACGGTGGAAAGATATAAAAACAATATTATAATACTGAATATGTAACCGTAAACAAAGATTTTTTCGAGAATGCAGCGGCAGGGGGCATTCCGAGTACACACCTGTCCAAAAGGAAAATGAATGAACTATAAAAATCCCAACCTTGAAGATTACAAGGGAATTATCAAATGGGCGGTGATCATCATTATCGCCGCAGTTCTGGTATTTAACTCGTTTTATACGATCAACGAGCAGGAAGCTGCTGTAGTTACGACATTCGGTATAGCTTCAGCTTCCACAGAGTCGGGTCTGCACTTTAAGATACCGTTTGTACAGCAGGTAACTAAGGTGGACACCACCATCAAAGGTTTCCCCATCGGTTATGACGCACATACCAACAATACCATAGAAGATGAATCTCTCATGATCACTTCTGATTTTAACTTCGTAAATGTTGACTTTTACGTGGAATACAGAGTAACCGATCCGGTAAAGGCACTGTATGCTTCCGAAAACTATGAGGCCGTGCTCAAGACCATAGCACAGTCGAGTATCAGAGCAGAGATCGGATCATATCCGGTTGACAGTGTTATCACCACCGGTAAGAGTGAGATCCAGTCAAATATCAAGGATAAGATAACCCGTCATCTCGAACAGCATGATATAGGTATCACACTTATCAATATAACTATACAGGATGCGGAGCCTCCCACAGCAGAGGTCCTTGAAGCTTTCATGAACGTTGAATCTGCTAAACAGGGTGCTGAGACTGCGGTAAACAATGCAAACAAATACCGCAACGAGCAGATACCTGCGGCAGAGGCAGAGGTTGACAAGGTCTTAAAGGAAGCCGAATCCACCAAGGAAGCCCGTATCAACGAGGCACAGGGCCAGGCATCCCGTTTTAACGAAATCTATAATGAGTACAAGAAATATCCGCTCATCACCAAGCAGCGTATGTTCTATGAGGCTATGGAAGAGCTCCTGCCGGATCTTAAAGTTATAATCGACGGCAGCGAGAGCGGTACGGAGAAGATCCTTCCCATAGAGCCGCTTATCAGTGTAGAAACAGCTGAGTAAGACATATAAGCCTAAAAACAAAAAGAAAGTGAGAATAACATGAGCGAATATAATAATGAGAAAACCGCCGGCGAAGAGAAAGTAGAGCGTATACGCCGGCCCAAATCCAATACACCACTTATAGTGGCAGCGATAATCATATTTATTGCAATAGTAGTACTGCTCAATTCCATGGTAGTTACAAAGGAAAATGAGTATACCCTTATCAAGCAGTTCGGTAAGGTTGAAAGGATAGTACCGAATGCGGGACTTTCTTTCAGGATACCGTTTATACAGACTACCGATACCCTGCCCAAGACCATGCTTCTTTACGATCTTACTGCGTCCGATGTTATCACACAGGACAAAAAGACCATGGTTGTTGACAGCTATGTGCTCTGGAAGATCACAGATCCGCTGAAGTTCACACAGACTCTGACCAGTATCACAAATGCTGAGGGCCGTATCAATACCATCGTATACAACTCGATGAAAAATATCATAAGCAGTATGACACAGAGCGAAGTCATAAGCTCACGTGACGGTGCACTGAGCCAGGCCATTATGCAGAATATCGGAACCAGTGTTGAACAGTACGGTATCCGGTTTGTAAGTATAGAGACCAAGCATCTTGACCTTCCGAGCGACAACAAGGCAGCAGTATATGAGCGTATGATCTCAGAGAGAAATAATATCGCTGCATCATATACAGCTAACGGTGAGTCTGAAGCCAAGATGATCCGTACCAAGACCGATAATGAGATCGTAGTAAGCGTATCAGAGGCAGAAGCACAGGCTGAGAAGATCATAGCTGAGGGTGAAGCCGAGTACATGAAGATCTTATCAGAGGCATATAATACACCTGACAGGGCAGAATTCTATACATTTGTAAGAGCACTCGATGCTGCAAAGAAGTCCATGAAGGGCGACAAGACCCTTATCCTGCCTAAGGATTCCCCTCTTGCGGAACTTTTTATAAAAGTAGAATAATGGACATAGAATTTTCACAGGTTTTTGATAAAGTGTTATTATTCACGGCTGGCATGCAATGAATAGTAACGCAATATAGTTATGATCGGAAGGAAATGAAAATGAAGAAATTAGCAGCACTTGCCCTTATCGCGATAATGATACTTTCTCTTGCTGCATGCGGCAAACAGGAAGAACAGGGAGAGGAAGATACTCCGCTTTTCAAGAGGGAAGAGGGAGCAAACGTTATAACCGGTTACAAGTCGGGAGATGTTACTTTGGGACAATATACCGGACTTACCTATACACCCCAGTCTACCGAAGTCAGCGCTGAAGAGATCCAGGAAAAACTTGACCAGTTTGTATCATCATACAAGTCAAAGACTCTGGTGACCGACAGAACGACAGTACAATTAGGCGATGTTGTAGATATCAACTATGAGGGTTATAAGGACGGTGTGGCATTTGAAGGCGGCACAGGTTCCAAGGCTGATCTCTGGATCGGTTCGGGCACATTTATCCCCGGATTCGAGGAAGCTATCATCGGACATGAAAAGGGTTCTACATTTGAGATCAACGTAACATTCCCTGAGAACTACTCCAATAAGGAAATGGCCGGTGTGCCCGCTGTATTTAAGATCACACTTAATGAACTTTACTATTATAAGTATCCGGAACTTACGGATGATTTCGTAGCTGAAAAAACTTCATGTAAGACCATTGAAGAGTATAAGAATAACATAAAAGCCCAGATAACGAGTGAGAAGGAAGAAGAAGCCGAAATTGCCAAGCAGGATGAGCTTGCAAAAAAGGTTATAGCTAATGCAACCTTCAATATCGATCTCAGTGATGAAATGCAGAGAACTCTCGCTAATCTCAAAAACTACAATGACAGCATTTATATGAATGCTTACGGAGTAGACGGTGCCGGTTATTATTATCTGGCATACGGTATGCCTTCGGATCAGTACGAGACATATCTCCGCGAAATGACGGAATTCAGTGTAAAATATGAATATATCCGTTCTGCCATAGTGGAGGCCGAAAGATTTGAGGTAACCCAAGAGGAGATGGATACGCTTGCCGGCAACCTCATGACACAGTATAGATATACCGACCTTAACTCTTTATATGAAAAGATAAAGAGCCAGCACGGTGTCGAAGGTCCTGACTTCTTAAGAGAACAGGTAAAACTCAATAAAGCAAGCGATCTTATTTTCTCGACGGCAGTACCCGAATCATGATGTGAGCTTTGCAGGCTGAAAATAAAAGTTGACAAATTTTTAAAAGTGTTGTAATATCCAGACATATATTTGAAATGCTTTGACGGAGAGGATTAGTTAAACGGAAGTGTCAGAGAGAACGGTCCATGGCTGAAAGGCCGTTTCATGAAAGTTTAATGAAGGTAGCTCCTGAGCAGTGTTTCTGAAAGATGAGGCTTATGGCCGATCCAAGTAGGAAACAACGGGAAGTCCCGTTACAGACGAGCAGCTTGTTAGAGCAGCGTAAATGAGACCGGATCATGAGTATGTTACAGATCATATTCCCCGGTGAATTAAGGTGGTATCACGATAGCCCTCATCGTCCTTATGCGGTGGGGGCTTTTATGTTGAAAAAGTTACTATTCGCGGCTAATCTGCTTTAAATGCAAAGCACAAGCTTGCTTGTGGATTTGCATTTAGGCAGATTGAGCCATGGAGGCTGGACAAAACACACGAGTAAACATAAGCTGCGTAGCAGCGGCTCACGGCGTAGCCGGGAGGTTTATGAGTGGTTTTGGACAGACGTGAATAGTAACGGAAGGAAGGAGCATAATATGGCAGAGAGAGAACTCATGGCTAAAACCTACGATCCCAAACAGATCGAGGACAGACTTTACTCCAAGTGGGTAGAAAAAAGATACTTCCATGCAGAAGTAGATGAAACAAAGAAACCCTTCACCATCGTGATCCCGCCCCCCAATATCACCGGACAGCTTCACATGGGACATGCGCTTGACAATACTATGCAGGATATCCTTATCCGTTTCAAGCGTATGCAGGGATATAATGCACTCTGGCAGCCCGGTACAGATCATGCATCCATCGCTACCGAGGCTAAGATCGTTGAGACCTTAAAGAAGGAAGGTACTTCCAAGGAAGAGCTCGGACGTGAGAAGTTCTTGGAGCGTGCATGGGCATGGAAAAAGGAATACGGCGGAAGGATCGTAAGCCAGCTTAAAAAGCTCGGTTCATCATGTGACTGGGAACGTGAGAGATTCACAATGGATGAGGGCTGCAACAAGGCCGTTACGGAAGTATTTACAAAGCTTTATGACAAGGGCTGGATCTACAAGGGTTCACGTATTGTAAACTGGTGTCCTGTATGTCAGACATCCATCTCCGATGCGGAGGTTAATTATGAGGAGCAGCAGGGACATTTCTGGCATATCAAGTATCCTTTTATCGAAGCTGACGGATCGATATCCAAGACCAGATTCCTGGAGTTTGCTACCACACGTCCCGAGACTATGCTCGGTGATACCGGTATAGCAGTTAACCCTGAGGATGAGAGATATTCAGATATAGTAGGCGGATATGTATGGCTTCCTTTCGTTGACAGAAAGATCCCGATCATCGCCGACAGTTATGTAGAGAAGGATTTCGGAACGGGCGTAGTTAAGATCACACCCGCTCATGACCCTAACGACTTTGAGGTAGGAAAGCGTCATAACCTGCCTGAGATCAATATATTAAACGACGATGCCACCATTAACGAGAACGGCGGAAAGTTCGCCGGTATGGACCGCTATGAGGCAAGAAAGCAGATTGTAAAAGAACTTGATGAGATGGGACTCCTTGTTCGTATCGAGGACTACTCCCACAACGTAGGTACCTGCTACCGCTGCCATTCTACAGTTGAGCCCATGATCAAGAAGCAGTGGTTCGTTAAGATGGATGAGATGATCAAGCCTGCAGTAGAATGCATTAAGACAGGTGACATCAAGCTCGTTCCCGAGAGAATGGAGAAGACCTACTTCAACTGGACCGACAATATCCGTGACTGGTGTATCTCACGTCAGTTGTGGTGGGGTCACAGGATCCCTGCATATTACTGTGATGACTGCGGCGAGATCGTAGTATCAAAGAATGCACCTGCTAAGTGTACTAAGTGCGGAAGCACACATTTAACACAGGATCCCGACACACTCGATACCTGGTTCAGTTCTGCACTCTGGCCTTTCTCAACACTCGGATGGCCCGAGAAAACAAAGGACCTTGATTACTTCTATCCTACGGATGTACTTGTTACAGGTTACGATATCATCTTCTTCTGGGTTATCAGAATGATATTCTCAGGGTATGAGCAGATGGGAAAGAGACCTTTCCATACCGTTCTGTTCCATGGCCTGGTAAGGGATGACCAGGGAAGAAAGATGTCTAAGTCCTTAGGAAACGGTATCGATCCTCTTGAAGTGATCGATAAGTACGGCGCGGATGCACTCCGTTTCATGCTCATCACCGGTAACGCACCCGGAAACGACATGCGTTTCTATTGGTCAAGAGTAGAAGCAGCACGTAATTTCGCTAATAAGGTTTGGAATGCTTCGCGTTTCATCATGATGAACATGCAGCAGATGAAGGATGCAGGAATTGATGTTGACTTCGAGGCGTCTATAGATTCTGTAAAGGGTTCCTTAAAGGATGCCGATAAGTGGATACTTTCCAAGATGAACGATGTAACAAAGGAAGTCACCGATGACCTTGAGAAGTTCGAGCTCGGTATCGCAGCACAGAAGGTTTATGACTTTATCTGGGAAGAGCTCTGCGACTGGTACATCGAGATGGTTAAGCCGAGACTTTACGGTGAGGATACAGAGACCAAGAAGGCAGCTATCTGGACACTTAACAGTGTACTTACAGACGCATTAAAGCTCTTACATCCTTTCATGCCTTTCGTAACAGAGGAGATCTTCTACAATCTTAAGGCTGAGCAGGGCTTATCAGACAAGTATGAGTCCATCATGATATCTGACTGGCCGGTATTCAAGGCTGACTACAGCTTTGCAGCAGAGGAAAAGGCAGTAGAGCTTATCAAAGAAGCGGTAAAGGGTATCAGAAACGTACGTACAGAGCTTGGCGTAGCACCTTCACGTAAGGCTGCTGTATACGTAGTATCCGAGTCAGAGGAGGTTAAGAATATCTTCTCTAACAGCCGTGTATTCTTCGAGGCACTCGGCGGAGCATCTTCGGTTACCATCCAGTCGGATAAGACCGGTATCGGTGATGACGCTGTATCTGCAGTTATCCATGGTGCTGTAATCTACATTCCTTTTGCAGAACTTGTAGATATAGCTAAAGAGATCGAGAGACTTGAGAAGGAAAAGACAAGGCTTGAAGGCGAGTTAAAGCGTGTAAACGGCATGCTTTCTAATCCTAACTTCGTTAACAAGGCTCCCGAAGCTAAGCTTAATGAGGAAAAAGAAAAGCTGGCTAAGTATACAAGCATGTACGAACAGGTAAAAGAGAGACTTGCAGCACTGAAATGATGTAAGCTTTCTTATGTCATTCTGAACAAATGCGAAGAATCTTATCGAATATGTCACAGATATGGCATAAAATGACGGTTTTGACACAGGGATTCCCAAATCCTGACAAAATTCTGACACAAAGAATCATTTTTTGTAAATTTTTTGCGAATTTAATAGAATAGTCATTGTATTTAAAAATGAAATACACTATAATGTATATTGAGGTTTGACCGACCGGATATATTGTAGTGTATTTTTGTTTTGCATACATGGGGGCGATGGATTGCTTTCGTTAAGACATAGATTGTTTACAGTGCTCCTGTTGATACTTTTCGCGACGGGCTTCATACCGTCCGATACTGAAGTAAAAGCTGCAACAGATACGGCCGTGCAGCAGTTTTCGTTAAAGTCCGCATCAAAGGTATTGTATCTTGGCGGGTGCAGCGGAAAAACCGCATCAGGTAAAAGCGCAAAGTATTACAGCAGGGTTAAGATAAGAAATCTTGTAGAGGGTTTCAATAAAAAGAAATATTACATAAATCTCAAGTCTTCGGATGAGTCGGTGGTATACGTCGATGATTCAAAGGATATAGCATATGCAGCCGGAGTCGGAAAGGCATCCGTAACCGTTACGGTAAGGAAAAAATCCGGGAAAAAGAAGGTATATAAAGGAAAACTCAATATCACTGTCATGCAGAATGCCGATCCCGACACCTTTATGGTGGAGGGGATCACGGACGGACAGACGGTGTACGTGGGAGATGTCCTTAAAATATCACTTCCGGGTACTTATACCGATAAGCGTGTGATCGTATGCGAGGAAGACGGAGCCGAGATACGGCTTCTGTCCGACGGGAAAAGCTTTGAGGTAACCTTCGAAGAAAAGGGCAATTATCTTATTACTGCGGCCACATATCAGAGTAAGACATACAACGGATATACCGCATATAAGGATTTTGATATAACCGTAAAGGGCAGAAAAGCTGAAGCAGTACAGGCTTCGGCGGACAGCGTCAGCTTAAAGGGTGACATTGTGGATGAGGATATAGAGCCCTCAAAGATTACCCTGTTTGAAGAGAATGCCGGCATAATGACATTTTATTCATATGCTTCCGACATTACCTTTAAAAGCGACGATGAAGTCCTGATAACGTTTTTTGATGCTTTTCACAGCAGAAAAAAATACAGGCTTGAGTATGACGGAGCGGCATTCGATTTTACTTCAGCCGCTTCAGACGTGACCGATACCGCATCGTTTAAGATAGCCGAAAGCACTGTAAGGGCTGACGAAAGCACTTCTCTGTCATTTATATATTATAATGCGGACGGCATGGATATAACCGCAGCAGTAGGAGACAAACTTGACCGTGAAGTAAAGCTTGAGCTGAGTGCGGCCGACTCCTTAAAAGCATATTTAAACGGCGCCTTTTTACGTATCGTTGACAGCAATACAAAGGTAAATGTCAGTGCTGAGCTTAAAGTACCGGGGAAAAACGGGTCGGAAGGAAAGACCATAAAGACTTCTTCGGTGATAAAGGCACTTCCTCCTTTGGGGACGACTTTTACCGGAAATATGATCTGTTCTTTAAAAAAGAGCGGAGAGGATTACTTAAAAGTCGGTGAAAAGAGCATAAATGCGGTTCCGTTTGGCGACAGTGTGGTATTTGAAGCACTATTCGAAATGGATGACGGAAAATGGAAGACCATAAACGAAGCAGGTATTACGGATCTCTTAATAGGAGACCAGACCGTAGCTTTAGTTCAGGGTAAAAGCGCCGAAGGCGGATTCAACCTTTTGCTTAATAAACCCGGAGAAACCGGTATAGTCATCTACAGGGGCGATGAAGTGGCAGGTACATTCAATATTGAAGTGCTTCCCAAAAGAAAACCGGACAGTATAAAGCTTGATATAAGCAGTGACCGGTTGAATACCGATCCCTTAACAGACGACTATGTGATGATAAAGGCCGATCTCCTTGACCAATACGGGGATGTAATAGAGAATGCTCCGTTTATAGTATCCGGAAGCATCCCGGGACTGAAAGAAAACGGAAAAGCAGTATTCCACGAGATGGCACCCGGAAGATTTATCTTATACGGATATGAGTGCCCTGCCGATACGGCACAGAACGTGATAAACGGTACGGTTTCATCGTCAGGTATTTATGCACCGTTTAAGATAAACATCTGTGACTGCCCGTATGATCCGTCGGACGGCACATACGAGTATAAGCTTGTAACGGACGGAAGCCTGATACTTGACAACTCTGTGGGACTCGGGAAAAATGCTCCTAAGAGCACTTTCGTAACGACTAAGATTTTCCGTGACGGTTACTATATGGGAGAGGGCTTAGGGTATCTGTTTAATGAACAGCCCAGCATCAGAAACACTCCCGCATATTACGGTATGCAGCCCGGAGAGTGTTACTACGGTATAACCATTGAACATACATCCGAAAAAGGTGTAAAAACCTTTGTCGGCGAAGACAATCCCTGCGTGATACCTTCATATATGGATATAGAATTCGTGCCGTATACGTTTGGCGCGAGACTTGAGACCGGAACATATGATATCACGGTATACAGGATGCAGGCCGGAGAGGACCGGATGACAGACATAACTGCCTGTGACAAGGTCACCATCCGTGTTGTGGACACGGCTCCGGAAGTAGAAATAACCCAGAAGCTTATGTCATATAAAGGAGAGAGCTGGGGAGAAAACGTTACTAAATATTTCACCTTCACATATGAAGGCGAGAATATAGGTAAATACATAACTAAGGTTGACTGTGCTGAGTCGGCCTCCGGAAGCGTTTATATCAGAAGTGTGGATTTTCTGATTCCCAATCCGTACTTCGGAGAATATATCAAAACCGCCCCGGTAGACAGGCTTATCACTAAACAATAGCAACAATCAACAAAATGGAGGTTAAAATGAAAAAAGCAGTAAAACTTTTGGCAGCTATGCTTGTACTTGTACTTGTCATCGGTACTATCCCGGTTCAGGCTGCCGAGAAAATTACCTTGAAAAAGAGCTCTAAGGTTTTATATCTTGGCGGCTGCAAAGGTAAGAAAGCTAATGGAAAGAAAGCTAAGTATTATAGCTTTGTAAGAGTTGGAAATCTTCTTTCCGGAGATTACAGTTCCAAGACTATGGATTTTAAGCTTGAGGCAGACGATCCTTCTATCGTTACAGTAAGCAATAAGACCGGTAAGGTTAAGGCTAAGAAGTTAGGCGAGACCGAAGTTGTCATCACTGTAAGGGATAAGAAGACTGAAGCTAAGATCGCTACAAAGATCCTCAACATTACAGTTAAAAAGAATTCCGATAAGAACTTTGAAGTAAGCGGTATCGCTGACGGCAAGGAATACAAGGTTGGTGATACTATCACCGTTAAGATGCCCAGAGGCGAGTATGAGGACTGCAGAAGACTTACATGTTCTTCAAGCGATGTAGAACTTACAGCAAAGAAGGGTACATCAGGTGCAGAATACACCGTTAAGTTTAATAAGGCAGGCAGCTATACCATCAAGGCTGAGACATATCAGACTTCTACATATAGCGGAACCATCTATGCAAAGAGCTTTAACGTAACCGTTAAGGGTGAGGATAAGCCCGAGCCTACAGCCACACCTACACCTGTTGATTCAGCACTCTCAGTTAAGCAGACAGCACTTGATACAATCGTTATCTCAGGTTTCGGTGATGCAGCAAGCGTAAAGGGTTCTGACCTTGATATTTACTATGATATCGCAGGCACCAAGATTCCTGCTAACAATGTAATTAAGTCTGTTACAGCTGACGGAGACAAGGTAGTAGTTGCCATGGTATCACCTTTTATTGGCGGAACCGAATACTTTGTAAACAAGAAGGGCAGCAAGGCTGATCCCGCTAAGTTTAAGGCAGCTACAGCTACAGAAAAGGATATCGCAAGTGTCAGTGTTTCTGTAAATAAAGCACTCGTAGGTGAGTACACAGATCTGGGAATCAAGTATTACAACAAGGACAAGATTGATATCACATCAGGTATTACTTCAGGTATGGTATCAGTTAATGCCAATATACTTACCAATACCTTTGATGCATTTGCATCAGGCACATCGGTTTACTTCTACAAGGCTAATATGAGCTGCGAATTTGAAGTAAACGTACATATCTATTCTGACAACAGAGACGTTAAGAGCAACAAGTTTACAGTAGTATCATATGAGCCCGTTCCCAATGGCATGATCTATACCATTAAGGAAGAGACCGGCACATATCTTAAGGAAACAGATACATGTACCTATTCATTTGCATATAATGCTTCAAAGCCTGTTATCGAAGTGCTCTTCAAGTATGTAGATGCAGCAGGAAAGGTTACATATCATACACTTGCAGAAGAAGGCATCACAAGCATTAAGCCCGCTGATGAGACAGTATTGTTTGTTGGAGCACAGTCAGCTACAGGCGGCTGGTATCTTAAGCCCAACAAGACCGGTACAACCAGCCTTCTCTTCTACAAGGGAGATAACATCGTTCCCGGTGTTACGGCAAGAGTTACCGTTACAGAGGATTCTAAGCCTACCACAGTTACAGCTACTGTCTCAAAGGCAAATCTTAATGTTAACATAGGTTTAGGTGACAAGCTTGAAATCAAGGCAGTAGTTAAGGATCAGTATGGCAATGAAATGAAGGGCCAGGCTATCAAGATTGAGCAGACCGAAGCTACAAAGGCTACAGGTATAGCTTACTTCGGAACATTTGATCCCGACGGTGTACTTGTTGTAAACGGTTCAAATATCACACTTAATACAGGTAAGAAGAACGGCGTTATCGCAGCAGTAGTTAAGTGCGGTTCAGGTCAGTATCCTGTACAGTTCAACGTAGCAGATGTTGATAAAGCTGATACCGCTGAGCTTTCATCAAGTCCCGAGCAGACTAACTTCATCTTAAAGACCGGTATCAAAGAGGGTGATGTAAAGCCTGAATCAATAACACTTAATATCCAGAGTAAGAGTCAGGGATTCGCTGTTAAGAATGAGACCATGAAACTCTACACCAAGCAGCTTACTCCTCAGATCACAAATACCGATCTCGGTGTTGCAGTTAATGATATTGTTTACCTTTACACCGTATATCATACAGATGCAAACGGTAAGGCAGACTTCATGAAGACCCTGCCCGCTACAGTATTTGTAGATGGTGTTACAGAGCTTCAGATCAAGGCTTATGATTATCAGGTAAGACTTGAAGAGGGTACTTATCGTATCGATGCTTACAAGGTAGTTGCAGGTGCAGCTAACTCTTCGATCACTCAGATCGGAAGCAGAAACATCACAGTAGTAAATGACAAGCCTTTAGTTGAGTTCAAGCAGATCAAGGTTACTTCAACCAAGAGCGATCCTGTTGATGTAGTAAAAGAGTGCTTCGAGTTCTACATTGACGGCAAGAAAGTTGAGAACCCTAACATTCCTTCAGCAGATATGAATACAGGAAGTGACGGATCCAAGTTTGTAAAGAGTGTTAACCTTACAATTACCAATACTGTATACGGCAATTACACAATGCAGATAAAGACCGAAAACGACAGCAAGGTAATCAAGTAATAAAAAACAATCCTTCTTAAAAAATCGGGGTGCCACATTAAGAAAATGTGGCACCCTTTAGTTATCATTTACTGCTTAGGAGGTTTCGGTCCCATGAATTCATACAGGTAGCTCTTAAGCATTCCGTTGTATATCTTTCTGTTTTTATCAGCCTTACGTCCTATGTATTTCTCTGCATCCTCAAAGCCTGTGATGACGAAGCAGGACCAGGTATCAAGTCTTGCCATGGCATCGCCTATCATCTTATAGATGGGAGGCATCGCACTCTTTTCTTCAAGACGTTCTCCGTAAGGAGGGTTGGTAATGATAAATCCGTATTTTTTGGTACTGGTGAGATCCTTGATATCCCTTGCCTGGAAATGGATCTTATCATCCACACCGGCGAGCTTTGCATTCTGGCGTGCGGCGGATATGATCTCAGAATCTAAGTCATACCCTTGTATATGGAGTTCGGTATCCTGTTTTATAAGGGAGCGGGCTTCATCTTTTGCATCAGCCCATATCTTCTTATCAAGGAAAGAGAACTGCTCGGCGGCGAAGTTACGGTTAAGTCCGGGGGCGATATTAAGACCGATGAGAGCAGCTTCTATCGGGAATGTACCGCATCCGCAGAACGGATCCACAAGCAGGCGGTCAGCCTTCCACGGGGTGTGGAGCAGGATAGCTGCGGCTAAGGTCTCTGTGATGGGAGCCTTGCTCGTAAGCTTCCTATAGCCGCGCTTATGGAGTGACTCTCCTGAGGTATCTATGCCTAACGTTACCTCGTCTTTTAGTATTGATACTCTTACCGCATAGTCGGCACCGGTCTCATCGAACCAGTTGATCTTGTACTTTTGTTTGAGCCTTTCCACCATGGCTTTTTTCATGATGGACTGGATATCCGAAGGGCTGAAGAGTGCAGACCTTACGGAGTTGGCTTTTGTTACCCAGAACTTTCCGTCCTTGGGGATGTAGTTTTCCCATGGCAGGGCCTTGGTACCTTCAAACAGTTCGTCAAAGGTGGTCGCCTTGAAGCTCCCTACTTTTAAAAGTATTCTTTCAGTGGTACGTAAAAATATATTTGCACGGGCAAAAGCTGCTTCATCTCCGGCAAAAGTAACCTTGCCGTCCTCAACCTTTACTATTTCGAGGCCCAGTGCCAGTATTTCCCTTTTGAGGACCGCTTCGAGCCCGAAATGGCAGGGAGCTATAAATTCATATCTCATATAAGTTCTTATAGTCTTTCTTTTTGATCTTTATGTTTATTTGTGTTTCTTCTTCTGCTTGGAGGAGTTTTTAGTTGAGCTGTTACCTTGCTTTTTGGCGGAGGCTTGCTCTTCTTTAGGAGTTTCGGCGGGTTTTTCTTCCTCTCCTTTTTTGGCCTTTAACTCCTTTTTCTCAAGTTTCTCCTTTTCCTTCTGCTCTTTTTTAGCCCTTTTGGCATCTTTCCTTAAGGCAGCTTTATCCTTTGCGGATGTCTTTATCTCCTGAACATCGGGAGCACCAGCTTCATCATCACTGCCAAGGCTGTCCAGATCGTCATCATCGTCGTCGTCCATGATGATGAAATCCTCATCTTCTTCCTCTTCATCAAGAGAGTCTGCAGTATTGCCGGCACCCCTGTTGAAATATCCCATATCCTCAAGGAAGTCGCTGTCATCGCCTAAATCGTCTGCCTGGATGGAGTCTTCAAGAGTATCGTCTATATTATCGGAAGCATACCCTAAAGCAGATCTTGCAGCCTCGGCCGCGGTACGGTTACGAGTATTGCCTTTATTCTTCTTTTTCTTTGCACGGAGAGCGGCAGCGGCACGGAGCCTGCGGTTATCCATTGCTTTATTCAGCCACTCCAGGATATCCTTTATGATCTCTGCGTTATTGGTCTCGTGGAGAAGGTCATGCCTGCATTCATCATAGATAGTACAGTCTACGGCAGTAAAATGGTATCGCTGGAAGGTATCGAAAAGCTCTGCAGTATCCTCGCCGTAGTTGACTACAGGATCATTTCCTCCGGATATTAAAAGTATCGGAAGGTCATTTTTTATCTGCTTTAGGTTAGTCTTCGATACGGCTTCGTCGGTCAGGTTCACTATATCATTATAAAAAGATACGGTCCCTAAGAATCCGCACAGAGGATCGCTTATATAGGAGCCTACCAGCTGATTGTCACGTGATACCCAGTCAAAAGTCGTCCTGTTGGATATCTTTGAAAAGTTCTTAAATTCGGTAAGCTTTTTACAAAGATACTTCGACCTGTATTTCGGTTTTTTTGAAAGTCTGATGAACTTTATCGTAGTGAGCAGTGAATTGATCTTTTTCTGGGGCGGATTGGGTGATGCGCAGAGTATGCAGGCACTTAATGAATCAAATGCCTGTATGATGCATCTTGCGATAAGTGCGCCCATTCCGCAGCCGAAAAGTATAAGCTTTCTGCCGCGGTTTGCTTTTTTTATGTACTTTAATACGTGGAGTGCATCTGAGATCAAAAGCTCGTAGCCGTCGTCATCCGCTATATATCCTAAGTCCTCATAGCGTATCTCGGCTCCGTGGCCTCTGTGGTCATAGGTGTATGTGTCGTAACCCTTGCCGTTCAGGATCCTGCAGAAGTCATCAAAACGACCGTGATGCTCGGCCATGTCATGCAGGAGAAGAACACTTCCGAGGGGAGTCGAAACATCGCACAGATTGCCGTAGATAGTGGTAGATGTTTTATCTTCCTGTATTAAGGTTATCCTTGTGGTTTCCATATCTATATGTATCCGCGAAAAATGCGGGTCCTTTCTGTGAATAGTAACACTATTATAATTTTTTTTACTTGAAAATGCAAGTATTATGAAGTAAACTTATAAAGATGTAGATATGTTATGTCATTCTGAGCCGATGCGAAGAATCTTATGATAAGAGGTAGAAAATGAAAACGATTATATTTGCCACAGGAAATATGGGAAAGCTCCGTGAGATCAAGGAGATAATGGAAGGCCTTCCCTACAATATAGTATCCATGAAGGAAGCCGGTCTTGAGACCGATGTTGATGAGACAGGTACATCCTTCGAAGAAAATTCAATATTAAAAGCAAAGGCGATAGCTGAAAAGGCGGCAAAAACAGAAGAGTACCGTGATGCCCTTGTAATGGCTGACGATTCGGGATTTGAGGTGGATTACCTGAATAAGGAGCCGGGGATCTATTCCGCAAGGTACATGGGTACCGATACTCCTTATTCCATAAAGAACCAGAATATCCTTGACCGTATGAAGGGCGTGCCGGACGAACAGCGTGACGCAAGGTTCGTGGCTGCTATCGCATGTGTATTCCCGGACGGAAGATGTGAGGTGGTAAGAGAAACCTTTGAAGGAAAAGTGGCCTATGAGTCAAAAGGCATATACGGATTCGGATATGACCCGATCATGTACGTGCCGGAGAAGGGCTGCAATTCGGGAGAACTTCTTCCCGAAGAGAAGAATAAGATAAGCCACCGCGGAAAAGCGCTTATGAAGATGAGAAAACTGCTTGAGGTGTAAAGAGTGAAAAACGTTGATAAATACGGGATCAATTACTTTCCGGTAGGAAAAGAATATAGCTCATGGGCCGAAAAAGACCATATAGAAAAAGCACCGGTCTGGTGCAGCGTGGACTTAAGAGACGGTAACCAGAGTCTTGTAATCCCCATGAGTATCAAAGAGAAAACAGAATATTTCAAAACTCTTATACAGGTAGGCTTTAAGGAGATAGAGGTAGGTTTTCCTGCCGCAAGCGAGACAGAGTATGAATTTGTGCGTACGCTTATTGACAATAATCTTATCCCTCAGGATGTGACCATACAGGTGCTTACCCAGTGCCGCGAGCATATCATCAGGAAGACATTTGAGGCTCTGAAGGGTGCTCCGAAGGCCATCATTCATTTTTATAATTCCATAAGCCTGGCACAGCGTGAGCAGGTGTTTGAAAAGTCAAAGGATGAAATGAAGCAGATGGCTGTAGATGCCGCAAAGCTTGTGGTAAAGCTGGCAAAGGAGTATGGCGGGGAATTCAGATACGAGTATTCACCCGAGTCATTTACCGGCACGGAGCCTGAGTATGCACTTGAGGTGTGCAATGCAGTGCTTGATGTGCTTAAACCTTCGGAAAACAATAATGTGATAATCAATCTTCCGGCTACTGTTGAGATGAGCATGCCCCACGTATACGCTTCCCAGATAGAGTATATGAGCAGAAACTTAAAATACAGGGAGCATGTGACACTTTCACTTCATACCCACAATGACAGGGGTACCGGTATAGCCGATACAGAGCTGGCACTGCTTGCCGGAGCCGACAGAGTGGAAGGTACATTGTTCGGGAACGGCGAAAGGACAGGAAATGTCGATATCGTTACGCTGGCACTTAACATGTATACGCACGGAGTAGATCCGAAACTTGATTTTTCGGATATCGATGCTCTGATAGAGGAATATGAAAAAAGCACGGGCATGAAGGTGTACGAGAGGTCTCCTTATGCGGGAGCGCTTGTATTTGCCGCTTTTTCGGGCAGCCACCAGGATGCCATTGCAAAGGGCATACATTACAGGGAAAGAAACAATATCCGCAAGTGGGCGGTACCATATATCCCCATCGATCCGAAGGATATCGGAAGAACCTATACCATGGATGTTATCCGTGTCAATTCCCAGTCGGGAAAGGGCGGCATAGGATATGTGCTCGAGCGTACCTACGGTTATGTATTGCCTCGTGAGATGCGCGAGCATTTAAGCAGGCTTTGCAAAGAGGTATCGGACCGCGAGCAGAAGGAGCTGCGCCCCGGAGATGTGCTTCAGGTATTTACCGACAGCTACCTTAATATCAAGGGAGATATAGAGATACTTGATTTTGAATTCATGCGCAACAAAGGCGATGTAAGGATATATGTAACATTTGTAAAAGACGGTGTGGAAACGGCTATGCAGGCTGAAGGCAACGGTTCGCTTTCCGCAGTGAGCAATGCGCTTAAGGCATTTACGGGAAAGGATTACACACTTCAGGTATTTACCCAGCACAGTATGCAGGGCAGGGGCTCACAGAGCGTGGCTGCTTCATACATAGGACTTGAAGATGAAAAGGGTGCCATGTACTGGGGTGCCGGCACCGACACCGACGTTATTAAGGCAAACTTTAAGGCACTCATGAGTGCATTTTATAACATGACACATTAAGTTACTATTCGCGGCTATCCATGCAAAGCACATCCGGATGGTTTATGAGTGAATCGGACCGGACGTGAATAGTAACCTATAATGGGATACAGGAGGAAATAATGCTTCTGACAGGATCCGAAATTGTAGTTAGAATACTCTTAGAGCAGGGCTGTGATACCGTATTCGGGTATCCCGGCGGCCAGGTTCTGGACATATATGACAGTCTGTACAGGCACAGAAAAGAGATAAAGCATGTTCTGACAGCCCATGAGCAGGGAGCGGCACATGCTGCGGACGGCTATGCCAGAGCTACGGGCAGGGTAGGTGTTGTTATAGCTACGTCAGGTCCCGGTGCTACCAATCTTGTGACCGGTATAGCTACGGCCTATATGGATTCCGTCCCCATGGTTGCCATATGCGGTAACGTTCCCACCACGCAGATAGGTACCGACAGCTTTCAGGAGATAGACATCACGGGTATTACCGTACCCATTACCAAATACAACTTTTTTGTTAAAAGGATAGAAGATCTGGCTGATGCCGTAAGGAGAGCGTTTGTCCTTGCAAAAACCGGCAGACCCGGACCTGTCCTGATCGATGTACCGAAGGATATCCAGGAGGCAAAATATCAATATGAGCCTAAGCAGCCTGAGGCCGGGCCTGAGCCTTTTGCGGCAAAGGATGTGCGTATAGAGGAAGCGGCAGGCATGATAAATTCGGCAAAGAGGCCTTTTATATACTTCGGAGGCGGCGTGGTCACATCAGGGGCAGCAGAGGAGATAAAAAAGCTTTCCCGTAAGATTGATGCGCCTGTTGCCTGTTCAATGATGGGACTTTCTGCCATACCATCAGATTATCCCGGCTTTTTAGGTATGCAGGGTATGCACGGGCATTATGCCGCTACGGCTGCCATGCAGAAGGCTGATGTCATAGTGGCTCTGGGCGTAAGATTCAATGACAGGGTTACGGGCGACAGGACAAAGTTTGCACTTAAACAGAAAGTAGTACACATAGATATAGACGGTTCGGAGCTTGCAAAAACAGTGGATGAGGCCTGCTCTTTAAGAGGAGACCTGAAGCTCACGCTGAAAAAACTTTTACCTTTGGTAGAAAAGTCAGGGAAGCCTGCCTGGAAAAAGCAGGTTGAAGAGCTTAAAGTTAAGGAAAAAGAACTTTGTTGCGTTCGCGAAGGTTTTACACCTCAGAATATCTTAAAAGTCCTCAATAAGAAGTTAAACGTAAATACACCTGTAGCTACGGATGTAGGGCAGCATCAGGTATGGGCGGCGCAGGAGCTTAGATTCAGTACACCCAGAAGATTTATATCAAGTGGCGGGTTAGGTACCATGGGATACGGCTTCGGTGCAGCTATGGGTGCATATTTCGGTACGGGAGAGAGACCTGTCCTTATCACGGGTGACGGCAGCTTCGGCATGAGTTTAAACGAGCTTGCCACAGCGGTTACCTATAAGGTACCGATAGTTATCCTTATCATGAATAACGGTGTACTCGGTATGGTAAGGCAGCTCCAGACTTTAGGATATAAAAAGCATTATTCTTCTACAGTACTTGACAGAAAGACTGATTTTGCAATGTTAGCCAAGAGCTTTGGAGCGGACGGGATGAGCGTTTCAGGTTTAGATGAGCTTGAAGCAGCATTAAATAAGGCTTTCTCCGGGAATATGCCGTATGTTTTGGACTGCCGCATAGATAAAGATGAAGCGGTTTCATACATGATCCCGAGTGAGGATATATCGGGCAGATAAAAGAAAATAAAAAAAATGTTGACAAGTGGAAAAAGTCGCGATATAATATCCCTTGCGTTGTGAGAAAGGGATGCGATCTCGCATACACCTTTTAGTTCGGGGTGTGGCTCAGTTTGGCTAGAGTGCTAGATTTGGGATCTAGAGGTCGCAGGTTCAAGTCCTGTCACCCCGACGCAAATTGAATATGTTGTATTGTGATATGCGGGTGTAGTTCAATGGTAGAACACCAGCCTTCCAAGCTGGACACGTGGGTTCGATTCCCATCACCCGCTTTTTGCGCGGAAGCGAGTGTAAACGTGCAAAAGTGTGTGTGCCAGTAGCTCAGTTGGATAGAGCAACGGCCTTCTAAGCCGTGTGTCGGGGGTTCGAATCCCTTCTGGCACGTTTGTACCTTTGATTTTTTCAAGGGACATATTTTTTAACAGGTCTGGTCTTTTCGACAGAACCGCAGGAGGATAGCTTTACTGCTATCGGTTTATGGTGGGTATGGCGCAGTTGGTTAGCGCGCCAGATTGTGGCTCTGGAGGCCCTGGGTTCGAGTCCCAGTACCCACCCGCTTAGGGCTATCGCCAAGCGGTAAGGCACAGGACTTTGACTCCTGCATTCGCTGGTTCGAATCCAGCTAGCCCTGCTTGGTAGTTTGTTACCGTTATTTTTTTGCTTTTGAGTGTATCTTCCATTTACATGTGGATTGATGCTGATAAAGGGCCACTAGCTCAGGCGGTAGAGCACTTGACTTTTAATCAAGTTGTCGCGAGTTCGAGTCTCGCGTGGCTCATTTAGGTAAACACTGAAAAACTTAAAGTATAGTTCTTCGGTGTTCTTTTTTTGCTTTCAGAACAATATGTCGAAATAAATCGACATATATCAAAATAATTCTTGTATATGCAGTAAAAGTATTGTATAATATTAATCGGGGTTTTAGTGTTCATTTACGGTCTTATAGAAGGAGAAGGCTATGGGGAATAAACAGACTTCACAAAAACTCAGATTAATGACTATTTCCAAAATACTATATGACGAAACCGATGAGGATCATTTCCTTTCACACTCTGAGATTAACAAGATATTATTTGAAAAAGGCTTTGAAGTACCTAATCGTGAAACTTTTGCGGATGATATAAAACAGTTAATTTCCTGGGGGGTAGATATACTTGTTGAAAAAGCAGGTCGTGAGAACAGATATCGTATCGGGAGTCGTGATTTCGAATTATCAGATCTTAAGCTTATCGTTGACAGTATTCAATCATCCCGTTTTCTTACCGAAAAAAAATCCCGAGAACTGATAAAAAAAGTAGCTAAGAATACCAGCCGTTTCGAAGCACAAAAACTTGATAGGCAGATTTATGTAAAAGGAAGGATAAAAAGCGAGAACAAACAAAATTCGTACAGCGTTGATACAATATATAGAGCGATAGATGAAGACAAGAAGATAGTATTCCGTTATTATGAAGTATTAATCAGACGTGTGATCGGAGAAAATGAAGAGGTAAAGATAAAAACAGAAAAAAAGTATCGGCATGATAATATGGTATATTTTGTAAGCCCTAAAGCACTGATCAGTAACAATCAAAGCTATTATCTTGTCGGGTGTGATCAGAATAATCAGATAAAGCATTTCCGCGTAGACAGAATGGCGGATGTATCTTTAACAGATGAAGCCAGGAATAATGACTGTTTTAAAGGAATTAATATTGCAGAATATGCGGAATTGCGTTTTGATATGTTTGATGGTTATGAATCCGATGTTGTTTTTTACGTTAAGGATGATCTGTACATGATTTTAGAAGATCGATTTGGGAAAAAGATAAAGACAAGAACTGCAGATGAGAACCATTTGTATATAGAAGTCAGAGTAATGGTAAGTAACCAATTTTTAAGCTGGATATTATCTTTAGGAAATGATATCAAAATAGTCGGTCCGGATATTGTAGTAGAGGATATGAAAAAGCTGTTAGAAGAAAGAGCAGAATTATACAAATAAAAAAAGTCCTTTCGGACTTTAAATGCTACACCATGTAGCGTCAATAGACGATTTCGGAATAATCCTTATTTGCACTCGCCTTGTTAATTCTTCTTAAGCGTAACATGTTGCAGGGTGTTTGTCAAGTGTATTTTTTGAAAAGAAAAATAGATACCATAAAACGTAAATACAATATATATAAAAAGGAACTGAGCATGATAAAAGATTATTATTTAGGGTTAGATATGGGAACAAATTCTGTAGGATGGGCAGCAACTGATGCGGAATACAATCTAATACGTAAAAGTGGAAAAGACTTATGGGGAGTACGTGAATTTGATGAAGCTGAAACATCTGCGGAAAGACGTACACATCGCGTTAACAGGAGACGACTTCAAAGAGAGCAGGCAAGAGTTGGGTTATTAAAGGGTTTCTTCGCAGATGCAATCAAAAAGGTTGATCCAAATTTCTATCAAAGACTTGAAAATAGCAAGTATTTTCAAGAAGATAAAGATGCTGAAGTAAACGGACCTAATGGAATCTTTGATGATAAAAACTATAGGGATGCGGATTATTATAAACAGTACCCTACTATTTTTCACTTAAGAAAAGAACTGATCCAGAATGCTAATGCTCCTTATGATCCGAGACTTGTGTTTTTAGCTATATTAAATATGTATAGGCACAGGGGCCATTTTCTTAATGTCGGACTAAGCGGAGACGGGAATGAAATAACCATTGAAGAAGCGTATAGCAGTCTTTTAAATGCTGTACAGGATTACTTTGGGTTATCACTGCCTGAAGGAAAGGCAAAAGATTTTGAAAAAGTATTATCAGATAAAAATTTATCCAGAACCGGCAAATATGAAAAATTGGCAGAGATCTGTTCAACTCAGAAAACTGATAAGATTAAAGCGGCAATACTTAAGTGTATCTGCGGTCTGAAAGTAGATGCCAAACAGATTTTCATTGAGTTTGAATCTGAGGAAAAAGTAGAAATTGAATTCTCACGCTATACTGATGAGTCGTCATTGATGCTTAATGAAAAGCTTGGGGATGATTATTTTGAATTTGTTGAAATAATGCATCAGATATATGACCTTGGTTCGCTTGCCAATATTTTAAAGGGTGAGACGTATCTTTCATATGCAAGGGTTGAAGATTATAAAAAACATCATAGAGATCTTCAAGTATTGAAGAGGCTGTATAGAAAATATAAAACAAAAGATGAATATGATGAAATGTTCAGGAGTGATGCAAAAGAAACATACAGTGCATATGTGAACTCTTATAATACCGAGAAATATAATATCAATGGAAACCCGGTCCGCAGAAATATGAAGGAACGCTCCAGGGATGATCTATATAAGACTATTAAGAGTGCGTTGAAGGATATAAAGGATAAAGATGTTGATTATGTGCTGGAAGAAATGGAAAGAGAAGCTTTTCTTCCTAAGCAGTTGACTGCCGGCAATGGAGTTATACCTAATCAGGTTCACGCAAGAGAACTGAAGGCAATACTTAAAAATGCATCAAAATACCTTGGCTTTTTAAACGAAAAGGATGAAAGTGGGCTTACCGTAGCTGAAAAGATAAGTGCAATATTCTCTTTCCAGATTCCTTATTATATCGGACCGGTATCAGAGAAAAGTGAAGCCAACGGAGGCAACGGCTGGGTAATCAGAAAAGAAAAAGGAATGGTACTCCCTTGGAATATTGAAGAGAAAATCGATATTGAGAAAACTTCTCAGAGATTTATAGAAAGATTGGTTAATAATTGTACCTACATGTCCGGCGAAAAGGTTTTGCCCAAGGGTTCATTGTTGTTTGAAAAGTATTGCGTACTTAACGAGATAAACAATATAAGAATTGATGGAGAAAGGATATCTGTTGAATTAAAGCAAAAATTATATAATGAACTTTTCATAACCGGGAAGAAGGTTACGCGTTCAAAGATAGAAAAATTCTTTGCTTCCGAAGGGGTGATCAAAGAAAAGGAACAGATTAGCGGAATAGATAATCAGATTAATAATTCGCTGTCATCATACGGAAAGTTGATGGACATTCTTGGGGATGACATTAAAACCGATAAAGGTAAAAAACTGGCTGAAGATATAATCTACCTGGCAACTATTTATGGGGATGCCAGAAAGATGTTGAAGGATAGTTTGAAGAAAAAATATGGAGATATTTTATCTGAGAACCAGATTAAACGCATATCCGGCTTACGATTTAAGGACTGGGGCTCATTATCCAAAGAGTTTCTTGAAATGAAAGCTTGGAACAAAAATACCGGCGAAGAAGTCAGCTTGATCGGTGAGTTGTGGGATTCAAACAATAACATGATGGAGCTAATCAACAGCCCGGATTATACTTTTAAAGAAGTGTTGCAGGAGAAACAGACAAAGTTGACAAAAGTATTAAGTGATTTTACGGTGGAGGATCTTCAGGAGTATTATTTCTCTGCTCCCGTAAAAAGGATGATATGGCAGACATTGGGTATCATTAAGGAATTAGAGAAGATATTAGGTTGCGCACCTAAGAGAATCTTTATAGAAATGACCAGAACAGATGAGGAAAAGGGAGATAAGGGCAGAAAAGATTCTCGTGCTAAAACTTTATTGGAACTGTATAAAAATCTCAAGGATGAGAGTCGTGACTGGAAAAAGGAAATTGAAGAAGCAGATAAAGACGGTAAGCTGAAAATAAAAAAGCTGTATCTATATTATATTCAAAATGGTCGTTGTATGTATACCGGTGAGCCTATAGATTTAGATGATCTGTTTAATGATAATCTGTATGATATAGATCATATTTACCCGAGACATTATGTAAAAGATGATAATCTTGGCAATAATATGGTTCTGGTAAAGAAGACATGTAATGCATATAAGAGTGATGATTATCCGCTTCCTGCTATGAAACCTGAAGTATATGAATTATGGAAGAGACTTTACAGAACGGGTTTTATTACTGAGGAAAAGTATAAGCGCCTTACAGGGAAGCAGCCTTTTACTGATGAACAGAAAGCAGGCTTTATAGCGAGACAGCTTGTAGAAACCGGGCAGGGAACCAAAGGCGTAGCAGACTTACTTAAGCAGCTGTTGCCTGATACTACAATAGTTTACTCTAAGGGAAGAAATGTATCTGATTTCAGAAATCAGTACAAGTTGCTCAAATCAAGAATTGTAAATGATTTTCATCATGCACAGGATGCATATCTTAATATAGTTGTCGGTAATGTATATTATGTGAAGTTTACGCAGAATCCGCTGAATTATATGCGTAAGTTGGAAAAAGAAAAGAAAGCAGTTTCTTATCATCTGGGTAAGATGTTTGAGAAGAATATCACCAGAGGGAATGAAAATGCCTGGGTAGCATCTGAAAAAAATGGTGAATCCGGCACGATAGTAACAGTAAAAAAGGTTATGGCCAGAAATACCCCTATGATAACAAGGTTGAATTTTGAAAACCATGGCCGTTTTTCAAAAGAAACGTTATATTCAGCTAGGGTTGCTAAGAAAGATAATTATGTTCCTTTAAAAATGAATGATGCTAAAATGAGTGATGTAACTAAATATGGTGGTTTTACAAATGTGTACGGAGCATATTTCTTTTTGGTTGAACATGAAGAAAAAGGGAAAAAGGTTAAGACATTAGAAACAGTACCGGTTTACCTGGCTGAGAAAATTGCTCGCGGAAACGGAGCATTAGTGCAATATTGTATTGAAGATTTAGGACTTGTTAATCCTAGAATATGTTTAGAAAAGATAAAGATACAATCCTTATTGAAAATAGATGGTTTTTGGTACCATCTTTCCGGTAAAACTGGAAATAGAATTGTTTTAAGAAATGCTGTAAGCTTATGTCTTAGTCAAAGTTGGATTAATTATATTCATGCCATTGAGAAATACAATGAAAGCAAGAGAATTCCGGATGAAATTAAACGTGAGAAAAACATCGAACTTATAGAAACTTTGGCAGAGAAGCATATTGAAGGTATATATAAAAAGAGACAAAATCCAATAAGCGAATTGATAAAAAATGCTAAAGAGGTTATTGAATCGCTTTCACTGGTAGAACAGTGTAATTTGATTATTGAGCTTTTAAAACTGTCTTGTATTGGATTAACGTCGGCTGATTTAAGATGCATTAAAGGGGCTGAAAAAAGTGGCGTAATGCTTTTTAGCAAGGGAATATCTAAAGCGAATGAGTTTAAAATTATAAATCAGTCTATTACCGGTTTTTATGAAAATGAAATTGATTTGTTAAAGTTATGAGTTGGAGAACGGTAGTTATTTCAAGTAGTTCGAAATTAGATTATCAACTTGGTTTCCTGGTCGTCAGAGGGCAGTAAACCAAGAAAATCCATTTAGGAGAGATAGGAACGGTTATTATTGAATCCACTGCAGTTTCGTTAACCGTAGCTTTTGTTTGACGAATTAAAGCTTTTGTACGAGTTTGTGTTATATGAAAAGGTATACTTAATATTGGTTGAAGGACATCAATCAGCTAATTTGGAACCGGAAAATCATTTAATAATTGACAAAGATTTATGTATTATTAATCCGTAAGAATCTGAATTAACGGCATATCGCAGTATGTTAAGCTTGTGGAGAATCTTGAAATTTGAGGTTTGAGAGCCTTGTTAATTCAGAAGGGGACTAAGTTTGCCATTTATTTACACTTCCTTTCTACGGGTTTGAGAGCCTTGTTAATTCAGAAGGGTACTAAGCGCAGATCACGATTGATGAGTATTTGAAGGGGTTTGAGAGCCTTGTTAATTCAGAAGGGTACTAAACATTGGTCAGATAAGCTTCTGCCTGCATGCGTTTTAGAGCCTTGTTAATCTAATTATGTTCTGAGCCACTTGGGACTCGAACCCGAGTTTGAGAGTCTTGTTAATTCAAAAATGTAAAAACTTAGTAGACCTTCTATAATGCAAAAAAGCATCTTAAAGATGCTTTTTTGTGTATAGGGAGTTATACGAACTGCCTGTTATCCCAGGCGGACATATGCGTTTTTATCAAGATAGGGTACCAGGTCATTTACACTGTTGGC